>LKMJ01002971.1_pt1 | contig 15706 bp, 20 predicted proteins | sample 643391 | NCBI WGS metagenome assembly LKMJ01 (sample SAMN04112250, study PRJNA286221) | soda lake metagenome | biome: soda lake; feature: Kulunda Steppe; material: water; isolation source: sample PL-Br10 brine of Picturesque Lake | place: Russia: Kulunda steppe | collected 2010-07
ACCTGAAACCCGAGCATCAAACAATACCGCACCACCCACCACCTGGAACCCGAGCATCAAACAATACCGCACCACCCACCACCTGGAACCCGAGCATCAAACAATACCGCACCACCCACCACCTGAAACCCGGCCATTAATCACACCGCACCACCCACCATCAGGTCTGGCAGCAGCTCGTGCAGCTCCACTTGCAGGCGGTACAACTCAAACACGGACGCGCGCAGCAAGGAGGCCAGGGGCTGAGCCAAGCGGAGGTCCTGCAAGGTGCAGTTGGGCACGGGCACACAGCGGTGGCCTCATGGGTCATGAGTGCTGTAGCTCCAGGCGGAGGGAGTGGTGCACTAAAAATTGCACTCTTCCTGGGTGGCACAAGCTGAGCTCCAGCAGGCCCGTGCAACTCTCACGCAAACACGCGTGCGCACTGCTGTGCAAGAGCTGGACCACCCACATCCACCCACAAGCATGCGTCCAAGGCATGCGCACTTGTAGGCTCTGCTCCACGGCCGCGGCGGAGCTGCGGCACTGTGCCAGCACGCTCCTGCGCTTGTCTTGCAGGCGTGTCGTGGCTGACACAGCCTCATCCAGCTCCGGCTCCAAGTGGTTGATGACCAGCTTGTTTACCAGCATGAGCACCTGCGGATCTCGTGCCACATCTGTTTGGAACCTGCAGGGTGGCGGCTGGGAGGGGGTCTGAGGCGGGTGGGCAGAAGCGCCCAGGGTTCCGGCGTGCTGCAGGTGCAAAGGGGTAGGTTGCTACCCTGCCTTTGTGCTTGGCATTAAGTTGGACAGCTTTGGCCGCGCACATACAGCAGAAAGGTGGATGCGCACGCACAAGCGAGCCCCATCACAGCCAGATGCTGGTCTCCAGAAGCGAGCTGGTGCGTTAGCCGGCGTCTGAACAGGGAGCATGGCAGTATGAAGAGGGTAGAGAGCGGTTGAAATAACAAATATGTTGTAGTATGCGGTTGAGCAAAGCAAAAATGGTGGCACAGATTGTTATGCACAGGCTGTTCTGATCATCCGTGCATTGCACCGAGTTGCCCCTGCTGACTTGCTTTAGGGCAGGCAGCCTCATAACCTGAACTCTTTGCACCGTGCCCGCAGGCAGAAAGGCAAGGAGGTATGACTGCATGCTCACTTGAATGCAGCATAAAGCAGTTTTTTTCAACAATTTTGGTACTCCAAGGAAGCAGCAGGAGCTGCCCCAAGACAGGGCACACACAACTGGCAGCACTGATAACAAGGCAGCAAGCAGGAGCTGCGCCATGTGCGCCATGACAGGGCACACACAACAGGCAGAACTCATAACAAGGCAGCAAGCAGGAGCTGCACCATGATATGACACCAAAAGGTGCAGCGGCCTGTGAACGCCAGTTAGCCGTACAACACGAACCAGCGTGTGGCACATGCAGACCACTGATCAACCCCTTTCCACGCCGCCTCCTTTTTGCATATGCCTTTCTCAAATATTTACCTCCACTTAGGCCACCTCTGCCCAACGCACCTGCCCCTACCAAACACCCCATCCAACAGGGTTTGCATCAGGCTGCGGCGCGCGCGCAGCACATCAACTATAGCCATGTCTTCAGCCGCTGCTTGGGCCTCTGCAGAAGCACTGCAGTACGGTGAAATGGCAGGGCAAGTGCACATCCTTGTGTGGTGGCACCTGTACGATGGTGTGGTGGCACGTGGGAGGGTGTATGGATGGGCACCTGCTCAGATCCAGGTCTGAGCTACTCAAGAGAAATGGAAGGTTACGTTAGGTCACAAAGCTGTACCTGCCGAACAGAAATGTAAGGCAGGCAAGGTTCATTGCCCTTCTGAGCCTGGGACACCAAGTCTTAGCTGAGGAGGTCCTATAGGGAACAGCACCATGGGACGATTTAATGAGGGATTCCCTTAGTTCGCTCATAGCAAGAAGCCTGCACACAAGGAAATCCACTTTTCTGGAGCAGCTCTGCTGCACCAACTCAAAAGTTTTGGATTTAAACGGGTCACTGGGCAAAAGGTATGCTGGAATCACAGGCAGACATGTTTGGACTGGAGGAATTGTTTTTCTAGTGTGTTGGCTGACCTTGGGTGTTTTGCCTGCAGCCATGGTCTTTGTGAGCATCATATCAGCAGAGGTAAATTCAAAATCTGACTGAACTGGGAAAAGGTGCATCAGCCTGCTTCAACAACCAAGACTCCTATCAGCTCCCACCGCCGCCGCTGGCGCTGGTACCAGGGCTGCAGCAGAGGCCGCCACTTGTGAACACACAACACTGCTGCTGCTACTGCTGCTGCTGCTGATGCAGCAAGAGCCACCGCTTGAGCACACAAAATGGTGCTGCTGCAGCAGAAGCCCACTGCTTGTGCACAAACAGCATTGCTGCTGCTGCTGCTGCTGCAGCAAGAGCCACTGCTTGAGCACACAAAATGGTGCTGCTGCTGCAGCAGGATCTGCCACTTGAGCACCCTGGCCATGGGTCTCACAGAGGCAACTCAGCCTTAAGAGCACTGTTTGGTGGCTCTGTGGTTCTGTGCTGATCATTGCAGCACATGTGTGTGCAAGACACACAGAGCGTTCTGTGTGCTGCAAAGACAATCACACCTGCGAGGGTAGCGCCTGGTCGGGAAGAAGTGGTGCTCAAGCGTGCAGCGGCCACAGGTGCAGTGGAACCCAAACTGGGGAGCAAGGAAGAGCAAAGTAGGAAGGGCACTGTGTATACAGGTGAAGTGAAGATCATGCTGGGGAGCAGGGAGGAAAACGAAGGATAGGTGCGTCGGTAATGAAGTTACTCCATGCATCAATAAAGGAAAAGGGGCCACCTATAGGGCGGAGGCACTACGCAACCCTTTCAGCAGAGCAAAAAAAAGAAAGGATAGTTGATGAGGACGGGGACCAGGAAGATGACGAGCTGCGCCCCACTCTTGGCCGTGCTGATGAGAGGTGGCATGACTTATCTCACGGGCACGTCTGGTACTGACAAGATTATAAGCATACTGAACGGTACAGGGGAGGTACAGCGGACAAGGAGTGTGAACTGGAGCAGCTCAGGTGTAGTCAAGCCCTGACTGGTGGAAATGAAGCCCTGGCTGGTGGAAGTGAAGCCCTGACTTGTGGAAGTGAAGCCCTGACTGGTGCAGTGAAGCCCTGACTGGTGGAAGTCAAGTCCTGACCGGAGCAGTAAAGCCCTGACTGGTGGAAGTGAGGGGTGTGATGATTGTAGGCATGACACAAGCGGGTGTGTGCTGGGACAAGCAGGACAGCACCAGGCCAGGTGCCAAGAGGCAGGTGCTCCAGCTACAGGACGCGGCACAGTGGCCGCTATCATGCTGTTGACCCCGGCCGCAGCGGCCCCCTTACATTTGCCAGCCTTGCTCACACCTGCTTACCGCTCCATGCCCACATCAATGTGGCACATGCACGCTTGCGCCTGGTAGCATGAATGTGCCCCTCTCGCTGCAGTTGGGCCCGGCACCTCTCGATGCAGTTGGGTTACACACCCGCGCACCTCTCGCTGCAGTTGGGCCCGGCGCGATGCAACATGCTGGAAGCGGCCAGCCCCGATGTGGCAGGTCGTCAGCTCCGCTCCTTCGGCGATGGGCCGCGCCGCGCGCAGCAGCAGCCAGCCCCCCACCACCAGGTGCACCTGCAAGGAAATGCGTGCCCGCGCACGCGTGCTGGAGGGCTGTGTGTAGGTGTTCGCACGCACAGCGCTGCGACGCGCAATCTGCTGCTGCTGTACAAGCCTGCACCTACACAAGCAGGACTGCGCTCGCCCTCTTGCCTGTTGCGCATGGGCCGGCAAGGTCATGGGCCGCCTCAAAAGCCGCCACGCCACGCAAACGCTGGAGTATCTCCGAGCTCACACAGGCAGCATCATGGCTTTCAGCAGGGCTGCACCTCCAAAAGGACCTCTCTCACGCAACACACAGCTGACACACACCCTTGCAGCACCGTCTGTGGCCTGGGGTGTGCAGCCCAAGGCATGCAGGGGCTCCCTGAGCACCCACCGGCCAGCAGTGGCGCAAGCCTAACCGCACTCCAGCAACCCAGCACCAGCTGCTCCCTGAGCACCCACCGGCCAGCAGTGGCGCAAGCCTCACCGCACTCCAGCAACCCAGCACCAGCTGCTCCCTTTGCACCCACCGGCCAAAAGTGGCGCAAGCCTCACCGTGTTGGGGCTGCACGAGTGGTTCAGGAGTGCGAACTCAGGCCACAGGCCGCAGTAGCTCTGCAAGCACGCGTGTGAGTGTGCGCTTGCTTGTACGTGCGCGCATGCATGCGCACGTACGTGTGTGTGTGTGTGTGTGCATTTTTGCATGAGAGTGTGGAGCAAGGTTCACAAAATCAGGCCACAGCGGCCTTTAAAGAAGCAGCTCAGGACAGTGCCGCTCCAGGCGCGTAATGCAGGCAACAAGCAACAGAGACTTTGAACTGGTAGCCTGTTGCAATGTATGCAGAGCGAGAGCAGCATGTCACAGTGCACTTCAGCGTTCAAAGGTAGACAGCAGGAGTGCTAGCAGAGCAGCGCATCACAATGCTCACACATGCACAAGCACGCACACATACACACACCGGACGCCGCATACCTGGAGCGGCTCCTGCTGCCGCAGCTGCGCCACCGCCAGGTCCTCGCAGCTGTCCCCCGCCGTGTGGCATGCGAGCGCCTCAAGCACCCACCCCCTGGACAGCCCACCGCCGCTCCCTGCTGCACCTGCCGCTCCTCTCCAGGCTCCATCACTATCACCCCCGACCTGGCCTACAAGGCCCTGTATGCTAACCCCCCCTCCCAGGTCTCCCGCCAAAGGCCCACCCTCCTTTCCCGAATTGTCCAGCACCCCACTCAAGCCCGGCCCTGCTGCGTGCGCGCCCTGGCCGGCAAAGCCCTGCGCACCCCCTCCGGGTGGCGCGAGCATGATGGGTGGGGACGCCCCGCCTTGTGCAGGCGGTGCTTGGGGGAAGGGAGATGGAGCTTGCAGCAGTTGCGGCGGGCCTTGCCGCCCGTCAGCGGGCCATGCACTGACCCTCGTGGCATCGAGTCGGCCGGCAGGTGGAGGGGCGGCGTCGATGCCGGGCTGTTGCTGTGGCGCCAGCAGCTGCCGCAAGGCGCTCAGGCGCAAAGGGGGGTCCGAAAGCCGGCCTCCTTCCTGCTGTTGATCTGCATGCAGCAGCTGCAGCCACCTGCAAGTGCCACGGCAGCGATGGCAGCTCCTCGGAGGGGGGGGTTGCGGGTGCGGGGTCAGCGCTGCCGACACGACACCGATGGAGGCCTGTGCGAGCCTCGGCTTCTGTGCCTAGCAAGAGCGCCTGCACGCATAGCGTGCACGTGCGCTCGTGCTGCTTCTGCACAAAAGCCCTCCGTGCGCTCACCTGAGCTGCTCCAGAGACAGCTGCTGGCCAACAATGGCATCCGCCAGCGCCTCGTTCTCAGGGGTGCTGCCTGCCGGGCCGTACACAACGCTGAGGGGCGGGAATGCGCCAATGAGGTCCCCAGATCTGAAGTCCTGGCAGGCGCGCATGCCCACGCCCTTGCCTGTGCAAAGTGGCAGCGCAATTTGAGTGGAGGGGTGCCTGTGCAGGTGCGCATTTTGTTGGCTTTGCGTGTTCTCATGCATACGTGCATGTGAGCACACTTTTGCACACCCACGTGGACACATCGGAGCCATGGCATTGAACGTACCCAAATGTAATGCCACCCAGGAGTTTTTTGTGCAGGGACGGCAGCAATTGCTGCTCTGAGACCAGGCAAAAAAGAATGAGGATTTCTTGTTCTAGTGCATGCTCATATTTCACCGACAGAAGGTTGACACCCACGACAGCGATCCTTGGGGATCATGCAGACATCCTTAACGGGGATTTCACATATCTGACAAAGCCCAGCCGTCAGGCACCTGGCAGTAATTCCAAATCCACAGCAGCCAAAAAGCGTTGCGGCGGTGTGTACAGCTGGCTTGTGTAGAGCTTTTGCACGTCTGGCGCGCCATGCTCCCGCTCAAGGGCATGCAAGCGCAATCGCCTGCGTGCTTGCCTGGGAACTGGTGACTGAGAGCAAGCGTGCTGCCTCAAATCTACAGCCCCAAAGTGCATAATTTCAGCCTGCAACCCCGATGGCTGCAGGGATCAACTCAGATGGATCTGAGTTCTTGGTGTCCTGTGATCTTCTTCTACTACTACTTCTTTTATTATCGTGAAACTTAAATGTCATATTAATTCAGTACACGTCAACGAAGGTGCTGCTGTCCAGTTTGGGCATCCAAAATCTTGCAATGACAGCAGAGAGAGATGATGTGCTGGGCTCACTTGTTGAGAAATGGCGCTATCTCGCTATCCCAGGACAGTTCCTGCAGAGGCATCTGTTGAGACGCACCTCTGTCCAACGCTGGCAAGCTTACTACGAGCTAGAGGCCATGGAACCTGAGGAGCTGTCCAGATTGAGCCCAATGGATCATTCAAGGGCACCTCCCTGCCTCCCTGCTTTCTCCAACCTTTCAAGAATGGATCCTGTTCCTTCCCCTCCATGTGAGAGCATCAGCACGTACTTGCTTTTAAGTGCCAGTCTGGTGCGTTGAATAGTGTGCGCTGGGCAGTCTGTGCGACCCGTCTGTATGCCTGTCGCACACACAAGTGCGCGGCCTGCCGGCTCGTATATCCTCGAGTACCAACACCCCATTGCCCTCCCAAGCCGTTGACACGTCCTACACGTCCTTGCCGCCCCTACGGGCTTCCTGAACCCGCAGCCAAGGACGCCTGGGGCCCCTCAACAGTGCGTGCCCTGTCTGGACTGTACCCAAATGAGATCAGCCAATTTGCCCAGCCGCACCTTGTCTTCGCGGCCCCCCAAAGCTCCGCCTCGCTGGCCGCAGCTTACTATCAGCTTTGGACAGGGCTCCAAGCGGAGGGCATCACCGCCTTGCTTCTGGACGTGTGCGGAGGCTGGCACGAGGATTCCCTGAAGGTGGGCTCGCCCAGCGCTGCCGCAGGCGGCAGTGCAGGAAGAGGTCTGTGGCTATACAAAGTGCAGTTGTTGCACTTTGGGCTCACGCTGGGAGGCCTGTGCTCAAAGGATCCGGGCACACTCGGCTGCTGAGATCGTCCTCAGGCGCAGCACTGCATGGGGCTTGGAGCCTCTACGGGTGTGCATGTCAGCACAGCTACCTTGCACAGCCGCCTTGCACAATCACGCTTGTTGGGCGCTGTCAGCCCTCGCACTGGATGGAGTCTGCGCCTCCCCTCTCTTTATACAGATCTGCACGTTGCACTGATGCCTTGCAGGACTCCTGTGCTATGCGCCCCATGGCCGCAGCCTCAGCTTTTAGAGCCAGGGCCTCCTTGCTCACAGGGACAGGCTCATACAGGGGCCCATGCCTGTGCTGCCCTATGTGGTCACTGCGTTCTGCCCCTCATCCGCTGCTCACATGTCGCTGCCCCACTCACCCCCTGCGCTGCTGCCCTTCAGCTGCTGCTTGTCGCCCAAGAGCTGGGAGGTGAAGAGGGTGAGGATGCAGAGCAGGTGCTACTGGGCTACTTCATCCCCATGGACAGCCGCCGCCTGCCGGCCGCTGACTGCACGCAGCCGGCTGTGCACGCAGCGGTGTGCGAGCGGCGCAGGCTGCGGAGGCGGCAACAGGTGCAGCAGCAGCAGCAGCAGAAGCCACAGGAGGCGCAGGTGGTGCATGATCAGCAGCTGACTTGCACCCCGCAAGAGCCGCATTGCGTACTTGTGCCACCAGGGTGCGAGCTGCAGCAGCTGCGCGCCATCCAGCAGCAGCAGCAGCAGCAGCACACTGCCTGGTTGCCTGCCCTTGACAGCTGCTGCCAAGCTGCAGATGCGGAGCTTACGCGTGGAGGAGAGGTAACCAGAGCCGCTCAGGGGGCTGGGAACAGGCAGAGGCATGGTGGGGTGGAGGAGGAGGAGCCCAATGCAGCTGACGAGCAGGGGGAGCTGCAGGAGGCCTGCGCCAGGGTCAAAGCTGCAGTCCTGGACAGGGTCAGGGCGCTGAGCCGCAGCCACAGGCGTGTCTTGTCACAGATGCCTGGGTGGTGGCTGGCCTGGCAGGTGAATATGTATGTGTGTGTGTGTTTGCACATGCGCTCATGCGCAAGTGTGTGTGTGTGTGCATGCATTCATGCGCGAGTTTGTGTGTGTGCATTGTCAAGTGCCTTTTTGAATGTGCACACATACATGCATGTGCAGGTGTGCGCGCAAGCATGCTTGTGCAAGCGTGTGTAATTGCAGTTGCGTGTGCGTGTCATTTATGCGTCACCAGGGAAGAGCGCAAGCATGCTGTTTGAACACACGCAACCAGTATGGAAACGATCGCAGCCTGTCCGCTCATGTTGATGCTCGTTTGCATGCACGCATGCATGCTTGCCTGCATGCGGCCTGTAACATGCATGGTGTTCTTAGTGCGCGGTTGCCTGTGCGCTTGACTGCCTTTGCAGCTACATCTGTCTGCATGCAGGGCAACCTGGGTAGCAACGCTTGCCAGCGCGCTCGTTTGCACGCAGGACTACCTTGGCGGAAATATGCGCCTATCTGCACTCAGCGCCCCGTCTGGGCTGCCTGCGCGCGAGCTTGGCCGTCTGCGCATGGCGCCCCACCTGCACCTCCGCCAGGCTGTGGTGCCTTTTGCGTACACTACCCACAACTACGAGTGGTGGGTCCTAATTCTATTCCCTACCCACAGCTACTGCTGGCGCATGCCCCTTTCGTGCCCGCAGTTCCTTACAGAACTCACAGCTACCAGTGGTAAGTTTGCCTGGGTACTTTTGTGCCCGCAGTTCTTTACAGAACTCACAGCTACCAGTGGTAAGTTTGCCTGTGTACTTTCGTGCCCGCAGTTCCTTACATAACTCACAGCTACCAGTGGTAAGTTTGCCTGGGTAACCTTGGCCATTCTGCTGCCCACACACATCTGCCTCAATTCAACCTGATGCTCACACTCGCTTCATTCATACCCAACATAGCTGCACCGCAGCGCAGATGCTGCTGCACTGCTGGGTTACCACAGCATGACCAGCGGGGGCCAGTCAAACCAGTCCCTGGCCCATCAATGGTGCGGTGCAGCCGCAGGGGGGTACATGTTCAAACACACTGGCCGCTCAAGTGGACCCGTGTGGGGGTGGGCTACAGCTGCCTGCGTCTTACCTCCCTAGTTGTTGGTGCTGGGGCGGCAAGGCGCACGTGTGAAGTGTCTATGCATGTGCAAGGTGCTGTGATGGCGGGCTGTGCCATGCAACAAGCAGCATGCACCCTGCGCTGTCTAGTGCATGAGTCCAGCCCATGGCATTAGGTTGAAGTCTCTAACCCTTCAACCTGAACCCTTAACCCTGCTGAGCTGTGTGTCCAGCTCATGGCGCAACATTAGGGCATATTTCTCGTGCCGCTCATGGGTTGTGTAGCCACTGCCGCGTGTGGATTTATGTAGCCACTACCCCTCACGGTTTTTTGTAGCCATAACCGCTCATCATGATGGGTTTGTGTAGCCACTGCCACTCATGTGCGCAACGTTGCCACCATCAAGCAAAATTACAGCTACAGCAGCTGCAACAAAAATGACAACAGCAATAGATTCAGCAGGGAAAGCAGCATCAATTACAGCAGAAACAACAGAAACAGCAGCAAGAGAGACAGCAACAGGAACAGCAGAATCAACATCAGCAAAAGCAGGAATAACAACAGCAACAACAATAGCACCATCACAACCACCAACAACAACAGCAGCAGCGGCAGCAGCAACAAGAACTACAACCACTACAACTACAGCAGCAGCAACAACAACTTCTACAGCAATAATAGCAACCACAACAACAACTACTACTGCTACTACTACTTCTACCACAGCAGCAACTACAACAGCAGCAGCAGTAGCAGCAGCAACAAAAACATGTAAAAAGGAAACAAGGAATAACTGCAGCAAAAAAAGACAAAAAAGTACAAGTGCAGCTCCAAGGCCCAAGTTTCCTCATCCTTATGTCCTCCTCTGTGCGCAGGGACGATGGCCTGAAGTGCCTCATAAGGCAAGACCTTCCAACAGGCTTTGCCAAGGACATGTGCAGCTGTGACGCTGAACATTGTGAAAAGTTGCCGTGAGTGTCTCCTGACCGGGCTGTGAGCAGTGCATGCGTGTTTTTGACCCTGTGCTTGTATTATTTGGGGTCAAAAATCTTGTATTCTCAAATCCAATGGAGCTGCACACGCTGCTTTTTGTGTGCGGTCTGGCACCAAGTTAGGCAGCTCTTACAACGCAAAGACACAACCAGTGCCTGCTGTGACGCACATACGCCTTTGAAGAGTTGCCTACACGCACGAGGTCTGCGTGCTTGAGAGCTGTCCGTCTGCTGGGCCTCTGGGGCACCTCTGTGCACATTGATTGTTCAGACAGGTGTACAGACATACGTTGGACAAAAGAACGCTTGTCGCGATTGGATGAAAAATGTCGTCTCACCTACCTGTGCACTTGCATGGCATTTCCACTCAAGTACACGGCATGTGCGCTACATTTGTGTGCATTAGTCCAATGCCCATCAAGTGGTGCCAAAGGGATGTGCAGTTCAACAAAGAAGCAGGTATTTGCCCTCATTTTACCACCCTTACTACATTCCTTACTGGCATGCACTCAACCAGGCTTAGCCGCCTTAAGGTCCTCAGCATCCCTCAAAATCATCCAGCGAAGTCTGCGTCAAATCTTGTTTGTCTCACCACAAACATTGGGAGTGATGTCCTTAGGCAGTCTACTTTAAGCGCCAGACTCTTGGATTCCAAAGTGAACTCCACAATTTCACCTCAGGAAAGGCATGAAGATGAGCTTGGAATCTGGCATTGCCCACGTCCCAGATGGGGCTGTTGGACCTCTGGATGCATAAGCAGCGGGCATGTACCATGCACATGCCATACCGCACCACGATCACATGCATGCACGGCTTGGGCAACAGGCAGCATGCTGCAACCAAGCCCAGAGCAAAGGCATGTCCCTTGTTGGTTTGCAGGCTCATGCATGTACACAACATGAGCCAACAGATGGCCCAGTCGAGGGCACAAAACAGTTCGGCGCCAGTGAGGCATAGGGAAATCATTGGCTGCGCTTGCCTGCGTGCAGAGGGCGGCAGGCAGTGGCCAGATTGAGGGCTGAGGGGCTGCAGCACAGCATGGAGATATTTGAGCGCAGCTGCGGTGCAGGCTGGGGCGTGCGTGCAGTTGAGGAGCCCATTCCAGCTGGTGCCTACGTGATGGAGTATGTGGGGGAGTACCTGACGCTGAAGCACATCAAGGTAATTGGGACCACCTAGCTTGTTGCTGAAATCATCCATCCTCCTTTCGTTAACTTTACTCAAGATACTCCTGAAAATGCTCTATGGATACATCAGATTCTATTTGCAAGCAGTGGATATCATTGAATTCAGCACACATACAATCATGCTTGCGCGTACTCAAAATTATGCGTGCAATCATACCTTTGCCAAGTCAATGTATCAATTACTTGCAGGCAGAGGAGCGGGAGCAGCGGTACGGACTAGCCGGCTGGCACTACATGTTTGATGTTCACAATCCAGAGTTGACAGATCCTCCTCCCAGCAAGCAGCTTGTTGTCGATGCCACACATATGTAAGTTTTCCTGTGAGAATCTGGGTGTGCGCCTTCTTGAACCCAACAATTCTGATGAACCACTCCACCTCCTTCATCCAGCACTCCACCTTTTGGATTTTTCGAGTGGGTATTGTTTGAACGAGGCCAAGCACTAGAAAAAAGTCAGTGAATTGATCATATCGCTAAAAAGAAGCACTGAGTGCTGGAGTAGGCGCAAGCATTGGCCTTGAGCTGTGCTGATGATGCAGGGAATGCCCAGTAAGGCTTGAGCATAGTACCAGTGGAATTTGTTCCAGGTCTTTGATGGCTTGGGCTCATGAAGATTTACCTCATAGCATATCTTTGGGTCCATATGTTCATCTCTGCACCACCAGTGGTTTGGGCTTGATGCTGCCACTACTTAGGGCTAGCAAATCTGTGGTGAGGCTGTGATGAAGTCAAATATGGAAATGTCAGATAGTTGGTCATTTTGTCGGCACACTGATGCTACCTGTGCCGTTCAATAGCAGCGCTGAATACTTTACTTAAATCCAATTATTTTTGGTAATTCAGCACACATTTTGGCCAAAATACTGCGTGTAAACACACCGCTTTCAGCAACCCTATTGATGTGTGTACTCCTATGTGCGCCAGCCAGATTTTAATACATGCAGTGATGAATTAAAAAATAATTATAATTACCTCTCCCAAATGCTATGTCTGGAGCTATCCCTCATGGTCAAGGGCGGGCTGATCTACAAGCCTAGCTCATGTCCTTAGCTGTGTGTGGCTGGTGCTTCAAACCTTTGTAGCTTGCCAGGCAGACGCCACAGTCATTGAACACAATTTGTCTGTCCTGATTGGGTCCACAGGGGCAATGTGTCTCGCTTTGTCAACCACTCCTGTGATCCCAACTGTGCCGTCGTGCATGTCTGTTTTGGAAGCAGAAGTATCGAGTCCAAAATGGTGCGGGCCATCCAGCAACTTAGCTTGAATACCTGGAAGTGTGCTTAAAGGATTGGCTGCACTGCATGCTCGCTGAAGATTCACCCTACTTGCACTGACATTGCTGCCTCAATGCCCTTGTCTCCAAGTGTGCATGCTAACTGTGGGAATCATGGCTCTCTCTAGCTACTCTTGGCCTATGGACCAAAGAGTAATGATTCGCTTTGTTTTTCCTATGCAGGTCTTATTGTTCAAAACTCTGAGGAAGATTGCACCAGGAGAGGAACTCACCATAGCGTACATGTGGGTAATGAAGTGTAATCGTACATAATTGCATACATCACAGGTATATGAGTGGAGGGTATCGGAAAAGAGTGACAATGCTGTGGCAAAGGGATTAATCTGACCAATTGTTATGTGCACCTGGCAGGAGCTTGGAGGACTTCGAGCGAAATGGTCTAAGAGACTTCATGGTCAAAAATGCTGACCATCCAGCAATAATAAAGTGGGTGTGCCTAACTATGTAGCCTGATTGGGGCAAGATTGCAGCTAATATCTGTATTGGCCAAACAACTCTGGCTCCCATAATCCATCAGTGCCCCAAACAAGGCATCTGTACAATGTCCAAATCTGTGCTTCTCTTCACCTCCTCAAAGGTGTACTCGCTCCCGGGGTACTTGAACATCTCAGGAAGCCAATCAGATAGAAGTTGGCATACAGCTTACTTTTCTACTAGTGGTGCTCCTTGCCTTTCATCAAGGAGCCCTGAGCCCCAAATTCAGGCTCAGACTTCATGCAGATTGGCTGCACGCTCCTTATTTTGCAAGAGTGCACACTAGTGTACCTTGACACAGGAGCTGCTTGAAATGGCTCTGCAGGTGCAATTGCGGGGCGGCCAGCTGTCGGGGTATGGTGCTGTGCGAGAACGTTTGGGCGTCGGAGGAGGAGGAGCACCTTTTCAAGGTGCATGGCTGAGGAGTGCTGTATGCTGCTAAGCAGGGTGCAGCGGCCATGATCGTTGTAGACTGCTCAGTGCATCGATCCAGGTCTGAAGAGCCCAGGAGAGGCGGATGCTGTAGCAGCAGTAGCAGCTTCTATGCTGCCATGCATGCTTTTCTTGTCCAGGGCTTGATACAGCTCACTCAGCTATAACTTGGTCACCGCCCTAGCTGCCTGCACCAAAGTGGCAGGCAGAGACGGCTTGCCTTGTTGCTGCTCTATGCTATGGCGTGCCAAGGTGTTGTGTGTTTGTAATAGCGCATGGAGTTCACTAGGTGCGTTGTGATGTGCTGTGCAGAGCCCGGCCAGAGCAGAGCAGGAAAGCAAGACTTGCAAGAAAGACTCCAGTGAGTCTCAAAGGCCAACAACCAAGTACGGAGGCGGCAGCAGCGAAGAAGCTGCGCTCCAAGGGCGCACAGACTGCAAGAGGCAGCGATGGGAGGGGTACAGCGAGTGTCTTCATGGTCAGGTGGGAGCATTCACAAGCATCCAGGTGTGTTTATCGTGTGTGCCTGTGTGCCTGTGTGTGTGTGCTGTGTGGTCATTATGCGCCCATCATGGTATTGCGCATTCCAAGTTGGATCCATTAGCGAGAGGCAGTCCCTCGAAAAGGTTGAGCTCAGCATGGGCAGAGGTTCAAACACATGCTTTTCAGCAGGCTTGGCGCCATGTTGCTCGCAGGATGTATCGCAGGAGACTCAAGCAGGTGTGCAGCAGCAACAGCAGCAGCAGCAGCAGCACCAAGTGGCTGTGCCCCGTCAGACTAGTTGTTGGAGGGGGAGGTCTCTGTGAGTGTGCCAAGGGTTGACCTAGCCATTGACTTCCTTATGAATTGAAACCCTGGAGGTTATGTCAGCCAAGTAATGTGAGCCACGCAGTGCCGCACGACAAGAGCTCGTGTCAAACTGGTTAGCATTCCCTTAACCTGGGGCCATGTAACTTAATGCGAGTGCACGCATACATAGCATCATAGCCCTTGGCATGGGCCTGAGTGATTCCACCTTGATTCTGCCGTGGAAAAGGAGACACGCATGGCGGCAGCCTCTAGCATCAATCACAACTAGCATAATTGCAGCTAAATACTCTCCAAAGCTATGACATCCCTACATCCAGTAGAGTTATGTTTGTGAGGGTACAATTATGTCATACGACTCCCTAACACTGCATCAATACCTTCACGATGCCGGGCTCAAGCTCACTCTGCAGCTTACTTCCTACAAACAAGGAGGCTGCCCTTTATTTGGAAGCCTGTCGAAGCAAGGCATTGAAAACGCTTCTCTGCAAAGAGTACTCTTTGGTGTGCAAGCAAAGGTTGGCACATGATAAATTTTCCCTTCCCCTGGCGCCACCTTCCACCCTGTCAATCGGCACATCTGCGAATATGGTTTCAAGGGTTGAAAGAGAAAGGCCTTCAGTCAAGAAGTGCTAGGCTGCTCATAAAAAACTATCAGTGCATGCAGGAAGATTTGGTTTCAAGAACAACAAGGATCAGGCCTTCAGTCAAGAATAATGCAAGCCAAAAGATGAGGTTGTGTTAGATATGACAAAATGTGATACGAGATTGGCCTGATGACACCCACATTCGCTGCTATCTCTGTTTCCAACAACTGACTGCTTATGAAAAAGAGCCAATGAAGTAATCCAAGGGTGTCGTAACGACGGTTCGAGATTGCTCAGTGAGTGCACGTTGCTCAATCTTCAACTTACTTGAAACAATTTCTGGCTCCATCATATGCTGTGTTCGTTCTCAAGAACTATTTTTGCACGCTCTGCGCCTCGCGCTCTGCCAGTCACTCGCTCCTGGACCTCACAAAAGGCAAGCATGGCTACTGCCCCCTTGACCCAGTCCTTCACGCTTTACAATGGACAAAAAATTCCTTCCCTGGGCCTGGGCACCTGGTACGCATGGAGATTAGGCAATGTCTGGTGTGCGAGGGGATCCCTGCCAGATCCTGGAAATGGTTACCCATTGGAGCTGAATTCTGAACTTTTGTGTCTGAGGATCACTTTGAGAGGTGTAGATTCCCAGGATGTCCGCATTTGCTTTTGCGCCCTGAATTTCGCAGCTTGAGCTCTAGATGGATGCACGACTTGTGATGATATCATCATCGATGATGTACTATGGAGACGGGAACTCAAGCGCGCGCACACACACACACACACACACACACACACACACACACACACACACACACACACACACA
>LKMJ01002972.1_pt1 | contig 15702 bp, 12 predicted proteins | sample 643391 | NCBI WGS metagenome assembly LKMJ01 (sample SAMN04112250, study PRJNA286221) | soda lake metagenome | biome: soda lake; feature: Kulunda Steppe; material: water; isolation source: sample PL-Br10 brine of Picturesque Lake | place: Russia: Kulunda steppe | collected 2010-07
AGATTGTGCGGGGGGATGTTCGTGGACATCCCGACGGCGATTCCCGAAGACCCATTAACGAGTAGGTTCGGAAACGCAGCGGGCAGCACCATCGGCTCCTGGAGGCGGTCGTCGTAGTTCGACTGGAAGTCGACCGTGTCTTTGTCGAGGTCCTCCAGCAACTCCTCTGCAATCGAGGCCATCCGGGCCTCAGTATAGCGCATCGCAGCGGGCGGGTCGCCGTCCATCGACCCGAAGTTCCCCTGCCCGTCGACCAGCGGATACCGCAGGGAGAAATCCTGCGCCATCCGGACGAGCGTATCGTAAATCGCCTTGTCCCCGTGAGGGTGGTAATCACCCATCGTCTCCCCGACAATCGAGGAACATTTCCGGTGACCCGACCCCGAGGTGACACCCATCTCGTGCATGGCGTAGAGCACGCGCCGGTGGACGGGTTTGAGGCCGTCCCGCACGTCGGGCAGGGCCCGACCCGCGATGACGCTCATCGCGTAGTCGATGTAGCTCTGCTCCATCTCGTCTTCGATGCGAACGCGCTCGACGTTCGCCGCCGGTGCCTCTACGTCGCCGCCGTCAGGGATGTCTGAACTCATAGTGTTAGATGTCGACCCACTCGGCCTCCGGTGCGTGCTCTTTGATGAACTCCTTGCGCGGTTCGACCGCGTCACCCATCAGCACCGAGAACATCCGGTCCGCTGCGGCTGCGTCCTCGACGGTGATGCGCTTGAGGATGCGGTTCTCGGGATTCATCGTCGTGTCCCAGAGCTGCTGTGGGTTCATCTCTCCGAGTCCCTTGAACCGCTGGACCTGGCTCGGGCTCCCGTCGCACTTCTCGGCGACAATCTCGTCGCGCTCGGCGTCGGTCATCGCGTCGTACGTCTCGCCGCGGTACCGGATGCGGTACAGCGGGGGCTGTGTCGCGTAGACGTAGCCGTTCTCCAGCAGCGGGCGCATGTGCCGGTAGAAGAACGTCAACAGCAGCGTCCGGATATGTGCGCCGTCGACGTCGGCGTCCGTCGCCATGATTATCTTCTCGTAGCGCACGTCCTCGAGGTCGAACTCGTCGCCGATGCCCGCTCCGATAGCGGTGATGATGTTGCGAATCTGGTCGTTCTCGAGAATCCGGTCGAGGCGGTGTTTCTCGACGTTCAACACCTTCCCCCGAATCGGCAGGACGGCCTGGAACTCGGGGTTCCGGGCCTGTTTGGCGCTCCCGCCGGCGGAGTCACCCTCGGCGATGAACAGTTCGGCCTCGCTGGGATCACGCGTCTGGCAGTCGGCCAGCTTTCCGGGAAGCGCCGTCGAGTCGAGCGCGCTCTTGCGGCGGGTCAGCTCCTCGGCCTTCTTGGCCGCCTTGCGTGCCTTGGCGGCCTCGACGGCCTTCGAGATGATGACCTCCGCAGTGTCCGGGTTCTCCTCGAAGAAGGTGTCGAGATGTTCGTGCATCGCGGACTCGACGATACCGCGAACCTCGCTGTTGCCGAGTTTGGTCTTGGTCTGGCCCTCGAACTGCGGGTCCGGATGCTTCACGGAGAGCACCGCGGTCAATCCTTCGCGGATATCATCGCCCGTGAGGGTGTCGTCGAGGTCCTTGAGCATCCCCTGTCCGCTCGCATAGTCGTTGACGACCCGCGTCAGTGCAGTTTTGAACCCGGTCATGTGCGTGCCGCCCTCTCGGGTGTTGATGTTGTTGGCGAAGGCGTGCAGCGAGCCCTGGAGCTCGTCGGTCGCCTGCAGTGCGACCTCGACCTGGACGACGCCGTTCTCGCCGCCCTCGCCGATTTCGCCCTCGGCTTCGAAGTAGATGACCTCGTCGTGGAGCACCGTCTTGGTCTCGTTGAGGAACTCGACGAACTCCCTGATGCCGCCCTCGTACCGGAACGTGGTCTCCTCGCCGTCGCGCTCGTCGATCAGCGTAATCTCGACGCCGCTGTTGAGGAAGGCGAGTTCGCGGAGACGATATTCGAGCGTCGAGAAGGAGAAGTCGGTCGTCTCGAAGATATCGCTGTCGGGCCAGAACCGAATTGTCGTGCCGGTTTCCTCGTCGGCACTCATGTCACGGACGCGTTCGAGTTCGTGGTCGGGCGCACCTCGCGTGAACCCCTGGGTCCAGACTGCGCCGTCGCGTTTGACCTCGACTTCGAGCGTCTCCGAGAGCGCGTTGACGACGCTCACCCCGACGCCGTGGAGGCCGCCCGACACCTGGTAGGATTTGTTGTCGAACTTTCCGCCCGCGTGCAGGACGGTCATGATGACCTCCAGCGCGGGGCGGTCGTGTTTCTCGTGCATATCGACGGGAATCCCTCTCCCGTCGTCGCTCACCGAGACGGAGTCGTCCTCGTGTATCGTCACGGTTATCTCGTCGCAGTGGCCAGCCAGCGCCTCGTCGATAGAGTTGTCGACGACCTCGTACACGAGGTGGTGAAGCCCCCTGGTGTCGGTCGAGCCGATGTACATCGCCGGCCGTTTCCGGACGGCCTGCAACCCTTCGAGCACCTGAATCTGGTCTGCGCCATACTCACTATCCTGGGACATAAAATCGTACCCGTAGATAGCAACCCCCGCTTCTTAAAGCTCACGCACGCGCACGCGTTGCCAAGAGGAAAGCTGGGCTTACTTCGCTTCCGTCGTTCGGTTTCCCTCTTCTGGCGGTCGTATTACTTCCACCACGCTTGCCGACAACATTTAAACCCAGGTGCGATACATAGGAATACAAGATGACATCGTATCAGTCGCGTCTCGGCAGCGAGGAAGGTGTTGCCGAGGAACTGGCCGAGGGCCAGCGAGCGATTTCCATTGCCGAGTTCTTCGAGAAGAACAAGCACATGCTCGGGTTCGACTCGGGAGCCCGGGGGCTCGTCACCGCTGTCAAGGAGGCCGTCGACAACAGCCTCGACGCCTGCGAGGAGGCCGGTATTCTCCCGGATATCTACGTCGAAGTACAGGACGAGGGTGACTACTACCGACTCATCGTCGAGGACAACGGGCCCGGAATCACGAAAGAGCAGATTCCCAAAATCTTCGGAAAACTTCTGTACGGCTCCCGATTCCACAAGCGCGAGCAGGCACGTGGACAGCAAGGTATCGGGATTTCGGCGGCAGTGCTGTACTCCCAGCTCACGTCGGGTAAGCCGGCGAAAGTCACGTCTCGCACGCAGGGGAGCGTCGAGGCGGAGTACTTCGAGGTCATCGTCGACACCGACGAGAACGAGCCCGAGATAAGCGTCGAGGAGACCACGACGTGGGAGCGACCCCACGGGACGCGTATCGAACTGGAGATGGAGGCCAACATGCGCGCCCGCCAGCAGCTCCACGACTACATCACGCACACGGCTGTCGTCAACCCCCACGCCCGAATCGAGCTACAGGAGCCAAAAGCCGAGTTCAAATACGAGCGAGCGACCGACCAGCTGCCCGCCGAGACTGAAGAGATTCGGCCCCATCCCCACGGTGTCGAACTGGGGACGCTCATCAAGATGGGCGAAGAGACCGATTCCTACTCGATTTCCGGGTTCGTCCAGGAGGAGTTCACCAGGGTCGGCTCCAAAACGGCGGATTCTATCATCGACGAGTTCCGGGACAGGCAGTTCGGCCGGGAGATGAGCTGGCGAACGCCACAGGCCCACGAGGAGGCGGATATCGAGACCGCAGTCAGCGAGGCCGTCGCCAACAAGGGCCAGGCGGCAACCGCAGACTTCGCAAGCGGTATCACCGCGTTCCTCGACGAAAACGACGGCGTTGCCCACCATCAGGTCGTCGAGGCTGCCGAGGAGGTTGGGAACGAGGTTCAGGCCGACCACGGGACCACGTTCGGCTCGACAGTCCGAGAGAACGCTGTCGAGGCCGCGTGGGACGCGATTACGGCCGACCGCGAGTCAGATATCTACGCGCTGGTCGACGGAGCCACGTCGACGCGGAAAGACGACGCGGTGGTACAGGCAGTCACCGAGCGACTTGCCGCGAAGTTCGAACCCGGCGAGCGACACCGCGTGACGAGAGACGACCTCGAGGAGTACGTCGACCGGGCGGCCGACATGACCGAGGAGCGCGACGACGCCACCTTCGGTGACACCGCACGCGAGAACATCGTCGACGCGCTCTGGGACGCTGCCGAGCGCGTTCCGGACGACCCGCCACAGATTCACGACGTCGCTGGCGACCGTGACAGCGCCTCGAATCTGCTCGAGGCGATGCGTGCCGTCGACATCATGTCCCCTCCGACGGGCTGTCTCGCTCCGATCACCGAGGAACTCGTCGAAGCCGGTCTTGGCAAGGAGTACGACGCCGACTTCTTCGCGGCAGCGACCCGCGACGCGTCGGTCCACGGCGGCGACCCGTTCATCGTGGAGGCCGGCATCGCCTACGGCGGGGATATCGAAGACGGCGGAAAAGCCGAAGTCCTCCGCTTTGCGAACCGCGTTCCGCTGGTCTACCAGCGCGGAGCCTGTGCGACGACGGACGTGGTCAAGAACATCAACTGGCGGAACTACGGCCTCGACCAGCCGGGCGGCAGCGGCGTCCCCAACGGTCAGGCAGTCATCATGATCCACATCGCCTCGACGAACGTCCCGTTCACCAGCGAGTCGAAAGACGCGGTGGCGAACGTTCCCGAAATCGAAGACGAGATAGAGCTCGCAATCCGCGAGGCGGCCCGCGAGCTGAAGAGCTTTCTCAACAAGCGCCGGTCGATGCGCCAGCGCCGCGAGAAACAGAACAAGCTCGCCACGATTCTGCCGGAGATGGCCGAGAAGCTCTCGCGGGTGACCGAACGGGAGGCCCTCGATATCGACAACACGATGGCCCGCATCATGAACGACGTTCTCCTCACCCGAGAACGCGAGGGTGAGACGGTGAGAATCGTCATCGAGAACAACGACGATACCAACGCTGACCTGGAGATTACGGATATTGTCGACGCCGAACCGACCGGCGTCAACGGCGCGAACGTCGTCGAGATGGACGGCGAATGGTTCATCAAGTGGAATCCGACGGTCAGTGCCAGCGACGAGGCGATTCTGGAGTACACGCTTGACGCTACCGCCGACTGTGACCTCGCGGTAGACGGCATCGCGGACGAGAAGCTGACGGTCGACGTCTAATGGAGAACAATGAGTACTGACAACACATCCGACGCGCGCGACGAGTTGCTGAGCCTCGCAAACCAGTTCTACGAGCAGTTCGAGAGCGGAACCGTCCCGAGTATGGAGGTTCCAACGCGGACGAAAACGAACATCGAGTACGACGAAGACAGCAACGTCTGGGTGTACGGCGACCGCACGTCGACCCGGAGCGCGAAATCCGTCCGCGGTGCACAGAAGCTCCTGAAAGCGACCTACGCCATCGACTTTCTCGCACAGCAACTGGACCAGGACCGCTCCTCGACCCTGCGTGAGCTGTATTACCTCTCGGAGTCGTGGGACCTGGACGAGGCGCAGTTCAACAGTCAGGACGAGTCGAACCAGCTCATCGAGGACCTGGAAATCGTCTCTGGGGTCACCCGCGAGGATTTCCACATGCGCCCCGAGGAGTCAGGAGCGACGGTGATGGGGCCACTGGAGCTACGCGAGCAGACCCGTCGCGGTGAGCGGGAGATTCACTGTCAAGAGGACGTTGGTGAAGGGGGATACCAGATTCCGAACAACCCCGACACTATCGAGTTCCTCGACCACGACGCGGATTTTGTACTGGCTGTCGAGACCGGTGGTATGCGCGACCGACTCGTCGAGAACGGCTTCGACGAGGAGTACAACACAATCGTCGTCCACCTCAAGGGACAGCCCGCGCGGGCGACCCGGCGGCTCACCAAACGCCTCCACGACGAACTCGACCTGCCGATTATCGTGTTCGCAGACGGTGACCCCTGGAGTTACCGCATCTACGGCTCCGTCGCCTACGGCTCTATCAAGAGCGCCCACCTCTCGGAGTATCTCGCCACGCCCGAGGCGATGTACGTCGGTATCCGACCCGAAGATATCGTCGAATACGACCTGCCGACAGACCCGCTCAGCGACTCCGATATCAACGCGCTCGAATCGGAGCTGGAGGACCCCCGGTTCCAGACCGAGTTCTGGCGAGAGCAGATAGAGCTCCAGCTCGAAATCGAGAAGAAATCCGAGCAGCAGTCTCTCGCCGCACGGGGACTTGACTTCGTGACCGACACCTACCTCCCCGAGCGACTGACCGAGATGGACGTGCTCTAGTCGTCGCGACACTGATTTCTGTCTCGACGCCCGAGAGAGACGCGTGTCCGAAGAGACGTTCGAGTACGAGCCAATCGGGGTCATTCGAACCCCGTTTGAATCGCCCGATGGAATGCCGATACAACCGGTCGGAGACGCGACCACAGAAGGTGCGATTCAGGTAACCGAGGAGTACGCTGACGGCCTGAACGACCTCGATGGGTTCTCCCATTGCATCTTGCTGTATCATTTCCACGAATCCGGAGCTGTCGTCTCTACGCAGGTCGAACCGTTCCTCGACGACCAACAACGCGGGCTCTTCGCCACGCGAGCACCGCAGCGGCCCAACTCGATTGGGCTCTCTGTTGTCGAAATCGAATCCGTCAGCAACAGCCAACTGACTGTCAGCGGTATCGACGTCGTCGACCGAACACCGCTGCTGGACATCAAGCCCTTTGTTCCCGCTTTCGATGTTCCCGAGGATGTGAAGACGGGATGGATTGACGGGTCGACGTCGTCGGTGCAATCGGAACAGGCTGACGACCGCTTTCTATAAGAGTTTCACCTCGAGGATACCGCAGACCGTCAGCTAGCAGCTGTCCGGGAGGTCTCTGGGCAAATAAAAGAAGTTCGGCGTGTTCACAGCTGTCTCGTAGGACTGGTCGAATACGTGGGTTGTCGCAGCGCTCATCGGGGGAAGAAGCCAGCTCCGGTCGCCGGTTACGCTCCGACCTGCGCGATCCTCGTTGCGTTCGAACTGTGCGAACTGTTCGGTCGCAGTGTGGTGGTCGACAGTTTTCACGCCAGCCTCTTCGAAGGAGTGTAGCACCGCCCGGTTGAGTTCGACGAGCGCCTCGTCTTTCCACAGCGAGCGGTTCCGGGAGGTGTCGTATCCGAGCCGGTCACCGATTTCGGGGAGCATGTCGTATCGCTCCTCGTCGGCGAAGTTTCGTGCGCCGATTTCGGTGCTCATGTACCACCCGTTGAACGGCGCAGCGGTGTAGCTAATTCCCCCAATTTCGAGTCGCATGTTCGAAACGACTGGCACGTCGTACCACCGGAGACCGAGGTTGGCGAACCAGTCGTACTCCGGATGCGTAATCCGTACCTCCTCGAACAGGGAACCGGGAACGTCGAACAGCTTCGGCTCGTTCTCGCCGACCTGGACGACGTGTGGGAGCGGGTCGAACTGACCGCCTTCTCCGTCCCATCCCTTCGACTGACAGTAGCGCGTGAACTCGCGCTCTGCAGGGTCTCCCACAGTTCCATCCTCGGTCTCGTAGCCGGCGTACCGAAGCAGCTGGTAGTTCCAGATTCGGACCCGCTCGGTTTGTGGCGTGTCTGGCTGGAAGACCGTAATTGTTGGGCGGATATCCCCACCGTTTCTGGCGCGTTCGATGTGACGACAGCACGCCTCGTGAATCTCCGCGGGCGTCTCACAGCCCCGCTTGTCTATGACCTCGAGCGACTGCCAGAACAGACGGCCGATACAGCGGTTACTGTTTCGCCACGCCATCCGTGCCCCGTGTGTCAGCTCCTCTGCAGTGTGAGTGTACGCACCCGTCTGGGAGAGTTCGCGGTCGATGTCAGCGAGTCGCGAGTCGATAGCCCACTCCCGGTCCAGCTCCTCGTAACACTGCGAGATGAACGAACGGGCCCGCTCACGCAGCTCCGCTTCGTTGTAGTCGGGTACTGGTCGCCGGAGCGAGTGTTCGTGTTGCGCGAGCGAATCGAGCATACGTCCCATTGGTTTCAGCGTACAAAACTCGATTGGCTTGCGAACAGCGACCGCTCCGGACTGTGACTGAACCGAACTACGTGTCGTCTTCTCTCTCCTCAGCCGTCTCCAACGAGTCTGGGGCGCTCGCATTGTTAGTTCCGTGCGCAGAACGTCGTGAGCAACCAGCTGTCGCGGCGTCGATATCGGACTCTGGCTGTGTCCTCTCTTTTTTTATCGCCTCCAGCTCTGCATCGAGCGAGTCAGCACGAACCTCATCAGCGTCGGTGGTCTGGTCTCGGCAGGATTCACAGTACCAGTTCTCTCCGCGTTCGATGGTGTACAGCGGAAGACCGGCGAAGACGTACGACTGGTCGTACGCTCGCCTGACACCCTGGTGAACCCGGTCGAAACAGACCGAGCACGGCTTGTCGGTGTTCGCGACGAACCGCTCGTCGACGGACGTCGTCGGCCCGAATGTCGTCGGTGGATGGCGGTTCTCGATGCGTCGGCGTGTCGGTGGCAACAGCAGCGTAGCCAGAACGAAAAACGCGAGCGCCATCGTGATGCCCACGGCCGAGAGCCCGACCGACGTGAGCGTTGCTACACCCAGGACTAGCAACAGAAGCCCCCAGACGTAGCCTGATAGCGACTGGTCACCGTCTTCGCTCTTGTCGACTGGGGCGGGTTCACTGACGGCCTGCGTTGGCTGTTTGGTCGGACTGCTGTCGGGGCCGTGTGCGCGGATAACTTTGCGCTCTGCAGTGTGTTCGTAGTGATACCAGCCATAGAGGAGATTTCCGATACCGCTGGTGAACGGAAACAGCAGGATGTGGACGACGATAGAGCCATACCCACGGTTGACGAGTGCGACCTCGTCACCGGCGTCGTACTGGATGTCCCAGCCGTTTGCGACGTGGTCGCTGACGCGGGCACGGAACAGACGGAGCTCTTCTTCAGGGGACTGCTCGCTGGCCGACTCCGAGAGGTCGTGCCCGCAGGCACCGCAGTACCTATCAGACGCGGCGACGCCACTGCCACAGCTCGGGCAGTAGGAGTCGGGTTCTGCCGTTTCGTTCCCATCACCAGCGGAGGCCATCATCTCTACTGAAACGACCCAGATAAAAAATTGTGCCGCACTGTTTCAGCACGGTGGCAGTTCTAGTAGCAGCGCTTCTGTCCTTCAGGAGCGAATGACGGTTACTGACACGGGGGAGCGCTCGACCACGCGTTCGGCGACAGTTCCGAGGAAGAACCGCTCGATGACGCCGCGACTCTGGCTTCCGATGACGACGTGGTCGATATCGTCCTCCTCAACCTGGGCGAGGATCGTCCGTGCCGGTTCGCCGTGTTTCAGGACCGTCGTCACCGTCACGTCGTACTCCTCGGCGAGCGCTGTCGCCTGTTCGAGAAACTCCGTGCCGCTCTGTTCGCGTACTTCGTAGATTTCACCGAGTTTCATCCCCGTGTATCGCTCGGGCTGGTGGGTTAACGCCGTATCAACGACGAACAGCACCGTCAGCTCGTCCTCCGGGAACTTCTCACACGCGAACTCTAGGGCGTGTCGTGACTGCTGTGAGCCGTCGAACGGGACGAGTATCGTGGCCATACAGAGTACTGCGCTGCCAGCACGAAAAAACGGCGAGATATGCTAACCCAGTTTAACCGCTATTCCCGACGGTAACGTGCTCATAACACGAACGGCATACCACCACAGTGCTGCCAGACACTCGTAATGAGTGACATACAGTAAGTACGGAACACATAATTTTACATAGATATCACTAGCTTGGGTGTATGTCAGAGTTCGGCTTTCTCTCGGTGGTCCCACCGCTGGTCGCAATCATCCTGGCAATCGTCACCCGGAAAGCGGTCCTCTCACTCTTCGTGGGTGTCTGGGCGGGAGCTATCATCTATACTGGACGTCTAGGAATTGTTCAGACCTTTGAGTGGATCGCGATGTCCGTCGTTCTCCCGGAGCAGGATATATTCCATATGCAAATTATCATTTTCACGCTCCTGCTCGGCTCGGCAGTTGCGATGATGTGGCGACTCGGCGGCTCCTATGCTATCCGCGACTGGGCGCTCACACGAATCAACTCCCAGCGCCAGGCCGGGGTGATGACGTGGATACTCGGTATCGTCCTGTTTTTCGATGACTACGCGAACACCGCGGTGGTCGGCAGCACGATGAAGGATATCTCCGACAACCTCCGCATCTCCCGCGAAAAACTCTCCTATCTCGTCGACTCGACGGCAGCCCCCGTCGCCACGCTCGGTATCTCCTCGTGGGTGGCCTTTCAGCTGTCGATGATCGAGCTCGGCTACGAGGAGACTGGACTACCCGAGGAGGAGATTCCCAGTTCGTTCAGCGTGTTCCTCAACGCCTGGCCGTTCAACATGTACTCGATTCTGGCCATCGTCATGGTCGGCGTCATCGTGCTCTCCCGGCGAGACTACGGCGAGATGCTCCTAGCCGAGAAGCGCTCTGCGGAGACCGGGAAGGTGTACCGCGACGACGCCCGCCCCATGCAGGACGTCCAAAGTGACCTCGGCGAGCCGAACATCGACAACCCTCGCCTCTCGGCGTTCATCGTCCCTATCCTCGTGTTGATTGCGGTGATTATCCTGACTGCGTTCTGGAGCGGCGGACTGTTCGACGGTGCTGGCCTGCAGGACGCAATCGAAGAGGCCGACTACGCGCTCGCGCTGGTTATCGGCTCCTTTGCCATGGTGGTCTCGACGTACGTGCTCGCGGTCGTTTACAACCTGCTCTCGCTGAGTGAGAGCGTCGACACGACTATCGACGGGTTCGGCATCATGCTTACCGCGGTGACGATTCTCGTTCTCGCCTGGTCGCTCGGAGAGGTCGTCGGCGCACTCGAAACCGGAGACTACGTTGCCGGTGTCGTCGAAGGGGTCATCACACCGGAAATCCTCCCGGTCGTGGTGTTCTTTACGGCTGCATTCATCGCCTTTACGACGGGCACTTCGTGGGGAACGATGTCTATTCTCACCCCTATTGCAATCCCCGTCGCCTGGGACCTCGTCGGCACGCACGAGATGGTTGCTGTCATGGTCGGGATGATTTTCTCCGGCGCTATCTTCGGCGACCACTCCTCACCAATCTCTGATACGAGTGTGCTCTCCTCGACGTTCACCGGTGCAGACCTCATCGACCACGTTCGAACACAGCTGTACTACGCAGTGACGGTCGCGCTGGTGGTGACACTGCTCATGCTGGTGTGGGGGTACACCGAGATATCGCCGTGGATACTCCTCGCGGTGGGTGGGGTGTTGATTGTCGGACTGGTCTACGGGCTGTCGGCGCTCCACCACCGTATATTCGGCGTCGAACCCGAGCAGACGCCGGACCAGCGAGACCTGTCGCCACCGAGTGACGATTGATAACTGACTGCACTGGTACAACAACCCGTTTCACGATGGCTGAGATGATTCTGTACGAAGTCCACTCAACTGACAGTTATTGAAATTCAAGAACATTTTCCGCATATTTTTCAAATATATTCAACAGACGACGGTCATTTACCAAAACAACTTTATAAGATACGCATTTACAGACATGTTATGGTTCACAGGCGTGACGTACTGAAAGCGGCAGGGGCAACGGCTGGTGCAGCGCTTCTCGCGGGATGTCTCGGAGATGACGACAACGACGATGCGGAGTTAGAGGAGGGACTCGACGTGGATCTCGACGAACTTCCCGAAGAGGAAATCACAATTTCGCACTCGTTCGCACCGGTGATGGAGGACCATTGGCACCGCGCTTCTGTCTCGTTCAAGCAGTACATGGAGAACGCGACCGACGGCAGGTTCCAGGTCGACATCTCGACCGGGGCGGAGCTGGGCGGCAACATCGAACAGCTAGAACAGACTCAGGAAGGGACTATCGAGGGAACGACCTCGCACTCGGAAGGTCAGCTCGCACCGTTCAACGCCAACTTCAACTCGTTTACGATACCGTACCTGTTCCAGAATATCGAGATTGCACAGCAGGTGATGAACGGCCAGTTCGGTCAGCGGCTGTGGAACAACCTGCGCGAGGAGAACAACCTCCGTATCGTCGGAAGCTGGGATAACGGCGGATTCCGAACGTTCAGTACCGGCGGAGAGACGATTACGACCGCCGACGATTTCGAGGGACTGCAGATGCGAGTCATGCCTATCGAGAGCCTCGAAGAGATGACTCGCGAGCTCGGTGCCGAGCCGGAGGCAATCGACGGTGCCGAACTGTTCGAATCGCTCGACCAGGGTGTCGTCGACGGGCAAGAGAACTCCATGGTCACTGTCATGGCGACAGATATCTACGAAGTGCAGGAGTACCTGTTTCTCAACCGGCACACCTACTCGATGAACTGGTTGATTTTCAGCGAAACCTGGTTCCAGGACCTCCATCCGGCGTACCAGCAGATGGTCGAAATAGCTGGGCGACACGCCGCTGCAGACGCCCGACGGGTCAACCGTCTCCAGCGAGAGCGCGCGCTCGACTATCTTGACGACCACATGGAAATCTACACACCTGACCAGGACGTGATAGACGATATCCGGGACACGACACTCGAACCGGTCGAGCAAGTCATCCGCGACGTCGTCGACGACGAGACGTTCGTCGACGACCTGTTCGACGCTATCGACGAAGCCGAAGAAGAGCTAGGCTACAACTGAGAAGAGAGCCGTTGCTATGAGTGAGACACGGTTACAGTTGCTCGGACGGGTATCTAGCTCGTACGTTGCCGCTGTGCAGTGGTTAGAAACCCAGCTGTGGCGGGTGGGGCTGGTGCTGTCTTTCGGGTTTGTCCTCTTGATTACCGCACAGGTTATCTTGCGATACGCGTTTTCGAGTTCCATCGTGTGGGCGAACGAGGTGGCAACGTACATGCTGATATGGGTCGTGATGTTGCTGATTCCCTCGCTGGTGCTGAGGGACAGACATCTCCAGATAGAGATTGTCTTCCGTCGATTCTCGACCCAGTGGCAGTGGCGAGTCAGGCTGGTACAGCTCGGGCTGATTCTGGTGTTCTCGCTCGTCTTCGCTTACTCCGGGTACGAGTATGCAACGACTGCCGGGACGGCGCGGCGGTTCCAGACGCTGGACATCGATATCTACTGGGCGTATATCTCTCTCGCAATCGGTGGCGTCTTGCTGGCAGTGTTCACTGTTGCGAAAATCCTGCAGGTTTACCAGAACCCTGACACCATTCAGGAGGATTACGAGAAACGGTTCGATTTGGACGAGGAGATGGAGCTATGACGTCGGGGCTGTTCATCCTCGGTCTGACGGTACTCCTGGTCGTGTTGATTCTGCTCCGTCTCGAGATAGCGTTCGTCCTGGGAATCGTCGGAATGCTGTGGTTGCTGGTCTCTGGGGAGAGCATCACGCTGCTCTCGTCGCGAGCGTTCGCGGGGATGAACGAGTTCGTCTTGCTCGCTATCCCGTTTTTCCTGTTCGCCGGCGAACTGATGAACAAGGCGAACATCACCGACCGCCTCATCCGCGTTGCGAACCTCACTATCGGACGGTTCCGCGGTGGGCTAGCACAGGCAAACGTGGGGTCGAGCCTGATGTTCGCCGGTATCTCCGGGGCGGCAGTCGCGGACGTGGCCGCGCTCGGTTCCGTGTTCATCCCGCAGATGGAAGAGGAGGGATACGACAGGAGCTTCAGCGCTGCGGTTACTGCCTCCTCATCTGTGGTCGGACCGATAATCCCGCCGAGTATCATCCTCGTCGTGTACGGTGGCGTAACCGACACGTCAGTCGCAGCGCTGTTTGCAGCGGCAATCGTTCCGGGTATTCTGTTGACGCTCTCGCTCATTGCCGTCACGAGCATCATCGCGCGCCGGCGAGACCTGCCACGGTACCGCGAGAGCATCACGCTCGGGGAAGTTCCCAAACTGGCGTTCGATACGGCCACGGCACTGACGATGCCAGCGATCATCCTGGGCGGTATCCTGTCCGGCGTGTTCACCGCGACCGAAGCCGCAGCAGTGGCGTGTGTCTACGCTATTTTGCTCGGCTTCATCGGATATCGCTCGCTGAATCTGATGGCGGTGTACGAGGCACTGAAAATCTCCGTGCTGCGAACTGTCCAGCTATACGCGATTATCGGCTTCGCGCTGATCCTGGCGTGGCTGCTCGCGCGCGAAGGCGTGCCGGAGATGATAGTCGAATCCATCGACGCGCTCGGTGTCGGCGCTATCGGATTCCTGTTACTCGTCGGCGTCGTGTTGCTGTTCGTCGGGACGTGGCTGGAGATTACGGCCGCTTGTATCATTCTGGCACCGACGCTTCACGAGATGTCCGTAACCATGGGCATCGACCCGATTCACTTTGGCATCGTCATGGTGATAACGCTCTGTTTCGGGCTGATTACGCCGCCGCTAGGTATCTGTCTGTTCGCTGCCTCCAGCGTCTCGCGGACGGAGGTCATCCCGATTGCCAAGCAGGTCGTTCCGTTCTTCCTCGCGAATCTGGCCGTCTTGCTCGTCCTCATTCTCTTCCCCGAGACGGTGACGTACGTTCCGGAGCGGTTCGACGTCGTCTGACCCGTGGGGACGACCCGTTTGTCGGCTGTGAAATATACCCGAACTATCCAAAAAGATACAAAGATTAATCAGGACCGACGACCCCGTGGTGTCTGTGTACGAGATACCAGTTATCGAGGGCGATGGAATCGGTCCGGAAGTTGTCGGCGCCGGCAAGCAGGTGCTGGAGGCTGCCGGTGAGGCTCACGGGTTCGACGTTCAGTGGCAGGAGTACCCGTTCGGGGCCGACCACTATCTCGACACGGGTGAGGTTTTACCCGACGACACCCTGTCCGAACTCGAGAGCTACGACGCAATCTACTTCGGAAGCGTCGGCGACCCGCGCGTCGAGCCCGGTGTCCTCGAACGCGGAATCGTGCTCCGTCTTCGGTTCGAGTTTGACCAGTACGTCAACTACCGGCCGGTACAACTGCTCGATGGTATCGAGACGCCGCTTCGCAATCGCGGCCCCGAGGACATCGACATCGCGGTGATTCGAGAGAACACCGAGGACTTCTACGTCGGTCTCGGCGGACGCGTCAGCGAGGCGAGCCACCAGCGACACGACCTCGAAAGGGAGCTGTACGACGCCTCGTTCGACGTCGATATCGACACGGACGCCGAGGATCTCGCCTATCAGCTTGGTGTCGCCTCGAAGCCCGGTTGCCAGCGAGTCGTGAGATACGCGTTCGAGACGGCCAGAGAGCGCGGTGACGACAGAGTGACTGCCGTCGACAAGGCGAACGTCATGCCCGACGTGTACGGGCTCTGGCGCGAGACCGTCGAATCGGTCAGCGAGGAGTACGAAACCGACCACGAGTTCGTCTACGCGGACGCCGCTGCGATGGACCTCGTTCGCGACCCCGGTCGGTACGGGACGGTCGTGACGCCGAACCTGTTCGGTGATATCCTCACCGACCTCGGTGCGATGTTACAGGGCGGTATCGGTCTGTGTCCGGGCGCGAACATCAACCCGGATGGGACGAGCCTGTTCGAACCGATGCACGGGAGCGCTCCCGACATCGCTGGCGAAGGCGCCGCGAACCCGACCGCCACTATCTGGGCTGGGGCGTTGCTCCTGGACCACATCGGCGAGTCGGCAGCCAGCAAGAGCGTTCTCGGTGCGCTCGGCGACGCTCTCGCCGAAGGCGCTGTACTGACGCCGGACCTCGGCGGAGACGCGTCGACTGCGGAGTTCGCTGACGCCGTCTCGTCGAAGCTCTGAGCAGGTTACTGTCGCCAGAAACGAGGAAAAACGTGTCTCTC
>LKMJ01002973.1_pt1 | contig 15701 bp, 18 predicted proteins | sample 643391 | NCBI WGS metagenome assembly LKMJ01 (sample SAMN04112250, study PRJNA286221) | soda lake metagenome | biome: soda lake; feature: Kulunda Steppe; material: water; isolation source: sample PL-Br10 brine of Picturesque Lake | place: Russia: Kulunda steppe | collected 2010-07
CAGCTCGGGGTACTTCTCCGGGTACTCCGCCCAGGGGAACGACCCGCCGTCGACGACAACACCGCCGATGGTCGACCCGGAGCCGTGAATCCACTTCGTCGTCGACTCCCAGACGATGTCCGCGCCGTGTTCGAGCGGTCGACAGAGCGCGGGCGTGGCGAACGTGTTGTCGACGAACAGCGGGGCGCCGTTTTCGTGAGCGATGTCGGCAATGCGCTCGATGTCCGGCGTCGTCAGCGCCGGATTGCCGATGGTTTCGAGATGAACGTACGCCGTGTTCTCGTCGATTGCTTCGGCGTATGCATCGTAATCCAACGTATTCACGAACCGGGTCGTGACGCCTCGTCGCTCGACGGTGTGGGTGAGGTAGGTGTAAGTCCCGCCGTAGAGTGATTTCGCCGAGACGATGTTATCTCCACTCGAGGCGAGCAGGAAGTTGACGAGGTCGAAGGCGGCCATTCCGGAGGCGGTCGGGACGGCACCCACTCCGCCTTCGAGTGTGGCCAGCCGGTCGCCCAGCTGAGCGGTCGTCGGGTTCAGCAGCCGGGAGTAGATGAACCCCTCCTCTTCGAGTGCGAACAGCCGCGCGGCGTGGTCGGGGTCATCGAACACGAAGGAGGTCGTCTGGTGTATCGGCGGTGCGCGTGCACCCGTTGCAGGGTCCGGTTCAGTGCCTGCGTGGACGCTCTGTGTGTCGAACTGGTACTCGTCTGTCTTCTCGGTCATACTCCCGGTTCGTCGGGTCGACACCTAAGCACGTCTCTGCTGTCAGGAACTGCCGCAGTCGAAGACACCCTCCCTATTTTGCCGGGTCGTCAGCGCTCGACTGTCGCTTACATATTTGGGCTTTCGAGTGCTACGACAGGTATGGAGCACGTGCCACTCGACCGAGACAGCGAAGTAGAGGCTATCGAGAACGTCCACCTTGCACAGCTCGCGGCCGGAGACGAGATGAGCGTCCAACATTTCCGCCTCGAACCGGGTGCGGCGGTACCAGCACACGGACACCATCACGAGCAAAGCGGGTTCGTGTACCGCGGTGAGATAACGTTCGTCCTCGAAGATGGCGAGGAGGTCGCCGTGGGCGAGGGCGAATCGTACGTTCTGGCGGGCGACGAACGCCACGCCGCAGAGAACCGAGGCGACGAGCCAGTCGAGGGTGTCGACATCTTCAGCCCGCCGCGAACGGACCCGGACTGGGCTGAGTGATAACCCTGGCTGTAGCTGGCAGTTTTTCGACGTTCAATCTGAATTAAACCGAGTAAACTGGCCAGTAAACGTCTTAATTCGGCTGCATCCGGTTGTAACGAGTTCTCGAATTAAGTGCCTTTCAGCGTAAGGACCGATTGCAATGAACGGAACGAAGCTACTCACGGTGGCGGTCGCAATGGTCGTGCTGATTGGCGGCGTCGCCGCTGTCGGTGCGGCTGCACAGGGAGACGCATTGAACACAGATACTGATGCAGTCAACGCACAAGGAGACAACCCCGGTCAAGGGAACGGCGCTTCGGACAATGGCAACGGGAACGGCCCTGCTGTTGCTAACGGTAACGATTCGGACGGTCCGGGGAACAGTAGCGCTGCAGGCAACGCAAGCGAAAACGGTGGCGGTCCTGCTAATGCGAGCGAACACGCCGGGAATGGAGCTAACGTGAGCGACGACCGGCCTGGTGCGGTCGGCCCGCCGGGTGGACTCCCAGCGCACGTGCCTGACCACGTCAGCCAGATTCACAGCACGATAGAGTCCTACCTCACCGGCTCGATTGACACCCTCGGTACCTCGCTGAGTGACCTGCTCGCTGGCGACGAGGCAGATGACGGAGACGAGGCAGATGACGGAGACGAGGCAGATGACGGAGACGAAGCAGATGACGGAGACGAAGCAGACGACGGTGATACCGACGACGAGCAAGACGACGAGACGAGTGACGATGACGATAGCGAAGATGATACGGACGAGAGCGAGGACGACGACGAGGAAACGGAGAGCGACGAGTAATCTCTGGGCAGTACTGACCGAACAAACTACCGCACTGGAACGTTAGGAACTGATTCGGTTTCCGCTGAACTCACGAACCGCACGGTCCTCCACTCCTTCTGCGAGGAACGCCGACAGTGGCGGTCCGACCTTCTCGGGTTCGACGAGAAACGCGTCGTGACCGTGGTCGGACTCGACGACCTGATGGGCGACGGGCGTGTCGCTCTTTCGAAACGCTCGGGCAAGCTCTTTTGCCTGTTCGACAGTAAAATGCCAGTCTGCTGAGAACGAGAGGATGAGTGCCTCGCCCTCGAAGTCGGCCAGTGCTGCTGCGTCGGAGCCACGACCGGCGGCGAGGTCGTACTCGTCCATCGCCCGAATCAGATAGAGGTAGGCGTTTGCGTCGAAGCGGTCGACGAACGTCCCGGCCTGATAATCAAGGTAGGATTCGATATCGCGATACGCGAAAAACTCACGCGCTGGGTCGGTGGGAAACTCGTGTCTGTCAGTATTCCTGTCGCTCTGCCGGCGTCCAAACTTCTCCTCCATCGACTTCTTCGAGAGGTACATGACGTGACCGAGCTGTCGAGCCAGCGCCAACCCGTCGCTCGGTGGCTCGCCGTCGTAGTAGTTCCCGCCGTTCCAGTTCGGGTCCGACCGGATAGCTCGGCGGGCAGTCGCGTCCAGTGCCAGACACTGCGTGTCGAGCCGAGGCGCTGTCGCGACAGGAGCGACCCGGTCGACGTCGTCGGGATATCGCGCAGCCCACTCGAGGGCGTTCATCCCACCGACGCTTCCACCCGTGACTGCGTGCAACCGGTCGACACCGAGGTGGTCGAGCAGTCGTCGCTGGGCGCGCGTCCAGTCGGCTACCGTCACTGGCGGGAAGTTGGGTCCCCAGCGACCGTGGTCCCCCGACTCCCGTTCCTCCGGCGCAACGCTTGCCGGGCCAGAAGAGCCGTAACAGGAGCCGGGAACGTTCGCACAGACCACGTAGTACCGGTTCGTATCGATTGGTTTCCCGGGACCGACGATATCGTCCCACCACGCCTGTGCCTGTCCGGTCTGTCCCCCGACCGCCTCGCCAAGGTCTGCGACGTTCTGGCTCCCGGTGAGCGCGTGACACACGAGGACCGCGTTGCTTGCTGGCTCCACCCGCTCGCCCGCGGAGCAAAGCTCCGCGTTTCCCTCGAACTCACCGTAGCTCTCGTAGGCGATTTCGAGGTCCGGAATCGTCTCGCCACACTCGAAGGTGAACTCGCCCAGCGAAACGGTCTCTGCGGTGACTCGCGTCATCTACTAGCGCTAGCTTTCCGAGGTCATATTCGACCGTCGTCACCGGCGGATATTACCAACGTCGCGGAAACGCGCCACGTTTCGCCGATTGCTCCTGCCCGGTGCCGAATGTTATCGAGAAACTCTACACAAAACCTATATGTTGGTGTTCGATAGTTCCTGTTAGATCAGAAGAATGAGCCCTCCACACGCAAACTCCGACCAGTCGCTGACAACCCGCCGACGAGCCGTCACTCTTACCGGGGTAGCAGTAGCCACCGCACTCGCGGGCTGTCTCGGTGACGACGGAGATAACGACGATGACAGACCGGACGAACTGGCCCAGGCCGACGGTGGCAGCGATACTGCTGCCGGCTCCGATACGCAGTCCGACGAGACAGATGAGAGAAGCGACGAGCCGAAAGAAGAGGAGTCGCTCGTCGGCGTTCCCGTCGGGACACTAGCCGTTGGCGTCGAACCGTCGGAGCTGTCCGTACTGCAGGAAACCGTTGCGGCCGAACTGGGAATCACCGAACACGACGTTCGAGTTTCGACCGATGATACTGTCGTTGAGGTACACGACGACGTTTCTGAATCAGTACTCCTCGACGCCCTCGAAGCAGCAGATGTAGACACAGCGGACATCGAGGTTCGCTCTGCCGTCACCGACGACACCCTGAACGTGGTTCTCGACGTAATCGAGGCACGACTCAAGGAAACCGACGTCGACGCATCGGTCACAGAACACGAGGACCGTCCCGCCGTCGTCTTCGACGGTCCCGACGCCGACGTCGATACAATCGACGACCTTCTCGAGGGACAGCGGGTCGAAGTCGTCGTGAGCTATCCGGCGCCTGACGCGGACGAACCAGTCCTCGAAACGGTGCTGACGGAGGAAGATATCGCAAGCGTACAGCCTGCACAGGACGGCGAGAACGGACCTCCCCACGTTCCCGTGATGCTGACCGACGAGGCCGCCGAGCGCTTCGCTACGACGCTCACGGAGAACGAGTTCACCACTGAGGGTGTCGGACAGTGTACGTTCGACGGGGATGACGACGAACCGGACCCTGAGGAGTACTGCATCCTCACGCGGGTCGATGACGAGTTCCGATACGGTGCGTCGCTGAGCCCCAGCCTGGCAGATGTCATCGAGGAGGGGGCGTTCCAGGACAACCCGTCGTTTATTCTCTCGGCGGGGGATTTCGAGTCGGCACAGCAGCTCGAACTCGCCCTTCGGACGGGGCAGCTGCCGACGGAACTTCGGCTGGATGCTGGCGAGTAGCTACTGCCGGCCGTCAGCGTCGAAGGCGACTTCGTGAATCGCCACGCCGCCCTCGTCGGTGAACCACTCCTCCGGTGGCGGGTTCCGATGTGCCTCGCGGAACGCCTCGCTTTCGGTCCACGCCTCGAAGGCCTCCATCGACTCCCAGTAGGTGACGGCTGCGTGGGTTTCCGTCTCGATGTGGCCGTGGTCGACGGGTGTGTGGAACTCGAAGCGGACGAACCCCTCCATCTCCTCAACCGCGCCCATGCGGTTGCGAAAGCGCTGTTCGAACTCTTCCCGGTACTCGGGGTGGACGTGGAACCTGTTCGTGACGACGAGCATAGATAGAGCGGCGGCCTCTGGAGCAAAAAGTCCGCCGTCCCCCGTCGGGTCGTTTTTATCCACAGCACTCCCACGTCCCGGTGTGCTGACGAAAGACCTCCTGCGCGTCTCCCGCCGAGGCGGCGGCTACCAGCCCCTGTTCGCCGAGGAGAGCCACGAACCGCTGGCTGCCCGCGTCATCGGCTGTTACCAGGGACACGTCGGTGAGCGCCGGGAGACACTCCGGGAGGCGCTGGCCGACCTTGAGCGCGAGAGCGACGATTTCAAACTCGTCCGGGGGTTCGCCAAACTGCTCGACCGCGAATCGACGTGGGAGGTACAGTCATCACTCGACCCGCCCCGGGCACGAGAGGCGGCGTTCGCCGCTAGCGAGATAGTTGGGGTCGTAACGAACGAGGAGCGAGCGGAAGCTCTCGACCGTGCGGCACAGCGACTCGGCTCGACCCCCGACGCCGTCGAACAGTCGCTGTACGCCGACCTCGAGGCCAGAGAGCGACTCGCGGCGGTGGACCCGCGGTGGTCTCCCCCCGAACTGGTCGAGCAGTACAACCTCTCGCTTGCCCAGACTGCGCTGTTCGACGCGACAGAGGTCCGGGTTCGGTCGAGCGACCCGAAGGCCGTCATTTCGTCGCTCAAACGGCTCCGTCTTCTCTACGAGGTGCGCCGCCTGCCGGAGAACGAACGCCGCACTGTCGCCGACAACGACCGCGAAATCGTCGTCACTGGCCCCGACGCACTGTTCCGGAGCACCCGGCGGTACGGGACGCGATTCGCTCGCCTGCTCAGGACCGTCGCCAAGACCGACCGGTGGGAGGTGACGGCGACCATCGACGACCGCGGAACCGAACGCGAACTCGTCCTCACCCACAGCGACGTTACCGTTCCGGGCGTCGAGCCGGTCACGGAGGTCTCCTACGACAGCGGCGTCGAGGCGGAGTTCGCCCGCCGCTTCGAATCACTGGATTTCGACTGGACGCTCGTCCGCGAACCCGACGCGATTGCCGCGGGTGAGCACGTCGTCATCCCCGATTTCGCGTTCGACTACGACTTCGGCGACTTTCGCGTGTATTTCGAGATTATGGGGTTCTGGACGCCCGAATACGTCGAGAAGAAACTCGCTCGCCTCGACGATATCGAGGACGTGGAACTGCTGGTCGCCGTCGACGAGAGTCTCGGTGTCGGCGAGGAGATCGAAGCGCGAGACCACCGTGCCATCCCCTACTCGGGGAGCGTCCGAATCAAGGACATCAGCGACGCGCTCAGGGAGTACGAGACGCAACTGCGCGCGGAGGCAGCCCATTCGCTCCCCGACGAACTGCGACCCGAAGCGAACGTCGTCACACTGGAGGACCTCTCGGAAGAATACGGCGTAAGCACGAGTGTCCTCGAAGGCATTTCATTCCCTGGCCACGAGCGAATTGGGCAGGCGCTGGTCCGGCAGGCAGTACTCGACGAGATAGCAGAGCGGATAGAAGCAGGGATGGGTCTGGACGATGTCGAGGAGATACTCGCAGCGTACGACCTCTCGGAGACGAGTGCGGTGCTCGGCACACTCGGATACAGAGTAGAGTGGGAGGGGCTCTCCGGGGGGACGGTGCGAGAGCAGTGAGAGTCGCTCACTGATTCATCGACCCGGCGAGGTCCTGCAGTCGCTCGATTCGGGCCGTTGTGGGTGGATGGGAGTTCGGGAACAGCTCCTGGCTCAGTATCGTGTCGTCGCCGTCCTCGTCGTTGAACATCGGTAGTTCGAGCGACGCGATGTAGAGCGCTTCGGCCCCGCCGTCCAGGTCACGGAGGTCCTGGTCTGGAAGCTGTTGCATCCGCCCGTCTATCGTCTCCAATGCCGAGGCGAGTGCGAGGGGGTTGCCCGTAATCGCTGCAGCCCCGCGGTCGGCCGCGTACTCGCGGTACTGTGAGATGAGCCGGAACAGCACGAAGCTCGCGACCCAGAAGATGGCCGAGATGGTGATAGTGACGGTTGCAGTAACAACGAAGAGGACGATGATGACAGCGACTGCCCTGCCGCTGTCGCGCCCCCCGCCGGTGTGCATGTAGGTGAGACTTTTGAGAAACGTCGTGAGCACCTTGTAGGTAACGCTGGCGATGACGAACGTGAACGTTGGGAGCAGATACGCGATGGACATGACCGTGGCGTCACGGTTGCGGATGTGGGCGAGCTCGTGTGCTAGCACCGCATCGAGTTCGTCGTCGTCCAGCGTCTTCCGGAGGCCGGTCGTGACCGCGACGGTCGCATCCTCACGAGAGCCACCCGTGGCGAAGGCGTTCGGTGTCTCTGAATTAATCAGCGCGACGTTGGGCGCGGGCATTCCGGCGGTTGCGGCCAACCGCTGGACGCGGTCGTGAAGCTCGGGCGCTTCCTCACGGTCGACAGTTCTCGCGTTCGTCGACTCTAGCGCCATCTCGCCGCCCTTGTAGTACGCCAGCCCCAGTCCGACCACGGTGAGTACGAAGACGACTGGCAGGTTGAACGAGACGTGGCCGAACTCCGATTCCATCAGCGACTCCGCGAGCGGAAAGACAACGTAGTTGAACGCCGACGTCATCGAGAGCGTGAACGCTACCGGCAACAGCAACAGGACGGCAAGCGTCGCGACCATCCTGAGTTGCAGGCTCCTGTCTGTCTCCCACTCCATCAGCGTGGTTTTGGGACCTGCTCGTATTTGAAACAGGCGGTCTGTCTCGCGGGGAGAAACGCCGTTTTTGGCGCCCAGACTTCTCGACTCCAGCTCAGAACTCTCGCTGCCGACCCTTGGGAACCATCGACCGCAACTCGCCGTGAACGTAGAGACCGACGCCGAGCGGTTCCTGCTCCCCAGCCAGTTCGTGCGTGACAATCAGGTATCCCCAGTCACCGTCCCAGTCGAGTTCCTGGTCCTCACCGGAAAAAAACCGCTTCGCCTGCTCCTCGCTCAGCTCGATGCAGTTCCTGGTCGCGTGGTTCCCGAACCGCTGGACGGCTTCCAGCGTCGGCTTCCAGTGTTCCTGTCGCGTTCGCAGGGCGGTCATACCGAGAGCCTGTATCTCGACCGGCGAGTCGACGTCCCCGTGGAACGCCCAGATCTTCCCGGAACCTCGCTCCCAGAAGGAGTACGGCTCGAACACTTTGGAGTCGATACCGAACCGGTCCTCGAACCAGTCGATAACTGCTTCTCGGGTAGGGCGACCCTCGACGAGGCACCCCTCAGCGGTCGCGGGAAGCCTGTCGAAGCGGTTGCCGACGTTCTCTGCTGTCTCGTCAGGCCCGTCCGTCATTCGTCGGTCACCTCCAGTTTCGCACAGAAGAACCCGCCAGTGTCGTTGTGGTGGGGATAGATACGCTTTGCCCGGGTCATCGACGCATCGAACTGCTCATCCTGCCACTCAGTGATACCGGGTGCGGCCTCGAGCGGACTGTCGAACTCGACGAGTCGACAGGGGAGTTCCTCCAGTGCGTAATCCAGCACTGCTTCGTTCTCCTCGGGCGCGAACGTACACGTCGAGTAGACGACTGTCCCGCCGGGTCGTGTGGCTTCGATGGCGCGTTTCAGAATCTTTCGCTGGACGCCCGTGATACTTTTGACGTGGTCGAGCGTCCACTGGTCGAGCGCATCGGGGTTCTTCCGGAGCGTCCCCTCACACGAACAGGGAACGTCGACGAGCGCGTGGTCGTAGGGTTCGCTGCCGAACGGTTTGAGCGAGTGGTGTCTGGCGTCCTCGCGGGTGACCGCGACGTTCGTCACGCCGAGGCGTTCGGTGTTCGACCGGAGCGCCGAGAGTCGCCCGAGGTTGTTGTCCGTCGCGACCACCAGCCCGCTGTCTTCCATCAGGGCCGCGAGCTGCGTCGTCTTACTGCCGGGGGCGGCACAGGCGTCCCAGACGCGCTCACCGGGCTGTGGGTCGAGAACGAGAGCTGGGAACGCAGACACCTCCTCCTGACCGTGGAGCCACCCGTGGACGTACGGCCAGTTCGTCCCCGGCTGGGCGTCCGGGAGGCGGAACAGTCCGGGATGCCACTCCGTCTGCTCGCAGGTAATATCCTCGTCTTCCAGCGCCTGTCGTGCGCGCGAAACCGTCGCCTTGATAGTGTTCACTCGCACCACAGACGGGAGCGGTCGCTCACAGGCGGCCCGGAACGCCTCGACGTCGTCGACGAGCGGTTCGTACCGCTCCAGTACACTCATTGCTTCCCGTTTGCTGGTCTGGGGTTTGTCGGTTTCGGAACGTGCTGGTGAACGCGTGTACACGATGGATTTTATACCCCGCCGCTGTGAGGTTTACTGGCATGGACGGACAGGATTCAGCAGTGTCGACGGACGCTCACGACCCGGCAGTCGCGACGGATGTACACGAACAGCCCGTCGAACTGCTCCGTGATTTAATTCGATTCGAGACGGTCAACCCACCCGGCAACGAAAAACCCTGTATCGACTGGATTGGCGAGTTACTCGATGTATACGGTATCGGGTACAACACCTACGCACGCGACCCGGACAGACCCAACCTGTTTGCGACGATTTCCGGCGGTGACGCCCCGCCGCTGTTGCTCTACGGTCACGTCGATGTCGTCCCCGTCACCGACCAGGACTGGACGCACGACCCCTTCGAGGCGGTCGTCGACGACGACTGTGTCTGGGGACGCGGCGCGCTCGACATGAAATCGGGCGTAGCGATGTACATCGCCACGTTCCTCAGGCTCGCCACCGAAGATGAGCAGCCACCGGGAGATGTCCACCTGCTGGTCGTCTCCGACGAAGAGAGCGGCGGCGACGACGGCCTGGGCTATCTTGTCGACGAGCATCCCGAACTGTTCGAAGATATCGACCACGCGCTCGGCGAGTTCGGGGCGTTCAACCTCGACCTCGCGGGCGTCGAAACCTATCCGATTCAGGTCAACGAGAAGCAGGTCTGCTGGCTGGAGGCGACCTTTCGCGGGAACAGCGGCCACGCCTCGTTCCCACACGAGGGGACGGCGATGGGACAGATGGCCTCGTTCGTCCAGACGGTCGACAGCGAGCGCCTTCCTGTCCATGTCACGCCGCCTGCCGAGGGGATGTTCGAGGCACTCGCCGAGGCCGTCCCCGCCGAGCAGGCCGACCAGTTCCGTGGGTTGCTCGACCCGGCCCGGACGGACGCAATTCTCGACGAAATGGGGGACGACGGTCGGATGTTCGACGCGCTGCTTCACAACACGGCCAACCCGACGATAGTCGAAGGCGGTGACAAGGAGAACGTCGTTCCCGAGGAGGTCACGGTCTTTCTCGACTGTCGACTTGTTCCGGGACAGGAGCCTGAGGACGTCATCGCCGAACTCCGTGAGCTGACCGGCCTCGACCCCGAGTTCGAAGTTGTTCGCTTCGACCCGGGCCCGCCGTCTGCCGACCTGGATATGTTCGAGAAGCTTGGGGAAACGCTCGAAGCTGAAACCGGTGGCGTTGCTATCCCCTTGCTGATGGCTGGTGCGACCGACGGACGACACCTCGCCAGAGTGGGCGTCCAGAGCTACGGGTTCACGCCAATGCAGGTCGGCGACCTGCCGTTTCTCGACCTGGTCCACAGTGGGGACGAGCGAATTCCCGTCGACGCTGTGGAGTGGGGAACCGAGCGCGTCTACGAGGCTGTCCGTAGCTATCGGGGATAGCCCTCCCCGATCCAATAACTTGGGGTTATATATTGTGGGGTAGAATGACCTTTGTTAATACAATCATAATAAAGATGTCAGTAATTCTCGACACGGACGGTTTCGAAGTGTCACCGACTCCCTTGACACACACTGGCGTAATGGGTGCTGACGAGGCGATTTTCGGCAGTCGTATGTTAACGCGACTCAGAGTACCATTATAACCCTCCAGTCTATATGGTAAGATGACCATGAAAAAGCAGGAGCTCATCCACCTTCACGGTCTCCTCGCCCAGGTTCAGAACCACTACGAAGAGAAAACCGGGGAAACCGTTGAGCACGACCAGTACGTATCGCTTGGCGTACAGCCAACATCGATTCACAAATCGAAAACAGAGCACAAAGAAGCAGTATTTGCACTCGCACGAGATATCACCGGCGAGATGACTGCTGAAGAGACCGAACCCGTTTCGGCTGCGGCCGACTGATTTCTGTCGTTTACTGCTGAGTTATACTTTCCTGCCTACCGACAGGTTTCGATAGCGCCGACGAATTTGCATCCAGCGACCGCGTTTTTCTGGCTGGTTACGATCCGTCAGCCCGACCCTATCACTGACCCCGTACTGTCAGCTCTCCCAGCTGACAGCGTACCGCTAGCGTAGCTAGCGACTACCCGTTCGGAAACAACCGCCAAACCTCCAGAATGACTGCCAGTCTGCACGACGGCCCGCTCCCGATTCGAGCGGCCGGTGTTGTCTCTACTCGTCGATGAGCTCTTCGAACTCGGGCAGTACCTCGTCGTCGGGTGCGTCTTCCCCGTTCTCGATTGCCGTCGTGCTGGTTTCGAGTTCGTCGTCTTCGTCCGCTTTTTCGGCTTCGTCTCCGTCGTCGTCACCAGCCTCAACCTCGTCTTCGTCGTCACCAGCTTCGTCGTCTTCATCCTCGTCGTCGTCTTCCAGCACTTCGATTTCGAGCACGTCGAGTGGGATGTTCTCGAGTCGCTGACCGATCTCTTTGCGGGCAATCCGGGCGGCGTGTTCTTCTCGCTCGACGTTGAACACTGTCATCTCCAGCTCGAGTGCAACGAGCGCTTCGTCGGCCGCGATGAAAGCAGGAGGGAGCTCCTCGCCCGACGGGGAGGTCCGCTCGCCCATGTTGATCTCGACGTAGTTGAGATCCGGATTCAGCATCTCGCCGGTCTTCGAGATGGCAATCCGTATGGCTTCATCGGCCGTTTCCACGTCGTACACCGGTACAGCCGCTTCGACGACAACTCTGCAGTTCATATCTACATTTTGATGGCCAACGAATATGAAGGTTAGCCCGTATGTTTACTTCCTTTCACGAATCCGACGCAAGCGAACTCGAAACCGACAAGGAGGTGCCAGCCACCCATACGGACAATGGAACGCGGACAGATAGACCTCTCTACGCTGCCGAGCACGTTCGACCTTCAGTCGACGCTGGAGAGCGGACAGTCCTACCTCTGGTGGCGCGAAGACGGCGGGGAGTACGCGGACGCGACCCACCACGGCGGAACCGCCTGGTACCTGACGACGACCCGTGCAACCGGTGAGCCGGCCGTTATCCGCGCTCGACAGCGCGACACTCTTCTCGAATGGGAGTCGACCATCGACGCGGAACCCGTCCTGTTTCGTCGGCTCTGTCTGGACGACGACCTCGACGCCATTCGCGCGACGGCCCCTGATGACGAGCTTGTCCAGCGGGCCTACGACGCCTACTGGGGGATGCGCCTGGTCGACGACCCTCCCTTCGAAACGCTCATTTCGTTCATCTGCTCGGCCCAGATGCGCGTCTCGCGAATCCACGAGATGCAACAATCCCTCCGTGAAGCGTTCGGCACGCCTGTCGAGTTCGGCGACAAGACGTACTATGCCTACCCTACCCCTGAGCAACTCGCCGCCGCGACAGAGGAGGAGCTCCGCGACCTCTCGCTGGGCTACCGCGCCCCCTATGTCCAGCGCTCGGCGGAGTTGGTCACCGAGGGAACTCCACTCGACGTTCGCGGGCTCCCTTACGAGGAGGCCCGCGAGGCGCTCACGGAGTTTGTCGGCGTCGGAGACAAGGTTGCGGACTGCATCCTGTTGTTTTCGCTTGGCTACTATGAAGCAGTCCCCCTCGACACGTGGATTCGCCAGACTATCGAGGAGTACTACCCCGAGTGCGACTGCAGGAACTACACCGAAACCTCGAGAGCGATTCGCGAGGCCCTTGGCGGCGAGTTTGCGGGCTACACCCAGACGTACGTCTTTCACTTCCTCCGAAACGGCGGTAGGGACGAACTCGGCGAGTGACGGCCAATCGCCCCGCAGAGCTTTGATTCGACTTTGAAACTAAGATAGTGTATTATTTGCACCAAGCAACTTTGAAAATTGAATAAAAAACTTCGAAGTATAAACTTCACTGATTCGAAATCTACACCAGCGCTGGGAACGCTGCGCCGAGGAGTACGATTTTGGGGCTTGCAATCGAACAGTTGTGTATGTCCGACCGAACCCGAGCACACGTCTACGTTTCCGGCAAGGTACAGGGCGTCTACTTCCGCGCGACGACCCGCGACACCGCCCGCGAACACGGCGTCGACGGCTGGGTACAGAACCTGCGTGACGGCCGTGTCGAGGCGGTGTTCGAGGGTCCCGAAGACGATGTCGAGGCGATGGTCGAGTTCTGCCACGAGGGAAGTCCCGCCGCACGTGTCGACGACGTGGAGGTGACCTACGAGGACCCACAGGGTGAGGACGGCTTCGATATCCGGCGGTAGCTACTGTCGTTGTACTGGAAGGACGTTCTAGCATCATAGACGGCAAGAAAGCCCCGGCAGGCGACACAAGAACTGGGCTGAACGAAGCGAAAGAAGCGCGCAGCGAGCCTCCTGAGCCGAGACGACGAGGGCTTTCTTGCTGTTCACACTCTGAACGACACCAGCTTTCACGAGAATAACTCCTACTAGCGGCGATACGCTTTTTCCATCGGCACTCGGAGCACTGACCATGTCAGACGACCCAGCGCCGTCGGACGAGCCGACGGCCGACGACGAGACACCCCCCGAGGATAGCGGGACCGTTGCCTCAGAGCAGACGGACGCCGAACCAGACGGGACGAAGACCGAATCCGAAGCAGAGACCGACGACGAGTCCGGTTCCGATGGCGAAGCACAGACCGACGAGGACGCTCCGGTAGAGCCGAATGGCGACGGCGACCTTACTGTCGAGGTGCCGGACGCTGGCGGTCCCAACGGCGACGTTCCCGAGGACGTGATGAAGTACGAGAAGTTCCAGAAAATCGATGGGAGCACGTACGACCGGGCCAACGAGTTCCTGCGCGAGCGAACCTACATCACGGCACGCGAGTGGGCCATCGCGCGCCTGTGTGCGGATTTCCGGACCGAAACCGGCGTCGAGATGACGAAAATCGGCGAGAACCTGCCGCATCTCGTCCCCTTTATGACCGACACGTACTCACCACAGGCGGTCAACCAGGCCCGGAGCTCCTTCGAGGAGAAGGTCCGGATGGCCGGCGCGACCTTCCTCTACGGCGCAATGTGTGATTTTTTCACCGCCGAGGAGCTCGACGACGTGATGTACGAAGCGACCGAGGTGGCGAAGTTCCTGCTGGAAGTCGAGGGCGTCGACCTCACTGTCGAGGAAGAGTTAGAGGCCGAGGACCGAATCTCGTCGGTCATGCGCGACGTGCGCGAACACAGCGTCGGACTCCGCCACGACGAGGTCACCTGTCCGGAGTGTGGCCACGAGTTCGACGCCGGTGAGGGCGCGGAGTAGCCAATCCTCCTCACGACAGGACCAACAGGTCGTGGAGTTGCCGCCCGCACCGTGCCGCCGGTAACCGCTGTCACTGTGTCAGCCCGGCCTGACGGTTACTTCTTCCCGACGCGCGTCCACCAGAACAGCCCGACAACGACGGCGAGTGCCGCAACACCGATGATTGCGACTGTCCGGACTGCCGGAGAGTTGATTCCCCGCTCGCGTTCGATTGGCTGGTAGGATTCGTCTACTTTACGCATGCTTGGAGGTAGGAGCTGTACGTACATAGCCTGATAGGGAATCACATACAACTGAGAATTCCCATTTCATTCAAGACAGCCGTGTCTCCCGTGTGACTTCTCGTGATGGGATGCAGTATCGTTCCCCGGTACTTAGACGGACACCTACTTTACAGCGAACACACCCCAACAGCACTCAAAACAGCATCATCTGCTCAGTTCCCGCGCATCCGTATCCGGAGGACGTACAGCAGTTTCTCGTCGGCATCGACGCGACAGCCAAGGCGGAACGGCCCGACGAGCAGTTTGTCGTGCGGTGCCTCGGCCAGCGATTCGAGGTCCTCGGTCGGGTTGCGCCACTCGCCGCTGACGATTTCGTCGAGGGTCGTGACGATGCGTTCCTGTGCGTAGCCATCGCGGCGGTCGAGGTCGGCCGCTGCCGTCTCGGTGAGCACCCAGTCCCACGGGTTCGCATCCACATCGGCTGGACGGTCGACGCCGACGTCAGCGGCGACCTCCGAACTGGTGTACAGTCGTCCCTCCTGGATGTCCACCTCGCTGGTCAACATCGCCCGGAGGTCGCCGCGGTCGAACTCGGGGTGTGCCACGGCGTCGACGGCCGCGTGCTCGAAGAACGCCTCGACGCTGGTGTAGCCGAGGTCCTCGTACCGGCTGTCTATCTCGGCCAGCAGTTCCTCGTCGAGCTCGACTGTCACCGTCTCGGAGTCGGCTGTCTCCGTCATACGAACCTCGTCTCGCGGGAGGTCGATAAACGTTGTCCCGTCGACTCGTCAGCTACTTCTCTACCCGGGTGGTGAGTGCGAGTCCGCTCCCGACGGGAACGAGCGTCGTCTGGAACTTCTCTGCGGCCCGGACCGTGTCGATATATCCGGCGATTCCCTGTGTGCTCTCGTCGTCGGGAAGTGGCTCACCCGACTCGAAGTAACCGAGCAGGTCCTCGATGTCTATCGGCCCGCGCATCATGTTGTCGGCGACGACGACCGAGCCGACCGGAAGGTCGTCTTGAATCGCCTCGAACGCGTCGGCGTAGCGCTCCTTCTGGTGGTCGATGAGCACCACGTCGAAGGGGCCGTCGTACTCCTCGATGGTCTCCATCGCGTCGCCGTACTCGAAGTGGGCGCGCTCGGTCAGCCTCGCGCGCTCGAAAAACTCCTCGGCCATCGCGAGCTCGTCCTCGTCG
>LKMJ01002974.1_pt1 | contig 15697 bp, 13 predicted proteins | sample 643391 | NCBI WGS metagenome assembly LKMJ01 (sample SAMN04112250, study PRJNA286221) | soda lake metagenome | biome: soda lake; feature: Kulunda Steppe; material: water; isolation source: sample PL-Br10 brine of Picturesque Lake | place: Russia: Kulunda steppe | collected 2010-07
CTGGACACGATCAAACCCGATATCATACATGAACTCATGATAGATGTCGAGGAATCCCTCACCCGGCTGGGCGACGTACCCAACGAGAACATCATCACGATCTCGGACGAGTGACCGCGCATATTTTAGCGTGTGCGATTTGCCATTTCCATACTTACCAGTTATGACGAGATGTTTCGCCTTTCCAGTGCTCAATACGGTCGAGACTGTGTCACTGACTGCACTCGTTACGTGATTTTGTCCACAATACACCTCCGGGTTATCTGATGGAACTGGGCTGTAAGGGAAGGGGTTTGCCTCAAGGCCGAGCGGTGAGTAATCGTGCTGTTCGTCTGTAATGTTGAACTTGCTAGTACTCATTGTTCTCAAACTGTAGGTCGCGGTCGAATACCGCGAGGTAGTAGTATTGTTTACCACCCTGCTCGACGCCACGCATCACTTGCTCCGAGGACTGATTCGTCGAGACCAGCCCATCATTGCTGCTCAAATCAATTGTTTTCAGGCCGAACCGGGCATCTTTTGCACCGGTATCAATCGGTGCACCTGAGAGTTCGAGCCGACCAATGTTCTGCTCAGACAGCGAAACGAGAGCCCTATCGAAGCTTTCGCGCTCACAATTCAGTCGCTCACAAACATGCTCCCTCAGTTCGGGGATCGAAAGGTATCGCTGTTTGAGGTTGACTCCCGCTTGCTCTTCGACTTCGTCTACCACTGAGAGGAAAATATACGGGAAATTCGGAGGAATGGTATTGCTGTCGACGGCGTAGAACGTGCCTGTAAATGCGTTCCGTTGGACACTCCCTAGCCGCTGAGCCCAGCCTCCAATGACATCGAGCGATGTCTGGTTGTATTCGTACGGAGTGAATTCGGAGTTTTCTGTTAGCTGTTCAAGTGCTGTGTCCGGATCAATTGATGTACGCTCCTCAAAAAGTTCCAGAAATGCACTATAATGCGGGCTTCGTACAGCTAAAATCTCATTTATCTTAGACCAATATTCGTTTTTGACCGCGGTAAGGAATTCACACCCAACTGCTGTTGCAGAGTAGGGAGTATTATCACCTTCCTCCTGTTCGATCAGACTGATCCGCTCGGACTCCAAGATCGTTTCTCGTGCGCGTCTTTGTGTTACATTGAGGGAGTCCGCTACGTCTTCGGTCAGGCAAGGGTGCTGTTCACAGAGATGAACTACCTCGACAAGTCGACCAAGATTCACTGGTCGCACTGTCGGGCGTTCTTTGGTCATGCAAGCCTCCGGACCTGCTGTTTTGCTGTTCGATAGGCTCGTTCCGTAACCTCGTTGCCCTGAAACCGGAGGTCGAGATACGATTCAATATCTCTGTCTGCCTCGGCAACATATCGAAATCGGCGTAATTCGAGTGTCAGAGCCCACAAGTTGTGTATAGTAAGTGCATCTCGGTCTTCACGAATCTCATCGAGTGGTTGATTCTTGCAGACCGGACATGCGCAGGGGAGATAATCGAGGTCTTCTATGTGTCTGAGTTCTTGGCCACCGAATCCTGGAATCAGGAAATTCCGCATCCCGGCACTTCGAATAAAAGCAGTCGAATCAAAACTGTCGACGCCGCAGTAGAGCAATAGCGGTTGATAAACTAGCCCTCCGAGGCCATATACGTGGAGATGCTTGTCGGTAGCGCGCCGTGCAGCAATGATGATTTTTATTACTTTTTCATAGTCTGTTCTGATCGGAACGAGACTACCGAGTGCGTACGCATCAAATTCGCCATGGGTTTCGAGATACTGAATCCCGTTTCGGATGGTTTCAGGATCGAATCCATGAACACTGGCACAGAGTATCTCCTCTCCACTGTGTGCATCACTTGCTTCAAGAGCCCACTGAATATTCTCTTCAACACGTCTATTATTTTCACTTTCTCGGGTCTCTCGTGACAGTGGGATGTCGACTGTACCGATAATATCTGCACCAATTTTTCGCTGGGTTTCTAACGACTCTGCTGGGGTGGTGTCTACCTGTTCTGTTTGAAAATCAAACCCTCCACTATCTGCAAAAACGATAGTGGATTCAGGAACCTCCATCTCATCACGAAGTGTATTGCCATTTTGAATCCGATTCCACTGCGCCTCCCGTTGCCGGATCGCTCTTGCATTGACCATTGCTGTCGGTAGATCCGGTATTTTATCCGTGTACTCCGGGGTATTGTCGCTGGATCGTTTCCCGATATTGCGAACGGGAAACAGAACCGGCGTTTCAACCTCTCCGTGAGGCGTGAATAATGTCTGTTGTCTGTAAAGCATCCAACATGATAGACAAACCCGAGCTCGGCCTTATGCTTTGTTTGTACCAAGCTATAATTTCAGAATTAATATTAGGTATACCTGATACCAATAGTTCGTGTCCACACTATTACAAAATCGAACCCAACTGTTCATATGCTTCTTCGAGAATATCAATCTGAATGACCTACGAATCCGTTCGTTCGTTGCTCGGCCCCAAGCGGACTATTGAGATACTCGGGTTGCTTGGTGAGAATGACTCTCTGAATTATTCTGATATAGAAACTGAGATTGATACCTCGACTGATGTGATTTCTAACCGATTGACCCAGCTTAGAGAAACCGGTCTCATTGAACGTACTGAATACTCAAAACGAGATGTCCAATACTCAATCACAGAGAAGGGCCAGTCAGTACTGACCAAATTAAAAGAATTGGACGACCTGCTATCTCAAGAGTAATTATCTATGCCAGACTGTGAATTGGTTGTTGGCTCTGTGCGGCAATATGTGGCTGCCTCTGCTGGTTGTATTGTCGACTCGCCCTTGCTGAAGACTATTAATGTGGTATCTGCTTGGCTTCGATAGGAGGCTTATATAATACACTTAGCTACAGATAGTGTGAGTAACATAGTACGGGCAGCGTTTGATATCGAAACAGTTTCTCCGGACGTTCCGGAAGACCAGTACCCAGACTTTACGGATTCACACGACTTCGAACTGTCTGGTGCCGGCATCGCCTACGAGTACGCAGACGGTTCGAGGGAAACTGTCGTAGAGTGGCGCAAAGGATGGGGTCCACAGGCAGAGCTCGACCTGATCCAGACTTTACTTGACCGGCTTAAGCCTGCAGGAACGGTTATCACTTACAACGGTGAACGGTTCGACCTCGCACACTTAGAGGAGAGAGCTCGAATCGCTGGTGCAACAGTCGGTGAGCGTGCACATGAGCCCGTGCAGTCATATCTTGAGGAGACTGAACACATAGATCTCAAATCGGAAGCATGGGCTGCGTATGGGAACTATACGAGTTTAGAGGAAACACTGGAGCAAGTCGGTCTTGACCCGGTCGAGACACTGCCCAGCAATTTTGATCACAAGATCCCCCGTAGCGACTGGAGTAAAAAACCCTCAGAGGCGATTACGTCAGCCGACCTCGCGCTCCTCGGCGAGATTTATCTTGATAGTGTCGACGGCGAGCGAAATGATATACCTGTAGCTGCACTCAAAGAGATGCTAACTCACTACGTGCAGGCGGATGTTGAGTTGCTCTTCGAATTGGCGGACGCACGGCCGTTCGAGTAGATTAGTTCAGGTGACTGAAATTACTTAGCTCGGGATCTCTGGCAAGTTCAACGCTTCCGCATCAACGGTAGGCTCTTGACGAGCTCGTCGGCGAAACGCATTGTAGGCGTTTACCTCGTTGTCGATGCAGGTATACCTGATTGATGTCCCAAAAGCGACCTCTGCGCCGAGTGCAGCTGGTGCTGTGCCAGCACATGGAACGACCAGATGATCGTTTGGATTCAAGATATCACCGATCCACTTTTGATAGGGCGCAATCGGCTTGACGCTACCCCAACCGAATTTCTCTCGCTGTCGGGGAACAACCTGTCTGACCGATTCGGACCACCGTCTCTCGGTTTCGCCTTTGTGCCCGAACACGACAGAATATCCTCCAGTGGACCCGTACATACCTGGAGTACTTCGATCAGGAGTGTCATCTGAGCTCAAGTATGTAACGCTTCCAACCTTCCGGTATCCGCCGCCGCCGTAGTCCTCATTGACATCTCCATATTCATCCATTAAATAGGATGTAAGCCGGGGAAGTAGCCAATCATCCGCATCAGCTATCAGCCACCCTCCATGATTGAGTGCATCCATACAAGCGTCTACAACTATCTTTGTCGAGGTGGTCGAATCATTATTCTCGTGATCGAATGGGTGGGTGTCGTATTCGACTCCGAACTGCCCACCGCGGTAGGGTCTAGACCACGCATCATCAAGACAAATTACATCCGCATCATCAATAGATGAAAGCACTTCAACCGCATCGCCAATGACGTACTCTTTTCTGTCAGCGAGAGATATCGGATGCGGTTGGTTGACTGCCATCGTCATACCATCTTCTTAGTACGGCGGCGAATAACTGCTGCGTCTCGTTCCTGGTATTTGGCGGGTGGCTTATATAATAAAACTTGGTACAATCAGATATGATGGATTCCACGATTGACCCATCTGCATCAGACTCTCCTCACATAGAGGGGCCGCAACCATCCCACAGCGACCTACCGTTCGCGTGTGAAGTAGTCGCGCTGCGTGCCGAACGCCCGCAAGATCCCTGGCAGAATATAAGGGAAATTTTGCTTGATTCTGCCGCTGAAACCAAAGTCAGTGAAGTATCAAGTATTCTCAGAAAGACAGGGTGCCTTGGGGGACCTGATGATAACCTAACTGGGTCCGGTGCAACAATCGCTGGCGTATTTCAACGCCCCGAGTCAAACACTGATACTGTTCCACCAATCGATACCAAAGAGAAGCTAACACGGACAGAGCAAGCTCTGTTTCAATCACTGCTTCTGGAACACAATCTGATACCAATGCTCGCTGTCCTTCATCAGGTAGAGACAGAATCTGTCTCGTATGGACATAGCAACGAGCGAACATCAGGTTTCATCCAACGTGTTCAACATCTCGAAAAATACGATCCAGCATGGGAGCAGAACACGAAACAGACGAAGACCGAAGTTCACTTCGATTGGGCTGAACATATGAATTGGATAGTTCCTGTAGGAGGCGGCGACCGATACGAGTTGACTGGTAAAGGTCGGCGGCTCAGAAAGCAACTTGGGCATCTTCAGCCGGAAGATTGGGAAGAAACGGCTGAGCAAGATAGTCTCCCAGGTACAGAGTAGACAAGACTCTTCAACACCATTAGAAAGAGTCAAGATCAGATTGTGAGCTATTAATGTCTGTACAAATCGACCACATCTCACCAGCAGACAGCGGCTGATTGTCGCTCACCGTTTCGAGGCGGGAGGCGAACCGCTCAATATAGTGCCCCTTCAGTTCAATTGCATTGACGCCATACTGGCTCGCATCGGCGTTGCGTGCTGGCAGCGAGACCGCATTTGACAACGTCGAAGCGCGTTCCTCGCGGTTATACAGCACTTTGACAGTATCATCGAGGAGTGCGGAGAGGACAGCATCAGTATCGAGCGCAGTAAAGTAATCGGTGCCAAGCGCAAAAAACGCGACATCAGGTTCAGGCGAGTCACGGATTATGTTGAGCAGGTCCCGGGTGATTGAGAGTTCATCCGCGCGCTTTCGGATATCATTCGGGGACATCCCACTAAATGTCACATTGTATGGGGGTAAATGTTCATTCTCTTCGACGACACCGAATCCCGCACTGATGAATACCCGTGTGACAGTGTGGTCAGCCGCACGAAGCGTATTAACGGCGCGGTCAATTGCCTCCTGTTGGCGTCCGACATACAGATCCCCTGCTGGGATTGAGCGAACATCCTTGCGGTCAAGTAGTTTCTCTCGTTCCGCTGCATCAATATCTTCGGCGGTAAGCGTCTCGCTATCTTCGGGATATGCCTTCTGTTTACAACATTGGTCGACAATGAGTATATGCATGTTTAGAACTCGGTAAGGCTCTGCTGTTCACTCGAACGGAGCCGTCTCATCGCAGCTGATTTGAGTTCAGATGCGGACTCAAACTTGTCGACCGTGCAACCGGCTGCCTCAATCGCCTCAACCATCGCAGAGTCTTCGTTGGGGTCGTATAGGAGAACGCTCTCGAACTGTGCGGCGATGCTTTCGGGGCTCCGGTCGGCGACCGCATCCGTGTCAAGTCGGTCCCACCATTCTACTGCACCGTCAGGAGTGAGCGCACCCAGTTCAACTGACGGGAGGTCGACAACATGCGACCAGAAACCTGGGTATCGATCGCGTAGAGCATCATCACAGCGCGCATCTGGTGATTCAGGGAGTGCAGCTGCGACAAAGATTTCGTCGAACGTCTTGGCCATTTCTAGTCTGAAGCGGTACATATTATGGAAGCCACGTCTACGATTACGATTGTTCCCGCGCCAGATACACATATGTATCCTATGTTTCTGGCAGAACGGACAATCACATCGCTCCCACGGCCGTTCTTCAAGTGTTCGCCTATATCCATCGAGTTTGTCTCTGTCGCCGATAGCTTCAGCATACTCACGAAGATAGGGGGATAGCGCCTCGAACGAGCCCTGATTAGGCGAGATGAGCGACTCACCAGAGCGCACAGGTTTAGCCTCTCGTCGACTCGATAAGAATTGACGGACTGGGCGGAGATGATCTTCATAATCCTCGAACAATTGTGGGTTATCTTCAGTATCCTCTCGCAGGAGGTGTATAATATCTCGCCAGATGGGCTTACCGACAGTGCCTTTAAATTCGACTGCGTATTCGAAATCTTCGCGGAAAAATATACGTGCGTCCATCATTTTGTCAGCATTGTAGCCATCGGCATGACGACGATCTTCAAGGTACGCTATCGTTGCATCAAGGGTCGCCTCTGCCTCGTCATAGAATGAGTCGAGTGCATCGGGAATCGATTCGCCGACGTCGTACGCCTCCAGCGCACGGATCATCTCTTGGCCGCGAATTGCTTTCTCGACCTGTGTCGAACGATCGTCACGGGCACGTGGTAATCGGACCCTGACTGCATCGTACCTTTCTTCTGAGTCGAAGTGATAGTTTTTTCCGCCTGTCCAAGCGGCAATAAGCATACTCGTACTGTCGAAGCTTGTGAAACCAGCATCTCGGATCGTCTCGAAGAGTGCAGTTTTTGCGAACCCAAACACGTGAGCGTCAATTCGGCGTTCGTGTTCAGATTCGTACTCGGCAATAACGTCGCCGACTTCGTCGACAACCGCAGCTACCTCTTTTGCACCTGCGCGAGCGAGTCCGCCGATACCGAGACAGTCATACCCCTGTTCCAGTGATTTTCGAGCGTCCTCAGCATAGCTCTCAGGATCCCATCCCTGGACTGCAGCCATCAACCGAAACCCGTCCTCGGCCGGATTATACTCCTGTCTGGTACGCCGGGCTAACTCCTTTGAAAGGTTCTGTCGAAAAACATTATCCTGCTCTCGAAAGACCGCGCTCGGAGATGATTCTAGCCGACTACAAATCTCATCTACTGATCCCTCAAAGTCGTCACGTGTAAATATATCAACTATGCTGTCGTGGACATCCGGGTCAAACTCACGCACGTAATCAGGCCAGGCGTCGGGCCACTCAGAAACACACACGTCAAGCCCATCCGTGGCTTGCAGTTCTCCAAGTACATCATCTGTGGAAATCTCAGAATCGAAGGCACGTTCATCGAGGTACAGGCGCCGCTGATTCCGTCCTTTCCAGACGACGTGATCGAGCGTGACACCAATTCGAACCCCGATTCGGTTGTAAAAATCGATCAGATCCTGAATTTCATATACCGGAAACGGGAGATCCCGGTAGCCCCACGCGCCGCAGTCGCTAATGGTTGGGAGCCACGAGGGGATGTTGAGGCGTGGATCACCGTAGATACCGTGTTCGTTGAGTCGATCGCGTAGCCCGGCGCTCTGTGTCACTGAGTCGCGTGAGAGCAGCAATCCATCTACGGGGAGGTTACGTCCCTCGAAAACGTCCCAGAGAAAGAGGTTCTCACGAGCACTATTCTCGGCCTCAGAGTGGACATCATACAAGAAGTCATAATTAGCGTCGACATGATCGTCCCAGTCCGGTACATAGAACCGCACGAATTAATTCACCTTCCGATGGTTACTATGTGACTCTATTTGAAAGGCGCGGTCCGTGACGATACCGTTTCAGTGGTGTGGTTATTCGCTCGCGGCCTGCATCATCTTCTCGTAGCGATTTGCTTGGTCGATCAACGTTTCGAGCCGTTCCTCCAGTGAATCCCCCTCTGCGGGAGAATCTTCTAGTAGCTCAAGTACGGTTTGGAGTTGCTCGGCAGCGTCGACGAGTTGGTCAATCCACTCGTCGGGGTCAGCGTTCTCGTCAATATCGAGACGGTCCAAGAGTTCGTCATGCTCGCGTTTGAGTTCCTCGAATTGCTCAATAACCGCAGCAGCATCGGGGTCACGGACCGGTTCCTCTCTTGCAGAATCTTGGCTGTTATGAGATTCAACACCCTCCTCAACCTCTGAATTTACTGTGGTGTCAGACCCTGTGGAACCCCAAGTGGTTTGTGAATTTGTATCCGACGAATCAGGTGATACGCCGGGATCCATGTCAGCGATGTCGTCTAGCGGAGAGCTACTGTCTGCGGTATTTTCAGAGGTACCATCGGCTGTCGAAGTCCCAGACTCATCAGTGTCAAGTTCCTCTGGCTCACGACTACTGGACGGGCTGTCTTGGGAGATGGAGTCAGAACGGCTCGCTTCGGAATCAGCCGTGTCAGACTCTTCAGGTTCTTCCTGCTCAATGAGTGGCGCGGGCTCGTCGTTGACTGAATTCAAATCATCTAAGTCTACGTCAGCGGCCGTACATGCGCTAGCAAGTTCATACTCGTAGCGGTGGACGCGAATGTCATCATATACCCCGGCCGATCGCCGCTGTCTTGATTTGACATCTCCCTTCGCCTCGCGTTCAATCTTTTCAAGAACGTCCTCGATGTTTTGCTCCGAGTCCCACGGCGGGATCTGTCCGTCCGGAGCGTCGTCTGTTTCGTGGAGCCCAGCGATGATCTCGGCTTTATCAAATCCACCCTCATCTAAGATTTCGTCAAGGCTATCTATATCAAGCAGGTGTGGTAGGTGGTCGTCATCGGTGTCGAACCGATCAGTGAACTCATGGTAAATCGCCTCCTCATACGCAGGAACGACCCAACTTTTGAACCAATCGATCCGCTCAGAGTGAATACCTAATTCCGAGTGGGCGATAGCTACCCGCTCCATATCTTCCGCAAGCGAGAGATCCTTGTCTGGCTTGTTATGAATTCGAGGCTGGGATATATCACCCTGTTCGAGCCGTTGCTGCTTATCGGCGATGTTGACCTCCTCTATTTCACCGTCGTTCGCCGCGTGGAGGCTGTCTTTATCATATTCGGTAAATATCCACTTTGGGGCCCTACCATACTGTCCGATTCGCTTATGTCGATCTGCGAAACGACGTAGCCAGAAGTATACGCCATGGTCAGCCGATAGAGTGGAGTGCATCCGACTGATGCGGCTCTTGTCAGAGTTCCACGGAAGGTCGTCAGCGTCGCCTTCGGTGTAAAAATTAATCTCGATTCGGAGACGCTTGTCTTTAGCAGTATTGAATTTGTTCATCCCGAACTGTCCGAAGCCACCCTTTGCCTCGGTGAGACCCTGTTCAACTAAACGGTCCTGACAGAAGAACGCAGTACCAGCCTCAACCTGTGTAATATCGGAGCTTTGCATCAGTCCAACAGTCACTTCGACTTCGATTGGCGCGCTCCATTGATCGTCGGTGAACTCCAATCCGGTAAAGTGACGTGGATGTGCGCCTCCTTGCCAAGGTGAAAATGTCCACTGGACCTCTGGAGGCGGAGTGAGTTCCTCACCAGTCAGGTCGACAGAGAGTGTGGCACTCGTATCATGCTTGTTTGAGAGAAACCGCTGATACTTCTGCTCCAGCTGGTCACGGACGTCCCCTTCCTCTTCACCCCAGTCGAATGTCAACTCATGTAGGCTAATAACGGTCTGACCGGGCTCTAAATCCGCAGGCTCCATCTCGAATTCCCACGTCTCATTATCTTCTGCAAAGAATTCCTCACCAACGGTATACTTCCACCCCTGGTCGGCATCCTCATGTCGGCTGGCAATCGTGAACTTGTTAGCTAGATGGTTAAGAGCCTTTTTAGTACCCAATCCGAAAGCGCCGATATTGCGACCATTGGCTCGTGTGTCCTTACTCCGGCCGAGTCCGAGAAACACACCCATCTCGTCCGCTTTAACCCCGCCTGCGCGGTCAGAGTAAATCATCTCTTCGGCGTCGTCGTCGTAGCTTATGGTGACGTTGACGGGGTCTTTACCATGTATTGCTGCCGAATCAATCGAATTATCAATAAGCTCTGCAAGCGCCGAATCGACGGTTACGTCTGCAGCAATCGAACTATAGGTGCTTTTTGATGGATGAACCTTCGCTACTGGCCGATTATTCGCCGTTTCGGAGTTAGAGTCGTCTTGTGACATCTTCTACTGGGTATTAACTCCTCCAATTGTATAAACCTCCCCTCTAACTCCGCTGTTATCTTGTCTGGAAAACAGACAAAGCACTGGCAGCACTAACCGCGATGTTAGAGCGTTATTGAAACCTCAAAGTGGATTGCAATTGCGTGTGCGTGATCATCTCTAAAGCGGACTTGATTTGATAATCTGTGCCAATTTTTATTGCATATTCTTTTTTCTTGATTCGCAGCCTGTTCGACAGATTTCATTCTCAGGAAGATCGGCGATTAATTCCCAAAATGACAAGAGAAGGGGCTGATTCCAAGCAGTTTCTACTGGCAATAGGCAGATTCACTGTTGTAGTCGTGTAGTAAGTCGAACACTGAGAAGACAAATTGAACCTGGTGTAGCGAGGACATCTGGTGACGGAATCTGATTCATACGCTGTATATCTATAGGGACCTCCATCTAACTGTTGAATCGGCAAATATGCCGGTAACCTTTTATTATTGTTCTTTGTACCTGTAGGTACAATGGGCAATCACTGCTGTGGTGGTAACCGATGAGTAAGGCAGGAATACTGCGAGCCGGTACCGAAGCCGCCGAGAGCACTGGGCAGAAGACCAGACATGGTGGAGAAACGAAAACGTGCCCCGAGTGCGATGGAAGAATCGTCGCTGAGCGATCGGAACAAATCTGCAAAGAGTGCGGGCTCGTCGTTGAAGAAACAACCGTTGACCGAGGCCCAGAGTGGCGAGCTAGCACAGCTGACGAACGCGACAAGAAGTCACGCTGTGGGTCACCGGTCACGAAAACGCTCCACGATAAGGGCCTCACGACCGAAATCGGCTGGCAGGACAAGGACGCTAACGGGAACCTCCTCAACGAACGCCAGCGCCGCCGAGCGCGTAAAAATCGACGCACTCAGAAGTACAGTAAGACTGCACAGAGCAGAGAAAAGAGCCACCGAGATGGTATTGGGGAGGTCTTGCGGATGTGTTCGGCACTCGGTGTCAAGGGGCACGTGAAGGAGTGTGCTTGTAGCCTGTACCAGCAGTGCGTAGACAGGGGGCTGCTCCCAGGGTGGTCGAGGGAAGACGTGTCAACCGCTGCTCTCAACATCGCCCTTGAGCAGTGCAACCAGTCCCGCGACATCGAAGAGATTCTCACCGTGTCGCAAGCTCCGAAAGAAAAGGTTCTACGGTCCCAGAAGCAGATACTCAGCGAGTTTAGCCTCTGGGATTCGATTGTTCCCGACGAAGATGGACTTAGAGAAAAAATCGCTCAGCATATTCGCCGACTCGTCTCCGACTGTGGGGCGTCCTCCGAGGTCGAACAAGCAACACTCGATCTGCTCGACGCAGTGGACTATGCACGACTGGGAGACGGTACAAAACCAATGAGTTACGCAGCTGCGTTGCTATTCGAGGCGGGCCGGCGATTAGATGGAAAGAACACACCGACTCAGCAGGAGATCGACGACGCAGGAGGACCGTGCAAGAAGACGATTCGGCTGACGGGGAAGAAGGTCATCGATGACGTTGATGAAGAGACGCTGACAAACCTCGCGAAACGCGATTGACTATCGCGTCGGCGGTCAGTGGGCTCGGCCGCCCTGACGAGCGAGCCCAAACAACACTATGTCCAGTGACAACTTTATGCAAAACGAAGCACAGGAGGTCCCCGCACCGGGGATGTGGAGCATCGAGCGGTTCATTACAGAATACGAAGAGGTCATGCGCGAACGGACCGGTCGTGAGGACTGGTCGTTCAATGAGAGCCAGCGGGCCGCCATCACGGCACCGGATGCACCTCTGCAGGTGACGGCCGGACCAGGGTCAGGCAAGTCCGAGGTCAGCGTCGCGCGGACGCTCAAGTGGATCCTCGTCGACGGCGTCGACCCACGTGGAATCGTGCTCACTACGTACACGAAAAAGGCGGCACAGAGTCTCGAACAGCGGCTTGTTGACCGGCTCTCGGGATTGCGAGTCAACGACGCTGTCGATGTAAGCGAGATGTGGGTCGGGACGAGCCATGCCGTGTGGGACGACATCATGCGAGAGTTCCGCTGGGAAGAGTATCTTGACGTTGAGCTTCTGGACGAGGACGCTCAGAAGTTCTTCATCCGCCGCGAAAGCGACTTTGTCGACTACTTGGCCGACGGCGGAATCAACTCGTTCGATGGGCTGGTTGGAACGCGCGACGTTTGGTACACGTCCGGGAGCGGTTGTCGAAAAGTGTTCGCAGCAAACGCAGCGACGACCTTGTTCAATCGCGTCGGGCAGTACTGCGTTGATCTCGACGCTCTCGCAACGGCGGACGACCCAGGGTTGCGCGAACTCGCAGCCGCCCGCGAACAGTACGAGGAGTCTCTTGCCGAGGCCGCACGGTGTGACTTCACCACCGTGCAAGAGCGGTTCTTAGAATTTCTCGAAAGCACTGCTGGCCAGCGATTCGTTGAGGGCGACGACGAGCGCGGCGTCCCCCCTCTTACGCACGTGCTCGTCGACGAGTATCAGGATGTCAACCCGTTGCAGGAGAAAATCTATCTCACGCTCGCGGCAACGATGGACGAACCAAGTATCACAGTTGTCGGTGACGACGATCAATCGCTATACCGCTTTCGGGGCGCGACAGTGGACTCGCTTATCGAGTTCCCTGAGCGGGTGGCACGGAAACTGTCAGTAGACGAAAGTTCCGTGGAAACAGTGCAGTTGCGGAGTAATTACCGGTCGCGGCCGGGCATCGTCCGGTGGATCAACCGATTCATCGGGCATCATCCGGTGATGCAAGGCCCCGGAGCACGAGCACCAGGGAAGGAACCGATGCGACCAGTCCGTCCGGACACGGATGCCGAAGCAGTGACGGCACTCACTGACCGTGATGAGGCGGCACTGGCGAACCGATTTGCTGACACTGTCGTTCAGCTCCATGAGTCCGGATATATCGACGATTACAGCGACATCGCACTGCTCACGCACAGCACGATGGAGTCACGCAGGGGGAACGCGACGCTCGTCGGCCGCTGTGTCACTGAACTTCGAAGCCGTGGTGTCCCCGTCCACAATCCACGTAACAAGGCGTTCATGGATGAAGACGACGTGCAAGTCATCCTCGCGTCACTAATCAAGTGTCTCGACCCAGGATTGGAAGTATTCGAGGACCGCGTCGGCGACAATCTTGATCAGGTCCACCAGTGGTTCACAACGTTCGATCGTGTCGTCTCGGCAGACAGCGACCTCCGAGACACCATCAGCGAGTATGCAGAGCGCGTTCGGCGGACGGGCCCTGGTGAGTCGCTCGGTTTCGGACTGCTCGAACTTTTCTACGCAATCCGGGGGTGTGATCCGATTTCCTCATGGACAGAAGGAACGGAGCGGACGCCCATGCGGACCCGGCGGATTGGCAAGGTCACGGCGCTGCTGGAGTCGTTCGAGGGCGTCGCACCGGGGACATTCTCCTCGCGGGAGATTATCCGGACCACACATGATGACTACAACTCTGCCTCAACGCAGTTTCTGACATCACTGTACTGGGAGTTCTGCGACTACGTGACCAAAGCAAACCTCGACGATCCCGAGGATCTCCACGACCAGTTGCCCGACGGGCATGTTCAGGTGATGACTGTCCACCAAGCGAAGGGGCTAGAATTCCCAGTCACATTCGTCGGAAGTATCGACTGGGAGACCGGCGCCGGGGCATCTCACTGGACTGAGGACACCCTCGGACCGTACGGTGAGCGTCGTGCCACCGCCTCGGCTGACGTTCGGGCCGCACGCGATCTCGTCAGACAGTTCTACGTGGCACACAGCCGTGCGAGCGAGCACCTGGTCCTGCTGGGCACTCGTGACGAGTTCGACACTTCTGGTGGGCTTGTCCCCTCGCTGGGCCAGCAAGCAGATGGAACAGCGATGGGGCTTGACTGGTTTGCCCCCGACAGAACAGTCCGTGATGCTGACGATATTGCAGACCCGTCGACGCCGATCGGTCCTGCGTCAGCGGGCGACCCGAAGCGTGAGTACAGTGTCGTCGGTGACTGGCTCGCGTTCCGGCGGTGCCCACGGCAGTACGGCTACCTTGTCGAATACGATTACGCGACACCACAGGCGACGCAACTATTCGCTGGACTCGTCGTTCACCGAACGCTCGACCGCGCCCACCGCCATTTCCGCGGCGACCTCGACGGCACCACTGCAGGTGAGGTCCCCGATAGAGAAACGTTGCGAGAGTACTTCGATGAGTCAGTGACCGCGTTGCGCGAGCAGCGCATCCTTCCGGTCGGGGCCGCCGTCGAGGATACCATCTTCGACCACATCGAACGGTTCAACCGGACTGTCGGACCAGATCTGTACCCTCGGATCACGGACACGGAGCGTAAACTCCGCTATGATACCCGATCGGCAGTGCTCAACGGCGTGGTGGATGTTATAGTCGAAGGCGATGCCGTCACGCTGTGCGATTATAAGGCCGCCAAGCGGCCGGAAGACGACGACGAGCTACTCGCGGAATACCGCCGACAGCTCAAAGCGTATGCGGCGTTGTACCGTCGCTCAGAAGATGAACTGCCCAACGAAGGGGTGATCTACTTCATTAACGAAGACGATCCCGAACGTGAACGACTGATCATCTCCTTCGACGAGATGGACGTTGAGGATGCGCTAGACGCGTTCGACGACACGGTCGACGAGATTGAAGCCACTAGGGAGACAGACTCATGGGGCGCAATCGACGACGATGATGCTCCTGATGAAAAAACCTGTGTAGAGTGCCCCGTGAACAACGACTGCGACGCGTACGACCCATAGCGGCTGACGATTTTGGTGAGAAGGGGCTCTCATAGAAGGGGACCGGTAAAATGTTTCCTTCGACACATCAGTCAATTCAGTTGTTGCTCACTGTCCAGAACTACGTCGATTTTTCAGAAAATGCTCCGACGGGGATTCGAACTCGCCGAGACGTGCTCACTGCGTTGCGCGCGCCTCGTCTGCTCGAATCCCGCTTGTGCGCGTTTCGCTCGCGTCACGGTGTGACGCTCGCTGCAATGCTCCGACGGGGATTCGAACCTCAGTCGCTCCCTTGCGGTCGCTCCCTGCTTCAAATCCCTGTCGCATTTCTTCACTTCGTTCAGAAAATGCTCCGACGGGGATTCGAACCCCGGTCATTACCGTGAGAGGGTAATATGATTGGCCGGACTACACCATCAGAGCGTGCTGACGCGTTCTGCTGAACGCAACCTACAGTATCCCGCTGGGA
>LKMJ01002975.1_pt1 | contig 15697 bp, 17 predicted proteins | sample 643391 | NCBI WGS metagenome assembly LKMJ01 (sample SAMN04112250, study PRJNA286221) | soda lake metagenome | biome: soda lake; feature: Kulunda Steppe; material: water; isolation source: sample PL-Br10 brine of Picturesque Lake | place: Russia: Kulunda steppe | collected 2010-07
CGATTGGACCCATACATATACCGATGGATAGCTCTCGACGCCAGGATTCCGAATATCTAATTTTTATTTGGTTTGACACGTGGCGTCCAAAAGTTATGAGGACTGGACCCTCCTGCATCATGTCACATAATTATGGTCAGGTTACGGGCTTGCATTTTAAGGGCTTGGATTGTGTTTTCCTGAGCATGACGCTAAACTGCGGCTGGGGGGACTTGTCCTTTGAGGTCCCCAGTCCGATTCGGGCTGGGGGTAACGGTGGGGTTTTTTCCAAAAAAAGAGAAACCACCTTCCTTAATTCACGCCTCGGGTGTATCCTTAGTGCGTAGCTTTTCCTTTTCCCTTTTCCTTCGTGTTTTCTCCAGTAAGGCCGTCTGCAAATGAGGCACTGCTGATCATGTTGGCCAGGTGGATATCCATGCCTAAACATATGCAGCATGCTTTTTGGCTAACTCAGAGTGTATATACAATATTTGTGTTTTTGTGCAACACACACCACAATTTCGTAGAGGAAGACTTTGCACATCATGCTTCACATTTAAGAAAAAAATCCACACCAAGAGAGGTCATAACTTGCTTGCACCCTCTGGATAGCATCTAGATATCATAACTTAGTGAGACATTACAAAGCGCCTGCCTTCTAAGACATGTATTTGCATAAAGGAGGCCTAAAACAAAAGGTTACTGTGCTTAAGCTACCTGAGCTTGCACCCAGTTGTACTATAATGTACCATGTATACATGCGCCTGCATGAGCACAAAGAAAGTGCAATGCTACCTGAGCATTCAAGTGCATTATAATTTATTATATGCACAATTGCCTGTGCTATTGACAACATACTTTGAGCAGACTGTATGCAAGACCTGTAGTACCCCAATATGCTTAATACATGGGAAGACTCTGCCGTTTTCTTATGGAATATGGTGCCACTTAATGTCGTGTGGCTATTATACACTGCATGAGAGCCTCACGTTGTGAGAGGTTCCAAATTGGATCTTTGTTGATTGTGTGGTTGAGACTGAAGCCACTTGCAATGCTGCCAACTACATATACACTTGTGTGGCTATTATTGACTAGAGTTGGTATATATTGCGAGTTGTATCATTGATAAGAATTTCAGTCCAGACTTTACTTTCTCTTTGTCTGCTGGATCCGTGTTGGCTTTGTATCACTTCAAGACAAGTTGTCGACATGTGATTACTATACCACGTCTATGAAGACACCTGTCCACGGTCAGGCAAGTACTACGCTCTGTGTCAGGTCAGCCCAAAAGTCCTGTGACCGAGCTGCTCTCTTTCAGAAAGGTGAATCATCGGCACACACTGTGTGTGGCATTTGGTTTTTAAAGAGCCCTAGTGCTTACAAGAATGAGGGACACACCTCAGTTGGGTTTTCCACCTAGCTTTTTGATTATTATTCAACTAATCCAGAATTGAGTCACTTTTCTGTTTTGGCTCACTCAGTGTCCGGTAAGAGCGGCCAAAACCGTCTGTAGAAAATGCCTTGAGTGCAGCAACCTGAGGGCTCTTGATATTCACCTTAGTTAGGTGTCTCCTTTTCCTTAATAGATGTAGGGAGTGGTTTCACTGCCTACGTAGTTTTTCTTTTTCTTTTTTTCCTAGTTTGGTATGTGAAATGGGTGGGAGTGGGGAAGCTGGCCTTGATGATGTCGTGCTGATGGCCAAGATAAGCCTTGCGCGCCACAACTGCTGGGTGTATGTAGTATCGTATGCTGGCAAACAGGGGCTGCTATAGTTGCGCGGAGGAACACGCTTAATGGTGGCTGCCCTCCCTGGCTCGCCTGTCCCCCTAGTGGCATGTCTCCTGCTCTTAGTCGATGCTGTTGTGCTGCAGTAAGTCAGGACCTGAGTCTGTGGAATGGTGAATCTGTCCCCTCTGCTTTGGACGTGTGGGCGGGTGTGTCTGGTATTTTGCCCCTGCACTTATGTGTGAAAGCTTGCCTTACCTTACTGTGTGGAAGCTTGACATGCCCTTCTTCCTCCTCTGATCTGGTGAGGGTAGACGTACGGTACTTCGGACCATCGTGTCTCCTTAGCTCAGATCTGAATCAGATCTTGGTTAAACCTACTCCTGGTACACCTGATCCGAATCAGATCTTGGTTCAACTTGTTCCAAGTCCAAAAGAATTGTGCAGACAACTCTCTAAGAAAGCGAAGCGCATTTTCAAGTGTCCATGATTGGCATGAGTATGGTAGCGTCACTGATGAATGTCAAGGAAGCAGAAAGGCAGTACCCAGTCAGAATGTATAAGAAAGAAGCAATGCACTTGCACACAGGCAAGCCTGCTGAAACTTAGCTGGTCTGTAAACAATGCAGCAAGTTCATGGCAGCTTTTTCAATACTTTTAGCTTGCACCTGCACTTGTTTGGCACACACTCAAGCAGGCTGAAGACAGAACTGGTCAAAGAATGTCGCAGTCAAGACTCTATAAACAATTTTGGCGCACAAAGGATGGGCCTGGTGCTGGCATGCAATCTGGAAGATGAAAGACTTTTTAGCAACAGGGCAAGACTCCCATCTCTGTACTCTTATCTAAAAACGCAGATCACTCTCTTGACTACCTTGTACGCCCAACAAAAGGTTCGCCACACCTGCCTCTGCATACTGTTGAAACATTGCTGCGACCAGTTGGTCCCCTTCAACCCAAATCTACATGATCTGATGTGCATCACTGCTTGCTCAGACATGCATCTGGGCTTTTCTGAAGCTGCCCCTTAACAGCAGGCGCAGCAATGTGGCCCATGCCAAACTTTCTTAAGCGGGACTCAGAAACACAGGTATTTGGTTAGGCCCCAGCATCCCACCAAACCCATCAGCCTTGCCAATCCACCCAGTGACTTAACACACAAGAAGCCTGTTAGCTTGTCCTATCTTTCCCCTAATTGATGCGTGTGTGATGCTCCCTCAAAGGGCGCCACCACATAACAAAATTCCTGGGACATGGTCAGTTAGGTATGCTCTGCTGCATCTTGAACGTGTTTGATACGCACTGACAATTTAAAAGCAGACAATAAGCATTCAACATCAGAAAAATCAATCCCAGTACGTTACTGGAGGTTACTGCAAGGGAGAAGGCAAGACAGGCCTGCCCTTATGAAAATATGCAGTGCGTAACAAGTGTCGTGCACATCCTGCTTGGAAGGCAGAATCAGATGCACCTAGTATGGAAACACTTAATGAGTACACACCTTGTGGCCACCAGCTCTTTAATTCTGTCTTACAGGTATCATTAGCTGCTTTGACTGCTGCAAAGCATTTGGGCTGAGCGTCAGATGACTGATGCAAAGGAATGGGGCAGCGCACCTGATGCAATGCAAAGTAATAGGGCAGCACGCCAGATTGCTTGTTTTTGCTCGATCAAGGCGTGAAGTCCTGCTTGTTTCATCGACACTACTGATTCAATTGAACTGAACGCACCACTCAGTATTGCCTCACATGCACTGGACAGCATGAGCACATGTGTGGGCGAGCATGGCATTGCTGGACTGTTCAGGCAGGTAGTACGCTTGACCTGCACTGTCGACTACGCAACTCTGCAATGCACTGTGCATGGGAGTCAGCAAGGCCTCCCTCTTCCACACGGGCACTGCAGGCCTCTTCCTCTGCATGTCACTCACACGCCTCATCAAATGACGAAATCCGCCCATTCTTCCGCTTTGCTGCTCTCGTCCAGCTTCTCTTCCATCTGTGGCTTCCACAGGAATGTGAGCATCTGGCCTTTGCCTTTGACGTCCACGCCACCTGCATGCAAGCACAAGAGATGCGTGCATGTTGGCCCTTGGGGTGTGTGCACCTTACTGTCCACAAACTGCATCATCCTGTCATCATAAGATGTCCACACACTGCACCATCCTGTCGTCATAAGATGCACAGAAAAAATCAGGCACCCCATATGATGAGCTCAGGTGAGGCAACAGAGCATTGGCAGCAGATTTGCGCCCTATGCCGCTAATTGGCCCTGCAATGGGGGTCAAAGGCTGGGGACAGCCCCTTGTTTGCTGTACATACTTTTGACAGCATTCAGTTGTGGTGCAAGGGGATTGAGGAAATCAAGGGCATGGGATGAGGTGATGCTGTGCATGGATTGAGGAGATCTAGTGTGAGAGCACTACACAGCATGTGTGCATGCATGTGAATGCAAGCTCACACACACTCGCACACACATGCATGAACACACTCACACTTGAACATACACACGCCCATCCTCACCCCTTACAAACCACACACACACATGCACACACGCACACACATGCATGCGAACACACCCTTCCCCTCCCACACACGCGAATACATCCACCTGAGTACCCAGGTACACACTTGTCTACACGCAATCATACACTCAAGCGCGCGCACACACACGCACACACACACACATCAAGGCCTACCTGTGGGCACAAAAGGGTGGTTGGGCAGCAGTGCCTGCGTGGCCTCACTTATTTGGATGCAACCGTATGGGCATGTGGACTCCATGCGGCTGGCCGTATTCCTGCATGTGCGTGTGCGCCAGCGAGCAAAAAGCAGTCAGGCACAAAGGGAACAAGTCAGCATGAATTGAAGGCATACGCAGGGAGATCAGATCCAGGCCCTTGCTTGCTGCAATACCACAAATCCTGAGCCTGCACATCATTCCAAGACTGCAGGCAGATACGTGCACTCACGCTATGTTGCAGGCGGACACGTGCGCTCACGCTACCATGTAGCAGTAGCAACAGGACCCTGACATCGCCTTGCTCACAAGTATGTGTGTGCGTGCACAACCACAAAGCGCACTACTGCACAGGCTTCATGACACACCGCATGCACCACGCAGGCCCACTGAGGCTGGGCGCCAAAAAAACAAAGGGGCACTTGGATGAGTGCTCCTTGCGCCCAGCAGAACCAGAAGCCGTGCCTGGCAAGCACAGCAGCATGGATTAGTTCAGCAGGGGCCCATAGTGGCACTCTACGTTGAATTAATTCCATCTGCAGGGAGGATCGGGCCAGCCTGAAGGCAGTCCAGTGGAGGGCTACACTGACAGCCTATTGATAGTCATTTACCCATCTAATGCTAGGATCAGGGGTACAAAAGGGCAGCCCAGCTGAGGGCCGTGCTCCAGGTCTCAAAGCTCTGGCGAGAGTGCCTGCGCCTGGTGATGCGGGTACTCCCTTGACAATGTCCCATTGACAGCATGCGCGCCTCAGCAGCAGCAGCAGGAGCCACCCAATCGACACCGCCAGGGCGCGTCTGCCACACATGAGGCTGCGCCGTGTATCCCAGACCACATTGGGCATCACACGCCAAGCCTCAATCATTGATGGACACCCTCTGCCCTCTGCAAAAGCATCTGCCTGTGCGTGTCCGCCTCAGGCTCTGCGCCTTCTAGGCAGATCTGGAAAACACACAAGAAAACTCCTACCGACAACATTGCCTACCTGATTGCAGCACCATTTACATGGTACCGCTTAACAACATCCCATATCATTAGTGCCACTGAATACCACTCACATGGTATCGCCAGCAATCAACCACTACCATGGTACAGCCAAACAGCAACTCACATGGTGTCCCCGAAGACCCCGTATTTGGGCAGCTTGGTGCCAATGAGGCCTGTGACGACCGGGCCAGTGTGGATGCCCACCCGGATCTGCGTGGGCTGCCCGTTGTGCGGCATTGGCACCGTCTTGGCGCAGTATAGCAGGGCCTGTGTGTGTGCATTTTTGTATGCATTGATGAGGGTGTGCTCATACACAGGCTGCCAAGCACGCGCTTGCATCAAGTACAGTCTTGACTGGGCATGACGTATGTTACCATTGCCATTAATATGCCTCTATGATGATTATGGAAGTGTAGCCTTGAGCAAGATGACTTGTCAATGAACACAATGGCTTACTAACATATTGTACTAATTGAAGCGACCTCTCTCACTCAAGACCACACTTCCATAATCATCATAGAGACTTTGATAGCAGGTAAGTAGGGTTGTTGATTGCCATATAAGTATTGATAAACATAAATTTATGCCTACGGTACTGCAGGCATACAAGAGGGGGCAAACAATAGAAACTGTATACCCAAATTGTATACAAAGCTTATGCGCTTATAAACCGTAGATATGGAATTTTAAATGCAAGTGAGTGGTGCTGATGAAGCCAGCGCCATTCCTGAGTGACTTTTTAATGGACTGTGATTACAAGTTTGTTTAAGAATGGACAAGGAAGGCAGAGCATGGGGAGGGGGAGGGGAGCAGAGAGGTGTCAGGGACAGCAGCTCTAGCAGTAGGAGCCAAGCTATAGCAGCAGCAGCGGGCTTGACAGCAGCTGTAAATAAGCAGCAGAAAGAAAGGGAGACAGAGAAGCAGGAAGCGGAGCGGGTAGCTCATGCTATAGTGCCACTGAGTTAGATGCAGCGCAAATTGGCTGGAGGCAGTGCGTGCCCTACTGGATGAGCTTGATGCCGGTGCTTGCGCCAATTGTTGACAGAGGTTGACGTGCATGCGGTCAAGTGCATCAAAGGCGGCCGAGGCTTCTTTGAGTTCTAGCAATATTGCATAGCAAGCGTTCTACCTCAGCAATATTACAGCAAGTTTTGGCCTCATAGCAGGCCAAGAGGCTGGCCGAAAATCACAGCAACAGTGATAGTGGGGGTACAGGGAAATTAAAGGAGTTTGCTCTGCCCCTTGCAAACATAGCGTTGAGCAAGAGGCGGAGGAGTGATGGGTGGAAAGAGAGAAGAGAGGGTGTCAGTGGCAAGCAGGGGATAGAATAAGAGTTTGACACTAAGGACAAGTGTTTGCACAAGGCAGCACTTGTGGAATACAGCCAAACATGAGTTGACGTTTGACTTTGTTGGTCTTTTCAAGTTTTGACAGGCCATTGGACTCTCATCGAAAAAGGTAATTGGTTATGCGCTTTCTCCTCTTTGATAGCTATGCAATGATCCCCTTGGCGGTCTGATGGGGAGGTTTGGAATTTCTGGTTTATTTTTTTTAAATAGTTACAAAAAAGGCCTTCAGTCAAATCGACTGACTGCTAGCCAAGAAAAAGGGATGACGAGGGTGGGAATATCTGGTTTATACAGTGTAACGATACATAGACTTCCTGTCTGTTATAACCACCAGACCTGTCTACCAGACCTGTCCCAAGACCCTCCAGTCCTCTAGTATATATTACAATGGACCAACGGTGCTTTTCAGCACATTGTTTCTATGGTGTACGGGATATATAAGGGGTACACGGTCTTCAGCAAAGCTACAGAAGACGACAGCACCAGCATCAGCATCATCAGCAGCAGCGGGACTACAGGTTTCAAGCCTCGATCTTTGCTTACCTTATGCTCTAAGTGAAAATACACGGAATTGAGCAAGAAGGAGGGGGGGTTGGGGTGGGGTTGTCGCATTAGATGTATTGGGGGTTTTCCTTGTGCAAAATGTAAACAGCTGTATTGATGATTTTTGTGATAAGCATGACCAACCCTGACAAACTACATATCCTGTGTTTGCAATCAGATATTAGATTGTTCATTAGTAATATATACTGTTCATATTTTGTTCATAAGGCCGCAGTCACACACATTTTTTCACATTTCCTTCAAAATTTTTTTTTTACACCCTTCTGTTCGGAGTGATAAATGTTTTTGCGGTCACACTGGAAATTTTTTACTACTAAATTTTTTTCACTCCAACTGCACTACTCCCCCATGACCTCCCCTCTCTTTCAGCATGTTTTCTAGCTCCCCAAGACCAGCAACAGGATCCAAGAAGCCCTTTGTGACATGTCCTCAAGCTGCAATGAGGCAGCAACACGACACAGAGTGCACTGTTCATAAGGAGCCTGCAATGCTGCAGACATCCTCACTTAAGCATTTGGCTCATGGCCTGCAAGGTCTTGCATGACAGTCAATCGACCCTGAGCCATCAGGGTAGAGTGCCAGGACAGAATGCTGGAAATTTGCAGAGCGTGGTTACTGCGGTCGCCGCACACTAGATAACTTTTTTCCCCCCTGTGCATGTGGCCATGGTGCATCAGTCCTTGCCTTCATTTGAGAGTATGTCCACACGCATGCAGTGAACGCCTTTTCTATCTACCTGACATTCTTCACCACATTTGGCACCCCACAAGGGTAAGCCTGGCTAACATATACATGAAACATCACCTCAGTGCGCCGTCGGCCTGGAGAATCATTACCAGCTAGTGCTGCAGCTGCACAAATTACACGTGTATTTTTGAAACATTTAAGGAAATCTTGTCTCCTCAGATATCCTCCCGAGGTTAATGTTCATTCCGACATACGAAACCCCAAACAAGGGGTTTCTAGGGGTCTTGCACGATTGGGACCCTCCCGGGGTTGCCTCCTGAGACCACCCCCCATTTCGCCCAAAGTGAAAGAAAATGAAAGTGCAGTTTGAATTATAAGGTCGTGTGTGACCGCAGCCTTAATACATATTAGTTGTAAAAAATCGCTCAGGGAAAAAGACTTGGACGACTGCTATGACTGTTAGATAAAGAGACCGGCAAACTTAAGTAGGGATCCTCTTCCCTCAGAATAGCCTTAACAGCCTAGAGTCAAACTCCTTGTTAGAATATTAGCAAATTCAACAAGCACACTGGCTACTAGACAACCATTAAAGCACAGGAAGATGCCAGTGGGGGCTCACTGAGACCCAAAAAAATATGCAGTTCAGATGTCCCTGCCTCATGATAGGCACCTTTCAAGCTTACCACTTGCATTTAGCCCCGCCTCCAAGGTTTCCAAAACCGCTGATCAAGTGCCAATCAGGGGGTTCATGCCTCACCAGCCAGAACGTTTACTCTTATTTTTACCTTCAAACCTCCACAACACATCCCTTTTTCTAGATAATATAAAAATTGATACTACGGCCGCAATTTCATGACAAACACGCTTCATTGGAAAAAAGGAGAAGACTCGGTCGTTGGTGAGATGTGCATTTACAGCCATGTCTTCATGATAAACCTGGCTTTGATCAGCGTCCCTGGTTCCTAGATGCACCAAACCCCCTTGAAACCTGGTTTTGGGCGCTTAGAATCATCTTCGATCATAATGGAAGGAAATTGGCTTTGGTTTGGAGGTGAATCGACTGTGGTAAACTTGTGCTGGAACTATAATTACTCTGAAATAGCATTCTAAAAATTTTGGTCCGAGCCCCCCCTGGGGAAATACGGCAGGCTGGGCAGGACAAACCCCAAACAAGCTCCTAAATCAAACTCCCTAACCGAAAACATTCTGAATTAAGTGATAAACTTGTGGTTAATTTACACTTTCCCAGCAACCAGTACACCTGGGCAAGGCATTGGTTTGGGATGCGCTCGCTGGGTGCTCACACTGCTCAAGTACAGCCACGACCGGGCACAAAGTTTCTGTGCACAAAGCCCGGGCACAGTCACGACCGGGCACAAAGCCTGGGTAAGACACTAGTTCAAGGCATGGCTGTGTGCAGAAGTGCACCGGTGCAGTGGGACAGGTGGCGAGGTTGCAGCACAGGGGCTTAGTCGGCAGATATAGACGCGCTGCGCGGCAGGTTGGCTTGAAGGGGTGGGTGTTGCAAGGTGGGTGGGCGCCTGCCCTGCGCTCACCTTTCCAAATGACAGCACACGCTGCGCGGCCTCTACAGGGTTGGGCATGGGGTCGATGCAGATGAAGCCGTCCTCGTCCAGCATTGTCAGGCCGCCCGCGGCAATGTAGCAGTCCCCCGCTGTCTCCACCTGCATTAGTTGGGGGGGGAAGGGAGACATCGGGTTAGGCAGCTGCATTCAGGCGCATGGTGGTGCTTGGCAGTCTCCGCCTGCATGGTGGTGCTTGGCAGTCTCCGCCTGCATGGTGGTGCTCGGCGGTCTCCGCCTGCATGGCGCATGGTGGTGCTTGGCAGTCTCCGCCTGCGTGCCCAGAGCAGCACGCATCCGATGCCAGAGGCATGCTGGCGCATCTTTCCAGGGTGCGACCCATCAGACGCCGCGTCGCCTTGCACGCACACACACATACACACACACATGCACAAGCACTCCGTGCACGTGCCTCAGTAGACCTGGCAGGTGCCTCCCAACCCGCGCAAGCTGACAAGGGTGTGGCATACAAGATGGAAGGGGACGGAGCAGGTGGCAGGCAATTGCAGGGGGCATGCTGCAGCGCCCTCCACGCACGCGCACACACGCACACGGCGACCTCACCTTGTAGATCTGGTATGTGTCCACCAGAGCGTCAAACGCGGTGAACAGCTCGTTCAGGTACGCCATGACCTGGTCTGGCTTGACGGCCTTGGACAGGCTGGTGAAGCCCACGATGTCTGTGAACAGGATGGTGACATCCTCGTGGGAGCTGGCCAGCTCGTTGTTGATGTTGGCGGGCATGGAGATGGGCTGGTTGGGCTCCTGCGCCGGCTGCTTGGACACCATGTACTCCAGCACGTGCCTGCACGGGCGGCGTGAGCGCAGCCGCAGCAGCAGCGCTTTGATGAGGCAGGACGCGTCGCTGCTTGTTCACGTTTTGTTCACCCCTGTGGCGACAGGCAGAGCACCTTATGTTGCCGAATCGTGACAAAAGGAATGCTTGTAGACCACCCCGCGTCGCCAAATTCTTACTAGTTTATAATAGTTGTGTGCGACAGTGTTTTTTTGCAATTCTGGGGCTCGTGGGCCCCTCCTTGCCAAGGACATTTGAAAACCAGAACTCCCCTTCCCTTCTCCCCCACTTCCCTCGTCCTCCCATCTCCTGGCAGCGTCGGCAAATTTGCTGCGGCAACACACAATTTCAGCAGAAGCGACCTGTGGCGCCAAATGGCGACACACCCCAAACCCATGGCGCCCAATCAAATTGTGTGCATGGGTGAGTGTGGGCAGCAGCGGTGCACCCATCCAGGCAGTGATGTTTTTGGTGAACCAGGCAATGGTGATGGTGGTGGTGGTTGGGATAGCAAAATGATGGGAGAGGTCATCCATGATGGAGGAGTTGGTGGAGCAGCAGGTGGTGAATGAGCAAACAAATCCATGAGGCAGTTGTCAAAGCATGATGATGGTAGGTCAAGCATGATGGTCATTGGTGGATTAGGTGGTGAGCGAGCACATGGGCGGCACCTGGAAAAGGGGCGTGCGTGGGCATACAGCTGCCTGCAGGCTCCTGCACATTGCTTTGATAAGGCGCGGTACAGCAGAGTAGCACGGGGGCCAAAAGCAGGCTCGATACACTTGCCAGTCTCTTTCTGTGGAGACCCCTTAAATTTCGCATGCCACGCCTAGACAGACGGCATAAAAAATTCTGCAATTTTATCTCAGAAATTATGGACTACTTATCAGCTGGCGAAGACCGGCCACAAACCAATCAGCCTAACGGCCAGGCCGCCAATTAATCCAAACCTGTAACTTGTACAGCTCGAGTGGCACCTGGGCCAAAAGCAGGCTCAGTGCCCTTATCTGGGCAGGCTTGCTACCAGCTTGCGCAAGGCATTTCACACCCTTTTCCACCAGGGTTGGGTCATGCGCAGCATTGCTGACACTGTCGAAAATGTGCGCATTGATAGACGACAATGTGTCTAACGTGCCCCACCCCCTTTCCCCTGAACGCTCCCCTGTGTTTCTGCCCATTTCCGTGTATTTTATCTTATTGATTTATTTTTTGTGTAATTTATCTACTTGATTATTATCATTATCTTCCTTAGGCATAAGTAAATGTTAAGGGGCAAAGGAGCTTCTTTTTATCAATTGTCCTCAACTGCTGCTGTTGCTGCTGTTGCTTCCTGATGTCGATGCATCAGTGCCCTGGCTCTCCTCGTTGCTAGAGACCTCCCATGTTGGTGCCTGTTCCCCCTGCTCCAGCGCCTGGGTGTGCTCAGCCAAGCACACTTTGCTGTATAGTCACACCAGCTTGCACCCAATGTGGTAAAGCATTTCTAGCCAACGCTGTGCGCTAAGAAGAGCACTCCAACTTCTGCTCATAGCCTTCAATTACTCTCAATGGTCAAATTAGTGTAGGCATGTAAGTGCATAGATGTCGTTAGGAAGCTGGTCCCAGCTAAGGTACATGAGGCCTCCCCCTGAGCCCCAACTTCAGCTCTCAATTTTGACCTCTAAACGCGGACATTGATTGACTGCTGTATATCAGAGGAATTATTGGACCAAATTCCCGGACATGCTCCTCTTCTGTTGCAAACTGTTATCTAAGGCTACTGGCTACACTGGGTAAAATGGTAAAATGGACGCCTTTGGTGAACTAAGTGGGTGCTCAGGCTCTGTTTTGGCCTATTATGGCATAGACAGCAAATGTGTGCCCTCACCATGAGCCCACCAGAGCTCTTTTCAACCACAAAACCCCACCAGTATACCAGTATACCTCTGTTATGCTGCAAATTGAAAGCAGATGTTACTACGTAGGTCTGGCGGGAGTCAGTTTTTGACCCATTTTTGGCAACTCTTTTCTCTGGAAAACAATTTTTCTTTGGTATCTCAGCAGCCATTGTGTTTTAAGTCTGTTTCTGTTGCAATGGCATTTGTTCATTAAAAAAGATCCAAACCACTAAGAATCATGCTATTCGGTGCAGTGGGTGACCTGGTGTGGAGATTTGGTGGTCAAAAGTGAGGTTCATGCCGCGAAGGAGTAGGCATGTGCCCCCCAAATTGCCAGCCTCCAGCTCTGGTGTCCAAGAGGCTTGCAAGCAGGGCTACATCTTGCCTGGAGCATGCTCCCGGAAAGTTGGGGGGCACATACCCAGGGAGCATGCCAAAACCATACCCATCTAGGGCCTCCGATAACCCAACCCCCTCTGGTAATATACGCACTCTATTCGTATCATCCGCGCTTTTGTACGAGCAAATGGACGCATGGCCCATACCTGCTTTCCATCATAGTCAAAATGCAAGGCTGGACACAAGTCTGGCACGCTTAGCCTTGCTGCTGTGCAAGCCTATTGGATCACATGCCCTCCTTTCTGAGTCAATGGTTCGACCCCAAAACCCAGCCCTGACTCCCTTCCCCCCCCCCTTCCACCCTGAAATCAGTGAACATGACCTCTCACCAGATCCACTGCCTGTCTGCCTGCCTGTCTGCAACCCCTGCCTATCTGTCTGTCCGTTACCTCAAAAGCTGTTGCTGATGCTGTCTGTCTGGAATCCCCGCTGCCTGTCTGCCTGCCTGTCTGCAACCCCTGTCTATCTGTCTGTCCGTTACCTCAAAAGCTGTTGCTGATGCTGTCTGTCTGGAATCCCCGCTGCCTGTCTGCCTGCCTGTCTGTCACTCCTGTCTATCTGTCCGTCCCTAACCTCAAAGCTGTTGCTGTTGCTGTCTGCCTGATACCCCATTCCCGATGATCCTCTGCAACCCAAGCTGCACACTCGCTAGACCAGATTGTGCACTGAGCCTGCACATTGCCCACAACCGAGTGTGCCTTCACCCGGCTTGCATCATCCCCAGGATGTCCAGCTGCCTCTCTGCAAGCACCAGCACGGGCTTCACTTCCCAGGGCTGATAGCCATGCTCCCTGAACTGTTTCACCATGCCTCCTCCTCCTCCACTCCTATTCATACCCTGCCTGGCCCACCTTGGAAACATCTTCTCCAGCATGCCCAACTGCCTCTCAGTGAGTGCAGCCATGCGCGCCTCAAGCACTGCCCTCTTCGTGATGTCGGTCTGCAGCAGCAGCAGCGCTGCGCGCCCACTAACGGGGTCGTCAATGGCCATGGCCTGCACCTCGTGCCTGCATATGGAAGCACACACACAACACACACACACACTCAAGTGCCCGGTGGCATGGATGTCACTACCTTTTGCGTCTTTGATGATATACAATGATTTATGCAGGAAGAAATGCTGGGCAGTCACAGCAACAACACCTGTGCACATGCACACGCATATACGCGCTTGCATGCGAGCGTGCACCCGCACAAACAACACCACGTATGCATGCACCTTCCCACCCATGCACCCACCCACATGCACACGCAACATACCAGGGCCCTGTTCCTCAGGCAGAGGCTTGGGGTGCATGGCCTGAGGCAGCATGCACCTGGCCCGGCCGCTGCAAGGCTTGCTCACCACCGTGGACGAACAGGGCAACACTGCAAGGCCCGCTCACCAGTTGATGGACTTGCTGAGGGGTGACGAGGTTGAGGCCCACTCCTCCAGGCCCGGCTCATCGGGCACAGCCCGACCGCCACCTCCCTTGTCGGCTGCTGCCCATCCCCCTCGGGGCCTGCTGTTGGATGGCCTCAAGGGGGCAGCCGGCTGCGGCTGCGGCACCAGCTGCGGCTGCGCCGCCCTGGGCGGGTGCTCCTCAAGAGCTTTGGGAGGCTGAGTGCACACCTTGGGGAAAGCACACTTCGGTGCCTGCACTTGGTCATTCAACCCCTCCCGACCCCCACCGGCCGGGACATGCTCTGCGCTGCCTCGAGGACTCAGCCCCTCCTGCCCAAGCGCTGCCCGTGGGGCGGCAGGCGGGGGTGGGAGCGGTGCATCACACCCTTCTGGCGTGGCCTCGCCTGTCACAGTGCTCATGTTGCCGTGCGGCTTGTCAATGCGCCGCGCACCCGCCGCCCGTAGAGAGGCCCAGGCCGTGCCACCAGGGTCGCCAACGGAGAGGCTGCCGCTGCCGCCACCACTGCCCACGCCGGGCCGCATAGGGTCGCCCAGGCTGAGTTTGCTGGGCACGGCGCCGCCGCGCGCGCGCAGCTGCCGCGGGCTGCCAGAGTTCAGGCTCCCAATGATGATGCCCTGCTGGTGCGCGTCCCCAAAGCTGCTGGGCAGCGGGACTTGGCCGCCGCTGCCGCAGCTGCCAGTCTTGGTTGCTGCGGGCGGGCTGGGCGTCAGGGGCAGGATGGCGGCGTCAGGGGCGCTGGAGGACGCGGTACCGCCAGCGCCGGCAGCGGCCTGCTGCAGCAGCTGCTGCCGCAGCATGCCCATGCTCCGGGAGGACCCGCTGGAGGCCTTGCTGTCGCGGCCCTCTGTCAGCGACAGTGCCCCGGCGGACGCCTTGCTGTCCTGGCGCTCTGGCGGCGCCGCGGGGGCCGCCTGCCGGGGCTGCGCGCCGCCGCGGCGCTGCGGCGGCCCATTGCCCCAGTACCCTGCAGCAAAGATGGTGGGATCTTGCGCGCGCAGCAGCGGGCCACCACATGTCACTGCCTGCACGTCTTCCTGCAGGCTGCCCCACCCACCGTGCTGTGCCCCTTGCGCGTCTGTCCCTTGCTGCGGGCCTCGCACACCCCCCTCCTGCCCCTGCGGCTGCTGCTCCACATGGGGCGCCTGCACACAGTCGGGCTCGGCAGAGCTGTGCCGCTGCAGCTGCGAGGCCCTGGGGCGCAGTGCGGAGCTGGAGGGGCATCGCTTGACAGGGGGTTGGAAGCCCTGCAGGAAGCGCATGCAGCACAGGCGTGTGTCAGTGTGGTCATGGCCGGCCCCGCAAGCAGGCGGCGTGTGTGGCCTCGTTGTAGACACCCCGCCCATGTGCCTGATTGTGCGCTGCGCAGGCAGGCGGCGCGCACAGCGCGGCACAGCACGGGCGGTGCATGTGCGCATGTGGGGTGCACGAGTGGGCGTGGGTGAGCAACGGCTGGAGGGGCCTCGCAAGTGTCTCTGGCGCGTGCTGCTGGCAACGCGGTGCGGCCGCGGCCTCCTTCTCTTGACACAGTAAACAAGGCATTGCTCAACCCAAACGCACCACCCACCCACACTCTCACTTGAGGGCACGGGCCCCCCCCCCCCCCC
>LKMJ01002976.1_pt1 | contig 15696 bp, 12 predicted proteins | sample 643391 | NCBI WGS metagenome assembly LKMJ01 (sample SAMN04112250, study PRJNA286221) | soda lake metagenome | biome: soda lake; feature: Kulunda Steppe; material: water; isolation source: sample PL-Br10 brine of Picturesque Lake | place: Russia: Kulunda steppe | collected 2010-07
GATCGCCCACGAGGTGGGCTCCTACGGATGGGGTAATCTTCTCTGTAGGAGCGCACCTCGTGCGCGATCAATCCGTGTGCGCACGGCGTAATCCGATCGCCCACGAGGTGGGCTCCTACGGGTGGGGTAAACTTCTCTGTAGGAGCGCATCTCGTGCGCGATCAATCCGTGTGCGGCACGGCGTAATCCGATCGCCCACGAGGTGGGCTCCTACGGGTGGGGTAAACTTCTCTGTAGGAGCGCACCTCGTGCGCGATCAATCCGTGTGCGCACGGCGTAACCCGATCGCCCACGAGGTGGGCTCCTACGGGTGGGGTAATCTTCTCTGTAGGAGCGCAACTCGTGCGCGATCAATCCGTGTGCGGCACGGCGTAATCCGATCGCCCACGAGATGGGCTCCTACGGGGGTGATTGTCGGTGAGGTGGGGTGTTACTGGGGGCTGGCTCAGTCGTCGTCGAGGCGGACCAGGCGGCTGGGGTCTGCTGGGGTGGAGTCGAACATTTCGAGGTTGTTGTTGCGCATGCGCCAGACGGCGCTGACGGTTGCCACGGCAATGCCTTTCTCGTCGAGCTTTGGAAGCTTCTCTTCAAGGTAGTCGATCGTGACCTCATAGGGGTGGCCAATGGCGATGGCGGTGCCGTGTTCACGGGCCTGCTCCAGCAAGAGCTGGAACTGGTCGTGCACCGCTTCGCGGGAACGCTCGTTGTCCAGGAATACATCCCGGCTCATGGTGGGAATGTCGCGTGATTCGGCGGTTTTCGCTGCAACGGTGCCCGGTGCAGTGCGGCTGTCTATGAAATAGAGTTCGTGCTGGGACAGCTCGTCCATCACCCACTCCATGGGTTCCTCTTTCTGGGTGAGTCGGCTGCCCATGTGATTATTCACGCCCGCGACGTTGGGAACGGACTCCAGCGCCTCACGCAGGGTATCGGCAATTTCCTCTTCATCCATGCCCAGGTCCAGTCCACCCGGACCCAGCCCGATGCGGCCCATGTTGGCCATGGGTGCATGCAGCATGATTTCCTTGTCCCGGAGGTGACCGTATTCAGCCAGCCTGGGGGTATAGCGGCGATGGGGCAGGAAAGCCAGGGTCAGCGGCTGATCCATCTCGATCAGGCGCTGCTCCGGCTCTTTGTAGATGCCCATATCATCAATGATGATGGCAATGGTCGGCGGCGGGCCTTCCTCAGCCTGTCCCGCAAGCGGCAAGGCCAGCATCATCACCGCAAGCGCAAGCCGCGGGGTAGGCCGTAAACGTCGACCAGTTACTGCTTTTACCGTCAACACGCTGTCCCGAGTTAGTCGTTGTTATCGTTCTCGTCGCCGTTCTCTTCGTCGTCATCTTCTTCAGCTGCTTCGCTGCCGGGCAGTGCCGTATCGCGGCGCCGGTCCAGAATCGCCATGCCCTTGAGCAGGTTCAAGGCCGAGCGCAGCTGATAGTCAGTATCCTCGTCATCCTGCTCACGCACCTCCGGCTCCTCCGCTGCCTCTTCTTCGGGCACTTCTTCCGGATCACTGCCATCGTCCAGATGCCCGCGCAGATCCGCCTCCGTGAAGCCGCGGCCGTCGTCTTCCACGTCGCGCACCTCGGCCTGACCGACGGTGATGTCCGGCGCTATACCCTCGGCCTGGATGGAGCGGCCATCCGGAGTGAAGTAGCGTGCCGTGGTCAGCTTGATACCGTGCCCGGAGGCCAACGGCATAATGGTCTGTACCGAGCCTTTACCAAAGGAGTCGGTGCCCATGACCACAGCCCGGCCATGATCCTGCAGTGCACCCGCTACGATTTCAGAGGCCGAAGCGGAGCCCGAGTTGATCAGAACCACAATGGGCAGATCATCGGTGATGTCGCCTTCAGAGGCGTTGAAGCTGAGCTCACTGTTCTCGATCCGGCCTTCAGTATAGACAATCTTGCCGTCATTGAGCAGCGCGTCCGACACCTCCACCGCGGCTTCCAGAACACCCCCGGGGTTGTTGCGAAGATCCAGCACCATGCCACGCAGTGGGCGCTCGTTCTCCTCCTTGATCTCCTCAAAGGCTTTAATGAAGTCCTCGCCGGTCTTCTGCTGGAACTGGCTGATGCGCATGTAGCCGTAGTCTTCCTCCAGCAGCCGCGAGCGCACACTGACCACCTGAATCACATCACGCTCCAGCTCAACCTCGAAAGGCGCACTTTCGCCCTCACGCACAATGGTCAGGGTGATGGATGTGCCGGGTTCGCCCCGCATCTCGTTGACGGCGTCTTCCAGGCTCATGCCCTGGGCGGGCTCGCCATCAATTTCGGCAATCAGGTCTCCGGGCTGGAGGCCCGCTTCATGGGCAGGCGTGTCATCAATCGGGGCAATGACGCGGATGTAGCCGTCTTCCTCGCCTACCTCAATGCCCAGTCCACCGAATTCGCCAGAGGTGCTCTCTTCCAGGTCAGACAGGGCATCGGGCTGCATGTAGGCCGAATGTGGGTCGAGTCCGGAAAGCATGCCCTCGATGGCTTTCTCAAGCAGCTCCTGGTCGCTGATTTCTTCCACGTAGCCGCGCTTGATGCGCTCAAACACTTCCGTGAACTGACGCAGATCATCCAGCGGCAGCTGCTCTTCGGGGTCACCCAGATCCAGCTGCAACGACTGCTCGTCGTCCGAATCCATGGGTTCATCGCCCGGTTCCATGACCTCCTGTTCGGGGTCAATGGCGGAGTCTGCCAGCAGTGCGGGACTGGCAATCAATCCAAAGGCGGCCAGTACAGCGGCCGGTAGAATCTGTCCGGATCGTAGCATGAAGCGGGTCCTGTTCCGTGTTACTCGAGCCAGTCCGAAGGATCAACGGGCTGGCCATTCTGGCGAATTTCAAAGTAGAGCCCGGGTTCGCTTTGGCCGCCGCTGCTTCCGGAGCGGGCAACCTCATCGCCACCACTGACCCATTCACCGGCGCTTCGCATGACCGAGCTGTTGTGTCCGTACAGGCTCAGATAGCCATCACCGTGATCAATGATGACCATCAGCCCAAAGCCACGCAACCAGTCGGCGAACACCACCCGCCCATAATGGACGGCCTCAACCGGCTCACCTTCTTCTTCGGTGGCGATGCGGATGCCGTTTTGCTGCATGTCGCTTTCGCCAACGGCATCTCCGAAGCTCTCAATTACGTTACCACGAACCGGCCAGGGAAGTTTAGCACGCAGCGATTCGAACTCTGCGGCATCTTCCGGGGGCTCAATGTCGGCAACCTCTTCCTCCATCTCCTCAAGCAGACCCTCGAGGCGGTCGCGGTCGTCATGAAGCTCATCCAACTCGGATTCACGCTCGCTGATGCGCGCCTGCAGCTGGCTAAGCGCCTGCTCGCGTTCATTGCGCTGCTCACTCAGCTCGCTGCGGCGTGCTTCAACATCAACCCGGGTCTGCTCAATGTCCTCCCGGGTCGCCTCGGTGGCTTCGCGGTTTTCTTCCAGCTCCTCAAGGGTCTCGGCAAAAGCCTCAAGGCGCTTGATGCCATCCTGGCTGAGGTATTCATGGTAGGTCATGATCCGCGCAATTTCCTGCGGATCGGTCTCGGTAAGCAATAGCTTCAGGGCCGGGTGCTCGCCCTGCATCCAGGCCTCTCGCACCAGCTCGCGGAGGTCATCGCGACCTTCGGCCTTGCGCGCCTCCAGTGTGCTGGCCTCATCGCGCAGCTCAGCCAGTTCCGCATCCAGTGCCTCGGCGCGCTCCTGCAGTTCGGCAAGCCGGTTGTTCAGTTGGCTGATGGCCTGTTCCGCCTCGCGCAGGCGGGTGAGCAGCTCGTCCTCATCCTCCTGTGCCTCCTCCAGCCAGTCGCTGACGTTGCCAATGCGCTCACGCAGCTCTTCCAGCCGTTCGCGGGAGACCTCCTCATCAGCGACGGCGGGAGCGGACAGGCCAAGGGCGCCGACCAGGGTGATCCCGCCCAGGAGGCGCCAGAACAAAGCGCGCTGTCGGGGTGCCTTCAGGGGCGGCTTATTGGCCATCGTCAGAGATTACGCGTAACCAGTGAATGTCCGGTCATTTCCGCTGGCTGCTCCAGGTGCATCAGCGTCAGAAGCGAGGGCGCAATGTCGCACAGAGCGCCACCGTCTTTGAGGCTGACAGAGTCCGGGCCGAAGTAGACGATCGGCACCGGCAGAGTGGTGTGGGCCGTATGGGGCTGACCGGTCTGCGCATCGCGCATCTGCTCAGCGTTCCCGTGGTCGGCGGTGACCAGAGCCTGGCCGCCGTTGTCACGAAGCGCCTCCAGCACCCGCCCGACGCTCTCGTCCACGGCTTCCGCCGACTTCATGGCCGCCTCAATGTCACCGGAGTGACCAACCATATCGCAGTTGGCGTAGTTGCAGATCACCAGATCGTACTCGCCGCTGTTGATCCGCTCCACCAGTCGGTCAGTGACTTCCGGAGCGCTCATTTCAGGCTGCAGGTCGTAGGTGGCCACCTTGGGGGAGGGCACCAGCACCCGATCCTCGCCCTCAAAGGGCTCTTCCCGGCCGCCGTTGAAGAAGAAGGTGACGTGGGCGTACTTCTCGGTCTCGGCGATGCGCAGCTGCTTTTTGCCGAGCCCGCTTACATACTCGCCCAGCACGTTTGGCAGATCCTGCGGGGGATAGGCACAGCTGGTGTCGATGTTGGCCTCGTACTCGGTCAGCATCACAAAGTCCGCAAGTTGTGGCAGCTTACGGCGCTCAAAGCCACTGAAGTCGCGGTCCACGAACGCGTGGGTCATCTGCCGGGCACGGTCGGCGCGGAAGTTCATGAACAGCACCGCGTCGCCATCATCCACGGTGGCCGCTGCCTCACCGTCGCCTGTAATCACCGTAGTGGCCACGAATTCATCGTCCTCGCCGCGCTCGTAGGCGGCGTCCAGCCCTGCAACCGCATCCTTCGCCTGATACTGCGCCTCACCCAGGGTCAGCAGGTTGTAGGCCTTTTCAATGCGATCCCAGTTGTTGTCCCGGTCCATGGCGAAGTAACGTCCGACAATAGAGGCGACGCGCCCAATGCCTGCTTCACGCAGCTGTTTGTCGGCTTTCACCAGAGACTCACGGGCGCTGCGCGGTGGCATGTCCCGTCCATCCAGAAAAGCGTGCAGGTAGACGCGCTTTGCGCCATCAGCGGCCGCCATATGGCACGCCGCCAGCAGATGATCTTCATGGCTGTGTACGCCACCCGGCGAGAGCAGCCCCATCACGTGTACCGCACCATCGCCGGCGACCGCCTTGCTGATGGCCCCGCCAATGGCCGGGTTTTTCGCCAGAGTGCCGTTTTCCACGTCGCGGGTAATGCGCGTCAGGCTCTGATAGACCACCCGGCCCGCGCCCAGGTTCATGTGGCCCACTTCAGAGTTGCCCATCTGCCCTTCCGGCAGCCCCACGTCCAGTCCGTCCGTACGCAGTGTGGCGCGCGGCTGCTCGGCCCAGAGCCGGTCCCAGACCGGGGTGTGGGCCTGGGCAATGGCGTTATCGAAGGTCGGTTCGCGCTGGCCCCAGCCATCCATGATGATCAGGGCCGTGGTTTTGCGTGCGTTACTCATGCATCAATCCACTGTTGGTTCGCGACAGGGCTGAGATTCTACCTTGTTTAAGGGATTGCGACCACGTACAGCGCCTGTTGTCGACTCGGGGCGGCGTGTATAATCGCGCCAGTCAATCGCAAGGTAATGAGTCATGATCGAGCAGATATTTGAATTTGCAGTGAACCGTTGGGAACTGGTCACCGCCTTTCTGGTGCTTCTTTTTGCCCTGTTCTTTGTGGAAAGCCAGCGGGCCGGGCGCAAGGTTACTCCGTCGGAGGCCGTTCAGCTGCTCAACCACGATGAGGCCATCATCGTAGACGTGCGCGAGAAGAAGGAATTCAGTGAGGGCCACATCAAAGGGGCCATTCACATTCCCATGGCCAAGTTGAAGGAAAGCGAAAAGCAGCTGAAAAAGCACAAAGACAAGCTGATCATCATTGCCGACAAGGCCGGGCAGCATTCGGGCATGGCCATCAAGAGCCTGCCCAACCGTGAAGAGCTCAACGTCGCCAGGCTTGGCGGTGGTATGATGGAATGGCGCACTGCGCAACTGCCGGTGGTGACCAAGTAAGAACCGCGTCAAAACACGGTAAGGCAGCTATCCCACCGGCTGTGTTTAATCTGGTAGGCTTCCGACAGGCATTCAAAAACAAACAGGAACCGCATCATGGCAGAGAATGATACTCAGGAGGGTGCCGCCGGCGCTCAACAGCAGGATGAGAACCAGCCCCAGTTTGCGCTGCAGCGTGTCTATACCAAGGACAGCTCGTTCGAATCCCCCAGTTCACCCAGCATCTTCCAGGAGCAGTGGAAGCCGCAGGTGAGCATGGACCTGAACACCAACCACACCAAGATCAGCGACACCCAGTACGAAGTCGTGCTGCAGCTGACCCTGACCAGCAAGGTCGGCGAGAAGACCGCCTACATTGTGGAAGTGCAGCAGGCCGGTGTGTTCATGGTGAAAAATGTGGAAGGGGCGCAGCTTGGGCAGATGCTCGGGGCCCATTGCCCGACCATCCTCTTCCCGTACGCCCGCGAAGCCATTGATACGCTGGTCACCAAGGGCAGCTTCCCGGCTCTGATGCTGGCGCCGGTCAACTTTGACGCCATCTACAAGCAGGCCCTCCAGCGCAAGCAGCAGGAACAGCAGGGTGGCGGTGAGCAGGGCGAAGCGGAGCAGCCCCAGCAGAGCCACTGATTACAAGCTGAACACCGGATCGCGCACGAGGTGCGCTCCTACGGGTAGGTTGCTTCATCCGCTGTAGGAGCCCGTCTTGCGGGCGATTCGGGTTTGGATCGCGCACGAGGTGCGCTCCTACTGGCATAGCCCTTCGTCGGTGGCGCCGCGTCGGCAATACTGACGGTACTGGACCTCGCGAACCTGCCAGCAGCCGTCTTCCGGCTCCATCTGAACTCTGTGATCCGTGCCCGCCAGGGCGTCATCGCGAAAGGCCCAGCGCTGCAACAGGCCATTGACGGTCCCGTCCTCTTCCTCGCGGGTTCGCAGGTCGATGTCGAGTTCCTCATCTTCTGGCGTGCCAATCAGGTTTTTCTGCGCCGCCCAGGCGTGCAGCGTATCACTGGCGTTGTCGCAATCATCCGGTGTGCTCGCAAGCTCCTCAACGGTTTCCCACTCAGTCAGCGTCGGGTCGTAATGGTCGCTGAATTCGCGGGCTGTCTGCTGGAACTCCGGCCAGGCCGGCTGATCGAAGAACGCCTCGTCGCTGTCGGCCTTCTGCGGTGGCTCGCCACAGCCGGCGAGCAGCAGCGCCAGGAAAACGCCAGTGTGTGTCAGGGCACGTGTGAGTCTGTAAAACGCCAATCGAGTCCTCCCGGATCAGAACAGTTGGAGCGCTCGGACCAGCGGGCCCTCGTTACTCTTGTCAGTCAGCGTGTTGTTGTCTTCACGGGGGTCCGCCAGCCAGACCTGGCTGGTGATGTCAGGGTCAGTGCCCGGATCCACGGAGCCGCCATCCTCCAGATCTGCGTCATCCACGCGGATGGCCGTCAGCAGACGATCCGGACCGTACCCGGCCCCCATGGATACGGCAGTGAAGGCAGAATCGAGATCATGGTTACCAATGGTCGCGACCGGCAGAGTCGTCTGCTCCTCCCCGTCCTCGTTGGTTTCAGTCACCAGGGGGTCAGTCGGATCAATCAGCGCCGCTATGCGGGACAGACTGCTGCCTGCCCGGAAAAACAGACCATTGATGGGGGCCGTGTCCGGAGTGCTGAATGACTCCGTCTCCTCGCGATTCAGAGTACTGCCAATCCAGTGCGCGTCCTCCAGAATGAAGATGGTTTCCGCAACCGGGTCGACCCCAACGGCCAGTGGCGAGTCAAGCTGGCCGTTGGACCGAACCCCTTCGGCCACAGTGAAATACAGCCAGCCCTCGCCATGGCCGCGCACCTGTGCGTCCACATAGCCTGCTGAGGCAAGTGCTATGCCGCCATCGACATTGCCATGCTCCACCAGGCGCACCTGGCGGAAGGTGCTGTCTTCGGTCTGCACCCGCACACCCCAGAGGGTGTGTGTGTCAGTGGCATTCACAAAGAGCGGTTCGGCCAGCACCGTGTTGCCCTCAAATTCTGGCGGAACAAAATCGATAAGCGAAACCTCCTCTGCATCCGCACTCACCAGCAGGTTCTGCAGTGCCAGATAAGCAGTCCCGTCCCGAACGGTCACCCAGTCGGGCTCCGGCGCGCGCGGAATACTGTCGACCAATGGGGTGAGCGTGTTGGCGTCCGCGTCAAAATGCGCCAGTCGGATTACCGGGTTACCCTCATCATCAGGTTTTTCCTTGGCCACCAGGATGGATTCCGGGCCAAGCTCGGCAACGAAGGTCAGCGCTGACAGGGAGACCGTCTCGCCCTCGTCGTCCTCAACGGACTGTGTATCTTCGCCATCGCTGAACACCCGCGTCAGTTCACCGTCGCCGCCGCCATCGCGCACCAGCCAGGAAGGGGCATTATCACCGGCAGCAGGCAGCCCAACCCGTGGAATCCTGCCGTTCTCAAATTCGGTGGGCGTCTCATCATCTGCTCCAATAAGGAACCAGGACCACTGCTGTGCCTCGGAGTCCTCGGGCAGCACACAGATGCCGTCCTCATCGCGGAGCAGCGTGTAGGTTACTGCCGTCTTATCCGGGTCTTCCGCATCAAAGGCAATGGGGCCCAGGCAGCTGTCCTCGGCGTTCACGTCAGAGGCGATGGTTCTCGTGGAAGGATCGGGCATCTGATCGCCGGTGAAGGCAAACCGGAAATCCTCTGCGGTGCGGTAGAGCACACCGTAGGGCGAGAGCTTCTCGTCATCGATCCAGGAAATGGTGATGGCCTCACGCTCAGGCAAAGCCTCGTCATCCAGGATCTGGGAGTCGCCAGCGGCCCACAGCCCCGACGCCCCCTGAGTATTACCTTCCATGAACAGTCGCCGACCCTCAAAGGGCTCGCCGCCTGCGGTACCGTCCCTCTCCACTTCCTCAACAAAGCCGCCGTCTCCGGGGGAGTCAAAGTCATCCGGTGGGGTGACGTCGGGGTCGGTTGCTGAGCTGCCACTTCGACTGCTACTGCTGTCGGAGCACCCGATGACGCCGAATAGAGCGAACACTGATGCGATACACAAAGCTTTCCGTCTCATGATGATCTCCTTGTTGCCCCGACGATGCAGTAGTGGGGTTATTCCGATCATACGCCGAATTATCGCGAAATGTGTATCGGCTCTCAGATCTGTCCGCGCAACCAGGCCCAGGCAATGCCCATGTACTCGTGGAAGGCCCGCTCAGTCATCTCCAGAGCGTTGGCAGAAGGGAGGTAGTAGGCGGGGTCTTTTGGTTTGCGGCTGGTGGCAGTGCGAATGGCCGTAGGGGCAGGGATCGGGTTTACACCCGCTTTCTGGCTCAGCAGCATGGCCCGGGGCATGTGGGACGCCGAGGTGACCAGAATGAAAGGCTCATCGCCAATCGCTTCCTGTACCAGGCGCGCCTCCTCGTAGGTGTTGCGGGGGTTGGGGTGAATGCGGATGCTCCCCGGGTTGGCGCCCAGAGAGACTGCGGCCCGGCTCATGACCGTGGCACTGGGTTCATCCCCGAATACGGTGCCGCCGGAGAGGACCAGGGTGCTGCCCGGCAGCTCCCGGTGAATGCGCAGCCCCTCGACCAGGCGCAACCCGGCAACGCCGCTCAGGCGGGTGGTGGCGGGGTGCTCTGAGGCGTCAGAGGCGCCAGACCCCAGCACCAGCACCCAGCGCACGTCCCTGACTGCGTCCACATCATAAAGAGGCTCGTAGCGGGCCTCCAGCGGCGAGAGAATCATCCGGGCAAAAGGCTCGCTGGAGAATACAAGGAAAAGTGCAAATGCCAGCCCCAGGCTGTACCCGGCGGCGCGGCGGCGCTGAAAGAACCAAAGAACACCACCAAGAGCCAGCGCGATCAGAACCAGGCTGAGCGGAGCGAGCAAAGCGGAAAGCATTTTGGTCAGGAACATGGATGCCCGGTGTTGGTCGTTACATTGGCGTCTCAATCAGGCCGTTCAGATTAGCGTATGAAAGGGGATCTGGGAAATGACAAACCGCTGAATTTACTCGCCTGTCACACTCGCTCGAGCCGTCCTGGCCCAGAGCAGGGAACTGAGCATTGAATTCCAGTGTAACGGGCAGTAAGGCGTTTAACGATTTTTTACAATAAGCACGAATTAGAACTGGTCGATGTATTATCCCGTAAAAAATAGTTTTTTCAGTAACCTGTCGCTATTAAACATGATTTAACAATTATATAGTCGCCTCGTTATTCAATGCGGAGGCGAGTGTATGTCTGTTCTCACATACCCTGAAAATCGGATAAGAAACCGCCTGGCGGTGGCGATCGTGTGTGTTTTGGCAGTCACAGGATGTGAGGACGAAGGTGGGGGCATCACCAGCGAGACGGACAATAGCGGAGAAGATTCATCAGATCAGGAGCAGACCGAGACCCAGGAAGAATCAATAGAAATCGCGGGCACAGCCATCAAAGGGCGCATGTCGGATGCTCTGGTAACGGCGTTCCCGCTCAGAACCGGCAGTAATGGCCAGTCTGAGCTGGGACAGGAGCCGGTGTCGGAGTCAGTGCGCACGAATGCAGACGGCGAGTTTGAGGTGGCCATTGGAGCGGATGAAGGCCAATGGGTGATCCTTGAGCTGACGGTAGATGACCAGACCCGCATGATCTGTGACGTCACCATTGGGTGTGAAGACCCTGAAACCCAGCAAACGCGCAGTTTTGGTGAGCCCATTCAGCTGGATCCCTCCTTCTCGATGATGGCCGCCCACAGAATGGGGTCGGGCAAGTCGGTCCACGTTTCACCGCTTTCCGACCTGGCCACGCATCAGGCCAAAAACGGCGGCGAGGGCCTGGACGGAGCCGATCTGGCGAATGCGTACATGGATACCGAAGCGTTTTTCGGACTCGAGCCTGCCACGCTTGAGACAACCCGCCCGGTCGATCTCTCCCTGCAGAGTGGGCTGAATGAGGACCTCCAGTCTCTTCAGCTCTCCCTGATCAACGCCGCCTTTCTGTCATGGGCAAACCGGCATGGGGAGCAAAGCCTGCACGCCACGCTGGAAATGGCGCGCGATCAGATCCGTGATTCCGGCGAGCTCTCGCTGAACAGCTCGCAGGAGTCAGAACTTTCACTGCTGGCGCTGATGGATGAAAGTGCCGAGCTGGCCAATGACCTGAAACAGCATGCCCAATCCGACAGCGAGGATGTGCTCGATGAAGGTGAGGAATGGGCGATAGCGCGTTACGAAGAAACCGCGCAGGAAACCGGACTGCTCCCGGACCCCGAATCTGGTTCTGACTCTGACTCCGAGTCTGAATCGGACTCTGAATCTGAATCTGAATCTGAATCGGACTCTGAATCTGAATCGGACTCGGACTCGGACTCAGAATCGGAAACTGAGTCCGAATCCGGCTCTGACTCTGAGTCCGGATCGGACTCTGGTTCTGAGTCTGGCTCCGACCCGGAGCCGGAAGTGGATAACACTGCGGAGCTGTCCTGGAACGCGCCGCTCAAGCGCGAGAACGGCGATACGCTGAAGATGGCTGATATCGGTGGCTATACCATCGTCTATGGTCAGGATCCTGACCAACTCGACGAGGAGGTCGTCGTCGGCGACTCGTACATTATGGAATGGGAGATCGAGGATCTGGATACGGGTGAATGGTATTTTGCCATCAGTACCTTTGACTCCAACGGGCTGGACAGTCGCTTTTCCGACCCGGTGTCAAAAGTGATCGAGTAATCAATTGCCCGGCGTGCTCGCCACATCGACCCAGTGTGGGCTGGTGATGGCGAGCACGTGCCTGTAATCTGAGCCCCGGATGGATTCACCATAAGGGGTTACTGATGAGCGCTTCCGGGGACCGCATAGACACGCTGGACGTACTTCGCGGCTTCGCAATTCTGGGTATTCTGATCATGAATATCCAGGCCTTCGCCCATGTCTCCACAGGGTACGTGAACCCAACACTCACCGGGCCCCTGACTGGCTCGGATTTCTGGATCTGGCTGACCAGCCACGCCCTGGCCGAATACAAGTTCATCACCCTGTTCTCCGCTCTGTTTGGTGCCGGCATTGTGCTCATGAGCCAGCGCACCGAAGCCGCCGGTGTTGACCCCTGGCTGCGCCACCGCCGGCGTATGCTGGCGCTGGGTGCCATCGGCCTGGCCCATGCCACATTGCTCTGGTACGGCGACATTCTGCTGCTTTACGCCATTGTCGGTATGGTCGCGTTCCGCTTCCGCAACGCCAACGTTGAAAAGCTGCTGATCTGGGCCGCCGTCTTTTATCTCGTGCCCATGGCCTTTGCGTTTGCCATGACAGGCGTGTTGCACCTGATTCCCCAGGACACCTATCAGGAGCTGGCGGAAGAGATGTGGCAACTGGATGGCAGCGTGGTCGCCGCCGAAATTGCGGCTTACCAGGGCAGCTACGTGGACCAACTGGGCCACCGCCTTGAGACCCTGCTGGAGGCCTACCTCTGGATGGTGCTCACGGAAGAGGGCTGGCGGACGCTGGCCATGATGCTGGCCGGCATGGCCGCCTATCGCTCCGGCCTGCTGACCGGTGACTTCCCGGCCGCCGGTTACGGCCGACTGGCGCTGGTGGGTTTCGGCATTGGCATACCGCTGGCGCTCTGGGGAGCCATGTATAACATCATGCACGACTGGGAAATGCGCCACTCGCTGTACATGGGCCGCCAGTTCAATGGTCTGGCCGCGCCCCTGGTTGCGCTGGGCTGGGGTGGGTTGGTGATCTTTCTGCTGAAGAAAGGGTGGCTGGCCGGGCTCATGGCCCGTTTCCGCGCTCTGGGGCGCATGGCACTGACCGGCTATCTGCTGACCACCGTCATCTGCACCTGGATCTTCTACGGCTACGGACTGGGCCTGTTCGGCACCCTCAACCGGGAAGGGCAGCTGGTGGTGGTGCTGGCCGTCTGGCTGGTGCTGCTCACCGCCGCCCCCATGTGGCTGCGCTGGTTCCGCATGGGGCCCGTGGAATGGCTCTGGCGCTGGGCCACCTACGGCCAGCGCCCGCCGCTTCGCCGCTGATCACACCAATCGCCCCTGCCCCCAGGAGCGCACCTCGTGCGCGATCAGGCCTGGATCGCCCGCGAGACGGGCTCCTACGGGGGTTGCGGTCTATCTGTAGGAGCGCACCTTGTGCGCGATTGCGTTATTCCACGATGCGCCGGATCTGGTCGCCGAAGGTCGCGCTTTCCCACCAGGTCAGATCCTGAGGGGAGATGCCGCCGTTGCGCCAGACCAGGTCTGAGACGTCGCCGTTGCTGTGGAAGGCCAGGGGAGCGTGGCGCAGCAGTTCCACCACCTGCTGGCAGTCAAAGTTGCGGCTGGCCAGCATGAGGTGCTCCAGCAGCGTTTCCAGCTCCGCCCAGCTCATGGAGACCTCGCGAGCCATCATGATGCGCGAATGGTGGGTCTGCTGTGGGTCATCGCCGATCAGAAGCTCCTCATAGAGCTTCTCCCCGGGGCGCAGCCCGGAATAGACAATCTCAATATCGCCATACGGGCTGCTGTCGCTTTTCTCGGTGAAACCCATCAGGTGGATCATCTTGCGCGCCAGCTCGGCAATGCGCACCGGCTCGCCCATATTCAACACAAAAACCTCACCGCCTTTACCCATGGCTCCGGCCTGCAGCACCAGTTGGCTGGCCTCGGGAATGGTCATGAAATAGCGGATGATATCCGGGTGGGTCACCGTCACCGGACCACCGTTTCGGATCTGATCCCGAAACAGCGGCACCACCGAGCCGGAGGAGCCCAGCACGTTGCCAAAGCGCACCATGGAAAACACGGTACCGCTCTGGCGTTGGGCCAGCCCCTGCAGCACCAGCTCTGCCAGGCGTTTGCTGGCGCCCATTACATTGGTCGGGCGCACGGCCTTGTCGGTGGAGATCAGCACAAAGCGCTCCACCCCCGCCGCAATGGCCGCCTCTGCGGTGTACCAGGTGCCGAAGGCGTTGTTCTGGACCCCCTCAATGATGTTCTGCTCCACCAGCGGCACATGCTTGTAGGCCGCCGCGTGGTAGACGGTATGAACGCCGAAGGTGCGCATGGCACTCTCCACCCGGCGCCGGTGCGTCACACTGCCCAACAGCGCATGCAGCTCCACGTTCAGGTCTTTGCTCTCACAGAGGTCATGCAGCTCGCGCTCAATGGCGTAGAGCGCGTATTCGGATTGCTCAAACAGCAACAGCTGAGAGGGGCGCTGGTGGATGATCTGCCGGCACAGCTCAGAGCCTATGGAGCCGCCGGCACCGGTGACCATCACCACCTTGTTATGAAGCGAGGCGGCCACCTCGGCAGAGTCGTACTGCACCGGCTCACGGCCCAGCAGATCGTCAATTTCCAGATCCCGCACATCACTGATGGTGGCCTTGCCGGTCACCAGCTCGCTCATGGACGGCACCGTCTGCACCGGCACAGGCAGCCCTTCCAGATAACTCAGAAGCTCCTGGCGGTCGATGTTCGCAGCCGGGTCTATGGCCAGCAGAATGCGCTCAACCCGGTGTTTGCGCAGTGCGCGGGCCGCCTCGCTCAGGGAGTAGACGGGTTTACCATCAATCATGGCCCGGTGGTTGTCGCGCACCAGGCTGATGAACGCCACCGGGCGGTACTCAAAGCCCTGGGTCAGCGCCGAGGCCAGCTGCAGCCCCGTCTGCCCCGCGCCCACAATCAGCACCGGCGCCTTGGCCAGGTGCCGGGGGCGGTTCAGAAGGGAGCGCACTCCAAAGCGTGTGCCGGTGACGAACAGAAAGGCCAGAGCGCCATAGAGCACGGGAACCGAGCGGGGAATGGGCAGCTGCATGGCGTAGGAAACCACAATCAACGCCAGAGCGGAGCCGGAAACGCCCAGCAGCACCGTCAGCAGGGCGCGTTCGCTCATGTAGCGCACCACCGCCCGGTAAAGCCCCAGTCGCGCAAAGAGGAAAACCGTAATCAGCGCCGTGATGCCGAACAGCATCCAGTGCTCGATGGTCGGAAAGACAAAGAAGGTTTCCAGACGCAGGGAGAAGGCCGCCCAGAGTGAGAGCAGCAGAAAGGCAAGGTCGGAAATCACCGAGATCAGCCGCTTTCGGGGGCGACTCAGCCCGGCGAACAGATCAAAAAAACGGCGAAAAAAGCCCGTGAGCGCAGTTCTCATCAACGGTTTCCAATAAAAGTCCCTGGCAATGGCATATCCCTGACGGCCAAGATGCCTGTATGACACAAGAGTTTAACACTACTGACGTAAAATGCCCGATGACGGTTCCAATAAAACCTTGTGAAACGCCCGTAATCCGGCTCAGAAACGGTACTCGTAAGCCCCGCGCACCCGCCCGACCCAGCTTGAGGTTTCTGCCGCCTCATTCACATAGTCACCCCCCGCCGCCAGGGTAAACCGGTGCGGCCCGTAGGGCAGTTTATGGGTCAGCTCCGCCCCCACAATCTTCGCCTGCGCCTCCACCCCTTCGGAGCGGTTGTTGTCATCACTATGGCGGTTCTGCTCGGTATGACGCACCAGCGCGTGCCAGAAGCCACCCCCGGGCTGGCTCACCTGCGCGCCCAGCGACACCATGCGCCCCTCGCCATCCATGGAATGGCCCATGACCCGGCCCCGGTGGCGGTACCCATCCTGGTAGAAGGAA
>LKMJ01002977.1_pt1 | contig 15696 bp, 17 predicted proteins | sample 643391 | NCBI WGS metagenome assembly LKMJ01 (sample SAMN04112250, study PRJNA286221) | soda lake metagenome | biome: soda lake; feature: Kulunda Steppe; material: water; isolation source: sample PL-Br10 brine of Picturesque Lake | place: Russia: Kulunda steppe | collected 2010-07
GAAGTCGCCTCCGGCCGTGTCTTCTCGGGCTCGCTCGAAAAAGGCCAGGAGCTGTACGTCTCCGGAACCGCCGGCAAAAACCGCGTTCAGTCGGTCGGCATCTACATGGGTGGCGAACGCGAGGAACTCCACGAGCGGACGCCACTCGCAGATGTCGTGCTCGATATGGTCTGTGAGCACTTCCCGAACCCACTGGATGCACAGCCGTTCCGTGTTCCACGTATCTGGCGTGGTGACGCAGAATCCGAAGTCGCTCAGACGATGAGTGCTGTCGACCCAGACGGCGAAATTGTCTTCATGGTCACGGATATTTCGATGGACCCACACGCAGGCGAAATCGCAACTGGTCGTGTCTTCTCCGGAACTCTCGAAAAGGGTCAGGAGCTCTATGTCTCCGGAACCGCCGGCAAAAACCGCCTCCAGAACGTCGGGATTTTCATGGGCGGCGAACGTGAGGAAGTGGAGGCCGTTCCAGCCGGAAACGTTGCAGCAGTGACTGGTCTCGCTGATGCGATTGCTGGCTCGACCGTCTCCAGCATCGAGATGACGCCGTTCGAATCTATCGACCACATCTCCGAGCCGGTCATCACGAAATCCGTCGAGGCACAGAACATGGATGACCTGCCAAAACTCATCCAGACGCTCCAGCAGGTCGCAAAAGAGGACCCAACCATCGAGATCGAGATTAACGAGGATACCGGTGAGCACCTGATGTCCGGACAGGGAGAACTCCATCTCGAAGTAGTTTCCCAGCGTATCGAGCGCGACCAGGGCATCCCGGTCAACACTGGTGAGCCAATCGTTGTCTACCGCGAAGCCCCACAGGAAGCAAGCCGCGAAGTCGAGGGCATCTCGCCAAACCGTCACAACCGCTTCTACATGACGGTTCACCCACTCAGCGAGGAACTCGTCGAGGCCCTCAAAGAAGGGAAAGCAACGATGGATATGCCGGAACTCGAACGACGTGAAGCGCTGCAAGAGGCTGGTCTCGACAAGGACGCCTCACAGAACGTCGAACACATCCACGGAACGAACATCGTCATCGACGCGACGAAGGGTATTCAGCACCTGAACGAGACGATGGAGCTCGTCCTCGAAGGATTCGAGGAAGCACTCAACGATGGGCCGCTGGCACTTGAGCCAGTTGAGGGAGCACTCATTACCCTGCACGACGCCCGACTGCACGAGGATGCCATCCACCGTGGTCCAGCACAGGTTATCCCTGCGGTTCGCCAGTCACTCCACAACGCACTCATCGACGCGGAGGTCCGACTGCTCGAACCGATTCAGGAAGTCCGTATCGACGTGCCGAACGAACACATGGGCGCAGCAAGCGGCGAGATTCAGGGTCGCCGTGGCCGCGTCGACGACATGTACCAGGAAGGCGACCTGATGGTTGTCGAGGGAATCGCCCCAGTGCAGGAGATGATTGGATTCTCCTCCGATATCCGTTCAGCGACGGAAGGTCGTGCCTCGTGGAATACCGAGAACGCTGGCTTCAAAGTGCTTGCAGATAACCTCCAGCCGGAAATCATCGAGGAAATTCGCGAGCGCAAAGGTCGTAAGACCGAACTGCCAGAAGGCGTCGATTACTTCTAAGAGAGCCTTTTAGCGATTTCTTTCCGTTTTCAAAAACAGCCCAGCGACAGCACGCTGCAGTTACTCCTCTCGAACGCTCGGATGCTGCGTCGGCGTCTCCGGGTGGGGAGAGTCGAAATATTCCTGCATCACCGCCATCGACTGTTGTTCCCGACGTTGTCGTTCTTCCTCGTCGATTTCCTCACAGCCGGGTGGAACGTCACGGCCACGCCCAGTAAAGTATCCATCGGGAGCAACCCAGTCGTTGTAAAACGGAACGTCGGAATCGTGAATAACCGAGAGTGCGACTTTTGCGCCGTGGCCGGCAGCGACGACAGTCTGGTGTGGCTCGCCAGCGAGTCGGCCAGTGACATAGAGCCCATCGACGCCAGTTTCACCGTCTTCGTTCGCGTCGATGTAGGTTTTGCTGCCGCGTTTCATCAGCCCAATCTCGTCGATATCGGCGACGTAGTTGCTCTCCGCCCAGGACGCACAGATAACGTAATCTGACTGAATAACTCGTTCGTCGGCCGTCATGACAGCAAACTGGCCATCCTCTGATTCCGTGACGTTTGTCACCTGGGCCTCAGTGAGTTCGCCACCGTTTCGCTCGACCTGGTCGGTGAGCATATCGAGAAAGAGCCGAGAGTTGAGTCCTACCGGGAACCCCGGAACATTTTCGAGGTGCGCGTTCCGTCGGAGAATAGGCTCACCAGCGTTGATAATAAGCGTCTCCAGTCCAGCACGGGCAGTAAACAGCCCTGCAGTCAAGCCGGCCGGTCCCGCGCCGACGATACAAACATCCCGCGTATTCTCTGTCTCTTGTGTTTCGGCATCAGTCATTGTCATACTCGACCACAGACAGCGATGGGCTAAAATGGCGGTGATTTTCCGCGTAACAGTACATGCTTGTTATTGACACGCATAACCTTATCACCGAACTTGTTGAACATTCAACTGGTGTCCAACCAATGACAGCAATGCTCAGCGGACAAACAGCAGTAATCACTGGTGCATCGAGCGGGAACGGACGAGCGATGGCTCATCGGTTTGCGGAACACGGTGCCGATATTGTGGTTGCAGATATTCAGGAGGAACCACGTGAAGGCGGGGTGCCGACACACGAACTCGTCGAAGAAGATACCGAGGCAAGTGCAACGTTCGTCGACTGTGACGTAACGAGTATCGATGACCTCGACAGTGCAATGGATGCCGCCGAGGAGTTTGGCGGGGTCGATACGATGGTTAACAACGCTGGCGTATTCCGGTCCGAAGATATGTTGAGCCTCTCGGAGGAGGAGTTCGACTGGCTGATGGATATCAACGTGAAAGGCGTCTACTTCGGAACCCAGCGAGCAGCCAAACGGATGGTCGATACCGGCGGCGGGTCGATTATCAACCTCTCCAGCGTCGCCGGACTGGAAGGAACCGGACCGTACGTCTCCTACTGTGCAAGCAAAGGTGCGGTTCGGCTGATGACCTATGCCTCCGCTGACGCGCTCGGCCCGGAGGGAATCAGAGTCAACGCGATTCATCCGGGACTCATCGACACAAAAATGACAACCGAAGATGTGCCGATTCTCGGAACTGACGCGGGAGAGGCGTATATTGAAAGTATTCCAAGCCGTCGAGCAGGAACGCCAAGTGATGTCGCCGATGCTGCCCTGTATCTGGCAAGCGACCTGAGCGATTACGTCAACGGCGAATCACTCGTCGTCGATGGTGGAATGAGTAGTTCGGGGTGAAGCCCCACACACCTTCCACGCTCCGAGCCAAGAGTAATAACAGGAGACCCCCATAGACAGTCACGTGAATACGCTGGAAGTGAGTACGGTCGTCTACGTGCCGCCGGAGGAGGCGTTCGAGTTTCTCGTTGATTTCCCACGATACGCCCGCTACTCCGAGTATCTTGAGCAGGTCGAACAACACGGAACAGGAGAGCAGGGAACGCAGTACGACCTTACCTTTTCGTGGTGGAAACTCTCCTATACAGCCCGCTCCGAGGTAACGGCAGTCGACCGACCCGAACGGATTGATTGGCGGTTAGTCCGCCATCTTGACGCCTCAGGCCACTGGCGTGTTACTGCGGAACCGGAAGCAACAGCCGACGGCCGACCTGCTTCCCGTGTCTGGTTTAGCGTACAGTTCAGACCGGGCTCAGCGGATGAGGATGCTATTGAACTGCCGTCGCTCGTTTCGCTGTCGTGGGTTATCGACAAAGTCAAGCCAAAGATTCGAGAGGAAGCAGAACGCGTCATCCGGCGAGTCGTCGCTGATCTTGAAGGGGAAGAACGCGAAGTGACACTGGATGTCCACAGTGTTCCGGGCAGCGGCGATAGTACAAATTGAGAGAACAGTTAATCGGAGGACGCAAGCTGGCTATCGACGCTCATTCCTTCCCAGTCGTGGTCGCTGTGATAGCCCTCGCGTTCCTTTGCACTTTCGGCGACTCGAATAAACTCGGCTTTTCGCCGTGCCGCTGCTATCGTATGCCCACCACAGTAAGAGAGTCCTGACTGGATTCCGGCACAGAACTCCTCGACAACGTTCTCAAGCGAACCTTTGTATGGGGTAAGCGCTTCGACACCCTCGTCTGCGCGAACGTCAGCCTCCTTATCATCTCGGTTGTTCGCAGCAGCAGTCGTCGCCATCCCACGGGACTGTTTGTACTTTGCACCGTCAACCTCGACAATCTGACTCGGGGCCTCGTCGGTCCCCGCGAACAGACTGCCCATCATGACCGTATCAGCACCTGCCATAAGGGCTTTGACCGCATCGCCGGAGGTCCGGATGCCACCGTCCGCACAGACCGTAACGCCCATCGACTCCGCGACGGGTGCACAGTCATCGACCGCGGTCAGCTGTGGAACACCGGCTCCGGCCACCTTTCGCGTGGTACAGTGTGAACCCGGACCGATGCCGACCTTGACACAATCCGCTCCAGCAGCCGCGAGGTCTTCAACCCCGTCCGGGGTCGCAACGTTTCCTGCAACGAGCGCCGTCTCCGGAAATTCGCTTGCCAGGGTTCGAACAGCCGAAAGCGTCCGTTCAAGATGCCCGTGTGCCACATCAAGCACCAGCGCGTCGACGCCCGCTTCGACCAGCAGTTCGCTCCGTTCGAGATAATCTTCGTTGATGCCAACTGCAGCTCCGACTTGCTCGCCAGTATCGGCCACCTCACCGACCTGGTCGGCCTGTTCTTCCGGTGTGAGGAATCGGTGGATAACGCCGAAACCACCAAGTCGTGAAAGTTCCGTTGCCAGTTCGGCTTCGGTGACGGTATCCATCGCCGCGGAAACAAGTGGATTGTCCAGTTGGATATCCGGTGTGAGCCGCGTTTCGAGTGAAACGTCGCTTCGGCTGTCGACCGGTGACCGCTGTGGGACGAGGAGGACATCCCCGTAACTCAATCCAGTCCGTATGTTATTCATACCCTTTCAAGCGCAGGCCGTTCACGTGTATAAATGGTTCGAATTTGCATAGTCGCGGCTGTAGACCCAAGAGAATATCACAGGGACAGTTGGTTATCGGTCTCGGTCCACTGGGAGTTCTGGCTCGTAGCCAACGGCATCGAGCGCGCGGTCAAGGACGGCCTGCACGTTTTCGTCCTCGGTGACACTCATCAGGTTCGTGTCCGGGTCAAACGTCAACGCAGTTCCAGCGACTCGGTCCTGTTCCGCTGTGACAAGTGTTTCTATTTCATCGGGTTCAAGTCGGTCGATTTTGTTGTAGATAGAAATTACAGGAACGTCAAACCGCGTTTCGATATCGTCTCGCAGCGCGCGCTGCATCTCAAGCGGATAGCCACAGTCGAGGCTTGGGTCAAGGATAACCAACACGGCGTCTGCAGCGTGTTCCAGCGCGTTGATAGCCTGTGATTCGACCTCGTTTCGCTCCTCTGGCGGCCGGTCAAGCAATCCCGGAGTGTCGACAAGCTGATGGTTCATGTGTTTGTGCTCAACGTGACCGACGTGGACTTGCGTCGTCGTGAACGGATACGATGCCTCCCGGTTGCTTGCGCGCGTCACTGCGTTGACAAACGAGGATTTGCCGACGTTCGGATAACCAGCGACGACAATCGTCGGCTGGTCCGGTCGGATATCCGGAAGCACACGGAGCGCTTCGCGAGCGTCCATCAGCGCTTCGAGGTCGTCGGCAATTTCCTCGACCACATCAGCGAGTCGGGCATAGGCCTGCTTACGGAGCTTTGTCGCCGTTTCAAGATCACTTTTGTAAAGGCGACTCTCGTACTCTTTTCGAAGGTCGGTGGCTTTTGTGCTGGCCCAATTTATTTCATTCAGATTCTTTCGAAGTTGGTCTACGCCGACAACTGCATCAGCAAGATTTCGGTAGAACGGGTGGAGGTGGTCGAAATCGGGCCATGCCGTAACAACATTCTCGAGATTATCCGAGATAATATTGGCCGCCGTCTGCAGCATCGAATGCTGGGCATCGATACCGGATTTTGCCCGGCCAGCACGGGCACCCCGGGAAAACGCCTTGTCGACGAGCTCGTCGGCAAGTGGCGTCGTGGGTAACTGCTCGAATGGATGACTCATTGGCAGGCATATGCTATGGATACCTAAAAGAACGCTGTCTTCGCCCCGCTGTCCGAGCGCACAGTCATGATGGGACTATCCTGCAAGAATCAATCCGGGAGACTTTTGCAATTCGACTGTCGTCTTACAGATAATGAAGATTCTGGTGACAGGCGGGGCTGGTTTTATCGGCGGCCATCTGGCCGAGCAGTTTGTCCGCGATGGCCACGACGTAACTGTTCTCGACACGCTGGAGCCGTTTTACGATATCGGCATCAAAGAGCAAAACATCGAGGTGGCCCGCGAGTGTGCAGCGACGGGCGACGGAGCCTACACGTTCGTCGAGGGAAGCGTTACCGACGAGGGCACCCTTTCGGCGCTTGTCGAGGACGTCGATGCCGTCTATCACCAGGCTGCACAGGCAGGCGTTCGCGCAAGTGTGGAGAACCCGGAAAAGAGCCACCGAATCAACGTCGACGGAACGATGAACCTGCTTGAAGCAGCACGCAAAACCGAGCTAACCAGACTGGTCCATGCGAGTTCCTCATCCGTCTACGGCAAGCCGAAGTCGCTGCCGTATCAAGAAACACACCCCACACAGCCGGTCAGCCCGTATGGCGCGTCAAAATGCGCGGCGGAGCATTACGTCCGGGTGTATAATGAGGTCTACGGGATGCCAACCGTCTCACTCCGGTATTTCACCGTCTACGGCCCACGAATGCGACCAAACATGGCGTTTACAAACTTCGTTTCCCGCTGTCTCCACGACGAACCCCCAATTATTTTCGGAGATGGGACACAGACACGGGATTTCACCTACGTCGCCGATATCGTGGAGGCAAACGAGGCGTTGCTAGAGACAAATGCTGCCGACGGGGAGGTAATAAACATCGGCAGTGGCGGGCGCATCACCATCGACGAACTCGCACAGATCATCCGTGACGAGATAGACCCCTCCCTCGATATCGTCTATGATGATGCCAGAGCGGGTGATGCTGAACACACGCATGCGGATATTTCGAAAGCAAACGACCTGTTCGGGTACGAACCGAGCGTGTCCATCAAAGAAGGCGCACGGCTCTTTGTCGAGTGGTATCGGGAGAACCAGTCGTGGTATGACCCGTTAGTCCGACGCTCATAACAGGTGCCTAAAGTTTCAACTCACTCGTTTCCGAGGTCATCCCAGAGCTGGCTGAATCGGTCAGGAAGGTTCTCTTCTCGATAAATTCTGACCTTGTATTCGTCGTCTTCGAGTGAGATGACGGTACTTTCGAAGTTTGATTCGAACACCTTGTAATGGTTCCCGTCGTCGGCAACGAGAGTCTGGTCAATCACCAGGTCATACTCTTTGAGAAGCTCGATGCGACGGTAAACAGTTGGCAGCGAAAGGTCACAGGTATCGGCAAGTTCTTTTGCAGATTTTTGCCCGCTGCTGAGGGCAGCAAGGACTTCCCGTGCGTGTTTGTCACCGATAGTATCGAGAATCTCCTCGATGGCTCTGTCGTCGTCCACGGAGCCATATTTTCCACCCGTCCCTATAGCATTTACGAGCGCGACGAGTTGATGGGTGGGAGAGCGTACGATGTTTATTCTCCCGGATAGTAACAGCAGGCAAGCAAATGTACAATTTTGACGAGCTGAACTCCTACGGGGAGCCAAACGATATCGAACCGGACCAGCCTGCGCCGCGTGAGCCCGAGGGGCCACCCGATACAACGACGCCAGCACACCACGTCTGGCTGTTCGACGCTGACCAGTCCGAGACCGTACAGGATGCCTACGTCGTCGCTCGGAATCCGCTACCGCTCGATTTCCGAATGTGGGTCTTCGTCGGTGCCGGAGATGAAGCCCGGTTTACGATGCGAGCATCCCACAAGTACGGCCCTGATGAGTTCGTTCCAGGGGGACGCGATGACTGCTGTGAGGTGTTGTTTGCTGGGCAGTCGCTCAGTAGTGACCACTGTCCGGAGGAGGTTGCTTCGCTCGTCGAGGAGCTAACTGGCGGTTCAGTTGTCTACCCAGATGATGTTACAGCTTCCGCTGGAAAGGATACCGACGATGGGCCGGATAGCCCGGTGAACTACTGACAACGAAAAGCTAGCTGAGAACAATCCCGCCTATCTGAACGGGTCCCAGCCGCATACCGAACACGTCGATGCGGTACTATCGTGGAGGGCACCACAATCCGGACACTGCTTTTTGTTATAGTTGTCCTCCCACTCTACAACTTGCGTTTCGTGGCCACGTTGTGTGAGGAACTCATCAAACAGGTCGTCTTCCGGTCGTGCGGACACCATACATGCTATGATATGACATACCAGTATTTAGTTCTACTGGTACGCACAACGAATACCGTTCGGGATGGTCAACACACCAGACGTCTGATAACAACATTCTAGTACTGTTTACCCCATAGATTATTATATGACAGTTGTCAGTGTCTCGATGCCGGATGAACTTTTGAGTCGGCTTGATGCGTTTGCAGAAGAACACGGCTATACCGGTCGGAGTGAGGTTGTTCGAGAAGCCTCTCGAAATCTTCTCAACGAGTTTGAAGATAAGCAACTGGAGGGGAGAGATCTCATGGGGGTTGTTACTGTCCTGTTCGATTACGAATCGACGGATGTCGAGCACAAGATGATGCACCTCCGACACGAATATGAGAATATGGTCACCTCACACGTACACAACCACGTCGGCGACCACTACTGTATGGAACTGTTCATTCTCGAAGGATCTCTGGAGGATATTTCGACGTTCGTCGGAAAAATGCGTGCAACAGAGGACGCGCTTTCCATCGATTACTCCGTCATGCCAATCGACAGTATCGAACGACTGGTCTGATTGGATTCACGCGTTCAAAACATGCCTAAGTTCATATCTCCACTCCGAGAGTTACAACGAGGAGAGATTTGCTGATTCCAGGTGTGGCGCGAGGGCATCCCAGGACAGCGTCGTCCGTGCGCCCACGGACTGCACAGCAATTGCGCCGCAGGCGTTGCCAACAATGAGTGATTCCCTGGCCGTGAAGCCAGCATCTCTTGCCGCCAGAAACCCACCAGCAAACGCATCGCCAGCGCCAGTCGTATCAACGACGTCGACCGAGAATCCAGGATGGGTTACCGTTTCGCCATCCTTGTATATTGCTGCACCGTCGCCGCCACGTTTTTCGACGATGAGTTGACCTGACGAGAGAACCCCGCTTTCACGCGCAACCTCCATCTCGCGTTCGTTGAGAAAGACGGTATCTGCCGCCGAAATACTGGAGCCGTACTCGCGGGAACCGACACGTCTCCCCGGGTCGAAGCTCACTGACACTCCCTGTTCGTGTGCCCGAGCAATGAGTCGCTCGGCAGTCTCTGGATGCTGTCCGGTCAGATGGAGATGTGTCGACTGACCAAGCGTCTCCGCTGGCATGTCATCTGCAGCAAATGCTTCGTTGACACCCTCACTGGATAACACCATCACCTGTCCATCCCCATCAACGACGAGATATTTCACCGTCGTTTCACCGGCGACCTGTATCAGATGCGTGCAATCGATACCTGCCGCTTCGAGTTCCTCTCTCACCAGAGTGCCAGTTTCGCCATCTCCAACCGACCCCAAGAGGACAGGTTTGCACTCAAGGCCAGCGAGAACCGCAGCGGTGTTCGAGGCGCTCCCGCCACCAGCCTGAAACCGGCGTTCGACAGCGGCTTCCCCGTCCGGCGGTGGCAAACTATCAACCTGTAACGTCACATCCCAGTTGACGTGCCCTGCACAGACAATCCGGCTCATTCTTGCTCCCAGGGAGTTGCCGTTTGTTCTCCAAACAGCTCACGCATGAGCGTAACGATGCTCTCTGGCGGGAACTGACCGCGCTCCGTGACGATGGCATCGACATACCGCGGCGGAGTTACATCGAACGCCGGATTACGGACCGTTATTTCGCCGATATCCTCTCTGTCACCTTCGCTAATAACCTCGCTTTCATCGCGGTATTCAATCTCGACGGTATGACCGGAGAGCGTCGCCGGGTCGAGTTTCACCGTCTGTGCCGCGACGACAATCGGCGTGTCCCGTTCTCGTGCAGTAACCGCAAGCGACCGGGTTCCAATCTTGTTGATAACAGCCCCATCCGCAGCGATGGAATCTGCACCAACGAAGACGTGGTCAGCTTTGTCGAGATATCGACCAGCCGCACCGTCGACAACAAGCGTCACAGGCACGTCGAGCTCTCGGAGCGCCTTTGCGGTGATGTGACCTTGCTTGCGCGGGCGTGTCTCCTTGACGATAGCTGAGAGTTCGATACCTCGGTCGCGGGCTGCTTCGAGACACGAAAGAACATCCGTGGAGTGACAATGTGTCATTACAGTGTCCCCATCTCGAAGTCTGTTTGCACCAACTGCCCCAAGGTCTTCCTGTGCGGTTTCGAGGCGTGCGGAAAACTCCGCGGCTGCCGCGGCCGTTGTTGCGCGAAGTTCCTCTACCGAATCCCCCTCCATCCGGTCAAGTACGTACCGAAGGCAGTTGGGCAGGCTAACTGCAGTTGGGCGAGTCTCATGCAGTCGCCGCGCTGCTGCTCGCAGCTGGTTTCGGAAATCGGCTGCCGTCGAGGCCTCCGAGTGTTCGGCCTGCGTCTGTAACGCCTCGGCTGCCGCGCCGGCTATCGTCGCTGCCCCACGCACCTCCATCGAAGCGATAGCTTCCGCCGTCTTCTCGACATCCGGGTGGAGCGTCGCTGTGGTCATACCTCCGCTTTCGCCGCCTGTGTGCAAAAAGACCACGGGACTGCCAGACAGCGTTGATGTGATATCAGACAGGTCTGGTTGTCACTTCACACGTTGTATCAGTCAAAAACGGAAAGCGTGCGTCCACGCACGAAAAATGCGTGGACGCATGCCGCCCTGAATTGGTCCCCGCTGACGCTTCGGCCCTCCAGACGAAGCGTCATGTGGATAAACTGGTCAGAACAATATAAATGTAATGGCCTCGCGCTAAAACTACTTCTTTTGGTTACATGTGTTCTTCTTCGAGTACCCACCCGAGTGCGCGCTTATAATAGGTGAACATCTGTCTCACACCTTCGTGTCTCATCTCCTCGGATTCGAGTTCCTCGCTCAGAAACTCGTATTGTTCTCTGATTTCTTCTTCTTCACGCATGGTTTTTGTTCAGGGCTGAACCGTTCAAAGGGTTTCGCCCGCGGTGATTTGGTGATGGTTCAAACAGACACGGGTGATTACCCAGAAAGTGACACACTGGTCGTTCCCGAGAGCGACGGTTTTTGTATCTCCCAGTCCACATCGTCTGTATGAAACTCCGCGGCCGTCGCCAGTGTCAGGACTGTGAGGAACGCTGGTCATATTTCGAGACAGGCGAAATTACCTGTCCTGCTTGCGGGAGTGTCCGTAGCAGCAGTGTTGATGGGCCGACTGAACATACCGCGGGAACAGTCACGCTCGATTTGACGCCGGTTCGCACAGCCATCGATACCAAACCGATGCAAGAGATTGCAGAGGAGGCAGCCGACCAGACTCGCCCATATCTCCGTGAGGCTGGTTTCATCCAGCAAGGGGAGCTACAGGAATTGGATGAGACCTTTCTCGCCGCAAGCGAACTCCGGCGAGTTGGTCGAACATTCGGTCGGTTGCTCCAGCCTACGGAAGATGAAACACAGTATTTGTTGACGCTGTTGCGAGGCGCAGATAGCGGTGACCGACCCGCTCCCGATGTGGTTCCGGAAACCTTCCACCCGGAGCGTGGTCTGGCAATCACGGCAAGCGTCGATGCCTACCGGTCTGACCTCCGGCGAGTCATCGAAGATGACGACCCGGCGCTCGACCGCACGCTCTCACAGCTGGATACACACCTCAAGCGCGTGAATGCACTGGATGGTAATGTGGGGCCTGCAAAGGGTGAACGTCTCGTTACTGCTGTTCGTGACATCAGCGAGTACGTCCGGCACGGTGACGAACCAGCGCTTACACGGGCCGCTGAGCGACTTGATTCGATGGAACGGCTTGACTAGACGGCAGCGGCAAGAACGTCAGAGGTCGCTGGTTGAAAACCGCCAGTAGCCAAGTGCCGTCGGAAGCACTAACCAACAGAGAAGCACGAGCACACCGAACCACGGCTCCTGGTAGAATGAACCAGCTCCGTTAGGTTCCCCCGCAGTCAACGGGAGGTTCACAGCCAGTTGTTCCGCAAACGGTTCAATCGCGTTCCCGAGCGCGTCGAACGGCGAGAGGCTTTCGAAAAACTCGGCACCCGGTGGTCGCGAAGATGGGCTTTCGAACCCATGGAGAAGATACGCGATTGCATCGGGAATCAGGCCCCAGAGCTGGAAGACAAACAGGAGGTACGCACCAAACGCGCCACCCGAAGCCACTGTCGTCGAGCGCGTCCACGCCGAAATACCGAGTGCGATACTCACGAAAATAACCCCGGTAAGCGAGCCAAAGAGAAATCCGGCGAGCAAACTATCCCACTCGAACGAAGTTGGGCTGAAGAACCCACCAATCAATGCACCCAGATAGAGGCTTGCTATGCCAGCGATGAGCAAAAGGCTGCGTCCAATGAACGTCCCGAGGATGATATCGCCCCGTGAGAACGGAAGGCCGAGCAACACCGCATATTCGTGTTTGGCTCGTCGAGCCACAATAGACTGGTGTGCAAAGGCAACACCAGCGAGCGGAGCCAGAAACAGGAGGAAAAAGAGTAATCCCTCCCCAACATTCTGGTTGGAGCCATATCCCACCAGGAAACCAATCAGCCCGAACAGCCCACAGAGCAGATGCATCTGTCGTTCTTTGACGGCATCGCTCAAGTCCTTGCGAGCGAGTTGGCGGATTCCCCGCACCGACACCTGCCTGTCACTCATTTGTTTCACCCCCGGTGTACGCGGCAAATAAATCTTCAAGGGATGCTGACTCGGTTTCGATATCCAGGACGGTATACCCCGCATCCTGACAGGTTGCGATAACCTGTGCCTTTGCCCGGTTCGAACAGCCGACAGTCAGTCGGTTTCGACTTCCAGTAACAGTTCCGACACCATCTATCGCCGCAACGGTATCGAGAATCTCGTCGGAAGGTGAATCAAGCGTCACGCTCAACTCGCCGGTCACATCGACGGCCTCCCGAAGCCCGTCGATGCTGTCGACAGCAACAAGTTGACCCCTATGCAAAATCCCAACCCGGTCACAGACGGCCTCAACCTGTTCAAGGATATGACTCGAAAAGAAGACGGTTGCACCGCGCTCGGCTTCCTCCCGGACGATTTGACGGATTTCTCTGGCACCATTCGGGTCAAGACCGGTCGTTGGTTCATCCAGAATCAACAGGTCGGGTTGGCCCGCGAGCGCCATACCGAGCATCAACCGTTGTTTCATTCCCTTCGAATAAGCCGCTGCCGGGCGGTCGCCCGCATGGGCAATTCCAACACGTTCGAGAAGCGAATCAGCGTCGTCATTGGCGTCGCGGGCTTCGAGTGCAAATGTAATATGTTCTCGACCAGTCATTTCACCGAGCGGGCCGAACTGCTCAGGCAACAACCCGGTTCGCTGTCGAACGGCAACTGGGCGCTCCTGGACAGGCTCACCAAGAACAGTCACGTCACCTGCTGTTGGACGAACCTGGTCAACCAAGATGTCGATAGTTGTCGATTTTCCGGCGCCATTGGGCCCTAAAAAGCCGAATATCTCTCCCGACTCGACGCGCATATCAAGGTCCTGGAGGGCTGTGAACTCACCATATCGTTTGGTGACACCACGAAGTTCGATTGCGGGCATACACCCAGTTCCACCGAAGTGGGGAAAATTGTTGCCATATGAGTAGGTTTGACTGTCATATCAATCAATACGGAGAAAGAAGGTTGCAAGACTTAACCCCTCGGCCATCGATAGCTGAGGTATGTTCACTGCCGACGAACTCGACGAAATTCGGTCGGCCAAAGACCGCTGGGAAGAGGAACAACTCGACCCGGTGTTAGAGCGATTTGGCGAACGCAAAGACTCGTTTGAAACCGACACCGGCGGCCAGGATGTACAGCGACTCTATACCCCTGCGGACCGTAGTGATGTGGATTATCAGGAAGAACTCGGCTTCCCCGGCGAGGAGCCGTATACACGGGGAGTCTACCCGACAGGCTACCGTGGGCGTCTCTGGACGATGCGACAGTACGCAGGGATGGGGACAGCCAACGAGACCAACGAACGGTTTCAGTATCTCCTTGATGAAGGCCAGACCGGGCTCTCGATGGCCTTTGACCTGCCGACACAGATGGGCTATGACTCCGATGATAGCATGGCAACCGGCGAGGTTGGCAAAGCGGGCGTCGCTATCGATTCGTTGCGCGACATGGAGACCGTTTTCGACGGCATTCCGCTGGATGAAGTCTCGACCAGTATGACTATCAACGCGCCTGCTTCGGTCTTGCTTGCCATGTATATCGCCGTGGGAGACCAGCAAGGTGTTGACCGGTCTGAGCTCCGGGGAACCATTCAGAACGATATTCTCAAGGAGTATATCGCACGGAATACCTATATTTTCCCACCGGAGCCCTCGATGCGGATTATTACGGATATATTCGAGTTCTGTGCCGAAGAAACGCCCAAATTCAATACCATCTCAATCTCGGGCTATCACGTCCGCGAGGCAGGGTCGACCGCTGCACAGGAGCTTGCCTTTACGCTGGGTAACGGCATCGAGTACGTCGAGGCAGCTATCGAGGCTGGTCTCGATGTCGACGAGTTTGCCCCACAGCTATCGTTTTTCTTCAATGGACACAACAATATCCTGGAGGAAGTCGCCAAATTCCGTGCTGCGCGACGAATGTGGGCGAAGATTATGGACGAACGGTTTGATGCACAGGACCCCAAATCCAAGCAACTCAAATTCCACACCCAGACTGCCGGGTCGATGCTGACGGCACAGCAAATAGAGAACAACGTTGTGCGAGTAGCCTATCAGGCACTCGCTGCCGTTCTCGGCGGCACCCAGAGCCTTCATACCAACGGGAAAGACGAGGCGCTCTCGCTCCCGACCGAGAAATCAGTTCGAACGGCATTGCGAACCCAGCAGATTCTCGCACACGAATCAGGTGCTGCGGATACCATCGACCCGCTGGCTGGCAGCTATTACGTCGAGTCACTCACGGATTCAGTCGAAGAGGAGGCATTCGACCTGCTTGATGAGATTGATGAGCGCGGCGGCATGCGAGAGGCAATAGAGGCCCAGTGGGTTCAGCGACAGATTCAGGATACCGCCTTCGAACGCCAGCGGGAGATTGAGTCGGGCGAGCGGATTATCGTCGGCGTCAACGAGTTCACTGTCGACGAGGAGGAACACGTCGACATTGAGGAAGTTTCCCCGGAACAACAGCGGGCACAGCAGGCACGACTTGACACTGTGCGCGAAGAGCGCGACGACGAAGCAGTTGATGCAAAGCTGACAGCCCTCGCACAGGCCGCAAAAGGTGACGAAAACCTGTTACCGTATATCGTCGATGCCGTGAAGGTCTATGCGACGACCGGCGAAATCTGTCATACCCTTCGTGACGAATTCGGCGAATACAAACCAGGGACAGCGTTATGACGGGGTCAA
>LKMJ01002978.1_pt1 | contig 15695 bp, 20 predicted proteins | sample 643391 | NCBI WGS metagenome assembly LKMJ01 (sample SAMN04112250, study PRJNA286221) | soda lake metagenome | biome: soda lake; feature: Kulunda Steppe; material: water; isolation source: sample PL-Br10 brine of Picturesque Lake | place: Russia: Kulunda steppe | collected 2010-07
CCATGGTGGGAAGGTGCCATGGTGGAGGTGCCATGGTGGAGGTGCCATGGTGGAGGTGCCATGGTGGAGGTGCCATGGTGGGAAGGTGCCATGGTGGAGGTGCCATGGTGGAGGTGCCATGGTGCAGGTGCCATGGTGGAGGTGCCATGGTGGGAACGCTGCACATGAGCAGGGTGCGCTGCAAGCCCAGCAATGCAGGGCACCATGGCGCAAGTGCAGCATGCGCATGCTCAAGAGCAGCGTGCATTCCACGGCATTGCTCTTTGAAGGGTGGTGCAGGCGGCTGCAGCATCAGGGCTTGAATCTTGGCAGAAGGCAGTTTGCCAGCCTGTGGGCCGCCTTGCCCAATCTTGCCCTACCTCCTGCCACTCATTCTTGCTGCCCTGGCTCCTGCTCTTTTGGTGCTGATGGTGATGGTGATGGGGATGGAGAAAGGTGGGGGGGAAATCATGTGCTGGAGAAACGATATTGTGGATGATGATGATGATGTGCTGGAGAAAAGGTCCTGTCGCAGCACTCAAGAGACTGAGCAACCTCAGACTTGTTCAGGCCACTTGCTGCCCCGAGGGGATACGCCTAGATCTCACTGGCGCTGCAGCTCCTGCAGGCCCAGTGCGCATGGCACGCAGCCCCCGCCAGCTGCGACCGCTTGTGCCCCTCATTGCCATAATCATCGTCGGCGGCGGCGGCAGTGACTGTGGCGCTCTCATCATGCGCAGGTGCTGCATTCCCTGGGGCGCTGGGGCCGCACGCTTGTGGATGCCCTTGCGCCGGAGACGCTTGTGGAGGTGCGTGGGTGAATTGTGCCTGCAAGCAGCTGCGCAGCGCGACTGTGGCGCTCGGCGGGGAATCGCGATTGAATGTGCGACGTGCAGTGCAACAAGGGTGCTGGAGACGGTGTGTGGGCAGAGACGGTGTGTGGGCAGAGACAGTGTTTGGGCAGTGATTGTATTTGGGCTGACATTGTATTTGGGCAGTGACAGTGTGTGGGCAGAGATAGTGTGTGGGTAGAGATGGTGTGTGGGCTGAGAGGTGTTTGGGCAGAGATGGTGTGTGGGCAGAGATGGTGTTTGGGCAGAGATTGTGTGTGGGCAGAGATAGTGTTTGGGCAGAGATAGTGTGTGGGCTGAGATTGTGTTTGGGCAGAGAAGTGTGTGGGCTGAGATGGTGTTTGGGCAGAGACGATGTGTGGGCTGAGATGGTGTTTGGGCAGAGATTGTGTGTGGGCAGGGCGTGCAACGGTATGTGGTGTGGCGGGCCCCCAGGCTGCTGCGTGGTGCAGCATGTGTCGTGTGGCGTGACACGGCTGTGTGGTGTGGAGACCAGTTGCTGTAGGGCTCGGGCCATAGCGCTGTGTCCTCCAGACCTTCCGTGGCACTGAAACAATGATACAGCGCACCAGTAGCTCTGATGCTTGCCGAGCCTGCTGAGCTCCTCTCTCAACACGGACAGCCTGCCGGACCCATCCTGTCATGCTGTGCCCAGCTGCTCGCTCGCGGGTGGGTGGCAAGCAGCTCAGCAATTGCATTGGGTGAGCCACGCACCCTAGTGCTCACCCTCCACCCCTGTTCCCACCTCTTGCTCACAGGTTTGCTGCCAGTGCTTGGCCGGCGTCTGCAGCACCTTGGTTCGGGATGTGATGGCCAAGAGGTACGTGATTTGTGATATGTGATGGCCAGGAGGTCTGCAGCACCTTGGCTCGGGATGTATTGATTAAGAGGTAGGGTACAGGGGCAGCCGCTTTGGGTGCCACGTCAAGCCCGTGCGCTGTGTGTGGGCAGACCAGCCCTTGCGCTGCAAGTTGGAAAGTTGGCCCGTGTGCTGTGAGTAGGGAGGTGTGACTTGCCTCTGGAGCTCCAACCAGCCCACGGGGCTTTTCGCCTGTGGTCTCCTCTTTCGATCCCCTGGTCCATGCTACACTACCCATTTGAAGTGGAGGCCACACTGTGCTTGCGCAGCCCACTCCTGGCAGTGTGCCCTGTGCTTGCCACCGTGCTTGTGCAGCCTACCCCCGGCAGTGCACACAGCCTTGTGGGGTCTGAGCCACATGCCAATGCGCAGTAGGCAAACCGTTCGCGGATGGGCATGCAGCACGGTGGACGGCGCACTCGCAGCGCAGCACAACCCACACGCAGCCCCAGTGCTGCAGCACATGCTGCATCAGGCATGACCTCACTGCGCGCACACGCGCGCGCAAGCGCCCCGCCAGTCATGTCATTCACGTGCCTGTGTCCCACCCAAGCGGTGAATGCAACACGTGCTCTGCTCGCAGCGACATCGGCATCGACGACTGCCGTGAGCTGCGTGACGTCCTTGGCCCGGTGGTGGCGGACGCGCTGCCGGCGCTGATCCCCAGCCCCAAGGGCCCCCCCAAGCCACACCCTGCAGACGGCCCAAGCGCTGGGCAGCCTTCTGAGGATGGGCAGCAGTGGTGCACTGTGTCAGGCGTGCCTGTTGAGCTGGTGAGGCCTGCTGCAGCGCATGAATGTGCGCATTTTTGTGACCGTGACCCGAGTTTAAGCCCTATGACCCTAGCCCTTGACCCTGTTTCCCTGCAATCCTGCAAGGCGTAGGCCAAGGCCGCGCCACCTGGCGCAGGTTTGCATGTACGCGTGCGCATGCCCATGTCAAGTGCGTTGTGCAGGGGGCTACCAGGCCACCGTCTCCAAATCTCAGCACAGCTGCTGAAAGGTCTTTGAAAAACGACTTTATTGGCACGCACAAGAACGGCAGCAACTGGTGCACCCTGCTGCGCATGGTGCACCCTTGCTTGCTAGCCTGGGAGGTAAATCTCACCACATTCCCCCAAGACCTCCCAGGCTGCCATTAATCCCTTCAGGCGCGCCTGTCAGGCCCTCCCCAGTTTTGGGTGTGCCGCTCCGGCATGTGACGCCTGTGCCTGTGAATTCTCTCGCTGGCCCGTTCGCACGCAGCTGCGTGGCGCGGTGGACGCGAGCTGCCCCCCTCTGCGCAAGCTGCGCATGCTGATGGAGGTGCTGGACGCGCCCATGAAGCAGATTGTGACCCTGTGGGAGCGGCGAGAGATGCAGGTAAAGCGGCATGGGGAGGGTTTGGAAACAGAAGGGGAGCTGCTGCCTTTGCTGCAGGCGGCCACATGCATGGGCAGCCGCTGTGCCCCTTTGCCTGCTTCTCCAGCCCAGGGAGGCTTTTGCCGCGGACCGTCGGTTTGGGCATATGGGAAGGGAGCATCTGTCAGGAGCCACCCTTGCACCCAAGCTCACGCCGCGAGAGCTGCGAGTTTGGACAGCGCAGGAGGCCTCACTGCAGGGAAGTCCCTGCAGCTGGATGCATGAGTGTCAGCAGCATAGAGCAGCGGTGGTGCCGTCCCCTGTGCACCTCTGCGCCGCGCGCCCAGCTAAGCTCCTGAGCACGGAGGCCTTTGCAAGGCCCTTGCAAGGCCGAGCCCAGAAAGTGAGGCAAGGAGGCGCAGGCTGCAGGCAGGGTATTAAGGCCAACTGGGAGCCGTCTGCGCCTCCGACCATTGCTGCTGCGCAGGCGGTGGGTTTTGATGCCCCGGAGGTGGAGCACCTGCTTATGGCGCTCTTTGAGGAGTCGCAGCACATGAGGAGCGCCATCGCCCGCATCCGCGCCGCAATGCACACATGACGCGGGCAGGGCCGGCCAATTCCCAGGGACGTGTGATCCTGGAAGCGGAGTTTGACGCCTGCTCCTTGAACCCTGATTGTGCACAATCCAGACCAAGGCTTACCAGTGACGCGTGTGGTGCTTAGAGGACTCCTCTACGAATCGGACTCGTAATGACTGCATGGGCAACTTTGCAAACTGCAATGGTTTCTCCATCATGAAGTGATTTATCTCTTCTGAAGAGATTTTACAACTGGACGGGCTTGTTTGGACACGTCTGTGATTGCTATAATCCCTAATCTGTGTTGCATCAGTGTGAAGGAAGTTCAATGCAGCCAACATAAGTAAGCATCATCAAGCTTTTGCATCTGATAGCTTAGCTTTACAACTGATTTCTTCAGCTTCCCGCTAGTTCTAGCGCAGAAAAAAACTATGGAGGCAGTTTAACATTTCCCTACCGTACACGGTGTTGCTCATCTTGCACATCATTAGCATTACACAAGTCACAAGTAGGGGAGGTATTGTGAGTCCAGGTCACAATTTCAATTTATGGGGTGTGGGCACGAAGTCTGAAGCGAGCCACGCTGCAAATAATGTCACGTGGAAGATCAAGGAGCATGTATCTAGGATGGGTGTATGGCGAATGTGTGACAAGCCTGAGGGCCCTCTTGGTAGGGAGGGCGCACCATTGATGGTCAGTGGAGCGTTTGCTGTTGCACTCTCTGATACATCCGAGTCCTTGTAATCCTTACTGCTAGTTCTCCATAACAAAGCCGCTGGCTGAATGAACCACATGGCATGGCGAAATTACTTACTAAGTAGTAGTGTTGTGTGTAATAAAACTGAGGGTGGCACATTGTTCCTAGAGTGGCTCAGCGCTAATGAAAATTGAACAATGCTGCATTGAATGAAGCTGATGCGGTGTCAAGTAGACTTTCTGAATCCGGAAAGACCAGCCGCACTGTGCTTGGCAAACCAGTCGACCTAACTTCAGGCGAGGTTCTAAGGACCTGGGCTCGTCCTTAATTTCTTATGCAAACATGGATATCCCTGTTGGTATAGTCTTCTCTTTTTCTATTCGACGAGGCTCCTGGAAAATTTTTACATTCAACTACCTATATAGTGTATGAATCTAGGTGTGCTTTTGATAGGTGTGTTTTTGCCTAATGGCACAGGTCAAATTAGGTTTAATCACCAGCCAGGCAATAGCCCGATTAATTTATGCCGTTAGCCAAGTAGACCATGCTGTCTAAAATAGATGGCAAAGCTTGCCATGAAAATTGTCACGCTGCAAAACAAACACATACTGCTTACACAGTCATAGTTGTGCACACACAAACACACTCGGACATGCACGCACTCAAACACAAATACACACACAAACACACACAATCACAATCACACTCAAACACAAATACACACAATCACAATCACACTCAAACACACACACACAAACACGCACGTCTTTACATGTCTAACCGCCAATCTGGTGGAGTTGGGCGGGCCAATAAGTAGGGTTGCTGTGCAGGAAGGTAAAGAAAAGCTCAGCAACGTAATGACCAGCGGGCGTCTTCAAAGTACATGATGACATGTTAAAAAAATGTTGGAAGTTAGTGGCATCAAGGAAGATGAACCATATCAGTAGCATACGAAAGGTCCCTCGAAGGCAAGGCTAAGCTTACATCCTGCTATTTTGATGGTAGTACTTGTCAAATGGTCTTAAGTGATTGCATAAAGGCCTTTGTAGTTGTGTTGCCTTCTAAGCAACTAAGCCATAATCACAGGAGAGCTGGTAACAAGACCAGCCACCAAAAATCAAAGAGCACATCATTCTTATCACATATTTCATTCAAGTGAGATTCTTTCTGAAACAGAGTTCAAAGCTGTTTGCAGCAAGCCACGACATGGCACTGGGACGTGCTTCTGCAAGCAGGCTGCCACCCAAAGAAGAAGCCCAAATTAAGCTACAGAGTACTTAGGCAGGGACTTAGTCCATCAAAATGCTTCGTATGCACGAATGAATGCCTTGGCCTCCGCCCATTTTTGCTTGAGTACCAGGGGAAGAGCAGCCAGCAGGGTGTTTGTTGACTCCAGGGCAAACCAGACTCTAGTGAGGAGCACATCGCCCCTGGCAATGCCCAGCTGGAAGTACTCAACCATTGACTTAGTAAGTGCAGCTAGGGATCCTGTCAGGACGGTGGAGTTGAACTGCATGCAGCACAGCACGTGGATTGGACTACGTTGGTGAGCAGGGTTATGCAGGTCACGTGGGGTAGGCGCTTGCAGCGCAGCCTGGCATGGCATGCCATGCACAACACCCATTTATTTAAGATCGACTGAAGGCCGTTGCTGGTTGGCTGACTGTGGGCAGGCATCAAGTCGCCCTGATTGGCAGGGCTCGGTTGAGGCTCCCTGGGAGCTGCACGCTCTCCAGGTGGTAAGCCAAATTTAGTGGGCATGCTATCAGTCAACTATCCGTCCGACCTTGCTGCTGTCGGTCCTTCCAGAGAATTTGCACATGGCTGCACCTCACTCCTCCTATTCGTGCTCCTTGGGGCAGCGATTCCGAGGGCACCCACCTGTAGAATGCCGTCGTGCTTGTACAGGCTGATGGCAGCAATGGAGGGCACTTCCTTCAAGCCATGCGCCAGCCAGGACCAGCCCAGCGCACCCTGAGCACCAGACACAAACAAAAAAGACAGAGGCCATGAGCACACATGGAGCACCTTCAGACCTGGACCTGGCGAACTTTGACATCTCCAATGTGACCACCCTGAGCCCTCCCTTTCGGTGCTCAGCCAACTCGAGTTGCTTGGGAGCGTGCTACATGTGACAAGCCCATGAAGATGATTCTTAGACCTGTCGCACTTGATGATGTGCAAGTTGTGGACAGGGCGCATGCGCCACATGCACACAGAAGCACCCACTCACACAGAGGTGACACACTTGACCTTGGCTTCGCAAACCCACAGGCAGGGATGCATACCAGGAATGCATACCATGGTATTGTTTCTGAAACATGCACATGCACGCTTGAGCCTTGGCTCGCCTCTGGAATGTTTGTGTCTTCCTGCACGTGCTTGTTGTTCCTAGAGCAATACATGCTCCCATGAGCTGCGAGGTGTTGATGCAGCTAAGCTAATGGCACGGTTACGTCTTCAGATCGCCTTGCTCAAGTGCAAGCGTGCAGTAGACACACAGTTGTGCACGCGCACCATGCAAGCAAGCAGGCATCCAAGCCAAATCAGTAAGAAGGCCATGCAAGCCTGCACAGGCAGCGGCCCACCCACCCCGGGGAATTCCTTCAGTTTGACCCGCTGCAAAGGGTTGGCGGAGCCGTTGCCACGTGCTGCTTCGTCGGCGAGTTGCATCACGTTTTTCGCCACAACAATTGCCATTAAGTCTGCCGTGTATGCTGTGCGCTCGCAATCCACGCCTGCTGGCACAAGGGTGAGTAGAAATATGGCTGGGTGCCTGTGCCAAAAATGGCCTTGACAGGGGCTGGCCTTAGGTTGGCACAGGGCTTTGCAGGGGCTAGCCTTTGGTACAGAGACATGGCATTTTGGCAGGCACCAAGATGGGCAAGACAGGCACAGGCCCCAGCATGCTGCAAATTCCTGAATCACTGGAGCACAATTATTTGAAGGGAAGTGCACGACACATGCTCTGGCTGAGTTGAAATGCTTGCTGCGCTACAATGTGCAGTCAGCTTGCACAGCATAGTGCACAGCTTGTTTGCTTTATTGTTGTTCCGTTTGAGTTCACGTCATTACAGCACAAACCTGCCACGTCTCCACATGCAAAGACGCCCGGGCAGTTGACCACCTGTTTGTGGACGATCGGAACAGTCAGGCTGCTGGAACATGGTGTGGCAAAAGCTCCGCCTCTGGGTGAGGATGCGCAGAGCTAGCAAATGTGAATAAGAGCTATTCAAGCTCATGGCTTGCAGCCTGTCATGCTAAACGTGCACACAGTACAACATGCACGGTGTGAGGTGTGTGTCGGAATTGGGTACGTGAATTCATGCCTGCATCCATGAGCGGTTGTGAAACCCACAAACCATGCCTTTAGTCAAGCAACACGCAGCAGCTTCATGCTGCTCAGCAAGGTCCACGAAAACACACGCATGCACACTGCCACATCCCTCCACACTGCTAGGCGCACCCGCTGCCTGACCAGCCCGCGGTGGCGTGCAGGCCACCAGCCCTCACACCTCGAGCGTGGACTTGACAGGGATACCGCGCTGGAGAGCACCATCCTGCTCAGCTCGCTGTCCCACAAGGCACGCGTACAGCTTGGTGTTCAGCTGCGCGCCGCTGCAGTCCAGGACCTGGTCAGCGGTGAGCACCCTGCCCGCGTCAGTCACAACGGTGCCGCCGCACATGCGCTGCCTGCTGCCCTGCACGCACAGCACGCACAAGCACCAAGGCATGCCGTGTCAGTTCCGCGCTTTGCCTGCGTGAGTCGCAAGGGTGCTGCCACACGTGTGCAGCCGACTGCCTTTAGGAACACAATCGCACCGGGGCGTGGCATCCTTCCCTGTCTGCAGGATCTGCGCCAAGTGCACCAGCACAAACCGGCTTACATAATTCATAAGATTGATCGCCACGTGCGCTCCACTAGTTGAGCTGCGTGTGACTTCACGCGCACCTGGCCCAGCAGGCCGGCAAGAGCCCCTATTTCCATACATTGGCCAAAGGGCAATACCCGCAGGCGCACCCAGCTATTGATGATTTCAAGACTTGCATGCACCCATGCAAAGCCTCACCTCCGGCCACAGAACCACGCGCTCCCCCAGCACTAGTTCCACTCCAGCAAGGCGTAGCCACCTTGAGGCCTTGCGCCCCGCGCGCTCCGGCATCCGCGGTAGCAGCCTGCCCCAGCATACATGCTTGTACATGAGCCATGCGCCGCAACACCACAGGCTTGAGTATCATTGCACGCGCAGCACACAGCAACGCCTTGCTCAGCTGCACCCCTGAGGGTTGTGAGCTGCGTGGCGCTCCTTGCCCAGCTCTGCACCACTGAGCACTGCACACCGCAGCTAGCCATGAGGTGTAGGTGGCGCACCAGAGGGTGTGCACAAGTCAAGTTGGTAAGGTACACTGATCACGCGGGGAGCTAAGTTGCTGAGGTACACTGATCACACGGGAGCTAAGTTGCTGAGGTACACTTATCACGGGCGCTAAGTTGCTGCCGAAACAGGATAGATGCGCTGCAAGTGACAGCTCCAGCTGAGGCTGCAGCTGGCGAGCAAAAATCAAGCCTGTGACGGACAGGCCGTGAGGAATTGCTGATCACAAGGGCAGGCGTTCGCTTCATGGACTGTGCTGCCAAGTTGCACACCTGGAGCCTGTGGTGATTAAGGTGATGGCCTTTGAACACCCATACTTGCCAGCCAACTCAGCTGCCAGCTCGACTCCAACTGCACATTTGCAAGCACACTGTGTGCAGGTGTGTGATTTGTGTGCAGTCAAGAGGATTAGGGAGCCTCTGCACAGTTGCAAGCACACCGTGTGCAAGCGTGTGATTCGTGTGCAAGCGCACCGTGTGCAAAGTGTCAGATTCGTGTGCAGTCAGGATTGGAGGGAGCCGCTGCAGAGTTCTTGAACGTAAGAGGGGTGTGCAAATGACAAGACCGAGCAGCAGCTTGATTTGAGTTGCCAAGCCGTGTCATCCTGGCTAAGTGGCACAAGCAATACTCTCCCAGGTCGCACTGTTGATGTGCCTTGGGCACTGCCCCAGTAAACTACTGGATCATGCAGAAGGACAGTCCACACAGATTTCGCTGCCTGGCAATGCACTGCATAAGTGGCTTGAGAACAGCAGAAACAGGATACTGCATCACGCAGCAAACCCGCAAAGGCCCCAGGCCTGGCTGTTAAGCAAGAACCTAGCTGGTGCATGAGCCTTTCATAACATTAAGGCTCTGGGTACACCTGCGCCTCCTGGCACACACACGCACACACACCTGGGGCTTTCCTGATCATGCTTGCCATGCCTATCCCGCGTCATATGCTCACCTGGCCCTCCTCCTATCACAACTACAGACCGGGCCTGCTGCAACTCCCTTGCCGCCCCTGCCAGAGCTCCCATGCGCGACGCCAGCTGCGCCTGCGGAAGTTTAGAGCAAACTCCATGTTTTATCTGTGTAAATTCGTCAGAAGGTCTGATCCTCTCACGAGGCAGCAGCTGGAGCAAGCTTTTGTGCTTTGAACCAGAACGCAGAATTTGGGTGAGCTGCTTGTGCAATTGAGGAAAACCTGAGTTGATGGCTGATTTTAATTGTGTTGCTCTTCTGAATGACCATGCATATACGGACAGGAAACCAGGAGGCTTACATCCAATACAGGTGCAAGAGCACCTCATTGAATTGGTCTGCTAGGAACTTGGCATCAGAACGAATCAATTGCAAAGTTTTCCATGAATAAGGGTCCTATCCTGCCCGCAGGGTCCGGAATTGGCTGCTTAGGCGAGCAGTGATTTGTTGCTAAGTGGCAGCCGCAATAGCCATGTCAAGCCGAAATGCTACCATGTGACATTGGCAATGTCACATCGCCTGCAATAGCTTGATGAGACTGGCAATGGCACCTGCCCTGTTGCTCACCTCTTCTTTGCTGGTGCTTGAGGCTTTGATGGGCCATGCATACCCCTGAAATACATGGAGGCAGGGAAACATGAGTAGATGATCCTGGGGGTGCCCACATTGTTGCTGCTCCAGCCTGACGGCTATCACAGTATGATGTTGGCAAGTACCTTTTCGCCCATCACTCCCACCACCGCTTGCGTCGCCCCTGTTTATGCAGCATAGACCTCGACTAGAGGAAATAGTGCCCAGCTCAGCTTGTGTGTGTGTGTGTGTGTGTACGCGCGTGCATGTGTGATTCATTGATGACTGTTGCAACCACTTCAATCTTGAAAGCACGACCTGCTTTTCCCAGCAACAAGCTACTGTACACAACACAGCCCAAATGCCCAATCTTGCATGCCCCCTTGGTGTCACTCACAGAGCCAGTCGCCAGAATCAGGTACTCAAAAGGTAAGGTAGTTCCGTCTGCAAGCATAATCTGGCCCTGCTGACCCTGGCTTCGCCCTGCAACAACAGCCAAATCCGATGCTGAGTGTCCTGTGTGATATTTGCCAGGGAGCACTTGCGAGTTACCATTGGTGATGCATGGCCTGGACGTCATCAAGTCAAGGGTGTGCGCATTCAAACATGTGGGTCAGGGAGCAACCCTTGTTTGAATCTACCAGGCTATTTACCACAGGTGCACGCACGTGAAACGTCCACAGCTCGACTGGTCACATGTTTTGCTGGTCCCCAGACTGCATGCTTTGGCTCAACGAGGGTGCGCAGGATGGATGGCGTGAACTCTGCAAAGAAAGGTGCGTGAAAGCCAGGATGCTTAAGTGCAGGCATGGCAAGTTTGGCAAGCTGGGTATGGGTATAGAAAACGGATAGAAAACAATGAAACCAAATCTGGTCGCTAGGGCACCTGTGTACTCCTTTTCATCCACCAATGACACCTCAAATCTTGGGTCACCTGGCAAGCAGGTGAGCATCCAGCAGAGGTGAGGAAGCCACTGACGCAGTTTTGAGCTTGTTTTCAAGGTACGCCACAAGAGATGAAACTCTCTAACTAAGACTTGCCTGCGAGCAGCGTGGCTACCCTTCGTCCTGCAGGGGGAAAGAGGGTTCATGCACTGATCTGCTTCAAACACAAGCACACTTGTCCATCTCCTTATTGGTGTAAACACTCATTTGGGTAATTTACACGAGCATTGCACGCACCTGCAAATGAAGCGCCACAAACAACCACCTTCAGTGTCCTGTCTGGCTCAAACATCCAGCCTCAACACAATCTAAGGCTCAAGCATCCAGCTTGGGTCCACATAATAGAACTTCAACAATTACACACGCTGTGCAGCGTGAATGCTTTGTATGTTCTATATTGTTCAGATTCGCACGACCACCTTAATGCCTCAATAGATTTGAATTTTGCATTGGATGCAAGGGTTGTTCAAATCGCAGCTCCAAAACATCCGACACTTGGCGGGGGGACGGAATTGGACCAGTCAAATGTTCGGGCAGAGCCAAAGCAGCAGAAGCTTCAGTACGAGTAGGAGTATCAAAGGCTCATACACTTACGAGTGAGTAAACTCCTTTCTTCATCGAACCTGATGAGAAGGCAGGCCTCTCCCCGTTGTGCCTTTGCCTTTGGGGGGAGAACTCTTGAAGATGTGCATGCCAACTGTTTATCCATTCAGCCCAGCGTGCACGGCTGACTCATGGGTCAACGGCACCATGTGTCATGTCAATATACAGCTGGCCATGTCGGCTTCCCTTCTAGGACAGGCTTAGTTTAGACAATTTACATGATTCATGAAGATGTGTTGAGGAGGGAGGTGATTGTTTGGGATATGGTGCACACAACCACGATGCATGCATTCGGTTTCGCACGCACCGCCATCAGATTGCCAGGCTTGTGCAGGACCCTTGCACAAGTCCAAAACGACTCTCATCACACTCCATGAAATGTCTTGTATCCAACATCAGATGTGCATGTGCGTACTAAGGGAATCCGGTTCCTCCCCTTGCACTTGCATCCAGGTATCCCCGCCCTGGGTTAACTGTGGACGCCATCATCATCAAGCGGCCAGTGGCGAATGGCAACAGCAACCAGATGCAGGCAGAGCTGTTGTTGATTAACAGGAAGAATGAGCCATTCAAGGTGACGCACACCTCTCGCATGCCTTTTGTTCGTGTGTGTGTGTGTGTGTGTGTGTGTGTGTGTGTGTGTGTTGTACGTAGTATGCACGCGCGTGTTTGTGTGCGATTTGTACATGTCTATGTGCATGTGTCTGTATGTGTGCATGCATGAATCCTAGTGTACAGGATGTGCCATGCCTGCTTGCAAAGGCTGCTTGCAGTGGCTGGCATGCCTGCTGCTGACTGCCCAGGGGGAAGGGCAAGGCTAGCTTGGCTTTATCTGGCGATGCGTGCGCACAGGAAAGCACTCTCTTGACATGGCAGCTTGTCTGGCCGTGCTCCTTGTGCTACAGGACAAGTGGGCCATCCCGGGCGGGTTTGTGAATGAGAATGAGTCTCTTGACATGGCCGCCTCCCGTGAGCTTGTGGAGGAAACCTCAGTGCCGCCCTCAAAGGCGTTCATGACCCAAATCGGCATGTTCGGTGATCCTGGGCGGGATCCCAGAGGTGGGTGAAAGAGGAAAGAATGTCTGCATCTTGGGCAAAACCTTCGCCAAATGGTGCCAAAATGCTGGGCGTATCATTGGAAAGCTGCTGCTTTTCATCCTGGTAAAAAGTAGCAAAAGCCCCCTAAAGTGAGGTTGAAGCTTTGGCATCCAATCTTAGAAATTTCGAAGGCATTTTGAATCACAAAGAGCACCAAATCATGTGATATTTTCTTTGCCCCAGTTAATAACACAATTTGACACATGCAAAAACAATGGGACAAAAAGGTCTGTGGTTGGGGAGTTATTTGTCTTGGCAGTTCATTTCAAGAGCGCCTTGAATATAGCAAAATAAGCACTTTTGGGTTAAAGACGGGCCTCCTGGACCCGGACAATGTTCTCACAATGTTGCTTAGGCTTACACTAGGGTCCACAATAACATGTCTACACAATTATGTCTATTGTGGCCACCTGTTGGGGCTCCCTGCTTGCTTGCATGCAAGGTGTACAACTTCCGCAAGCCTCCAGTTTTCCTGTCTTTTGGGTCAAGGCATTTTTTGGCCGGAAATTTCTGAGATGTACCAGAACGAAGGATAGTCAAGTCTTAAGAAAAATAAGGTGCAGCCGTTTGCTCTCTAATAGATATTCCGTAAAGAACCCCAAACCAACAGTTGAGGTGTGGCAAGCACATGTCCGAAAAAGTATGCTTACCAAGCATCCAAGAAAGTGACGCCAGTCTAAGGCATGTCACGTACATAAGCCAAGTGGAGACAATGGACACAATCTGTTTTGTTTTTTTGTTTAAAGAAAGACAACAAAACACTCCGAGGGGGGACATGGAGTCCCAAAAAGGGTATGCTTTTAAATGCTTAAATGGAATGAGCCCCACGACTGGCAGTTTTCAAGCTCAGCACTGAAAACTGATTTCAAAGGTTTCCAAAAAACTCAAGCTTGAAATCTGCCAGTCATGGGGCATATGCCAGATTGGCCGCAGCGTGCATCCTACTTTTGACCCCTGAATCTCCACACCAGATCACCCAGGACACTAAATTACATGGTTTTGGTGCAATAGTGGTTTTGTAATAGATAAGTAGCATTGCAAAAATAATGGAGTGAAAAGGCGCTGTGGTTGGTAAGATATGCGATTCCAGCCGTTTCCCTAAGAGATAATCAGTGTTTGGGTGCCAAAATGGGTGAAAAAGTGTACCAATTCAAATTGGTTTTTCAGCATCCAGGATCATCTTGTATCATAATGGAAGTATGCTGGTGGTATTGTGGAGGCAAAATGGGCAAAATGGTCGGGTCGTGATGCCTCAATAGTTATGCTGTGTACGCCACAAACACAGGCAGCACGCCCACCCAAGCCACCAGGGTCATCTACTTTGGCCCAAACTCCCATTGACGGGTTTTATGCCTAGTTATATGATGATGGGATCTGCATCAAAAAAGGAATATTTTCGGACTTTTGCCCCGTGTTCCCCCTCTGGAGAACACTCGCTGGGCTCAGCAACAAGGACGTTGAGGCTCGACAGTTTTGTCAGATTATTTAACTAGCTAAGGAATGCTAGAGGCTCAGCAGTAATATCAGCGCATCCCATGATTGCTGCTGAGCCTCAGATGCACCAGCATGCAGGGGCAAACCAGGTCTGGCTCAGTGCTCACAGAGCGGCTCATTGCAAGCGGTTGCTCGCTCTGGCTGGTAGCACCCATACTGCTCCATGTCGTACAGGTAGGCCCCGCTGAGGCGTGCAGCTGGACCTATGGGGAGCATGGAAAGCGGGAGCTAGCTACAGTTGCACAGCTACTCGTGCCGGCTGTGCCGTTACCAAGGGTGTAGGTCGGCCATTGATCGCACCATCCAGCTTCTGCGTGTCACCCAGGCTTAAGGAATGCAGTGTCTGGATTAAGAATGTAAACACCTTGTAAACAGCGCATTTTTCCAGGGCGGGTTATCTGAGGCCCAAAATGGGTATGGTCTTGGCATGCTCCCAGGGCATGGGCCCCGTGACGCACAGTTTTCAAGCTTAGTGTTAGATGGTAGTCCTGGTTGCAAGCTATTCATAACACTCGAGCTTGAAAACTGCGCGTCACGGGGCCCATGCGCAATGGGCCGCAGCGTGAACCCTACTTTTCACAGCCAGATGTCCACAGCAGATCAGCCACTGCACCAAGTTTCGTGATTTTTGGTGTTTTGGTGCTCTTGTAATAAACAAACATCGTTGCAAAAGAATTGGAGTGAAAACACCCTGCGTTGGTGAGATGTGCATATCAGGTCATTCACATAAGAACAAATCCAGCAGATGTGTGCTGGGTCAAAAAGTGCCCCCTCCAAACCTGGGTTTCAACATCCAATATCAATGAGCAACATAAAAGAAGTATACTGGTGTGGTTCTGGGGGTAAAAGGAGCTCTGATGAGCCCGTGGTGAGGGCGCACGTGCGCTATCTATGCCAAAATAGGCCAAAAGCAAAGCCTGAGCATCCACCCAGGCCACAAGGGTCGCCCTCTTCACCCCAAATTTTGCCAGCAACCTAGTCATACTATATTATTACAGCTAGAATCAAAAAAGGATCATGCCCAGCCATTTGTTCAGATAGTCCCCTCTGGCGTTTTTCGATGTTTTTCGCTGGGAACAAAATGGTTGTAATTCGCGCCGTGGACGTTTTGCCTTATTAAATAGTTAAATTCAATAATACAGTGGAGGGGAGGCTGGTAGCCACAGCCCTGCTCAGGGGCGCTCTCCTATTCAGTGTCGCTGCGTTTTTGCATTAATTAGAAAGAAATTCATTTTTTTTATCATTTTATTTAGTTCTAGCACTTCCACTCTAATCCTCATCGCTTAAGTCCCCCCCATTGCTGGACCCCTCCTCCTCCTCCTCCTCCTCCTCCTCCTCC
>LKMJ01002979.1_pt1 | contig 15692 bp, 20 predicted proteins | sample 643391 | NCBI WGS metagenome assembly LKMJ01 (sample SAMN04112250, study PRJNA286221) | soda lake metagenome | biome: soda lake; feature: Kulunda Steppe; material: water; isolation source: sample PL-Br10 brine of Picturesque Lake | place: Russia: Kulunda steppe | collected 2010-07
GGCACCTGAGATGGGAAGTCGATTATCCACCCTCGCAACCTGTGGGTTCGGGGTTCGAACCTCACTGGAGGCCACAACCGGCTAAGCTGCCCTTGTTCGGCGGATACAGCCTTGAAACCTTACCTTACCTTCTCTGAGGGAGCACAAACAGGCCTTGACAGTGAAAAAGAACACACACCTCATTCTGCACAAGAGCACTTGTCACAATGTCCATTCCCTCCATGCCAAAGGGAGGATTTCACCGTGAGAATGTGTGCTCGCAAATGCGCACAAGGAGGGGGCACTAGACAGTGATTTCACAGAACCTAGGGAGGATGGCGAACACATCAAATAGACAGTTAAACATGATGTAGCTGCAATGTTGAGTTGCACTTGTGAAATGGTGAGGATATATGATATGTGGTGTGTCATGGTCCATCCTACCTGTTTTGCAATGCATTGATTAACTTACTATTGGGCATGCACACTGCTTCAAGCCTTGTTAGATCAGCATATTTGTGACATTGAATGTGAACGCTCAGGGGGCAAGTACGAAAGAGTCTGACGCAAGTAGGGAATGCAGGCATAAAGGCTTCTTGCGCAGGTGCCCTCCAAGAACTCTCCAATTGGCCTGCAAGTAGGGATCCACAGTCATTGTGCACACGCAGCGGCAGGCTTCTGCTTTTCTTCCAACGATCACGTGTGTATGCAGCACCAGGTGCAGCAGCAGCAGTCATGCATGATTGCAGTGGCTTTGAATCTCGTAGAAGTGCTGCTTTAGTGTGATCCCTGCTTTCATCAGGGAACACATACACTCATGGACTTGCGCCTGTCAGTAAGTGTAAAATATTATCTAAGCTGTGCTGAGGCGCTGCTAGGCTGCATGATTGTATTAGTTTGAGGCATGCTGCAAGGAACATGATGGAGTGAGAATTGGGGCAAGGTATGCCGAGTAAAGGCCGCCAAGACGGAATGCAAAGTGCACCTTGCTTATTTAATAACTGAGGTTGTATGCTTGTGGTCCATGCATAAAGGAGACATTCAGGACACTAGTGTGCCTCCCAGAGCACTTTCCACGGTCTACAACGATGGATTTAAACAAAAGAAGCTGGCTACAACTATCATGAACGAGGCAACATAATGTTTTAAAGAATTGAATTTACGTTGAGTTTTAAAATGTTTATTAACGTATCGTTCAGATCTCTGAAGGAAAGCCAAGTCGTGCAAGTCAACATGAGAAGCCACACAAGATAGTCTGGCAGTATGAAATCTGTGTATATTGATGCAGTTGGTGTGCTTTGAGCTGCTCACTAATAAGCAGAGGAACGGAGAGGATGGACCCCCCACCTCCCACGAGCAGCACAGTCCAAGACATGCTCCTGCAAGAGGCACGCACAGAGATAGGCAGGCTCAGGACAGAAAACTTTCAGTCCAAGCGCCTGGCAGAAGAACGCCTCTCAGCCCTGCAACGGGTGTCTGCAGAGCGAGAGCAGCTCCTCCACCAGTGCCACCAGCTCCAGGTGCATGCGCTGAGGACCCTGGCTGAGGAACAGGCAGCTGCAAGGTCATGGCAGTGCGCTTTAGCCTGGCCGCGCACACTTGCGGCCCTGCATGCATGTGCAGGCGCGGGCTGACCAAGCTGCAGGAGCAAGATCTGGAAAGTGTGTTGGTGTGCATCCATGCTGTGCTGCTGACCTGTACCACCTCCATGATGAGCGAGACACCTGCTTTCTCCACAAAACGTATGCCGCAAAGCAACCAACCACTGCATAAGCAGGAACGCCAGCGTGGACAGGCCCCGCTCCTTTGAAAGGCCACCCCGTTACCCCCGTAACCAGCCACTGCATGAATCATTTAAGCCGCATGCCTGACAGCGTTTCATGCGCTGTCCCATTGGCTCATAGACCCACAGGCGCTGCCGTGACACGCGTGTGCATGCACTCCCAGGACCTGCTGAGCTCCAGCCAGGCGCGGGTGCAGCAGCTGCAGGGCGTTCAGGCGCAGCTGGCAGAGCTGCAGCAAGGCCAGCAGAAGCTGCAGCAGGAGCGTGAGCTCAGCCTGGTGCGGGCATACATGTGTGCGTGTGTGCATGTGTGTGTATGTGCACGCCTGCTTGGGCGCGAGGCCAGCTATCTTGCCTCCATGCTATCCGTCTTGCTTCTAGGCTGAACTCCTTATACAAGGAATGAGTGTGTGCGGGGTGGTTGCTGTTCCATGCTGTGTGTTCGCACGCATGCCTCGGTGTTTGTTTGTGTGTTCAAATGTGTGTGTGTGTGTGCCTCGGTGTGCACAGTATATACAAGCAGGAGGAGGACTGGGGCAAGTGTGTGCATATGCGCATAATGTGTGATGCCCTGCGACACACACGAAGCTCATATTCGGACCATGGCGGCAGCTGCCATAGTCAGATTTGGCGTGTATGCACCTGTGCCAGACAGGAGAGATGGCTGCTTCGTCCCCAGAGGCTACGTCCCAGGAAGCCTCAATCCACCCCCTGAGCCCTCACTTCATGATGCAGGCAACACCTGTGCACGCCGCACAGCATCAACAACCGCCCCCCCCTCCCTTCTTTGCACGCAACGGCAGCGCGGCCTCGATGCACACAAGCACACTGCGAGTGGCCTCTCTACCTGCCCCCTTTGGCCCGGCCTCGTTGCGTGCCTGGCTTCATCACATGACCACACTGCCCTCATACCCCGCCTGACCCGCGACTTTGCCCCCCAAGCCTGCACCCTGGCCCATGTGTGCATTCCCGACCCGCCGCTGCTGCCGTACTGCTTTTGCGACGCAGCGCGCCCGCCGCATCCTCCAAGAGGAGCTTGCAGACGAGCGGCGGCAGCGGAATCAGGTGTGTGTGTATGTGTGTGCGCATGAGCGTGCACCCCTGCCTGTATTTGTATGGTGTGTGCGCATGCGTGTGTCTGTGTGTGTGTGAGGGCAAGCTAGCTCTGCTGTTCCAGCAGCCTTGCTGCGCCTGTTTTGTGCTGCCTGCCAGGGGCAGGTGTGCGAGTGCAAGTGCATGTGTGCAGTGCACAGAGCCTCCTCAGAGGTCCAAAAATGGGTGTGTGGGCGGAGGTGCTGCTGTGCTCAAGCTGCTGTGCTCAAGCTGCTGTGCTCAAGCTGCCGATGACGAGGGATGAAGAGAGAACCAGGGGGTGGGTTGCGGAGGTTGCGCAGAGGAGGATTGGCTGGGGTGGTGATCCAATGGCCGACAGTGAGGATGCCTCAGGGCCTAAGGGCCGCAGTGGTCGGCCACGAGGACACATGCCCAACCAAGCACACATGTGTGCACATACATGCACGCACGCACACTCGCACTCTTGCCCAGACTTGTACAGGCAAGTTGGCTGCGCCCCCCCACGCGTACTCATGCACAGATTCGTACACACATACTCTTGTGCAGGCTTGCACAAGCAAGTAGGCTGCGCGCCCCCACACGCTGCCCATGCCCTGCTGCTGCGCGTGCAGGCAGAGGAGGCCAGGGCCGTGCTGGAGTCGGAGCGCTCGCGGCACCAGCGCGCCAAGGACGACCTCGCGATGGCGCTGCGCGTGGCGCGCAAGAGGGCGGAGGTGCGCAGAGCCCACAGCAACTGCTGTGCACGTGCGTGCTGCATGTATGTGTGTGTGCGTGTGTGTATGAGAGCTACGGAGCCCACAGCGTCTGGCCTCGGGATTGGCTCTGCGTACACTTGTACGCACACACACATGCACACATGCATGCAGCACGCACATGCACACGCATACTCAAGAGCACATTCGCGCAAGCGCACACAGACCCACGCGCATGCATGCACAAACATAAACGCTTGCACGCAAGAACCAACACAGACAACCCCCCCTTTCGGAGGATGGAGGGACAGCGCAGCATGCTACGTGCAGCGTATGCATGGGCTGTGCCCTGTCATGGCCATCCTTCCCTGTGCTTCGTCGGCGCGCGACCCTTGCCGGCCCTGCTTGTCCTGCTGCAGGAGGCAGAGGAGGAGCAGCTGCGCGCGGAGCAGGAAGCTGCACAGCTGCGCGGCGAGCTGAGGGCGCTGCAGTCCCCAGGAGGCGCAGCTGGAGCGGGCGGGGAGGGCGGCGGGGGCGCTGCCGGCTGTGCTCAGCACCCAAGCAAGGCGGCGCTGCCGGGGTCCCAAGAGGTGTGAGAAGGCGGCTGGTGGTTGCCTGCACTGTCGAGGGGCGCGCTGGCTTCAGGGCTCAGCCCGCTTGGCCTGCTTGAGCTCAGCCTGCTGGCTTGGTCAGCGTAAGCTCAGCCTGCAGTGTTCATGGGCGCGCTGGCTCTTGGGCTCAGTCCGCTGACATGTGAGCGCAGTTCACTTGCGGGCGGTTGGCCTGACCGAAGGCCCGAGTGAGTTTGTGGAAGTGGTTGATTGATGAGGTGCATGGGTCTGGGAGATCCCTGTGGCAGGATTGCTTGACTTCCCAACTTTTGCTGTCTACCGTGGCAGAGGTGCAGGTCCCTGTGGTGGGCATGGGTGCTTTGAATGCGCTTGTGAGCTCAGTGCATCGATTGCCCAGTGAATGGCCAGTGCTCACCCCTTTTGATTGCCTGTCAGCTGGTGCGCCGGCTTGTGAGCGCAGACACCCTGCGAGTGCATGCCTGTCTGCACAACTCAGGTTGCCTTAGAGGACGCCCTGCGCGCGGCTGAGTACGAGCGGTGCCGAGCGGAGGCCCTGCTTGGCAGGCTGACGGCGGCGGAGGAGGAGGTGGCGAGCTTGGGACAGGCGAGTCGTGGAGAATGACTTGGACTTCGGAGGATGGCCTTGCTGGCCTTGGGAAGCAGCCCCGCGACTCTCTCGCCATTTGTGCACAGAGTGACCTGCACATGCTGGTGTGCCTGGGCTTATTTTGCCTCTTCTGAATGTCATGGCGCCTGCTCATGCCTCGCCCTCTGCCCCTTGCATCACCCGCGTTGTGACATACACGCAACTGAATGTTACCTCGTGCACCTCTGAGGCCCTCTGACCGTTCGATCTCAAGCCGCCCCCCGTTTCTACACTTCACATACATGCTGCGCATCTGAGCAGTGCCGCTGCAGTAAAAGGTGAATGCAGGCCTTGCAACCCGCAGGGGTCCAGCTGCACACCTCTGCCACTGTGCACTCCCGCATGGTGCGCCTGTGTGCTGCACGTCTGCTCCATGCTGGTGCAGTAAGGTGAATGCAGGCCTTGCAACCCGCAGGGGTCCAGCTGCACACCTCTGCCACAGTGCACTCCCGCATGGTGCGCCTGTGTGCTGCACGTCGGCTCCATGCTGGTGCAGTAAGGTGCATGCAGGCCTCGCTGCACGCAAGGGTACAGTTGTGCAGCTCTGCCTCCTGCCTCTGTGCAGTCCGTCCCGCACGACGCACCTGTGTGTGTATGTATGTGTGTGTGCGCTGCGTCTGCTCCATGCTGGTGCAGGAGGTGCAGGCCCTGGAGGACATGAGGGCCGAGCTGTACAGTGCGCGCCACGAACTGCAAGACCTGCAGGTGTGTGGATGCCCATGGAGGGAGCCCACCGGCAGTGCTCCTCCCACAAAGGCGTGCAGGATAGATTGGCCCCGCTGGCGGATACTCACTCGATGCCCTGTCAGTGTGCGTGGAAGTTGGTTGGTTGGGGCGGTTGGGAGGCGAGGCCTACTGGCTCAGTGAGATGCTTGGCTCTTGCCAGCAAACGGAGTAGGAGGGGGAGCGAGCACCTCGACCAACCGCCCCACACTGCTTTGGTTCTCTGGTCATGCAGCATCCGCGATCTCCCACGGTGTCTACAACAGACGCCTGTCAGCACAGTGTGTTGTGCTGTCCGCCTGCACAAGGGATGCCCAGACTCCAGCCGCTGCCTGACAGCTGCCCTTGTTATGTACTATGGCCTGTTCAAGCCATGTCAGCACCAAATTGACCGGTCAGTCCGCCCCCCGCCCTTTCCGCAAGGCGCCCCCTCACAGCACACAGCGCACCCCTCGCATTGCGTGATACAGCCATCAATACTAACAATGGCGGGTAAGGGAGGGGGCAGGGCAGCGGTGCTAGCAGATGGGGGCGTGGTCAAGGGGAAAGGATGCGCAGTGTCGTGTGTGCATGCCAGCCTAAATGCAAGCACGCACGCAAGCGATGCTGATGCCCCAAGCAATACGCCTGCATTTACAAAACACATGCATATCCCCTACTGCAAGCTGAGTACCTTGCGCGCCCTTGGTGCGCGTGCGTCCCTGCCATACATAAGCTGCCTGTGCATCCCGAGTCATCACTGCCAACCCTGCCACTCAAGCTGCCTGTCCAACCCTGTCACACACAAGCTGCATGTGCATCCCTGCCACACACAAGCTGCTTGCAGAATGTGCATCCCTACCACACATAGGCTGCATGTGCATCCCTACCACACACAAGCTGCCTGTCCAACCCTGCCACACACAAGCTGCATGTGCATCCCTGCCACACACAAGCTGCTTGCAGAATGTGCATCCCTACCACACATAGGCTGCATGTGCATCCCTACCACACACAAGCTGCTGCTTGTGCATCCCTACCACACACAAGCTGCTTGTGCATCCCTGCCACACACAAGCTGCATGTGCATCCTTGCCACACAAAAGTTGCTGCATGTGCATCCCTACCACACACAGGCTGCTTGTGCATCCCTGCCACTCAGGCTGCCCATGTACCCCTGCCACATGAGCTCCCTGTGCATCCCTGCCATCCCTGCCACACGCGCTGCCCGTGCATTCCCAGTCATCCCCGCCCTGGCTCGTGGTTCCCCATTGTGCATAGCTTGTGCCTGCAGCTCTCGCCTCGCCGGTAGGTGTCACCCGGTCGTTTGGCATGCATTTGGATGGTGGCACGTGTGTCAGGGGTGGCACCCACCGTGCAATGTGGCCATGTGGCATGTGTGCCAGTGCCATGTGGATGCTGTGGCAAAGTGGCATGTGTGCCAATGCCATGTGGATGGTCTGGCAATGTGGCACGTGTGCCAGTGCCATGTTGATGGTGGCACGTGTGTCAGGGGTGGCACCCACCGTGCAATGCACCTGCAGGCTCGCCAAAGACACCCACCGGCTGCTGCGAGGCAGCCTCAGGCTCAGCAGGGAGAGCAGCAGCAGCAGCAGCAGCTGCACACGGGCCCCTGCTCGGCAGAGCTGCCGGAGCCGGCAGCAGCAGCAACAGCCAGCAGCGAGCATGTGTCTGAGTATCGCACGCCACCAGAAGTACTCGCAGAGCTTGAGTCGCTGCGCGTGAAGGTGGGGTGTTTTTTAAGTGCACTCCTGCAGGGCCTGCACGTCTTCAGTGCCTGCGCGTCTTCAGTGCGCTCCAGCAGTGCCTTTAACACGTGGCCCGATGGGGGGCAGCTGGTGTGCATCTGAGGCGCCTCTCTTTCTTTGTCAATTGTCTCAGCCGTGTCACTAACCTGTCTTCATTGCCTCAGCCGTGTCAGTCTCATGTCTTAATTGCCTTAGCCTTTTGCTCACAGCACCGCTGCATGTCAACAGGTGTGTGTACTTGTGTGTGCGTGCGCACGTGCTCACTGCACACGCAAGCGCATGCTGCATGCACCTAGTGCTGCACACTCACTCATTTGCACCCCCCCCCCCTTGCACACGCAAGCGTGTGCTGCATGCGCGAGGTGCTGCACACTCACTCGCTTGCATCCCCTCTAGCGTCGCCCGCAGGTGGCCCGCCTCAAGGCCAGTCGCGACAAGCTGCTGGAGCAGATTGACAAGCAGTGGGAGGAGCTGGCCCGGCTGGGGGCGGAGTCCAAGGCGGCCAGCGATGAGCTGGCGTGCACGCGGCGGCTGGCAGCCAACTGGGAGGCGCAGGCGCAGGACAGCCTGGCGCATGTGGAGCGCTTGAAGGTGGGGCGCAGGCGGCCGGGGAGTGGGCAAGAAGGCAGGGAGAGGTGGCAGGGAGGAGGGTTATGTGGGCCATTTGAGAGAGGGAGGGACACAGGCCATTGGATTGAGAGGTGGGACAATGGGGAGGCCTTTGTGGGATGAGTGTCAGCAGTTGGTAATTGGCCCTAAGCCTGCAAACAGCAGGGTGGAGGCAGGCTGCGGGGCAGACTGTTAGGTGTGCGCTTGCATGATAATTTGGTGCCATGGCAAGCGTGCCTTGTCCGTGACGCCCATGGCTTGTCCTGCGCTCAGGAGATGCTTGAAGAGGCGTCGGCCTGGGAGGGTGAGGCGGCCCAAGCGCCTGCGCCTGTCGCTGGCGGCAGTGCTCCTGCTGCAGAGGGGGGGCAGTCGCAAACAGAGAATGGTGCCGCAGGTAAGCGCATGCAGCCCTGCACTGCGGCTCCGTTGCGTACCTGTTGTGACATGCTGCACGGGGAAAGGTGGCAGCCATCAACCTCAGGCACCCTTCCTCACTGCCAACACAGTCATGCAGAGCACCCTCTGGGCCTCTGCCTGCCTGCGACCCTCCAGAAAGCACGCCTGATGTTTTGTAGGTCTCTCACTGTGAAGCACGGCACGCACAGAGCATGCTTGAGCTGCAGTCTGGGACGCACGAGACATATGCCTGCAGCATGGCGTGCAAGGAATGGCATGGCGTGCAAGGAATGCAGCATGGCGTGCAAGGAATGCAGCATGGCGTGCAAGGAATGCCTGCAGCATGGCGTGCAAGGAATGCATGGCGTGCAAGGAATGCGGTCGAGCATCAGGGAATGGGAAGGCTGGTGGAACGCAGGGCGACAGATGATGCTTGTATCATACAGCGACGATGCTGGGCGTGATGCTGTCTGTGCATGGATGGCGTGTCCAGACATGGGGTCAGCAAGCAACACTGTGCCTGGCTGTGTCCTCATACACCTGTGCTTGCAGGTGCCCAAGCAGGCTCTGAAGCAGCCTTATTGCGCGAAAGGGCCCGCTGCGCTGAGATGGAGCTCATGGCGCGTGCGTGTGCAGCTGAGCTGCTTCGTTCACAGCACGCATCGATGTCCATGGGCAAATCCATGCTGCCCGCACTCAGTGGGATTGAGTATCGCCTCACCAGCTTATTACGCTCGCCCACCCTTGAAATTGAGGGAGGTGCACCCCTGCGCTGACTTGTAGGCTGTTTACCTGTGTCTCGGTGACAAAGAACCCAACACTCTTGCTCAGGCCAATTGCGATACAGCTTGGCCTTGCAGTACTGCACTTCCCCATGTAATTCCCTCTCAGCTGGCAAAAGCTCGTGAAAAAGCTCGTGGTGCGCTGTCTTGCCAACTTGTATGGACGCCATCAGCTATGCTGCACAGCTAGCCTCCTGCCCGTGCTGAGTTTGACATTGTATGGGGTACAGCAGAGAATGATCCACACCTACATGCTGGGTCCTCACAGATCCTGGCAGCAGCACGGGTGAGACGGGAGTGGGGGTCGGCTGATGGGAGGGTTCCCAGGGTTACTGGCACTGGAATTCCTTTCTGGGCAATTGTCCCTGGGATCGTCCTCCCCTCACCCTGCAACAACTAGCAACTTGCTGTTGAAATGCAACTGAACGGCACTGTAGAGTCAGACACACTCTTGCACGTCAATGCTGTAGCTGTCTTTAAGACCAGGCCAAAAGGGTCTGACCAACTCTGGTGGCGGATGCCACTGTAGCACCTTCCTACTCCTTTCAAAGTTCTCCTTCAAGTTGAAGGAGGAGGGGGACTTGCACCCCAGCCCTATTGGCCCCTCGTGGCCGGCACTGGTTTGCTATTGCAATCTCCTGTTGCAATGATCATACCCTTACAAATGCCACAAAGTGAGCTTACATATTATCATAATTGGTGTGTTGGGGACTTTTTAAATGTCAGACTGAGTTGGCTACCCTGTGTCAAGTAGGTTACATAGCTGTACCTGCCGGACGAGGGCAGCTAAGCTGAAGCCATTCAGGCCTTCGACCACAACCAACTAAAACAAGCAAGGTGGTGTTCTGAAACCTAGGCACAGCGATCCAGGCACTCGTGCATAGACAAGGCCAGGCCTCAGGTGCCTGCTTGGCTAGCAAAGTCTCTAAGCCTGTCTGCACTCGGCAGTCTAATAATGCATGCTTTTAAATTTGCACGCAGTGCCAGTTGCATTAAGTGCAAATTCTTAGCTCCTACGGGACTGTTGTTGTTGCCAGAGCAGCTCTACATTCAGGTTGTCACTGGAGAGTCTGAGTCTGGAGAGAGCGTGTGAAAGATGGGAAGGGATATTTTTAGGAAAGAGAAGCAAAACTTGCAGCAAAACTTGTGCTAGCTTTTAACACACATTCAACTTTATGCGCAGAGACAATCGTATATACGAGTATTTGGCCTACCCCAGACACAAGAACTCACCTGTAATAAAACTCACAAGCTTATGGCATTCAAAAACACTGAAGCCAGCACCCTGGCCATCTGCCCGCAAAATTAACAATACACACATCAGCGGACTAGTTGACATCTACTTCAGAGCAACACCCATCCCATCCACTACCAATATGCCATGATGCAACCTCAAACAGAAATATGCCAACCATTTAAGCATTGCTCCACCACAACCTCTTCTATGTGATACTGTTTAAGGTTTGAAGGCCGTATCTGCCAAACGAGGGCAGCTTAGCCGGTCAAGCCTACGTTGAGGTTCGAACCTCAAACCAACAGGCTGCGAGGGTGGATAGCCAAATTTCCATCGCAGGTGCCCTGCCACCTGCTCGAGTATCCGGAGCTGGATGTGCTACCCACTACGGGCATGAAGTTACCGGGCACCGTATCCCTTGTTCCTTGATCCCTCCATCTTCATCTGCTGTCAACCATGGCAATGTAGAATCAATGCAGACTGATCCACGACAATACACAAGCCAACCTGGAATCTTGCCCCACACGTAAGAAATCCACTCAGAACCCACAAACATTGAGAGTGTATCACCCACAACAGTCAGCATACACCCCAACCAACTAAAAGAGACAGAGGAACTTCCTTTTTTGAAAATCGCAATTGAACACAAAGAAGATGGATCTCCCAGCAACACGCCTCGTTTAAAATGTCCCTTAAGATCCTCTACCCAACATCAACCATCTACGTGCAATTTTTACCTAGGCTCACACTTGATACAGCAGCTCCCCCTACCTGTTCCATTCATAAGTTGATGGCCCATGCTGGCACCCAAGGTACTCCTGAAAATACACAACAGCATGATGAACCTCCTAGAAGATGGACAAGTTCTCAATCTACTTCAAGATGCAACACATGTCCAAATGATATGGCCCCCCACCAAATTCCTGACACCCCCCCTGCGCAGCAACTAGCTCTTTCTGCATCTGTTGTCCACGCCACCCTTAGCTGCAGTCTGCAATCAAGTACCTCCAAGCAAAAATGAAGAAGACTCCTCCCGCTCAACACGAACCTGGAATGCCCAGGCTCTCAAACCAGGCAGTGAAGCACTCCATACATCAATTAAGGGAAATGAGCTTTGGAACTATAAGTGAAAGAAAACTCGCTCACTTAGTGCCTCAGATGCTGTGAACACCATCTACATCTACGACATGGAGGTAAGTTCCTTAGACGACTGCCGAGTTGTCCCAGCCAAGTCTAGAGACAATTCGGGATCCCAACTAACAGAAGCAATACCATGCCAACTTTGCACCAAATTGATCAAGAAAATTGGGCACTTCCTATCTTCTCACCTAAATGGTCTGAACCTATAGCCCACTCTGCCATTGAGTGCGCATGCTGTGAAATTTGATTCTACAATTGTGGCCTTCAGCCTGAAACAAATGTACTCCAATTCAATGACGTGTACATCTGTGAGGTTTGCCACCGGACCTACCACTGGGTATGCCTCAAAAACATTGCCTGCTACCCCGAGAGGCAAAGAGAGGAAGTCGACAAGAATGACAAGTGGGCTTGCCCTGGCTGTGCTCACTAAATGATGAACAAAAACAAAAATAGACACTTTGAGTCCTCTGATGAAGAACCCATACAGGTCACCTGGAAACCCACCTGTGAACTGGAAGAGCTAAGAGATAAATTGCCGACCCTTATCAAGCATATAAAGGAATTTGAGGCACAGGCGGATGAGCCTGACCTCTCTCTGCCCACAGCAGACCGACTTGTAGACAATCTAGAAAGACAATGCTTTGATGTGTCTGACAAGTTTAGCCCCTGCACACAAAAGACGGGCAGAACTGCGAAATAATGTCACCTTTGACGTTAACCCCACTTATCCACGAATAGACATACAACCCACTGGGAGTTGTGAGTTCTGGATCCGCAATATGGACCTTGTCAGATACAAGCTCAAAGCGAGCACTGAGCAGCCCACCCTTCACACTCATACTCCACCCCTTATTCTTCCAGAAATCTACTCATCAAGACTGGCTCGTATCTACAGCACAGATGGTAAATGCCTGGGCATGATGGCACCTGAATGTCTAAGCATCCTTCATACAGCCTTCCAAACAGCCAAGCTTAGAGGTTTCCACAACAACATGACACTCGCAGCTGGGAGCTTCGACTACTTGCCAGGAAAACAAAATTAGAAACGAAACACCACGGCAAGAAAATCAAATACTCTTACTCGTGAGCTCTTCTAATCCATATTCACACTACCCTCCAAAATGGGCTCTGGTAACACAAGAGAAAATGGCCTCTTCCCTAGACTACAATCCAAGGTACCTCTACTATTGGAGTGCAGATTCACGTGATGCACACTTTGGCGCCCACCTCAAATTTCTCTCGTCCCAATTCACTGGTTTCTCTGTCTGTCATCCCATCTAAAACGACCACACCATGCATCTCAGCTTTAGGCATGCTATCTATTCAGCCATCCTCAGCACTGAGGCAACTGTCACCTTCATGTTCCTACCATCTTGGAAGGGATCCATGATCACTTGCCCTTTCTCTAATCTCCTGACAACCTATCCTCACCTGTGTTACAAAATTGGTACGATACCAGCTAATCAGGTCACCTGCGCTACCCCTCAATCCTGGGCTAGCCAAGAGACTCTTCTACCCCAGGCTTTCTGGAATCTCCGTATCATAGCAGTCTGGTACACAGTCGCACGGCTTCACCCTAATAGCCACAACCCTACATAGCTGCAAATCTTTCCCGGGACATTCCTAAGCACACTGGCACCTTAACAGCTTTGCTAATGATCCCATACATTTAACTAGACATGCTGAGACAGCGACTGGTCTCAAGAAGTTTTGGAAGCTTCACAGACAAAATTCAGACCACCAAGTGCCCCCACAGACCTGCTTCGGTTGGAGTTGTCCCCTTCTCCACCAATTCAAACAGGTTATCACACTCAAGACTGCTGACTGGAGGTCCTGGACATATACAGATGGTAGCAGACACATCCAAGAAGGTGGTCAAGTTATTGGGGCAGGTGTCTACCACCCCAGTACGGGCAACTCCAGTTTGGTCGAACCTTGTGGTGCTGGTATAACCAACACCATAGTGAGAGCACAACTGACAGCTATAGCTGCTGCAATTGCACATGGTCATGATCATATTGCCACAGACAGCCTTACCGCACCCATCAAATTAAGGAAAAATTGTTGTACCCAGAAAAGCAACGTCACCATGTCCAAGGGGACATCCTCAAAATCCTTCTAATACCTTCCATAACTCTCAATCCCTCATCTTCCTTTTCTCACGCCGGAATTGCTGGAAATGAATGTGCAGACGCCCTTGCCAATTACCAAGCCTGCCACGGAAATATCATCCCTGCTGAAACAACTGCCTGCACTGCAGGCCCTGGTGGCAACCCTTTCTATGATGTTAGCTGGCAAGCTGTTGAAGAAGTTTATCAGCAAGGATTTGGAACTGAAGCTCCTCGTAATGGCACCAGATTGGCTTACCTTCCAAATCTTCAAGCCTCACTAAAATCCAACATTGATTTAAACCATAGATTAGGTTATGCCAACTCAAAAACAGGATATTCTTCTTATTACCAGAGTCCACTGCTTCCACACGTCCACAAAGGTATTAGCAACGCATTTTGGAGCATGTCCAATCTCTTCCTCCAAACAAAACACAATATCTTTTGCTACTGCACAGGCACCCTTTTCAATCAGAGACATGCTGTCCGCTTTGGAAAGTCCACTAGCTTTCAGTATCCACTCTGTCAGCAAGCAGATAGTGCTCTTCATATCCTTTCAGGGTGTCAGCATAATCATTTCTGGAATGATTACTGAAACCCACAACATTGCCTGCAGGCTCATCATGAAAGCCTCTCTAGCAGGATGTTTGGTCCATATGGACGCTGGCAGTACTGACCTATTGGCCCAGAAGAATCTTCAAAGTCCTGAGCATTCTAATTATATGACATCACACAGCTGGCTTTTTGATGCCTGTTAAGAGACAGGCTAACCTCAAGTCGCCCTGATGCCATTCTGGTCACTCCCATACCCATTAAATCCAAACAGCCTTCCACTACTCACTCACAACTGGTGCAGCACGCTAGATTTCATGGGGAATTGTGCAGAGCTCACAATCTCAAAGCTACTAAAGAGGAGGTACACCTGATAGAGGTCAATTACTGTTAAGACACCAGGCCTGGTCAAAAGCTGGAGGCCTCTAGCAAACAACACGAGACTCTATGCAGGCGCTTGAAAGCCAAGAAGGTTACACTCCACACCATCCCTCTTGGTGTAGGAGGTTCAATCCATAACTCAAACACTTTGCAATATTTTAAAGAGCTCGGCCTTGACTCACAAAGGATCCTCAAGACCACCCTTAAATTGCATGCATATGCTCACTCCGTGCATTTTACTCAAAATTTGACTACAACAAAACGTGCGCATGAAAAAATAAAATGCTCTCAAGGCCTTGGTCTGGAGCAGGGGGCTGCCCGCGACCCTCCAGATCCCACTGATAATCTTTTCCGTTGGTGAAGGAGACTCACGGCAATTCGGGCCAATGTGTCCTTTTCCTTAATTGATGCAGGGAGTGTCTTGCTGCCTACGTAGCTTTTCTTTTCTTTTCATTTATGATACTGGTGCAAAACACATAGAAAGCACATTGCTCAATTCAGAACCTTCCTGACCCTGAGTACTGATGTTCCTCTTCCAAGTTTGAAGGTGGGGTTTTGTCTGGTGCTTGCACCATCCGTAAACCTCTCCCTTACTTTTTTCCAACAGGCCCTGGGGGCATCCCTGTTGGCGTGATCTCATTTCCTCTTTTCTCTGTTATTCACCCCACTATTATGCTGCAAATGCTTTGCAAATACAGCACAGGGGCAAACGCAAGCCCATGACTCTACATCATCAGCGGTGTGGAGGAACTTAAATCTGAACCAATGCGCAGGGTATATGCAACGGAATCGATCACATTTGACAGAAGTTAAATTCGTTTAAAATCTACACATTCCTGTTAAAAGGGCATGCTGACCAAGGTCAAAAGCCATGATTATAAGGGCATCGGAGCAACTGCAAAAATATGTTTAAGGTTCCTTAATGTTTTACATGGGGAATATTAATAGACGTGAGGGGCGCGGCTCTCGAGGAAAGCTACTGCGCAGTGCAGAGGCTCTTTGAGCGTCTGTCTGAGCAACTGTGAGTGAAGGATATAACAGGGTTACGGTTATAAAGAGCCAAAATTCGTGCCTCCTCAGTACAAGCATATGCACACATGCGAACATCCGCGCGTACAAACACTAGAGTGTGCATGTGCACATGAACTCAATCCCTCTGTACATATGCATGTACGTGAACGTAGAAGCTTGCATCCAATGCACAAAACACACACGTACACACATACATTCAAAAACACACACACACACACACACACGCACGCACGCACGCACA
>LKMJ01002980.1_pt1 | contig 15691 bp, 27 predicted proteins | sample 643391 | NCBI WGS metagenome assembly LKMJ01 (sample SAMN04112250, study PRJNA286221) | soda lake metagenome | biome: soda lake; feature: Kulunda Steppe; material: water; isolation source: sample PL-Br10 brine of Picturesque Lake | place: Russia: Kulunda steppe | collected 2010-07
CCTCCTGCTTCCCCCCCTCCATCTCCTCCAAGTCCCTCCAACCCATCCCCTCCATTTCCTCCCAGTCCGCCTTCACCTCCAGCCCCTCCTTTTGTCGCATGCCCTTGCGACGCCTTCCCTGAAGCAGACAACGGAAGCTGCATGGTGAACAAGACGCGCATCTTTTTTGAGCCCCAAGGTGGGCGCTCATGCTCATGCGCTCATGCGCTCATGCGCTGGGCTGGCTATGCCCGATTCCTTTACCCTGATTTCCCTGTGGGCATGTATGTGTACACAGCATGTGTGCTGCTGCTGCTGCTGCTTTTGTCTGTAGGGGGCGGCCAGCCGCATGTCCGCTGCACAGCTGGCATGTATGTTCTGTCACCAGGCATCTATTCATTCGCTTTCTGCTGGAGCTACGACTGTTTACCACCGCGCTTTTCCAACCAACGCTTCAGCCTGTTAGTGGAACAGCTGCCTATCCCTGACGGTGAGGCAGCTACCTTTGGTCTTGACCGGTTGTGCCCAAGACCTGCATGCCTTTTTGCTCATTGTACATGATTGCTCACCTTCACGACTTGTGAGGGAAAATGCGCACGCAAGCTTTGCCTGAAAGCACATTTTCCACGTGTGAATATAGGCTGCAGAGTTAAGTACGCCAAGAGTTTCCTTCTGCCCAGCACCAAGTGTTGATTTGCTAGTTTAACCTGCCCCACCTCTGAAACTTGCTCATGCATCATTGGCATTGCTTGTGTTATATGTCGTACTAGGTCCCACTACGGGAGAGGGAAACGTGACGAGCACTGTGATTTCTATCCTCCATGAGCCAAGTTCCAATCCAAGTGCCAGAGGCTACTTTGTTGATGAGAGTGGCCAGCTGCTGCCCTTGGATGCTGTGATGGATGAAGACGAACTGTTTCTTCCCCCCTCCGGACTGGCTGCGCTGGACCTACGCATGGCAGTTACTGAAGAGAATGATGTTGAGGTGCGTGCAAATGGTTAGTGAGGACATGCCCACATACTGCGCATGCATGCCAGCATGTAATGCTCGTGTGAATTGTGCTGGATAAACATGCACACGCAGCATTGATGTGCACATGCAGGCCAAGAGGGTGGGTAAGTCTATGTAGAGGTGTCAGGCAAATTCCCACTTAAGTCAAGGTTGAGCTGTACTCGACCTGACTCAAGCTTGACCTGGGCCGTAAGTCACATTAAACTTAAAATCCATGTATTGTTTCAGTACTTCACAATGTCTGGTGCAAACACTTTCGCAAGTTCCCACTTATGGCCTCTACACGATCAGGGTATGAGTTCACCTTTCATTGCAGCAGTCAGCAAGGATTGGTCGGGAGGCAGTTAGGAAGGTTGCTGCTCAAGTCCCAGCCTTTCACCTTGTAGCTGTTGACCTCAAAACCAATTCACACTCACTAAGAATGTATAAACTTTTTAAACACTTATGACTGACCCCGCTTGCAGTACATGTTGGCGATGGTGACGACAAGCTATGTCCAAGCAGACCAACCTTTAGTGCCGGTCTCTAGTTGCCCGTGTTGGACGATTCCAGAGAATGGACAGTGCGATGGCATTAAGGTTCCTGTTACACTGGAGACTGTGCCAGATGGCAACAACAACGGCATCTCTTTCCAGCAGTGCGTTGACCCTGCCAACTTCGACTTCTTGTAAGTCTATCAAATCCTCCCAGCTGTGCTGCTAGATCATAAATTTAATTGATTGCTAAGGACAGCCCCATGGACTTTGCCACCTGACTCTGCTGTTGTCAATTGTTTTCCTGCCCAAATCACCCTGCTTCCCTTGTGCTGCTTCTCTCATTGCAGCCGCGGGGAGATGGCATTCTCGTTCTGCTGGCGGTACAAGTGCCTCCCAGATCAGTTCTCCATCTCCAACTTCACGGCTACCATCTCCCAGCTGGACAAGTTCAACATCAAGCGCATGCCCGGAAATATTGTTTACAATGCCACTCTGAAGGTGGGGCAGGACAAGCTTCTGCAGCCTCAGTTGGTAGTAGGACACCTCGCAACAATATAATTGCTAGTAAGTGCTGTGGCAGTTTTTGAAAGCCAACTCCAAAGGCCGAACTCCTGTATTCTTTGAAGGGCAACTTACACTGCTTGCATTCATGTGTGCGACTGTGGCTGCGCTCCATTTTGTTGCAGGCCACCCCAGGAGTCCAAATCTATGTCCACGGTCTGCCCAAAGACACCCAGCATGAACCTGTGGCCTTCGGACACAACGACACACAGGGCGGGGTTACGTACATGGGCGGCGACTGGGTGACTACCAACATCACCTTCCCCCCCCAAGGCCTGGACAACCTGACGTTTGTGTACACTGTACCTTTGGGCTTTGACGACCTGTCTGCCGCGGTGTGTTGCAATGCTGCATGCAGACAATGTGCTGTAAGAGTGTTCAATGCATGAAGAATGCATGCATGCTTGCATGTGGACCATGAGTACTGCAATGGAGGGGCTGCCTGGAGTGAGCAGCCCGCCGTTTGTTGCCTCTTGTGCTTTGTGTGTGCTTCTGGGGGGCCTGCCACCCCTCTGGTGTCGTGAGCGTGCTTCTTGGTAGTCTTCCACACCTCCTGTCCTTTGTGTGCGCTGCTGGGGAGCCTGCCACACCTCTTGTGCTTCATGTTCGCTGCTGGGGGGCCTACCACGGCTACCCACGGCCCTGGCCGTGTGTGCAACTGCCTGCCTGCACAGGTCACCATGAGCATTCAACCAAACCAGGAACTGCCTGCCGCGCCGCCGGCTCCACCAGGCACTGTCTGCCGGTAGGTGTCAGGTGTCATTTGCCTCATAGTCTGAGCAGCTGGCCCCCAGAGCGAGCTCACCGGCATGTGTAAAACCTTGTCACCATGCGCTGCCTGCCGGTAAGAGTCAGGTTTTGTGTCCCTCCTCCTGAGCAGGCGCGAGTGACTAACCTTCAAAAGCGTGCTTGCTGGTATATTTTACTGGAAACCTGCATGCTCACACCTGCTGAGGCAACTGCTGCAGCAGGGTCTCCATCTGGCATTGCATGTTGGGCCCAAGGCTGGCCACTTGCTCCGCCTGCGCTCTACTGCGTTCAAGCGCTCCCGTGCGCTCACATGTGCGCGAGCATATGTGCAGGTGCAGGCAATCCCTACTTGTAAAGTTGCATGGCGATGTTCGCGAAACAGAACCAGCCCTCTGATATGTGTGCCAAGGCCGCCTTTGGGGGCAGTAAGTGTGCTAGTGCTGAACGCTTTACTATGGGTCCCACTGTTTTTGGTCCTGTGTTGATCCTCCCCCCGCCTTTGCTTAGATTCCATTATGCTGTCTGCAAGTGTCCCTCTACTCCGATGCCTGTTCCACCCTAGGTGTCCAGACCCGCCCCTCAGCGATGGCACGTGCGAGGACGAGTTCACCTTGCTTACCACAGTGTCACGCAACGACACTGATGGCAACATCCTCGAGGACGCCTGGTGCCTGCCAGTGCCGCAGTATGACCTGTTCACCCAGACCTTTTGGTGCGTTCAAGTGGAAAGGGTCTGAAGCTCGTGCTGCAGATGAAGTAGACTTTTGTGGTGCCTGCCAGTACTGCAGTATGACCTGTTCACCCAGACGCTCTGGTGTGTTTGTCTGCGGGTGCACGTGCATGCGTGCGCATGCGCAGCTGTGGAGAGTGACCTACAGTAATGAGGCCTGAGGCCGCTGATAAATTTACAGACTGATCTTCACATAACAAGCATGCATGGCTGTGCCTATAGACTGGTAAATTGGTCAAGGCGCTGAGGATCGAGGTCACAAAGCTATGTGTTGCTGCTTGGCTCAAAACTTGCCCAAGGGCAGCTGCCGATTCTGATGTGTGGCTGGGAGAACTGGCGTCACACGGACAGCAGACACTCAGCTTTGGGGGCTTTGGGCCAAGAGCAGCACCCATGCCCAAATTCTTAGCATGCATGCGTATGCTCCCCCTCAAGTTAAGCATGCAAGCAGGAGGCAAGCGGCCCATGCCACAGGCGCAAATGTTGTCAGGTGAACAAAACAACCGCTGCCAGCATGCTTGTGAGATTCAAACTCCAATGGGCGCGTGAGGCACACTTGTATCATCCCGTTCCCCGTGTTGGCACGCATGCTGCCTTGGTAGCACAACAGCAAAATTGTAATTGCACTGCAGTAGGCCCCCTTTTGCATGAAACCGGTAATTTTACATAAGAAATGCACACGCCGCTGGGTGTTTGTTAAGGTTCTCTACACATTGGCTTTGGGCCTGCCTGGACAGCATGACAGTAACAATTATCTTAGGGCCTCCTTGTGCATTAACCCGCTATATGCATGTATGTGCATTAGATTGCACAAGTATGTTAGTGCCATCGGTTGTGCGTCCAGGTTTTCCACGTGTTGGCGTTGGGCCTGCCTTGACAGCAGCTTCCGCGCGCCAGACCTGGACATAATCAAGCCTTATACACTGACGTGAGTTGCGTGAATGTCAATGAAGGTGTAAGAGTTCACAAAAGAGGTCCACGCAAAATGTCTGATCAGGATAAAATCAAACCAAAAACACAAGGCGAGCTGGTTGCCAAATAACTATATGGGCCTGAGGGTGATTGAGGCATGCAGGCTCTGTAAGAGAGTGCTTGTGGGCCAAAGGGACTTTTTCTCGCTTGTGAGCAGGGTGAACACATTCAGTAGGTCAAGAACTTTTGCGATGGCCTATGCTGTATGCTATCTGAGTATTTAAAGTGTTAAACCTAGCAGTCTTCCTAAGGTTGGGTTGTACGTCCATTTGCCCAGACCCAGGGTTGGGTCATGCGTCCATTTGCCCAGACCAATGCGCTTATGATACGAACAGTTCGCGTAGTTTACTACAATGCGTCCGCATTTCGGGGTCATTTTTGAGGGTAGTGGTTAGGGGGGGTAGAGGAGGGCCTGTGGGTCCCCAACTGCCCCCCCAGCTACCTATAACCACCCCTAAACGTTCATGTACATATATATATATATATATATTCAAAATGCTTAGAGAAAAGGGGAAGGAGTGGAATCATGTCAGGGTCATTGAGCTGAAAGACATGTCGCACCAGCACAAGGTGGAGTGCAAGTACTGCAAGTATGTCTTTGTAGGTAGTGCTTCCAGCATCAGGAGGCACCTCCTGCACATTAATCCGGTTTGTGAGTAGTTCACTAGTGCACAGCGGATGAAGCAGTCCTGCAGCCTGTCCTGGATGAGACTAGGGCCAGCAATGCTGAGAGCAAGGCAGCAGCAGCAGCAGCGCAGTGTCAGCTCAACAGGAGTACAGCAGCAACTGCGTGCACCGCCTTGGCACTTGCAAATAAGCAGCAGGCGGCTTGTGGAGTGCAGGAAAGCAGTGAGCAAGGCTGAGCAGGAACACAGGAAAACCAGGGGGGAGGGGATTCCGCATTGGACGCATTGGGTTTTTCGTGCGCAAACGTCAGACATTGAAGGCAATGCGATGTAGACCCAACCCTGAGTCTTTCAATTGGTGTGGGTTTGGTGAGTAGCAAGGTATGTGGTCATTGGCACCTTGCGTACAGACTCAAAAGGTGCCAATGACTAAGTGCATTTGACCACACACCTCACTTGGCGCTTTAAATGCCGCTGTCTTGTGTGCAGCATTCGCAACATCAGCCGCCTGAACATCGACCGCATGCCTGGAGGTGCTGCCCAGTTTGAACTGCGAAAGCCCCGGCAGGTGGACATCCAGGTCTGGGCAAATGCAGCAGATGGGAGCCCACGCGTCGGACCCTTCAATGAGGAGGACAGCATCGTGGAGCTGCCCAGCAGGATCGGCTCGTTTGACATCTCCATGGACATTCCTGCACAGTGAGTGGCTGCATAGTCGCAGTTGTGCAACATGTTTTCAGCCTTGCTGTTGCCCTTGCTTGAGCTCCACTGCTATGGTGCCTTCGTTGGTCCCGGACAAAGTAGTTGCCCTGCCGACCAATGCGCTAGCCTAGCAGCATCATACTGTGCGCTTGATGCGCCATGGTTGCATCATGTGCAAGCCTGTGCTCCTTGTGTGGAGCCCAACATCATTAACCTCTGCCTCGCAGCAATCCTCTCGCCACTGCTGCCAAAGAAGTCTTTCTGCCCCACTGTATTGCAGTAGCCTGTGACATGATGCTGCAAGGCTGCACATTACTTTTGCTTTTTCTGCAGGCCATGGGTGGACAACAATGCTGCCGCAGTCGTGATCTCCCCACTTCGTGGGCCCATCCCGCCCCCCGCCCCCATCCAGCCTCCCCTTCCTCCTGCTCCCCCAGAGGACCCCACCAACACACGCAGGGTGAGTTGCTGATGACAGGTGCAAAGCTAAGCAGGATAGTGGCAAGCAAGTGGCAGACAAGCGGTAGAGGTGTATGACGCAAAGCAGACAGACATGCTGCATTGAATGGGTAAGAAGTGCAGCTGTACTGACTTGAAGAGCGTCAGCTGTGCTAGCAGGGAGCTTGAACACTCAGCTGTAGTCGACTTCCTTTCTATTCCTTGGATGGTTGCAGCTGACCTACACCACATCCGTGTTGCGCGACATTGAGAGCCTGGATGCTCTGGAGGCATTTTTGAGGCGCAACGCTGCAGACATCTCGGCAGCACTGACAGGCTACCAGCTCGTGCTACCTGTAGGACTGAGGGATTTTTCGCAGGTGAGGTTATACTTGGTTCTGCCCTGGCAAGTGGAGGGGCTTCCCTTGGCACCTTGGCGCTCAAGCAGACAAACAGACAACTCCTTGATATGTGCAGGCCTAAGAATGCTGTTTTGAGATTTTATTTAATCAAAGCAATATGTTAACCCAACAAACATTTGGGTTGGTTGCACCTGGAGCTTGGCAGGCACCAGTGGTGTATGCTTGCCACGCACCTATTTCAGTGCCTGGGGGCTTGCCAGTAGCCTGCCCGCGTGCCACCATCGCCTGCCCGCGTGCCACCATCGCCTGCCCGCGTGCCACCATCGCCTGCCCGCGTTCCACCATCGCCAGCCTGCGTGCCAACATCACCTGCCTGTGTGCCACCAACGCCTACCTGCGTGCCCATGCATCTCATGCCAGCCCATTTCTGACTGCCTGCGCGCTTTTACAGATGGCTGACTGCTCTTCTGGGTCCATCCAAGCCATGGAGCAGGGGCTGGCCACTGTGCTTGGCCTGGACGCCTCCAAGGTGGCAGTGTCATGCAGGTGAGCAGAGACGTGGTTCTTTCGGCTCTGTCAATCGTGTGGTCATCAGGGGCTCCACATGTGCCATGCAATGTGCATCTTCACTTGGCCTGAAATGCCACATGCCCTCACGCTTTCTATGTTCTATGCTCGTACGTGCTTGGCTTGCCTTACGCTGCTCTTCCTCCCCTTGGCCTCCAAGCTTTGGTTTTTTTATGAGGAGCTGCAATGAGCATGGCAAGGGCTGCATGCTCGAGAATGGCACCGGGATGTGCTATGCATGCTGTGCACCACAGTGAGCTATGCATCACAGTGAGCTATGCATCACAGCGAGCTATGCATCACAGTGAGCTATGCACCACAGTGAGCTATGCATCACAGTGAGCTATGCATCAGTGAGCTATGCACCACAGTGAGCTATGCATCACAGTGAGCTATGCATCACGGCGAGCTATGCATCACAGTGAGCTATGCACCACAGTGAGCTATGCACCACAGTGAGCTATGCATCACAGCAGCTATGCACCACAGTGAGCTATACACCACAGTGAGCAATGCATCACAGGGAGCTATGGGCGCCTGCCATGCAGTTGCATGCATTCAATACCAGCACAGGCCTAGTATGTCCGTTCATCCACCTGGCCTGCATCAGCCTCAGCATCCATTGGCCTTAGCTGATGCACGCACCTGATGTGTACTTGTGACTGGGATGTGAATGCGTCTGCAGATTCACCGGCTCAACCACATTGCGAAGAAGGCGGTCACTGCTGGGTGGACGCAACCTGCTTCAGCAGGTGCGCAATTTTTCGTTTATCATTGTATTGTCGACAGCCAGATCCTGGGCTACATGCGCAGCTGGGAGTTTCGTGCTTGTCTGCAAAATGCTGAGTCCATTTGAGCCAGTGTTCTGGCCATGCGATAAGTGCTCCACCTGATCTGCCACCGCTGAAGCTTTAAAGCTGCTTTCAATCTAGGTGACATGAATTCCCCTCACCTTCTGGCTTGTCAGCACCGAATGCGTTCCCCTGGCCTGTCTTCCAACATCAAGCTTGGCAATCAGCTCAGCTATGTGTTGGCGGGACCTTGGTGCTGCAGCATACCTTGCATAGCCTTCCCCAGACTTGTAAGGCTGCCTGGCACGCGCTTAGCAGGTGCATTATTTGAGATGAAATAGTTTTCCCTTGGGCGTGCATGCCAAACTGCAGGGCCTCCGTCAGCTGTGTGACGGGCAGTCTCTGGACCTGGGGCTGGAGTTGGACCTGGATGCTGACAGCGTGCATGCACAGCCAGATGGCTTGGACTCATCCGTCTCTGAGACCAGTGCCAAGCTCCAAGAGAGGCTGGGGCAAGATGTGTGCCTGGGCCAGGTGCGCATTGGGATCTTGTCTGCATGCCGGGTCGCGCACATGCTCTGCGCCTTCGACAGTCCGGGTGCAAGGCTGCCCTGAGTAGTGTGACTCAATTTCTTGTGTTCAGTTTGATTTTAAATCAATTGATATGATGCATCCCCTACTCCCCCTGCAGGCGCTGAGGGCCTCCAGGGTCAGCTTGACGCAGCCAAGGTCAAGCGCACTGTCCCTTGATGACCAGTGCGCACGGCTGCGCCAGTCCCTGGTTGTGGATGACTTCAGCATCATCGGTCCTTGTGAGTCTTGGAGGCATGCCCAGATTGCCAAGGCAGCTGCGTGTGTGGCCGGATGTCTGAAGCATACACATGCGCGTGTGCGCGCTTGTGTTCCTGCACCACGTGATATGGAGCTTGGACAGTATTCTTGATTGGGAGCTCGGATAGCAGACTTTGATAAGCAGTCATTAACGTCATCGGAATCGTGCATGCTGCGAGCTTGCAAGCCTTGCTTAGATCAGGCCGGTGCAGTAACATGAGTGTGCCTCGGCCCATCATCCATGCGGCAATATGGTGTGCACAATCAAAAGTCTTTTTTTCTCGGGTGTTGGGGCAAAGAGGCTTTGGGTTCAATGAGTGCCCATGAGTGCAAGAGCTCCAAGAACTTGCACTCATGCGTTTGCACGTGTACGCCTACATATGCACAAATGCTCATGTTGAGACTCTTCACACAGAAGATCCTGGCCTTTCCCATCTCCCTGCCTGTAAGCAGCAATAAAGCTCTGAGCTCAACATTGCGCTTGTGCGTGCACAGTCTGACCGGGAACACCTTCGCCCTCCTTTCTGCTGTGCCTGCCTACCTTGACATGCAGTGTGTGAGGAGCAAGATATTGGGCTCGTCGAGCCTGACACTGGCAGTGCTGGCAGTGCTGGCAGCAGCAGTGGAGGCGATGACAATGTTGCGCTGGGCGTTGGCCTTGGCGTGGGCTTAGGTGTGTGGCTGCTTATGCATGTCGACCAGGCTGCTTGCCGCCAAGTACCTTATGACGAGCATGAGGTAGTGCACCTGAGCAGCTCATGTTGGCGATAGCTGGCGCTGGTAAAAAGATCGTAGCAAGCAAGGGGGCGCAGACCTGGGCAGCAGGCGTTGGGGGGACGGCAGAGGGATGACAACAATGCTGCCTCAAGGCGTGGAGCAGGGCATCAGGGCTGCTGCTTGCAACCTCTGCACTTCACCAGCTGTGCAATGCTGTTCCCGCGGGTGTTGAGCGGTGCATGGCCCATAATTTTGGTCGTGCTTGCTGGCCATGGCCAAGTTGGCCAGCTGGCTGACCATGGTCTGGTTGATGTATGCTGGCTGACAAGCTGCTGGGCATGGCCAGATTGGCTGCTGGAGCACTGCTTTTGCACAGATAGACAGCATGAGGGCCAGCTTACTCCTCCGCTGCCTTGCATGGCGTGTTCACTTTCAAGCATGCTTGTACTGGTGCTGCATGAGTCACGCGAGCCCCTGCGCGCAGGGGGAGGCCTGCTGCTGGTGGCGCTGGTGGCGCTGATCATCCTCGCTGTGCGCAAGCGCCGTGCCATGGAGGAAAGCATCTTGGTGCGTGGGGATGCAGCACATCCGGCCCACATGCATGTGAGCGCGAGCGCCTGTGTGTGTGATCAAATGGTTGTCATAAAATAATGCTGATTAATGATTGAACCTGAGCATGCCTCTACCATTTGTAGCATGCATGCCGTCTGACCACAGGTTGCACACGAAAGCGCAATGTTTCGCTTTCTGTTGCAGACCTCTACAGACCCAGCCCCTCCTACATTCAGCTGCAGACACAAACAAGAGCAGATGCACGTGTGCTTTCCATTCAGCGCACACAGATCTGTATATTCCACCATTCTCTTGAGCACGTGTGCACACCTGCGTATGCAAACACGCACCATGCAGGCGCGCACACACACACATAGGCATGAGTGCACACCAATACATGCTTGACATGCGCAGCGTGCTTGACATGTGCATGCGTGCTTGATGTGTGTGCGCATGCTTCACACGTGTGCATGCGTGCTCCACCTGTACAGGCTGGCGCCAAGGCTGGTGGCAAAGTGGCCCCTGAGCCCACAGAGAGATCAAAGGGTGCAACCCAGGCCTCGATGCCGGAAGCCTCAGCCCCTCCGCCTCTCATGGCGGCAGTCCGGCGCGGCATCGCCTTTGCCCATGACATGCCTGACAAATGTGAGATGCTCTCACCCTGATGATCCCGGCATACATGAGATGCTCTTGCCCAAGATGTGCCGGACAAACTTGTGATGCGGCCTCCCTGATGTACCCGGCATACATGAGATGCCTTTGCCCAAGATGTACCTGACAAACTTGTGATGCGGCCTCCCTGATGTACCCGGCATACATGAGATGCCTTGCTATCCATGGCATGCCTGACCAACCTGAGATGACTCTGCCCATCACGCGCCTGACGAACCCGAGGTGTCTTTGCACATGTCACGTCTGGCATACTTGGTGCCTTACGTACCTGAGATGATGTGTCGTGCCCTTTCCCTGCCTTTTCTCCTGCCCCTGCGCTGTTCTTCCTGAGTGCTGCAATGGCTGCAAGGTGCAGCGTCTTGGCAGGCAGCCTCTTGAATATCAGGATCTTCTCCCGTTCTGACTCCTTTCCTTGCGCCAGTGGTCGTGAGTGAGCTTGATCTGTAGAGGGATGCGTGCTGCAGGGCAAAGCTGCCAAGTCATTCCGCACCAAGCTGTGCACAATGCGGCAGGTCTGGCTTGGCACACACGGGGCTGCGCACGGTGCCAGCAAGCAACCTGGCACTCATGCAAGCCGCACGCCGTGTGCTCCCTGCCGCAGCCACGACCATCGCGGACCGCGTCGCGCGGCAGCAGAGCCACGCAGGCAACTTGGGCAGCCGGGCCGCCAGCGCCGCGCCCAGCCGCGCCAACAGCTTTGCTGGCAGCACCCTCTCGCGTGGGGTGAGCCGGTCCGCTGGAGAGGCAGGTGAGTGTGCCATGGCCTGGGCGGGGCGTTCCAAGCCTTCCCTGAACGTGCCCTGCTTGATCAGAGTGGCAGCAGCAGCAGCCACAACCTGAAGCATGTAATGGCTGAGGGGCCGCACGCTGCGCTCATCACACCTGCCTAGCACGCATGCGCACGCGAGAGCCACCGGGCGCCCCTCACTGACACGGCTCCTCCATGCCTGTTGGCATTTCCACGTACGCTTGCCCTCCATGCCTGTTGGCACCTCCCCGTACGCTTGCCCTCCATGCCTGTTGGCGCCTTGCCCTCCCTCACCCCACGCACGCCCAGCCTTCTATGCCACCCCTCCACACCCCCACGCTTCCGTGCTCTCCATGCCTGCCGTTGCCTCGCCCTCCCCAACCCCACACATGCCCAGGCTCCCGCTACCTGGCCAGTCTGCACGCGGGCGGCAGCAGTCAGGCCCCCCCTAGGTCCCTGGATGGCGGCAGCTCCATCGACGAGCCGTACCCATCTGCGCATGCCCAGCCCCCCCACATCCCCACCCACGTCCCCATCCCTGCTCCCGAAGCCGAAGGCACTGCCCATGAGGAGCAGCTGGGCCCTCTGCCTCCAGCAGCATTGGCAAGCAGCCGCCGCCACAGCTTTGGAGGCCTCGTGCAGGGTGGCGTGAGCGCTGGTGGGGCGCGCCCACCCACCGCCCCCCTGCTGAAGGGGGTGCATCCCGGTGCTGAGGGAGAGGGCGCGCCCGAGGAGAATCCGGAGGGGGCAGGTCAGTGGGGATGAGCAGGAAAGGGGCTGCGGGTCAGGATTAAGTTAGTGGGGGATGGGAGCCCAGTCGGGGTTCATGTGCGCGTGACAGGCGGGGTGTGTGGCTGAAGGGGTGGGAGGTGGAGCCTCCAAGCGCACGAGGGAGGCAAGGTGAGGCATGTGCTGCAGCCAGGGCTTGTGCTGCAGTGCTGCCCGGCGCCTGCACTTCATATTGAGCTGCCCTAACTTGCTCGGGAGCCGCTTTGTTGGCACGGCAGGGCGGGGCAGAGGGCGGCATGCAGCCATGCCTTAAACGCATGGGGTTTTCATCTCCTGTGGCCTCCTCTTGCGCTGCCAGCTCAAGCCTGCAGCCAGCCCAAGCCGCCGCAGCCAGCCCAAGCCTCCTCTTGCGCTGCCAGCCCAAGAGCCTCAGCCTCCCTTGGCTCAACCTCCCTCGGCCCAGCCTCCCTCAGCCCAGCCTCCCTCAGCTCTATTTCATGCGAGCACGTGCTCACATGCTTGTCCCAGCCCATTGCACAGCCTTGCCCTGCGCGCAGCCCCTGCGCCACAAGCCCTGCACACGCCACCTGCGCGCGGCGGCACACAGCCATATGCCCCTGCAGGCGCAGGCGGACCTAGCACCCTGCAAGTGCTTGCGCACGTCGCGCGCACTGGCACCTGCCGCACACACTGGCGCCTGCTGCTGCAACGCCGCGCAGGTGGCCCACCCCGCCCCAGTGTGGCTGGCTGGGAGCTGCCAGAGCCAAGTGGTGCCGCGCCACCAAGCGAGGAGGGCGACCTAGCAGCCTCAGGAGCTGCGCAGGGGGACAGGAGTGGAAACAGCAGGAGCAGCAGTGCCAGCAGGGCGCAGGTGCGGAGCGTGCGCGTGTGCGCATACGCATGTGCCGTAGAATGTGGAGCACAGGATGCTCCTGAGCGGCTGAGCTTGTGGATTGTGCCTTGCTGCCTCTGAGGGGGCGGCTCCTTGGCCACACGCATGCGTGGACCATCAGCGAGGACCATTAGCCATGTGCATGCGTGGACCATCAGCGAGGACCATTAGCCATGCGCATGCGCGAGCCATTGGCGTGGACCATTGGCCATGCGTGTGCTTAGGCCATTGGCCTAGCACATGGATGGACCGTTGGCTCGGGCTTGGTGCAGAGCCAGCCTACCTGCGGCCAGCGGGTTTATTTGCTGCCCCTCCTCCAGGGTAGCCGCCTGGGGGATGTGCATGGCTGTCCTTCCAACAGACCATGCCGTGGAAGGAAAAAGCCTTGTGCGCCTTGTGTCCAAGCGCCCCTGCCAGTCCAAGTCCTTCCATCTTGGCCATCGATCACCAGGTCATTGATTGCAATCAATCGCCATGTCGTTGATGGCCCAATGACATGCTCATCAGCTGTGTGCGTGTGCAACGTGCTCCAACTCCCCAGGTTGGCAGGACCCCAGCTGCCTGTTCTGGGCCGCTGCGTTCACTGCCACTGTCCAGTGCATGCATGCGCACGCATACATCGCACCCCAGCTTTGTGGCTGGCCCCTCTGTCTCCAATCAGCCTGCTTTGGCCCCTGCATGAGGCGTTTTCTTTCTTTGTGCCACGCATGGCATCCCAGCCCGCAGCCCACCGCTGCTGCTTCCACCCGTGGATGCTGCTGTGCATGCTCAGGCTGTGGATGCTGCTGTGCATGCTCAGGCCGAGGCGTTCCCTGAGGTGGGAATGCAGCCTCCCCGCGACCTGCAGGACCCCCTGAGGGACAGGGCCAGCCTCATCACTGAGGAGCTGCCTCCTGCTCACAACGGGGGGGTACGGGCAGGGCAGGCTCCCCCGTTTGCCCAGGTGAGCTGTTTGAGGGTCCAAACCCCTCTCCTGGCCTGCGCCGTCAAGGCCAGAGATGTAAGGGTTTAGCGTCAGGGCTAGAGCTCGGGTCAGTTTTAAGCCTGACTTTGCTCCATGGGCTCGGGGTGCCGGGGTAGCAAGCATGGGCCAAAAGCGCAGAGTGTCTGCGCCATGAGTGCATGGGCCATGAGTGTGCCTGGGCCATGAGTGCATGGGCCATGAGTGTGCCTGGGCCATGTGTGCATGGACCATGAGTGTGCCTGGGCCATGTGTGCATGGGCCATGAGTGTCCCTGGGCCATGAGTACATGGGCCAAGCGCAGAGTGTCTATGTCTGAAGGTGGGCTGTTGGGTGCGCTCTGCCTTCATTTACCATCCTGGATATCCGCGTTGCTTGGTCCGGCACATCCAGGCCCCATGGAGCCATAGCAACGGAGGTGGAAGATCACTCCAGGCTCCCTATTTCAGTAGCACTTGAGTTTGACAAGTCTGCCACGTGAATGATTGCCAACCTCACACAACGCCTGCCAACCTCGCAACATACCTCTTGAAACGCAGGAGCAAGCGACCGACATGGAGCACTATGCACGGGAGTTGGTGGAGGAGTTCCATTTGCCAGTAGATCTTACCCAAAAGGAGGACTGTGAGGGGTATGTCAGGGAGCTGATGAAGTGAGGTCAGGACCTCCTGGCAGTATCTTGGCTCAGGTTGGTTTATGGTTGGACAGCTGCAGTGGTTGTGATGATGGAGGGTGTGGAGGAAGTTCCCTTATTATAAGGTACAAAGTGAGTCTGGAGCATCCGTAGAGTGACAGGAAAATTCTGCAAATAATTCACTGTGATCATACTTGCACGCCAAGCTTTTGCAACAGGAGCAGCAGGAGCACCGATTTCATCCCCTCCCTTTCCAAGCCCATGCGTTGATGGTGCCGATTCTGCACACGAGTTGTGATGAGATGCCTCGTCCAAGCAACACAACAGGAACGTGTCTTTCCCGCGGGATTTCCTAAGCATTGACCAGAGCCCTTGAGGTATTAATCATGTCCAATTTGGACAATGATGACGATTCGCGAATTAGAGTGTGTTGTGTTGACATGGCTTTCCTGAGCCCTTGAGGTATGAGCAAAGTATGAACTTCAGGGCTCATGTCCACTAGAAAATCATGAAACCCTGTATATCTCCACTGCATAGTTCATCCTGCCTTCCGTGCCGTGAGCTGGAGCGACAGGCTAAGTCAACTTGGCCGCCAAAGCTGTGCGGCACAATGCCATTGATTATGATTTGCTCGTCAAGACTTAGCCCTGCAGCTTGGTACGCCCTTGCCTAGTACGCATCTTTCTTGGCAGCACTTGCGACCCAAACTGGGCAAAGTAAATATCAGGTTTCTCTTTGCAATGAATAAAATGGAAAGTGGCATGGATGTCACACCAGATTAGTGCAGTGCCGGACTTTTGCTGCATTGTATTTGGAGTTGGTTAAGTCAGTCGGTGGAGTATTTGATCCCGCTGCCAGTTGAGCTGTAGCGGCAGTAAAGCACATCAAGTCATGGTCATGCTTCGAGTCTATTTGATGTTCAGCAGTCTCTCAGCGTGACATGGAGACCGTTGCGTTGCTCTTGCTGTGAGGACTGTTTCTTTTCAACC
>LKMJ01002981.1_pt1 | contig 15685 bp, 20 predicted proteins | sample 643391 | NCBI WGS metagenome assembly LKMJ01 (sample SAMN04112250, study PRJNA286221) | soda lake metagenome | biome: soda lake; feature: Kulunda Steppe; material: water; isolation source: sample PL-Br10 brine of Picturesque Lake | place: Russia: Kulunda steppe | collected 2010-07
CTGATGCAGGCAGAGGTGAAGACCCAGCTCCGCGACTACTGTGCGGATGGGAATACGCTCTTTCTCTCGACGCATTTCATGGCGGTGGCTGAGGAACTCTGTACGACCGTCGGTATCATCGCTGGTGGTCAGCTTGTCGCCGAGCGTGACCCCCGAGAACTTAGCAAGGGACTGCTCGAAACGTTCGCCAGAGAGGTCCAGTTGGGGAGCGAACGGGATGATGAATTGATGGACCAGCCCAAAACCGGCGACAGACTGGAGGAGGCCTCGACTCGATGAGTTCGCTGCTTGTGTTCCGCCGGATGCTCGTCGAGGAGTATCGGATGCACACCGAGTTATTCGGTCGCGGTCGATTCGTCGGGTTTCCCCTGTTTACAGCAGCACTCGTCGCCGGTGGCGTCTGGCTGCTTGAAGCGACAGGAACGAATCTGGAGAGCATCATTGCCGGATTGTTCGTTCTCGTTTTTCTGTTCGGCCTGCAGGTGGGAACCATCGGGCTCATCGGTCGGGATGCAATGCGAAACGTTCTCGGCGATGTCACCCTGCTCGTGTTCTCCGGGCGGACATTGCCAATCTCTAGACGGAAACTGCTTGCAACCTTTCTCCTCAAGGACCTCGTCTACTACATCGGGTTGTTTCTTACACCTATTGCACTCGGATTTCTCCCGCTTGTCACTACCGGTGACATGAGCCTCAGCACGGTTGGCGTGCTGTGGATTGCTCTTTCAGCGACCTTTGCGTTTGGTGCAGGAACCAGCCTCGCCCTGGCGGGGATTGCCACCCGGAATGTCGGTGCCATCGTTGCCCTCATTGTCATCCTGGTTGGTGTCCTTGTCGCGGCTCCTGACGTCCTCGTCGCTCTTTCGCCATACGGACTCTATGCGAATCCCGGAATTGAGTCTGCGGTTGCAAGCATTGTTGGGGTCGTGACTGTGCTTATTGCTGGCCCGCTGTTGTTCGAACCACCGACAAGCGGTGGGGTTCGACGAATCGAAAGCCGTCGATTCAATCACCTCGCTGACCGTGGTGGTGTCTTTTTTGCCCGGTCACTCCTTGAAGTCACTCGCTCTAGCGGGTCGGTCTGGAAGGTCATTTTTTCACTGGGGATTCTCTTTGCCGTCGCTGCGCTCGTGCTTGAGCGCGTTGTCGCGGCAACGGCGCTTGAACCGTCCGCAGGGATTGCATTTGGAACGTTGCTTGGGCTCGGCGCGTTTACAACCTACAACTGGGTAACGCAACTCAATGAGACGCGTGAGTATCTCCGCTATCCGGTTTCGTACTCGACCGTCTTTGCAGGCAAATTTCGTGCGTTTCTCACCCTATCGTTGCCGACAGGAGTGGGGTATCTCGCCCTCGCTGGCATCTGGTACCCCAGGCTTGAACTGCTGCTTGGCGTGCTGATTTTTCCACTTGTCTCCATCTACGTATTTGGCGTGACGGCATATCTCACCGGGCTGTCGCCGAATGAATTGTTGTTCAACACTCCGTTGTTCGCCCTGTATGGTGCCGCGTTGGCTGTCGTTGCTGTTCCGCTTCTCGTTGCTGCGCTTGCCTTCGGTGAGTTTCCTCGGTATTCGGTTGGGTTCGCGGTCGTTTTCTCTGTTCTCACTGCTGCTGTGGGTGCCTTTTTTATTCGGAAAAGTGGACCGCGATGGAGCCGCCGGTTACGGTAGGGGTGAGTAGCATTCTCACAGGTATCTGGGTGACTTTCTTTTTTAATTAGCAGTACACGATGCTCTGTTTGTCTGGTAGCTCCCTTTCCAGTTGTGAATCGATTGTCTTTACCACATCCCCAATATTGCGGCCGGCTTGCTGAACAAAAATAATTCCCGCATGTTCGAGTCCTTCCCGCTCCATGAGCGAGAGAAAATCATCATCAAATGTCACTACTATCCAATCTTTTTTACGGGAATAATGCAGTTGCTTTTGGTCTGATTCTCCTAATTGGCCTTCCCCTCTTGCTGTCCGTACTGTCCACCCGCGACGCCGGAGACCGTCTGCTACTGGTATCCAGATACTTTCATCACAATATAAGGTTCTCATGCCTCTGCGGGCTCTGCTGAACGGAAGTCTTCGATATTCTCGTAGTAGTATGCCAGCGCTCGATGAACGTCACTCAGCGAGAGGTCAGGATAGAGTTGTGTAATCTCATCCGGCTCGTAACCGCTGTGTTCGTACGCTGTTGCGATTTCTTTCACCCGGATTCCCGTCCCAGCGATTGTTGGTGCACCATCGCTGTGTTCCTGTTCCTGAACGATACTCATACTCAGTGATTGGTCGCTAATAAATATAAACGTGCGGTGAGATTTTCTATAGTTTCTCTGACCAAATACCGTTCACTCTGCCTCAAGCCGCTCAAATGCGCCGATAATTGCTTGCTTGGCGACTGCACCGCGGGTCGTCCAGTGATGTGCGTAGTCGAGCATATCGTCGTAGATATCGGGCTTACACCCGGCAGCACGGGGATGGCCGCCACCGCTCACCTGAGCGGCGACTTCGTGGCACCGCTCGAAGTTCTCTGTCCCGCGAATTGATGCAGACCCAGCGGGCTTGACAATCACTGCTGCGTCCGCACCTTGCTCTCGGAGCGTCTCGGCGACTTCGTTTTGCGAACAGCGACCGTAGGTAATACCGACAGTCCAGTCGCCAATTTCCCTGAGTTCCGCCCGTTCAACTGCCTTCTCGATGAGTGCATTCTTCTCGATTCGTTGCTCGGTCAGGAACTCCTCGACCTCCTCTGGAAGGTCAGCACCGTGTTCGAGGATAACCTCGACATACTCCTCAGGTTCGCTCCAGTAGGCGTAATCCGCAAGGTCATCGGACCGCGGGTCGTCACGAATCCAGAGGTCGTGGTCACGAGTCACTGCCGCGAGGTCGACGAACTTCTCGTCGAAGTCGGCATCCAGCTCTTCGAGTGCAACATCTGCGGTACAGACTTCTTCGGAGTCACCGACGACCAGTTCGACGCCGGTCGACTCGACGGCTGCTGCGAGTTTGTCGTCCCACTGATGATGGTCATACCAGGTTATCGACTCGGCTCGGTCGGTTGCATCAGCGAGCGCTTCGATATCTCCTTCGCTATCGGGGCAGAGGTCACAGATGTAGATTGTTGCCCCTTCCTGTGCGTAGGTTGCAACCCAGTGAATCGCTCTGTCAAGTTCGTGCGGGCTCGCCGGAACGAGCGCCGCCTCGCCGTGGGTTTCACGGATAAGGGCCGTACAGGCCAGCCCATCGGAATCAGCATCAGCGACGACAATAACGTCTGCCGATTCGATGGTTGCTGCAGTCTCCTCTTCTCGCTGTTTGACCGTCAGTTCATCGGGGCGAAAAAAGCCCTCACCGGGAAGGACCGATTTCCGTTCGAGCGACAGCCGGTCGCTGTCGATAAGCCACTCGTCCATACATCACGCATTGTGCCCCAACCAAAGAAGCTCTCGAAATGCGGTGGCAAGCAGTTGCCCGAACTCCCGCTGTCTGAACTGTCTCCGCTTCTAGCTCGTAGCGGCCTCAGTCTCGTCCTCAAGCTGTCGAACGGTCAATACTGGAATCGGAGACTGACGGACGATGGCTTCGGCAACGCTCCCGAGCAAAAAGGCATGCTCGCCGTGGCGGCCGCGTGTCCCCATCGCGATAACATCGGCACCGACACGCTCGCTGTAAGCAATAATTTCTCTTTTTGGGTCCCCGTGCTCAATCGCTGTCACGACCTCACCATTTTTCGCTTCTGCTTCTGAATTGACGAACTCCAGTGCCTCTTCTCCAGCATCCTCGATTGCTTTGCTGATTTCCTCGCGAACTTCCTCGGGTGTCCGTGAAATCTCTCTTTCATCGACGACATACAGCGCGTGTACGGTCGCGTCGAAGCGGTCTGCAATATCGAGCGCCGTCCGGATGGCCCGCTGTGCGCTTTTGGACCCATCCGTGGCGATGACCACCGTATCGAACATAGGAGGACCTACCAGTGCCGGGGATAAAAACCTGCGCGGTTCGGCTGGTTGCACCAGATTGAACTCAGATAATCACGGCTCCCTCCGATGGTGTTTACTACCTTTCGGCCCACTTGCACGTATGGAAAAGACTGATGCTGGCACATCAGTCGGTGTCGATGACCCGTACGCCGTCGTCGATACCTGTGAGTATCTGGCAAGCGATGGTCGGTGTCGGTTCGCCGTCGAACACGGCGACCGTGACCCGGTGTTTGCCCGCGAGCGCCGACAGGAGGAGTTCCGCTGTCCGGTTGCCGGTGACCCAGCGGAACAGGAGGCAACCGGTCGCTGGGAGTGGGAAGACTGTCCGCACTTTCGCTGTCGGACCCGAACTCGTGAGTGTATCCGCTGTGGACTCGACGAACAACGGATGGCCCACGACAGCGACCGTCCGCTGCTTGAGGAACACCACCTGTCGTATGCCAGTCGCAACGAGGAGCTCAGTCACGAGATAACGGTTTACCTCTGTCGCTGGTGTCACGCGAAGGTCCACAACTCGTGGGCTCGGATTGATGACGATGTCAACCCCGACCCGGAAGCGATTGCCGAACGCGAACAGCGACACTCTCGTCAGCAAGAGGAACTTGGGTTCGACTCGGCGGCCAAACGGTATCAGTCAGACGAGGAGTGAGTGTATCACGCGTCGTCCAGTGCGGCCAACAACTGGTCGACATCCTCGATGGTATTGAAGACGTGCAGCGATGCACGGCAGGCTGCCGGTTCTGGGAGTGACCGAATGTAGATATCCTTCTCTGCCAGTCGCTCAACCAGTTGCTCCGGTTCGTCTGCAGCGAAGGTGACAAGTCCCGACTGACTATTGTGAGGGCTCAATAGCCGGTCACCCAGCCCATCTTTGAGCCTGTCTGTCAACTGCCCGATTCGGGCCTCAATAGTGTCGTAGCCAATCTCAGCAAGCAGGTCAATCGCTGTCTCCAGCGCCCCAAACTGTGAGACGGGCGCGGTCCCGAGTTCGAACCGTCTTGCATCGGAATGAAGCTGATACGGTGTTTCGGGGCCTGTGTCGGCGTCTTTGTCGATCGAAAAGTAGCCAACGCGAAGCGGGTCCAACTGGGTCATACACGCTTTATCGATATATAGAAATCCGGCACCCCAGAGACCGAGTAGCCACTTGTGTCCGGAGGCTGCGACGAAATCAGCGTTCCAATCGGTCACGTCGACTGGGTGCTGTCCAGGGGACTGGACGGCATCGACAAGCACCTGTGCACCAGCATCGTGTGCAATTTCGGTTATCTCAGCAACTGGGAGTCGTGTCCCATAGTTCCATGAGAGGGAACTCAGACAGATCAGACGGGCGTCGGTGACTGCTTCTTTGACCGCATCGAGGTCAATCCGTCCCTGTTCAGTCGGTATCTCACGAATCTCGATACCGTGGCGTTGACGCATCCGTTCCCACGGCAGTTCGCCTGCGGGATGTTCGAGGTCCGTCCTGACGACGACATCCTCTGGGTTCCAGTCAATTGCCGTCGAAACGTGATTGATTCCGTCAACCGTACTCTCTGTCAGCGCAACTTCTTCAGGCGTTGCGTTGAGAAGGTCGGCGACGGCGTCTCTCGCGTCAGTCCGAACCGTATCGGCGAACTCGTACATCCCTTCCTCGGTGGGTGATTCGTACTGATGCGCTCTTTCACAGTCCGCGGCGCGCTCGACGACTTGCCGCGGACTCGGCCCGCTTGCACCAGTATTGAGATACCGTCCATTTTCCAGCGCTGGAATTGCTTCTCGTAACGTCTCTGGGTCCATACAACCACAGAAGAAGTGATGTGTGTTTATTCCCTCGACTTGTCAAACTGGTCTGCAATCCGAAACGATGCCCAACGTTCATTAGGCGGTGCGTACCAGTAGGTGGTATGAAAGTGGTCCTCATCGGCGTCGGTCAGGCCGGCGGGAAGGTAACGCAGGTGCTGTCGGAGTTCGACCACGAGCTCGGTTTCGACGCAGTCCAGGGTGCGTTCGCAGTCAACTCGGCGAAAGCGGACTTGCAGGGACTCGATATCGATACGATGCTCATCGGACAGGATAGGGTGAAAGGACATGGCGTCGGCGGCGATAACGAACTCGGCGCACAGATTATGCAGGAATCGGCAATCGAGGTGATGGATGAACTCGATGGTCACGCGACGACCAACGCCGAAGCGATGGTTATCGTCGCTGGACTCGGCGGCGGGACTGGGAGCGGTGGCGCACCGGCGCTCGCTCGTGAACTCAACCGCGTGTACGATATTCCGGTCTATGTGGTTGGCATCCTCCCCGGACGAGGAGAGGGCGCTATCTATCAGGCGAATGCCGGTCGCTCGTTGAAGACTGTTGTCAGAGAGGCCGATGCAGCCCTGCTCATCGATAACGACGCCTGGCGAAGCAGCGACGAGAGCGTCGAAGAAGGATACGACCAGATTAACCAGCAGATTGCACAGCGGCTTGGCCTGCTGTTCGCCTCGGGCGAGATGGTTGACGGTGTCGGAGAGAGCGTCGTCGACTCCTCGGAAATCATCAATACGCTCCGGGATGGTGGCGTTGCATCGCTGGGATATGCAAGCGCCGAAGCAGCACCTGATGCAAGCGAAAATATCAACATCATCACGAGCCTGTCACGGAAGGCACTGCTGACCGGCATGAGCCTGCCAAACGCTGTTGAGGCGGAAGCGGCACTCCTTGTGATAGCTGGACAGCCAGAGAGAATCTCACGGAAGGGAGTCGAACGAGCGCGGAAATGGCTTGAGGAGGAAACCGGCTCGTTGCAGGTTCGTGGGGGTGACTTCCCGCTTGAGAGCGACCGTCTTGCTTCGCTCGTGTTGCTTGGCGGTGTCGAACGCTCCCAGCGCATTCAGGAGTTCCTCGAACGTGCCCGCGAGGCACAGAATCAGGAACCGAAGTCGGACCCCACTGAAGCCTTTGCAACCGAAGAGTTGGACGACCTGTTTTGAATAGCAGCTAGCGGATTCGGTTACCACCGACAGCGGGCGCAAAAAGAACACAATTTTAAGGCCCGACGGGATAGAGACGGTCACTATGGGTAGAAAATCGAAGGCGAAGAAAAAGCGCCTCGCGAAGTTAGACAACCAGAACACGCGAGTGCCAGCGTGGGTCATTATGCGGACAAACCGGGAAGTCATCCGGAATCCGAAACGGCGCAGCTGGCGACGGAGTGATACGGACGAATGAGCGCGAGTGATTTCGAGGAGCGGGTCATGACTGTCCCGCTTCGCAACGTTGCAAAAGGAACGCAGGCAACTGCTGCAGACCGCGCAATGAAACTCGTGCGCGAGCACCTCGCCCAGCATTTCTCCGTCGCGGAGGATGCTGTCAGACTCGACCCCTCCATCAACGAGGCGCTCTGGGCAAACGGCCGAAAGAATCCGCCGAGCAAAATCCGCATCCGTGCGGCTCGTTTCGACGAGGAAGGCGAGAGCGTCGTTGAAGCGGAGACGGCTGAATAACGGTGCTTCGCACGGCCTTCTCCGGCTCGTCGTATCTCGGCGTCTTTGCACGGGCAACCAACGAGTGTCTGCTTATTCGCCCTGACCTCGACGCGAGTATCCAGGAGTCCTGCGGTGACGAACTGTCAGTTCCGGTCATTCCGACGACGGTCGGAGGCTCCGGCACGGTCGGAGCACTGGCTGTCGGCAACGAGAACGGGCTCATCGTCAGTAGCCGTGCAACCGAACGCGAAGTTTCGACCATCTCCGATGCTGCTGGGTTACCTGTTGCAGAACTGCCGGGGCGGATTAACGCGGCCGGGAACGTCATCCTCGCAAACGACTCCGGTGCGTACGTCCATCCTGACCTGCCACGCGAAGCGGTTCAGATTATCAAGGACACGCTCGCTGTCCCGGTACAGCGCGGTGAGATTGCTGGCGTCCAGACGGTTGGAACTGCCGGCATCACAACCAACCGCGGCGTCCTCTGTCACCCGAAAGCAACCGATGAGACGCTTGATATGCTCGAAGAGGTTCTCGATGTTCCCGCGGATATCGGGACCATCAATTACGGCGGCCCGCTCGTCGGGTCGGGACTGTTAGCGAACGATTCCGGATATGTCGTCGGCGAGCGAACGACCGGCCCTGAACTTGGGCGTATCGATTCGGCGCTTGGCTATGCGATGGACTGATGACAGTCCCTTGTGGATACTTGTTGATTTACAGTTTCTTGCGAACACTTCTTGAATAGTCGTCTCTTGTTGGTGTTTCTCGAAGGGTTACCAAACTGATAAGGTCGTATTTTTAATAGAAGCCTCTGTAAGATTTACCTGTGAACGAGTCCCAACGAAAGCGGGGGAAAGCGATACACCGGGAGACCGGGAAAACGTTCTACTACGCGACAAAGCTGTTGCCACAGCGGATCCGCGAACAGACGTATATCCTCTATGGGTTTTTCCGAATTGCAGACGAAGTTGTCGATGGGGACTTCGAGTATACTCCCGACCAACAGCGAGACAAACTAGAATCGATTCGCAAGCAGGCCGTCGGTGAGGAGGAGCCAACTGAGCCAGTGATTGCAGCGTTCAATACCATTCGAGAGCAGGAGGATATCCCTGATGAGGAGGTTGATGCGTTCATCGACGCGATGCTAACTGACATCGATACGGACCGCTATGAGACGTATACGGAGTTACAGGGGTATATGCGCGGCTCCGCTGCAGCCGTCGGGAATATGATGACCGCGATTATGGATATCGAGCATCCCGACCGTGCCCGCCCGCACGCGATGGCGCTCGGGGAAGCGTTTCAGCTGACAAATTTCATCCGAGATGTCAGAGAAGATATTCGTGAACTCGACCGGGTGTATCTTCCACAGGAGACGCTTGACCAATATGGGGTCTCGGTTGATGATATCCGTGCCGAGCGGTGTACACTAGCATTTCGCGAAGCTATCAAATCTGAACTGCGCCGAGCGGAAGAAAATTACCGCGAGGGGGTCGCGGGTATCGAACACCTCCCTCAAGATTGTCAGTTCGCCGTCCTCCTCGCTGCTGTTCTCTACGCTGAACACCACCGACTCATCCGCAAGCAGGAGTACGACGTATTGAGTTCCCGCCCGTCACTTTCCCGTACACGAAAACTCTGGATGATAGCCCGTACGTGGTGGCACTGGAAAAAACTCCATGACCCGATTGCAGTGTTCAACCGTGTGAGCGCAATTTCGATGGATGACCACCACACGGACGAATTTGTGGGCGAGCGTGGTGGCGTCCCTTCTCCTGACTAATCGGTCTATTGTCCCGAACTGCTGGCCCGAAAGAGCATAATGTCCTGAGCCAGTGCGCATACGTATGGAACGACGTGGTATTCTCGCACCGGAAACACGGGAACAGACCCGCGCTCGGTATGAGGAGTTACAGCCGACGACTCAGGAGGTGGTCAGGACCGCGGCCAAGCAGATGGAATTTGGAACTGAGGAGTATCAGACGCGGGTAACGGATGACGTTCTCGACAGTGCCAGGGATGCGCTCTTCGCCTCCCTGCTGACCGTCTGGACAGGAACACGCGAGGAGTTTGAACAGGAGACCGACCCGCTAGCTGGGGAGCGCGAAATCATCGGTCACGAGAACGTCAACAACGTCGCCTGGCATATCGTCCCGTTTTCTGAACAAGTGGTTGCGGCAACGTTCGAGAACCAGCCGGATGCTGCAGCGGAGGCTGTGAGACGGCAGGCGTTTGCGACGGCATATCAGGAGGTGCTGTCATGACACAAGAGGACTCTCCCGGAATACAGCCTCGGGATACAGACTGGCCGCTCGTCGAGCGAGTTGTCGAGTATGAAAACACCTGGTATACGGGTGGATACGACCTCGTCGAACAGCCGGATGGCTCGACGAAGCGGTATTACTGGGCGGAACTCCCACCGGCAGCAGTTATCGTCGCAGTCGCTGATGACCAGCTTGTGATGGTCGAACAGTATCGACCGGCTATCAGAGAACAGTGTCTCGAACTCCCCGCTGGTATCGTCGAAGACGGGGAATCGTATACGACCGCAGGTGCACGGGAACTGCGTGAGGAAACTGGCTTCGACCCCGCGGGTGTCTCGCTCCTAGAGGAGTTCTGGTGTACAACCGGGCTGCTCCGACACCGACGAGGAATCGTTTTCGCCGAGGGATTGACACCAGTTGAGCCAGCGCGGGATACGAACGAATTCTTGACCGTTCATGCTGTCCCAATTGATGAAGCGCTCGCGGTTGCCCGTCGTGAACCAGCGAACGATGCGACTATCGAGGGAATCCTGCTGGCAGAGGCCGAGGGGCTGTTGTAGTTATCTCCTCCACACAGGCATACTGACCCGTCAACTGTTTTATGCTGCGGTCCGTGGGTCTGTCTAATGGATGGCGAAATATCCGAAGATGAGCTTCAAACAGCGCTTTCGACCGACGACGAGCCGTTGATTATCGATATCCGGTCACCACTGCAGTTTCAACAGGAACACATCGAGGGGAGTATCAACATTCCGCTTGCACAGCTTCCTGCCGAAATTGAACAGGTTACTGGCGAAGACCACGTTGTCACGGTCTGTCCACACGGCAAGGCAAGCGTTCGTGCTGCGAAGCTAATTAATTCTTTTGAGGCGTTCGATGGTCGGGTCGAAAGCCTCTCCTGTGGCCTTACTGGTTGGGATGGACCTGTCGAGAGTGCAGCAGCTGAACAATCAGGTTCGACGACGGACGCCCCATTCTAAGTCGCTCGGCGGGTGGTTTTCCGGTCAGGAAATGTAGGGTTGGTGGCTCGGTTAAATGCTCTCATCACAAGGGGCTGAGCGGGGGTAACTGCTCGTCATCGCCACCAGTTGAAAGTCGGGTGGCGAACGATAAAAACGTCTTGCTCGCCGTCGATACACAGCCTCGCTGTGTCGCCCTGAAGACTTGACCAGTGACACGGAAACGTCTTTGTTCCAGCGACACAAACTGTGGTCTATGGCTTCACAACCCTGCGATGGCTGCGGGGATTCGGTCACTATCGGTGGCGGGATTGCAAATATCTGGACGTTTAACCACGAGCCAACAGGTGGCCTTGAACTTGAACTCGCTGACGGCTCCGAGCATTTTCTCTGTTATGACTGTATCGACCAGTTACCAGATGACCGCGAGGTAACAAACGACGACGTTCTGGGACTTTCTGCGGGAACAACAGACTCACAACCTGACTCAGCAAACGACCAGTAGTCGTCGCTGAAAGTCACGCTCTCCGAACTCCCGTTGTTTATAGTCGATGACAGTTGCAGTGCGTTCTGTGACATTCCTTATTGGTCGTACTGCAGAGGCCGGTCCGACGGCGAGGATTGGCCAGTACCGGGCAGGGGACGGGAGCGCTGGCGCACCGCTTGCACTGGATGTCGACGGGCCACACGCAGCGGTCATTGTTGGTAAACGCGGCTATGGAAAATCCTATACGCTGGGTGTCCTCGCGGAAGAGTTAGCCAAAACAGCGGGTATCGCACCGATCATCATCGACCCGATGGGTGTTTTCGAGACGCTTGCCTGCCCCGAAACGGAACCGATACCGAGTGACACCCCTCTTCCAGCCACTGTCCACTCGCAACCACAGGTTGACCCAACAACCCTCGCCCCACGCACGTGGTGTCTCCTTCTCTCGCTCTCTCCTGAAGGTGGCGCAGGCGGGCTTATCTGGCAGGCAGCAAGCGAATGTGACTCACTTGCAGCGATGCAGGCTCACATTGAACGGCGTGACGTTCCCCATAGCGAGCGAAGAGCAGCGGTAAATCATCTTTCGCTCGCTGCGTCGTGGGGCATCTTCGACAAGGAAGGACTCGACAGCCGGACGCTCGGTGGTTCGGAAGCGACGGTTATCGACCTCTCAGGCCTGAGTAAGGCGGCGATGAATGCGGTCGTTCATGCCATCGCCGGTTTCGTATACGAATCGCGAGTTACCGACGAAATGAGTCGTCTGCCGTGGCTTCTGCTCGATGAGGCTCACGTCTTTTTTGATGGCATTGCTGCCCCGGCGTTACGAACGCTGTTGACTCGCGGGCGGGCACCGGGAGTCAGCCTTGTTGTGGCGACACAGCGACCGAATGCGCTGCCGGCAGTTGCACTGTCACAGGCTGATATCATCTGTGCACACAGACTGACTGCCCAGCCGGATATCGACGCCCTCGAACGGATTCAACCAACGTATCTCGATGGTAATCTGCTTGACCTGCTGCCAGAACGGCCCGGCGATGTGGTTATCGTTGACGACGCAACCGAATCCGTTCATCCAGCCAGAATCCGGTCGCGACAGACCCCACATAGCGGTGAGAGCCCGCGTGTCAGTAAGATTCAAGAACTACCAGAGTTGGGTGCCAAAACTCACCAGTGAGTTCGGACCATTCGCTCTGCCGTCTCCAGACCGCTTGCCAGTGCGGCGTGCACGCGGGCCTCACCAGCCACCCAATCGCCTGTGAAATAGAGTCCGTCGTACTCGGCAGTTCGGAGCAGCCCCATCGGTGCGCCACCCTCGGGCAGTGCGTATCGCCAGCCCTGATGGTCGGTCCACGCTGGCTCACTGAGACGGTCGTCGTCGATTATTTCCGCCGTCATCTCTGCAAGCGCCTCGATATTCTCGTCTGGGTTGGTATCGTAGCGCCGCTGTGACCAGTCGTGATTGGCCTGCACAATCAACACAGATTCACCATCCGGTACGTGTCCGGGTTTGCACTCTTCGCGTGAAATCCACCCAATCTCGTGGTCTTTGCCAGGATTGACCAGCCCGTAATATGGGACGTCGAGTTCGAACTCGTAGCCGAGAACGGCAGTCCAGATGCTTCGGTAATCGACGTCTTCGATGACCTGTAGCAGTTCATCTTGCGTTTCACTCTCCCAGTCACTCTTTCGGAGTAATGCAGCGGTCTGTGGTGCCGGTGGATTACAGATGAGCAGGTCAAACGGGCCCCACTCCGTTCCCTCGGTATCAGTTGCAGTCCAGCCAGCATCGGTCTGTGCTAGCTGTTCGACTCGCGTCCTGCGGTGGACAGTCGCGTCGGTTTCGGCGAGCAACCGCTTTCCAATCTGTGTCAACCCCTTTTTGTAGGTCAACCGTTTCGGACCGGATTCCCGGCCGGGGGTTGTTTCGCCATTCTCGTCGAACACCCAGATTGGCTCTGTAATTTCGCCGAGATTGGTTGTATCGAGCTGTTCCGTGAGCAGGTCAGTCACTCGCTCATTAGTCGATTTGACGTAGTTTGCACCGTAGTCGTAGGTTACATCGCCGCGGCGTCGGGTCGCCGCGCGGCCGCAGACACCACCCGACTTTTCGAGGAGGGTTATTTCTGTGTCTGTCGTATTCGACAGGACATACGCTGCAGCGCAGGCTCCAGCGCCTGCACCAATTATCCCAACGTGCATAGGGGGTGTTGGAGCGAGCACACTAACCTGCATTGGTTGGAAGCACCTCTTGCGTCAATTGCTGGATACGTGCCACTATCTTTATTTTCCGTCCGCCAATTCATCGGACTAGAGCCGAACAACTCATGACAACGGAGTTATCCAGAAGACGATTTGTGGCCGGAACAGTCGTTTCAGTCGGGACAGCGGCTAGCCTCGCCGGGTGTCTCGGTGATGACGATGACGAGGTTTCAGTCCCTGAGGCCGAGTTTACGATTATCGACCGCGAGGAAACTGAGATGCCGGGCGGTGATGATGATGCCCCAAATGGCTCGGAGTTCACCGTTGAGTATTCCGGCGAGGAACTGACTACTGAGAATACTCACTCTATCGAGCTGCGGCCAGCAGACGGACAACTGTTCGATTCGTGGGCACTCGGTGGGGACGAAACTATCTCCGAAGGTGATACGCAACAGTTCGTCGTTGGTGATGACACGGTAGCACCCGGCGAAGAGGTATTCTTTTTCTGGATGTCGCCTGATGGCGAACGTGAAGCCGAGCTCAACAGCGAAACGATGCCGCAGTAACGTTTCGTCGCTGTTCCAACTGCTATTGACGGCCATAGTCGCGACATCTTTACGCGAAGTTGCCTATCTATCTCGATGTTCTTAGTATGTGTTTATATTCCCTAATAGGGTAATGATTAATAATGCCCCTGTAGATAGTATATATTGTAATGCCAACCTGCACTCGCTGTGACACTCGTATGAGTCACAATGACGAGACGACGAAACTCACCGAGTATACCTGCCCATCGTGCCACTCTACGGAGATTGTGCGGAAAAATACCTACCGCGTGACGGCCTGATTTCACTCATTCGTCCTGTTTGATTGACTGATTTTATATAGTGTGACGTTCGAACGGGCGGGTAGATGGATTCACGGAAGCTTATTTTGGGTGGGGTTCTCCTCGCGTTCGTTGCGAGCGTCCTCGTTGGGGGCTTTGTGTTCATGGATTCGGATACGCCCGAAGACTCCCCTAACACGACGGAGACAAACGATGACGATGCTCGGTTTGATGACGGCGGAGCTACTGATACCCAATCGGAAGATGCCGAACTGTTGATTCAGGACCTTTCGCTTGATGAGGATACCGTTGAAATTGGTGGGTTCGCAGGCGGAGAGGTGGAGCTAACCAGCGAGAGTGATGAACGTGCAGCCGATACAATCGAGTATCAGCTCAAAACCGAGAACGGAACGGTCCTCGATGACGGGACTTCCGATGTTCAAACGAGTGATGAACTATCTCTCACTCTCGCTGGAATTGACGTCCCAAGTGATGTTGAGCAAGACGAACTGACACTTTCAGTCCATGCCCCAAGCTCAGGAGACACTGTCGAGGAAACATTCTCCGTTGAGTTGCCAGCTGACGAGAACAGTGTCGTGCTGTATCCATATCAGCAGAACATGAGTGACGAAAACGCCCTCACTGGCGACGAAATCATCATCACCGATTCTGCCGGAGAAGAAGTTGAGCGCCTCACTGATTGGGACAGGGATGACGTTCGCGATAACCAACTGGTCGTAGATGGTCTTGTAGAAGGCGAAACCCACAGAGTCGAGATTCCAGACCCCTACGGTGGTGCATGGCCTAACGAATCAGTTGAGTTTGACCCTGGCGAGACTGATAGTGTCGAAATCGTCGCTGGCTATGAGTTCAACAGTGCTGATTCGATTCGGACAGTACAGGGTGAATATCTTGACGAAAGCTACGAGTTTGAAGATGAAGGCGACAGAGAATGGTGGAACGAAGAGTTCAGTGCACGCGCCTACGCGAACGACAGTGACGATGTAGGCCACTCAAAATACCGAAGTATAGAACAGCAAGTGAACGAAGACGACTCTATCTTGGTACAGGACAGTGGTTCGGAGATGGTAGGTGGTGTCGCGTTTGGTGCAGAATACGGGGAGGATAGATTAACTGTCAATGGCATTGACGAGGATGGGAGTGTTGACCGGTCTACAGTCCGTCGGGGATACGCTGCAAGTACACAGAATGCTTTCGAGCAAAACAACGAAGAATTATTCCGATTCGAGTTTGTTGAAGAAGTTGACCTGGAAGGTTCAGCGGTGAAAGATATTATTGGTGACGGAATTGCAACCGAAGATGAAGAGGCAGTCCATGACTGGCTCCCGTCACTGTCTGAAGCAGACGAAGAGCTGGCAGACATGGATACGCTGCACAAATTCAAGTACTTCCTTGACTCTGATGAAGATGCTGACTACCAATATCGGTGGATAAACCCTGAAACTGGTGAATTAGTCAGACTTGAAGAAAACCACTTCCCATCTGACGATGGGGAAGATTACC
>LKMJ01002982.1_pt1 | contig 15682 bp, 10 predicted proteins | sample 643391 | NCBI WGS metagenome assembly LKMJ01 (sample SAMN04112250, study PRJNA286221) | soda lake metagenome | biome: soda lake; feature: Kulunda Steppe; material: water; isolation source: sample PL-Br10 brine of Picturesque Lake | place: Russia: Kulunda steppe | collected 2010-07
AGGAGGAAGTGTGATGAAAGTGGTGGCATTCAGCGGCAGTGCCCGCAAGAACGGCAATACGGCAACCATGCTCAACGCGGCCATGGCCGAGCTGCAGGCGGCCGGAGTTGAAACCGAACTGGTGGAGCTGGCCGGTCAGCAGGTCTCGGGCTGCATTGCCTGTTATAAGTGTTTTGAGAAGAAAAATCGCCGTTGCGCGGTGGACAATGATATCATCAACGACTGTATCGCCAAAATGGAGGCCGCCGATGGCATTATCCTGGGATCTCCCACCTATTTTGCCGATGTCTCGGCTTCGATGAAGGCCCTTATTGAGCGCTGCGGCATGGTGGCCCGGGCCAACAACAATATTTTCCGGCGCAAGGCCGGAGCCGGGGTGGTGGCGGTCCGTCGAGCCGGGGCCTATCATGTCTTCAGCTCGCTCAACGCCTTTTTTCTCATCGGCGAGATGATCGTGGTGGGCTCTTCCTACTGGAACATCGGGATCGGCAAGGATCCCGGCGAGATCAAAGACGATCCCGAAGGCATGAAGACCATGGCGGATCTGGGCAGGAATATGGCCTGGCTCCTCGACAGACTCCGGTAAGCGGCCACAGGGCACCGCATCTTGCGGCGATCGGGTCGGCTCACGTACTGATGTACGCATCGCCTCCCCGCTCACCGCAACCTGCGGCACCCTGTGACCGCTTACCTTTTTGGCCCCGTGATCACTAACCGTAGAGTTTGTCACGCTCGGGGGACCCTGTGATCGGTTTACCGAAAGCGGCGATCGGGTCGGCGTTCCCCGGCCTGATTACCCAGTGCCGGCTGATCGCCACAATGCGGCCTGAACGTTTACAGGAGGTTTTTCAGGCTGTCCCGGGAATGTATTTCCCTTTGCAGCAGGTGGCGGCTGAAGTGGTGGAGAAAGTTCAGCGCTTCCCGGGCGCTGGCCGGCGGCAATTGCAGCCGGGTCAGCTTGTCGTTGGGCAGTTGCTGGGCCCTGGCCAGGATCCTGGCGGTGGCCAGGGACAGCGGGATCAGGCCGTGCCGGCTTTCCCGGTTGCAAGTACTGCAGATCAGGCCGCCGGTCCCCAGGCTGAAATGATACGGTCTGCGGGCTTGATCCAGGGTGCCGCAACCCAGGCAGCCGCTGAGATCCGGGCGGTAACCCAGCAGGCCCAGCAGTTTGATTTCAAAATAAATGACCGGCGGGGCCAGGCTGTTGCCGTGGCGGGGGCAGGGGAGACGGTCAATGGCGGCCAGCACCCAGGTCAGCAAGGAAAAGAGCCGGGGGTCGGCATCGGCCTCCCGGGTCCACAGGCGGACCAGTTCTCCCACCAGACTGGCGGCGGCGTAACTGGGATAATCGCCGCGGATGGTGGCAAAAGGCTGGATCAGCTCGGCCTGGTCGAGCCGGACCAGACCGCTGCTGCGGCTCTCCTCATAGCCAAGTTCCAGCAGGGAGAACAGCTCCAGCTTGTTGACGAACCGGATCCGGCTGCGCTGGGCGCCCTTGGCGATCCCGTTGAGCTTGCCGGTTACCTGTCCGTAGACGGTAACGATCTTGTCGGCCTCGTCATAAGTTCTGACGGCCAGTACCACGGCCTTGGTTTGTTGCAGGGGCATGGGAGTTCATGGTCTTTGGCCACCCCCGTGAGGAAGCGGCCAAAGATTCAGGGAAAACTGATATAGACGACTTCGCCGCTGCGGCCCAGGGGCGGTTGCGGTTCATTGTTGTAAGAGAGCTCGACGCCGCCGGCGTTGCCGATTCGCAGTTCAATCCGTTCCCGGCCTTCCCAGGTGGTGGTGTATCCAGGCGGCGCAAAAAGTTCCTGGGAGGGCTCATCGTCCACCTGAACCTGCAGCCAGGTGTCTTCGACGAAATTTGCCACCACCACATGGGCGGGTGCTTCCTCGCCTGGTTCAGGTTCGCCGGCGGCGATGATCTCCGGCACCTGTTCAATTGCCGGCGCGGGTTTTGTCTCCGGGGCCATTTCCGGCGGGGGAGCGGTTTCCCGAGGCAGGGGGGCTACCGGGTCGGGCTGGTCGTAAACAGTTTCCGGGGAATAGTTTGCCGTTGATTCCGTGGGCAGGAAGTGGCTGTTATAGCCCCAGTAGGCCGTAAAACCCACCATGATCAGGAGCAGCAGCAGGAAAACCCGGCTGCCGGTCAAAGACCTGGGGGCCACGGCCAGGCTTTCCCCGGCCATCATTTCCTGGATATTGACTTTTTCGGTGGTGGCGGTGGCGGACAGGCCCTGTTCTTTAATATGCTGCTGCAGTGCTTCCTCCTGGTCCAGGCCCAGGTAGGCCGCGTAGAGGCGCACAAACCCGCGGGTAAAAGTGGGCGCCGGCAGGGCGGCCTGCCGATCGTCCTCCTCCAGGGCCTTCAGGGTGCTGGCATTGATCCGGATCGCTCGCGCCGCCTCTTCCAGGGAGATTCCCTTGCTGTAGCGGGCGCGTCGCAATTTCTCGCCCAGGGTCAGGTTTTCCTGTGGCGGTGAAACTGGTTCTTCTGCCTCCAGATGCCCGGTCTGTTCAGAACTCATGGAATATCACCCCTGATTTTTGTCGGCGCCGCCAAAAGCGGCGGCTAGAGCATGATCCTGATATAGGCATCCTCGCGCAGGCTTTCAACCCATTTTTCAAACCGTTCTTCCAGGGCTTGATTGTACAGTTTTTCCCGGATTTCTTCCCGGGCGTCCTCGTAAAGTAGGTCGCCCCCGGGATGCAACTTGAAAAACTGGTATGACCTGGCCATTTCGATGACCGGGGTAAGTTCCCCGGGTTCCAGTTCGGGGATATGACGCTGCATTTCAGCGGCCATTTCCTCTTTCTGGAACACTCCGAGGTCGCCGCCTTCCGAGGCTGAAGGCAGTTCCGAAAGTTCCCGGGCAAGTTTGCGGAAGTCAGCCCCCGCCACAACCTGATCGCGGGCTTCGACTGCTCTGCTCCGGGCTTCGGCCCTGGCCTGGTCGTCGGCGTCGTCGGGCCAGGTGAAACCAATCTGCAGGATATGGTAACCCTGCTCCTGTTCGCCGTCATCAACGTAGTTGTCTTCGTAATAACGGCGAATCCTGGTTTCGGGGATGACGATCCGTTCCCTGATCTCGACGTTGAGCAGGCGTGACTGCAGGATCTGGGAGCGCAAATGCTGCCGGTAACCGGCCATGCTGGTGCCGACCCGCTCCAGTTCCCGGACGAACTCCTCCTCGCTGAGCCCGTTTTCCTCCCTAATCTGGTCCAGGGCCGCGTCGACCTCCCGGTCACCCACGTAGATTCCTCGCCTGTTCGCCTGCTGTTCCACCAGGAGACGGTCGATCATGCCGCTCAGAATCTGCCTGCGGGTCCCGTTACTGGTGCGTTCCCGCTCTCCGGGGGGAACATCCCGCAGAAAATCTTCGTCCAGGGTGGCCATTTCTTCTTCCAGTTCGGACAGGGTGATGATCTCACCATTGACCTCGGCTACCACCCGGTCCATGAGGGCGGCCGAAGCAGGGGCGGGGAGCAGAATGTGGAAGGCTGACAGGATCAGCAGGATTATAAGAAACTTGAAATGAACAATATTTGGGATCATACCAGCGTATCTCCAGCGTTTTTTATGAAACGCTTTTAAGGTTTTTTTCACTCTGTTGAGAGATATCACTACCCTGGAGTGTATGCAACAACTTTTTAATTTCACTGAAGAGGATGGCGGTGCCGGGGTTGGGCGGCAAAGGATAGACCAGCCGGGCCTGGGGGGTGAACCGCATTCCTTTGGGGCCCCGGTCGACCATGGCCAGGATTCGTTCCGGCGGTACCGGGGTGGAGGGATCAAAGCTCAAGACCAGGGCCGCCGGGCCCTGTTCGAGCTTGCTGATCCCCAAAGCGGCCAGCCGGTTTTTTAACGCGATGATTTCAAACAGATTGTCGGTCTCGGAGGGCAGGGGGCCGAAGCGGTCGGCGAACTCATCCCGGATGTCGGCCAGGGTGTCGTCGTCGGCCGCCGCCGTGATTTTCCGGTAGGCCAGATAGCGCTGGTTGACATCGCTGACATAGTTGGCGGGAATATGGGCCGAAATTGGCAGTTTGATCTCCGGGTCGATCTCGTCGGCGGCCAGCTCCTCTTCACTGAGGTGGTCGCCGGCTTCACCGCCATCGGCCCCGGTCCGCCAGGCCTTCTGTTTGAGATCCAACACCGTTTTCTGGAGCAGATCCAGGTAGAGGTCGTAGCCCACCGCCGCGATGTTGCCGCTCTGGGAATCGCCCAAAATGTTGCCCCCGCCCCGGATCTGGAGATCGCTCAAGGCCAGCTTGAAGCCGCCGCCCAGCTCGTTGTAATCCATCAGGGCCTGAAGCCGCCGCCGGGCCTCCCCGGCCATATCGTCCAGGGCCGGCACCAGCAGGTAGGCGTAAGCCTGCTGGCTGCTGCGGCCCACCCGACCCCGCAACTGGTAGATCTCCGCCAGGCCCAGGCGGTCGGCCCGGGTGATGATAATGGTGTTGGCGCTAGGGATATCCAGGCCTGACTCGATGATGGTGGTGCAGACCAGGACGTTGATCTCCCGGCGGACGAAACGGACCATGATCTCTTCGAGTTGTTTGCCCGGCATCTGGCCGTGGGCCACTGCCACCCGGGCCTCGGGCACCAGCTTCTGGACCTTGGCCGCCACCTCGTGGATGCTGCTGACCCGGTTGTGGACCATGAAGACCTGACCGTCGCGGCCCATCTCCCGGTGGATGGCCTCCCGGATCACCAGGTCGTCGTGGCGGGCGACAAAAGTTTTCACCGTGCGCCGCAGGTTGGGCGGCGAGCTGATCACCGACAGGTCCCGCACCCCCAGCAGGGAAAGCTGCAGGGTGCGGGGGATGGGGGTGGCGGTGAGGGTCAGCACATCGACCCCGCTGCGCAGTTTTTTCAGCCGTTCCTTGTGGCTGACCCCGAAGCGGTGTTCCTCGTCGATGATCAGCAGGCCCAGTTTTCTGAACTTGACATCCCTGGAAAGCAGGCGGTGGGTGCCGATGATGATATCGATCTCGCCGGCGGCCAGCTGCGCGATGATCTTTTTCTGTTCGGCGGCGGTGCGGAAGCGGTTGAGGCTTTCCACCCGGACGGGGAAACCATCCAGACGTTCGCGGAAAGTGGCGGCGTGCTGTTCGGCCAGAACCGTGGTCGGCACCAGCACCACCACCTGGCCGCCGTCTTCCACCACCTTGAAGGCAGCCCGCACCGCCACCTCGGTCTTGCCGTAGCCGACATCGCCGCAGACCAGCCGGTCCATGGGTTTGGGGGCCTGCAAATCGTCCAAAACCTCGTTGATGGCCTTGAGCTGGCCCGGTGTTTCATCGTAGGGGAAAGACTCTTCCAGCTCGTGGTACATCTCGCCGGGGGTGGAAAAATTGGTGCCCGGGGCCAGCTGGCGCCTGGCGTAGAGTTTGAGCAGATCCCGGGCCACCTGCCAGACCGCCTTTTTGATCCGGTTGCGGGTGGCCAGCCAGGTTTTGTCGCCAAGCTTGTCCAGGGTCGGCTGCTGTTCGGCGATACCCTTGTACTTGCCGACGCTGTTGATCTGGTCCACCGGGATGAAGAGCTTGTCCTCACCGCGGTACTCGAGGGCCAGATAGTCGTTGGTGATCCCGTCCAGTTCGATGGGCTGCAGCCCGCGGTAAATGCCGATGCCGTGGCGGCGATGGACCACCAACTCGCCGGGGTTGATCTCATCGAAATCGGCCATCTTTTCCGCCGGGGCCCGGCTCCGCCGCTGGCCGCCGGCCAGCCGCTGTTCGCCGAAAAGTTCGGTCTCCGAGAGCCAGTGCAGCTTTTCGGCCTCCAGATCAAAGCCGCTGCTCAGCGCCCCGGTGGTGAGCAGCAGTTGGCCGGGGCCGGTGGCGCCGGGGTCTTTGACGGGGGGCGGCACCACCCGGCATTCCAGGCCGTGGGGGGCCAGCATCTCCGTCATCTGTTCGGCGTGCCGGGGTGAGCGGCAGGCCAGCACCACCGACTCTCCCTGATCCTGCCATTGCCGGATCCGGCCGGCCAGGGGCGCCAGCAGACCCTGGGAGCGGCGCTGCAGATCGAGCTCCTGTTTGAGCAGAACGTGATTGCCCGCAGAAACGGCAAAGCTCTGCCGGTTGTCGGCCTCCTCCGGCGGCATGGGGTACAGCCGGGCCCCGGGGTGGGCGTTGATTTTCTGCCGCAGCTCCTCGGCGCTTACAAAAAGCCGGTCCGGCGGCAGGGCCGGTTTGGCGGCGGCCCGCAGCTCCTGGAAGTTGGCTTCGATGCGTTCCTCATGCAGTTCCAGGCTCTGGCGCAGGCGGGGATAATCCAGGGCCAGCACCATGGTGTCGGCGGGCAAGTAACCCAGGGGAGATACCGCCCCGGGCTGGAACAGGGGCAGGAAAAAGGTGCTGCCGGCAAAAGAGCGCCGGCTTTGCAGGCAGTCGTCGATCCTTCTGGTCTCCTTTCGGTCCCAGGCCAGTTCCTCGGCCAGCTGCCGGAAATGCTGGCGCATGCTGCGGTGCTCAGGGGAGTCCGCCGGGGGATAGAGGATGTCGCCGGCGGGCAGGATGATGACCTCTTCGACCGTACCCAGGGAGCGCTGAGTGGAAGGGTCGAAATAACGGATGGACTCCACGGTATCGCCGAAGAAATCCAGGCGCAGGGGGTATTCCCGGCCCGGGGGGAAGATGTCGATGATGCCGCCGCGCACGCTGAACTCGCCGACCTCCCGGACCTGGGGTATCGACTCGTAACCGCCGGCGGCAAGGCGTTCCAGCAGCTGGCGGGAATCGGTCTCCTCGCCGCTGAGCAGCAGTTCCGCCAGGCCGTCGAGCCTTGCCGGGGGCATGGTTTTGCCCAGCAGGCTCGGGCCCGAGGCCACCAGAATAAAGGGACCGTCGGCGCTTATAACCCGGTACAGGGCCGCCATCCGGGTGGCGGTAACGGCGGGATCGGGCTGGAGGGGGGCGTAGGGGGGGACCTCCAGGTCGGGATAAAGGATCACCGGCCGGTCAGTGAACTGCTCCAGATCTTGGGCCAGACGCTGGCCTTCTTCCTCGTCGGGGCAAATGCAGAGCAGGGGACGGTTCAGCTCGCCGGCGCGGGCGGCGAACCAGGCAGCGGATCCGCCGCGCAGGCCGAAAACTTCAATGGGGCTGGAGCTGCGTTCAACAACATCAAAAATCTGTTTCATTTCTATCAGAACACACCGCCGATGCTGAAGTCCCAGACCCTCTGGCGTTCGTCGGGTTCGGGGTCGAGGTTGTAGCCCCATTCCAGTCGCAGCGGCCCCATTGGAGAAAGCCAGCGGAAACCGAAGCCGACACTGGACTTAAGATCGCCGGCATCCCAGCCCTGGTCTTTGGTGTAGACATTGCCGGTATCAAAAAAGATCAGGCCTTTGAGGTTGATATCCCGGACAATGGGAAAAATCCATTCCGAGTTCATGTACCACATCTTCTCGCCGCCGATGCGGTCGCCGTCTTCGTCCCGGGGGCTGATGGTGGCGGTCTCAAAGCCGCGCATGGTGCGCAGGCCGCCCAAGAAAAACTTTTCATAGATCGGCAGACGTTTGCTTTTGTTCTCCCGCACATAGCCGACGGAGCCCTTGAGCCGGAAGGTGGTGTCGCCCAGCCAGTTGTTGCCGGTTTCCCGCAGCAGGGGAATCTCGTCCCAGGGGAAGAAACGGGAACTTGAGACCTCCACCCGGGTGTAGGCGGTGTCGCCGCCGAGCCAGCCGCCGGCGTGTTTGATGCCGATATCGTGGTATGCCCCCCGGGTGGGGTCCATGCGATTGTCCCTGGTATCCCTGGTCATGCCCAGGCGGACGTACCGGTTCTGTTTAAGGTCCATGGAATCCAGAATCCAGCGCGAGGCGTTTTCCTCGTCAACATCGCTGAGCTTGTTGGTCTCGTGGCCATAGCCCCAGTAGGCGCGCCATTTTTCCCACAGGGGGTAACCGAAGCGCACGGCCCCGCCGGTGGATTCCTTGGTATAGTCGATGTACTCCCGTTCCCAGTTGTAAAGGTCAACGCCGAACAGCAGATTGGAATCATCGACGCGGGGGTCGGTGAAGCTCAGGTTGTAATGGGTGGCCTTGGAGCTGAAGTCGGCCTGCAGGGCCAGCCGCTGGCCTTTGCCCCGGAAGTTTTCCTGGCTAACCTGGCCCATGAACATCAGGTTGTCCATGGAACTGTAGCCGGCTCCGATGCTGAAGGTGCCGGTGGGCTGTTCCTTGACCTTGATTTCCAGATCCATCAGGTCGTCTTGCATCAGGGCCGGTTCGGGCTGGATATCGACCTCTTCAAAAAAATCCAGCCGTTGAAGATTTTGCATGCTGGACCGGATCGCTCCGGTATCCATGACATCCCCCTCCCCCACCTCGATTTCGCGCCGGATGACATTGTCCCGGGTGCGGGTGTTGCCTTGGATAATAATCCGGTTGATGTGGACCAGGGCATTTTTTTCCAGGTGCATAACCACATCCATGCGCCGGTTTTCGTCGTCGCGGCTGACCCTGGGTTCCACGTCGGCAAAGGCATAGCCTTCTTCGGCGTAACGATCGCTTAAACGGGTGATGTCACCGCGCAGGACATCACGGCTGAAATACTCTTCATCGGGCAGTTCCAGCAACTCCAGCAGTTCTTCCTCGGCGGTGATAAATTCACCGGCCAGGGAGACCTCCCCCACCCGGAAGCGATCACCTTCCTCGATGTTGAAGGTGATGATCAGGCGATTGCCGTCCCGTTCCACTTCGGGTTCCCCGACCCGGGCGTCAATAAAGCCCTGATTGTGGTAAAAGGCCGCGATCCGAGCCCGGTCCTGTTCCAGGATCTCGGGCTGCAGGCGGCCGGAGCTGGTCAGCCAGGAGAACCAGCCTTTGGTCTTGGTCTCCATGACCCGGCGAAGGGGTCGGGGGCGGAAGCTTTCGTTGCCGGTGAAGTTGATTTCCCGGACATGGACTCTTTCCCCCTCCTCGATTTCAAAATGAACATTGACCAGATCCTCGTCGACCTCAACGATCTCGCTGCTGACCCGGGCGTCGTGGTAACCTTTTTCCTTGTACAGCTGGCGGATGCTTTCCGCCGCCTCCTGCACCAGGCCGGTATTGACGATGGTGTTGGGGACCACGGCGATGCTCTCCCGGATATCGCTTTCGCTTATCCGGCTGTGGCCGCTGATAATCACTTCTTCAATCACCGGCTTTTCATGAACCACAAAGGTGACCCGGGTGCCGTCGGCCACCTCCTCGGTGCTGATCTGGACATCATCGAAAAAGCCCATGGTAAAGACCGAGCGCAGGTCCTCCCGCAGCTGTTCGGGGTCAAGGCGGTCGCCGGCCCGGCTGGAAATCCGCCGGAGGATAGCTCCGGAGCCGGTCTTGTCATTGCCTTCGATGTGGATGGCGCTGATTCTGGCGGTCGCGTCGGTAAACCCGGCAATTTCCTCCCCGAGCTCGGCCAGGTTTGCCGCCAGCTGGTTCCGGGGCCCGGTGCTACCGGTGAGATGACGGGGCTCCCGCTGGCCGCTGTGATCGAAAACCATGGCGTCGATACTGATCTGCTCGCCAATTTGAGTCAGGCTGCCGGTGGCCAGATAGCGAACCCCGGCGGGGGGCGTCAGTGCCTGCAGATCTTCCGCTGCCGGCGGCCAGGCAGCGGGATCGGCCAGGGTGGGGGGCAGCTCTTCCCGGTCCAAAAGCAAAAAATCCTGCTCCCGTCCGAGTTCGGCCAGAATTTCATCGGCCTGATCGCGTAGTTGTGCGGGGTCATCAGGGCTTGAAACCTGGAAGGGCAGGAAAAGGGTGGTCCCTGAAGTCGCTGCCCAAGCGGGGCCGGACGTCGGAACCAGAAAAAACAGTAACAGCACAAGGGGCAGCAGCCTCGCCATGTAACCGGAAACATCCAAAAAACTGAAGTTAGAGCGGGGCTTGCCGACCGGCAAAATTGAACCGCCGGAAGAAGGTTGCGGTTTCATTGGCACCTGGAAAGTTAGTATTGGCAAAGGAAATAGCCTGGCGGGGCTGTGAACAAAAATCAAATTTGATTAGCAGGCATTGGCGTCACTGTCAAGGGGCAATACTGGCCAGCTGGGCCAACTGGTCGGGGGCGATTTCCCGCAGAGTGCCGTCATTAAGGCGCAGCACCCGGTCCAGGCGGGCGGCAAGCTGATAGTTGTGGGTAACCATCACCGTGGCCAGGCCCAGGGAGGCGTTGAGCTGGCAGAGCAGGTCAAAGATCGTCTCGCCTGTCCGGGGGTCGAGGTTGCCGGTGGGTTCGTCGGCCAGCAGCAGGTCGGGTTCCATGATCAGGGCCCGGGCGATGGCCACCCGTTGCTGTTCGCCCCCGGAGAGTTCTCCCACCCGGTGTTCCGCCCTGTCCGTCAGGCCGATGCGCTGCAACAGGCCGGCGGCCCGCTGCTCCACCTCCCCGCGTTCCTGGCCGGCAATGAAGCCCGGCAGCATGATGTTTTCCCGGGCGGAAAATTCCGGCAGCAGATGATGAAACTGAAAGATAAAGCCGATGCTGCGGTTGCGAAAAGCCGCCAGACTGTCGGCGGAGCGGCTGAAAAGATCCTCCCCCCGGAAAAGAACCTTCCCCGACGAAGGCCGGTCCAGGGCCCCCAGTAGGTGGAGCAGGGTGGTCTTGCCGCTGCCGGAGCTGCCCACCACGGCGACGGTCTCCCCGGCCCTGATGGTCAGATCCACCTCCCGCAGAATGGTCAGCGGTTTGGGCTCGGGAAAACTCTTGCTGACATTTTGTAACTCAATCAAATTTTCAGTCATAATTAAGCTCTATAGCCTGCAGAGTATAAGTTTAGCTGCCAACTGGTTTAAGCGCCGCCCTTTGTCAGGGCTCGCAGCCCACCAGTCAACGTCCGTCAGTGCCGCAGATTTTGGCGTTTGGCCCCGGCGATTATAGCCCAGGCTATATCGCCGGGACCAAACGCCAAAAGATGTGGTGCTGCCGGACGTTGACCAAAAGGTTACTCGTAGCGCAGGGCCACTGCCGGATCAACCCGGGCCGCACGCCAGGATGGATAAATGGTGGCCAAAAAGGTGATAAGCACGGCGGCCAATGAGATCAGGGCCACATCCTGGGGCAGCACCTCGACCGGCAGAGTGGAAATGGGGTAAACGTCGGGCAGGTCGATGAAGCGATAATGACTGAGAAGTTCGGACAAACCCAGTCCGACCGCCACTCCCAGGGCGGTGCCCAGGGTGCCGATGACCAGCCCTTCGTACATGAAGATCCGCATGATATTGCGATCGGTGGCCCCCATGGCCTTGAGGATGGCGATATCCCGGGTTTTCTCCATGACCACCATGATCAGGGTGCTGATTATGTTAAAAGCCGCCACCATCACCACCAGGGTCATGATTATCGACAGGGCCGTTTTTTCCAGGGCCAGGGCGGAGAAGATCTGTTTGTTCATGCTCATCCAGTCCCTGGCGCTGTAGGTCGGGCCCAGTTCCTGGTTGATGGCCAGGGCGATCCGGTCGGCCCGGTTGATGTCATCTACCCGTACTTCCAGTCCGTGCACCTGGTCGCCGAGATCCATGAAATCCCTGGCGGTTGCCAGGTCCAGATAGGCCAGGGAGGAGTCGTACTCATACATTCCCGAGGAAAAAAGTCCCACCACCTGGAAGGTCTTGATCTGGGGGATGATCCCCATGGGGGTCAGGGCTCCGGAGGCGGAGATCAGTTTGACCCGGCCGTTGGGGCCGATGCCGAGATTTCTGGCCAGGTCCTTGCCCAGAATGATCCCCGGGGCCTGGCGTTGGTCTTCCGGCAGGCCCAGGGAATCCAGTTCACCGGCTTCCAGGTATTCCTCCAGATTGAGCACCTGGTTCACCGTCTCCGGGTCGATGCCCCGGATAATGGCCCCGGTGCCGCCTTCACCGCCGGTGATCATGGCCTGCCCGTAAATATAGGGGGTCACTCCAGTCACTCCGGGGATACTTGCGATCTGCCGTGCCGGTTCATGGTAGTCTTGAATATCAAGACCGGGCCGCTGAACCACGATATGGGAGTTGATGCCCAGGATTTTATCGCGAAATTCGGAGGTAAAGCCGGTCATCACCGCCAGTACGACAATCAGGGCCGCCACCCCCACCATTACCCCGGCCACCGAGATCAGTGAAATCAGGGAAATAAAACCCTTCCGGCGTTTGGCCTGGAGATAACGCCGGCTGACAAACCATGCAAAGTTCATTATTCGTTCGTGGTTTCCTGTATTGAATTACCGCTTACCGTCAACATGCCGCGAGGGGTTAAGTTTATTTGGTTTCAGGGCGCAGATGAGGAAAGAGAATGACATCACGGATCGACGGGGAGTCGGTGAGCAGCATGGCCAGGCGGTCGATGCCGATCCCTTCGCCGGCGGCCGGCGGCATGCCGTATTCCAGGGCCCGGAGAAAATCCTCGTCGAGCACCGGAAAAACCTCCTCGTCGTCGCCCCGTTCGGCGATCTGTTGTTCCAGGCGCCGGCGCTGATCGTCGGGATCGTTGAGTTCGCTGAAGGCGTTGGCCACCTCCCGACCGGTGATGAACAGTTCAAAGCGATCGGTGATTTCCGGGTTGTCCTCGTTTTTTCGGGCCAGAGGGGAGACCTCGGTGGGATAGGAGGTAATGAAGGTGGGGTCCACCAACCTGTCTTCCACCAGGTACTCGAAGAGCTCGGTTTTGACCTTGCCGATGCCGGCCTGGGGCTGCAGCACAATCCCGTAACGGTTGGCCGTTTCTTTCAGGGCGTTGAAGTCCGTCAGCAGTTCGGGGCTCAGGCCGCCAATCTGTTGCAGGGCCTCGTCCATGGTGTAGCGCCGCCAGGGCGGGGACAGATCCACCTGCTGGTCCTGGTAGCTGATCTGCATGGAGCCGCAGACCTCCATCGCCACCCAGGAGATCATCTCCTCGGTGAGTTCCATCAGGTCTTCATAGGTGGCGTAGGCCTGGTAGAATTCCAGCATGGTGAATTCGGGGTTGTGGCGGGTGGAAAGTCCTTCGTTGCGAAAGTTGCGGTTGATCTCAAAAACCCGTTCCAGCCCCCCCACAAGCAGTCGCTTGAGGTACAGCTCCGGAGCGATGCGCAGGTAAAGGTCCATTCCCAGAGCGTTATGGTGGGTCTGGAAGGGCTTGGCCGTGGCGCCGCCGGCAATGGGCTGCATCATCGGGGTTTCCACTTCGAGAAAGCCCCGGTTGCTGAGAAAGTCCCGGATCAGGCGGATGATCTCCACCCGTTTGCGAAAGGTATCGCGGACCTCGGGGTTGACCATCAGGTCCACGTAGCGCTGACGGTAGCGGGTTTCCACATCGGTCAGGCCGTGGAATTTTTCCGGCAGGGGCCGTATCGATTTGGTCAACAGCTTAAGCGACAGGGCCTGAATGGTGATCTCCCCGGTCTTGGTACGAAACAGCGGGCCGGTGAAGGCGGCTATATCGCCGATATCGATTTTTTTAAAAACCGCAAAAGCCTCGTCGCCGACCTCATCGCGCTTGATATGGACTTGAATTCTGCCGCTGTCGTCCTGAATATGGAGAAAAGCGGCCTTGCCGAATTTGCGCAGGGCCATGACCCGGCCGGCCACTGCCATGCTGCCGGCGGCCAAAGGGGTATCGGGGTCGTGGTCGGCGGGCAGCAGATCACTGATTCGGTGGGCGGGCTTGAAGTCGTTGGCGTAAAGGTTGACGCCCAGGCCGGCCAGTTCTTCGGCCTTTTGCCGGCGCTGGGCGATGATCTGATTGCTTTCTTCCATGGGGAGGATATGTTCCTTGAATCTCGGTAAATATGGGGGTCATCTCCGCCGGCTGGCTACCAGCCATGGCGGCGGAGGCGACGGACATGCAAGGGCAAAGTTTCCCCAAAGCCTGCCGCCGGGCCAGCCGGCGAACCACAGTGGTGCCGTTGCGGGGTTGGCAGCCTGGCCAGGGCGGCAGGGGGGACACACGCGCTTGCTTTAGAGATGCCTCTGCCGCAGGATGGCGGAGAGATCCCGGGTCAACTCCAGCACCTTGCTGGCTTCCTCGAAGCTGAGAGAACCGGTGCCGCAGCTGGGAGTAATCAGGGTCTGTTTCAGGATCCCGGCCTTGTCCCATGTATCATTGACAAGCTGTTCGGCCTGTTGTTCCCAGCGCTGGGCCAGATTCTCGGCGGTTTCCCGCATGATCGTCTCGCCCTCGCCGGTGGGTACCAGGCCCCAGGCCATGATGCCGCCCCGCTCGAGGAAGCTGTAAAGGGCGGTCTTGCTGCCGATCAGGCGGTCAAAAAAGCCGTAGGCGTCAAAGCTGAGCACATCGAGCTGGCGGTCTAAAAGGAAGTCCCAGTCGGTGTTGGCGCAGACGTGGACCCCGGCCAGCCCCCCGGCGCCGCGAATCGAAGAGAGCACTTCGTCCAGGCTCTGGCCGATCTGCTCCAGGGAAACGCTGATATAGGCAGAGGAGCCAAGCCCGGCCAGAGCCGGTTCATCCAGAAAGAGCAGTACCGGTTTCTGAATTGCCGACAAAAACCGCACCTGCCATGCCGCCCGCAGGGCCAGGCCCTTGACGGTAATCTCGTTGAGCGTGGGGTCAAACCAGGCGTCGCGTTTTTCCTCGTCTTTGAGGCCGGTGAGCAGGGTAAAGGGACCGGTGATCTGTCCTTTTACCGCCTGCAGCTGCTGGGGAGGATTCTGCTGCAGGCGCTGCTGCATCCGGTAAAGGCCCGGTACCCGGTCTTCGGTGCTGGCAAAGATGGAGTTATCCAGCTGGTTGGGATCTTCGGCGGCGGCCAGATATTGTTCAAAGAAGGCCAGCTGCTGGTCGGCGAAATCGGCATCGCTGGTGCGGAAAAAGGCCCGGTCCTGCTCTTCGCAAAAACCGGGGAAGCCGACGGTAAACTGCTGGAGCATGCCTTCGGCGGGGTTGCCGGGCAACTGGGGCCACAGGGGGATTTCCGGGGTGTGGGCCAGGATCAGTTCCAGGGCCTGGTCGTAATCACTTACCGGCAGGCTGCCGATCAGGGTGCCGTTGCCGGCGGGTTGAAACTTGGGAGCGTCGCTCATGGTAATTCCCCTTTTCTCTTCTGTTGTGTTTTTTAGTCGGCAAAAAGCGCTGCAACCTTGGCACCGGGCTAAACTGTCGTAAATTTAATGGTTGCCGGTGGCGCGACTTCAGCGGGTGCGCTTTTTGCTTTAAGTGGCCACTTTTGCTCTGGCATTACTGGCGGAAAGTGGCGGTCCATATCCCGGGTCGCTATCAGTGCCGGTGAAAACACAGGGTTTCAACAGCTGGCATAGAAGCGATCAAATAAGGCTGAAGTGCGGGGCCACCTAAATTTAAGGATGACGTCAGTTCCGGGTCGGAATCCACCGGAGTGACCCAGTCGGGTGACTCCTGATTAGCTAGCAATATTAAGGCGAAAAGTCAATGAAATTCAAAGAGGGATTGAGGTGGCGCCCGTCCCGCGACCAATTTACAGATGGGGTGCGGGGGCGCTGCTCGCGGTCTATCTCGCTTGACGCTACCTTAAAAGTTGAGTACTCTTGCGTGGTTTTTATCTGCTCCGGAGCCGTCTCCGGGCGGGGGGTGGCGAAAAACGGTTTGCATGCATATATTGTTTGGTCAGCGAGGGTGGCGGAACTGGTAGACGCACTGGACTTAGGATCCAGCGGGCAACCGTGGGGGTTCGACTCCCCCCTCTCGCACCAGATTCGTGGGGAAGCTATCACGGGGCATCGCCGCGGCG
>LKMJ01002983.1_pt1 | contig 15682 bp, 15 predicted proteins | sample 643391 | NCBI WGS metagenome assembly LKMJ01 (sample SAMN04112250, study PRJNA286221) | soda lake metagenome | biome: soda lake; feature: Kulunda Steppe; material: water; isolation source: sample PL-Br10 brine of Picturesque Lake | place: Russia: Kulunda steppe | collected 2010-07
TAAGGAGATAATTCTACCTGATAGCATGTACCAATCTCTGTCCGAGTCTAGTGTAATAGGGCAGCTGTGTTCAGAGTCAAGCAGTATCCACTTTGTGCAGTTTGAAGTATATGTCTCGGCCTTTTTTTATTGTACAGGCGTGAGCCTGGTTTCTATGATTTTTTTGTGATAAGTATCACTGCTCCCTTATAGGCAGCGACTGACACTATGTCCTCAATAAGTTTTGATGTTATTTGCCCATTTGTCATGTCTTGACTCACATATTTCAGGAGGTACATTTTGCTATTCCATTCTTGATGATGAAGGAAGTGATTTAACATACTATTAGTAATAGTAGAGAAATTTCCTAATGTAGGACTCCTACATTACTACTCTCGGAGAGTAAAATTGTTGTAGATTAAGTCTTGGGGGGGAGAAAGTCAAGACTTGTTTGTGTGCTCTCTCAGAAGAAAGTATTCTTTCCTTTTCTTCCCTTTCCGCCAATCCTTTTCTATGGAAGCCCCTTTTATTCCACATGCCTTGCCTACACAGACTGTCTTTGATTTTCTTTCTCAACGGCACAATAGACTCTGCCATTTCATTTCGGACATTATGGACTATTTTTTTGGCTGGCGAAGACCAGCAACAAACCAATCAGCCTAACGAGCTGGCTGGCGGTTAACCCATAACTTGTAACACTCTACACCATTCTTCTTGGAGAGGGATGTTCAATCTATACCTCCAACGCTTTGCACCATCTTGAAGAGCTCGGCCTTGACTCACAAAGGACCCACAAGACTGCCCTTTAATTGCATGCTCACCCATGCACTTATGTTCACAAATTGACTACAACGAGACGCGCACAAAAAAATGCTCTCAAGGCCTTGGTCTGGAGCAGGGGGCTACCAGCCACCTTCCAGATCCCAACTAGTTATCTTTTCCATTCGTGAAGGAGCCTCCTCAGAGGCTCTCAGCACTTCTGGCCAATGTGTCTCCTTTTCCTTCCTTCCTTTCCAGCCAGCAAGGAGCGTCTTGCTGCCTGTGTAGCTTTCCATTCCTTTCGTACAATTGGATGTAGGGAGAGGTTCACAGAAGGCTCAGCCTTTTAGGCTGAATCAAATACAGGTGGAGTGCATGGCGTATTTCACAATCATCCAGACATTCACTGACATTCCTCTGCCTAGCTTGATGGTGGAGGTGCCTGGGGCTTGCACCAACAGCAATCCCCTCCGATAATGCACGCCAACAAGCTCAACTCTGCGGGCATGGCTTACTTTCGTTTCTCGTTTGGTGAGCTATGCAACCCCTGCCCTTTTTTGCATTTTCTACATGGACTCAGGAAAAGGAAAAGGAAAAGGAAAAGCTACGTACTCGGGATACACCCGAGGCGTGAATTAAGGAAGTTGGTTTCTCTTGCGAAAAAACCAACCGTTACCCCCAGCCCGACTCGAACTGGGGACCTTTGAGGACAAGTCCTCCCAGCCGCAGTTCATGGACTCAGGTACATGTAACAGGTAATCCTTGGTTGCACACTATAGTAGGTGTTTCTTGCTTCCTGAGATGTTGTCATTTTGCTTGCGCTATGGATCTATTGCTCATTACAACACCATCGTTCATGCTTGGCAGTGAAGCCCAAGGACAAGCAAGGCATTCCCGACAAGAGACCAGTGCTCCCGCTGCACGGAGGTCATTACTTGATCTCCACAGTGATGGTCTTTGCGTACTGAGGCCCATAAGACTCGTGCTTTGCATTGGCAAATTGGAGGGTTAAGCGGTGAGTTCCCTGTGAGCAGAGTGGAGGTACCAATGGGAGCAGCACTGGTAAGCCAGCAATGTGCAGTAGTTCGTGAAAGAGGTCGCAACAGTGGGCAATCTCCTGTTCCAGGTGGCGCAAGTGAGGTGCCCCATGAGTGTGCCAGGCTACTCAGTGTACAAGGCCCAGGGCTGGCTCCTTCCACGCCTTCTTAAATTGGGCACCCTCACCCACCCCATTCAGACACAAGCACAGACATGAATCTCACTAGCCAAGCAGAATCTTACCTTGGGGACTTCGACATCAGCAGAGGTCTGGCCCTTCCCGTAGTGTAAGTGAGTCGCGTCAAAAGGAATGGCCACTCCCTCCTCAGTTGGTCTTTGGAAAAAGAGGGGCAAGAGGGGGTTTAGATAGTGGAGACAACAGGTTCAGAATAAGTGAAGTTTCAGCAGGGCACTCGGATTAGATGTAGTGCATCCAGATGAGACATGACTTCGAAATTAATGGCAGCATGGATGGTGGTGCTCCCCTGGCCTTATGATCCATTTTTGCTGCTCAATTTCAATGAGCAAGCTCTCACCCTTCATCAATGTTCACATGGAAGTGGCCCTGCAAGTAAGAGCAGGGGGACAGACTGATTTACTCTGCTTTCATAGCCATCACCATGCCACATGATATTGCTTGCACCTCGCATCTGAACAGCTCGAGTTCCAGCAGGAAAAGAAGGCAGAGCATGTCCCTATCTTCACTTACAGTGTTCGGAATAATGCCTTCACTGGCTGTTGAAGGGACAGGAATAGGGTAAAGGAGATTTAGTTCTCAAAGGGAAACTCAATTGAACAGGCACTTTCGCAGACAGTGCAAAAGGCAGAGCTTGTTACCTGGCTTAACTGTCATGCCATCGACCTTGAAATCCAGATGCCTTTGAGGCAAAGCACAGGAAGTATACGTGTGGTGGGAAAGGGTGATGGAAGTTCTCATAGAGAGTGAAAGAGACGCTCTTGAACATCTGTTAGACATGAAATACAGAAGCAAGGCACACAAACCAGTATATAACACTTACACAGGAGAGGAGGCGGTCTTGGGAGCTACTGCGAAATCAACTCCCACAGCCTGGGCAGGGCTCGCCACCAGCACGCCTGCCACATGTGGAAAGCACAGAAGAATATCAAGAGAAATGCAGAAAACCCGGATGATATGCAGCCCGATTCCTTTCCTGAAGCAAGCACGCTCCCACATCATCCACAGACCCCCCTTGTCCATTGGAGGCTTGCAAATGCAAGCAGCTGGTCACCAACCTGCGGCCACTGAGCCGAGCATCATACTTGAAACCTGACGGAATACCGATGGCATCGGCCTGGTAGATGCATTGCACGCGACAGCCCGTCGAGAATGAGAAGGGGCGCAAACAGGGGCCTTGCTGAGCATCATCTTACTTTTTCCTTTACAATCAAATTTTCAGATCTGGATAGGCAATCGATCTTTAAAAGCGCTCCATGTAATATTGATCTCAAACTCAAGTTGAGATCTACCACACATTGCTCAGAATCTCATTAGGCTGTTGTGCACGCGTATGGTCCCTTGCAAGCACAGCCCCTTGCGTGCAGGGCTGCCTGCGCAGGCAAGATCATAGGACGGTGATCCTTATAGCACATGACCGAGGGCCCCAATACTCAGGCCCTCTAGAGAATCAGATCTGGCATGGGTCTGCAAATTTGATAGTGTTGCATTTGCTCATTCTGGATGAAAACTGGTGCAGGGGAGGCACACCCTTGGCAGCTCCACTCACCAGCCAACCAGGTTTTGCAGCAGCATGCACACAGCGCATGCGTAGAGTGCCGCCCTGGCCTTGCTCGGCCTGATCCAGAGTACACTGTGCGCATGCGGCCACGCAGGGCAAGCGCTCGTTGCTGCACTGCGCGCTGCATGCACCCACTCTGGCTGGCAAGTGGGGGCTGCCGAGTGCCAGCCCAGGGGCTGCACCATGACCCTGAGTCTGCCTGCGCCTGTGTGCGCCTTGCTGCATGCAGGCTCCAGGGGCGCACACACAGCCCATGTCCAGGGTCTCCTGGATGAGGCAGATCTCCTGTACAGAGGCAATAGGGGTGCAAGCAAACTTTGCTTGCAAACTTCGGTATAAAAGGTATGTTTTACACGTCTGCACCACACCACCAATGGTCATTGATGGTGCAACAGTCGTGCACGTCGTCCTAGACATTTGCAACCTGATTACCACTACTTATGGTGAACTGCCCCAGCTGTATGCCACCACCGCCCTTGGGGTCTCAAAGTAATGAGCTAAAACAGCACCTGCCAGACGCTTGTGGTGGCTGCACTGCCTGCCTCAGCGCACCTGCAGCACCACTCTGCTGCACCACATGGGGCACTGCCCCAGCGCGCCCCAGTTACACCGCCACCGTCAGTCAACACGAGTCGAAAGGCAGTATAGGGTGGGGGACGGGGAGGAGTGCCTACGGAGCGCGAGGCGAGGGCAGGCGGGTGGGTGGGCAGGTGCGCGGTGCCAAGCGCTGTGCGCGCTTATACAGATACGTGGACAGACCACGTCACATGAACAGCCGGGTGTCATTGCACAACGAGTGCTTTAAACACCATTTGTGGGCAGTACCAGGCAGGGGTGGTAAGGCTGACAGCGTGCGTGCTCACTGGGGGCACCTGGAAGCTACAGCTAGCTGCAGCCAGCTAAAGTGACGCAGCAGCCCCGATCAACATAATTAGATAAAGTGGCAGTGCGCTCTATTCACCCTAGTGATGTGCGGTCGCCCTTGACATTGGCACGCGTTTGTCCGTTTGGGCTTTGGGCATGCTGTGCAAGCCTGTTTGTCCGTTTGGGCTTTGGGCAGCATGTCCGTTTGGGCATGCTGTGCAAGCCTGTTTGTCCGTTTGGGCTTTGGGCATGCTGTGCAAGCCTGTTTGTCCGTTTGGGCTTTGGGCATGCTGTGCAAGCCTGGCTTGCTTGGGCCTTGCCCTCAGCGCCGCACGCATCTGATTGCATGCGCCTAAGCTGCGATGGTGCGTCTGCATTATGTGCACTAGTGTGAACTTGCTTTGACACGTGCAATGGCCTGCGCAATGTCCATCTGCCCCCGGGCCAGCACTTGCTTCCAAAGGCTGCTGCCTCACCGCGATTTCCAGCCATCATTTGCGGCTCGGACACGCCGCCGCATTGCCCGTGTCACCGCAAAACTGGCGTTATCATGCTCTGTTGATTAGGGTCTCCACGCACTGCACCACTTGGTCGGTATGTCCACCCACCGCTGGCAAAAAAAGCTCGCCGCCAGTGCTTAGCTCAACTCAGCTCAGGGCTCCTTGTCGGTGTCCGCTGGCAGTGCTTACAAACATCAACCACCTCAACCCACCAATCGCGCGCCTCTCTCTGTCCCACAAGGGTTGAGCAGGTGTCCGCCACTGCCTCCCTTAGGGCTGGGGTGCTCAAACTGACCAGCCAAAACAGCACTAGGGCAAGGTGTTTCCTGAACTCTTACATCTTTCTTGTGCCAGGAGGCGCGGAGGGCTGGCACACAGCCAGGCTCAACAGGCATGCTTGCAGCAGTTCAACAAAGAGCAAGGAGAGCAGCAGCAGCAGCAAAGCGGCGGCAGCGGGGGAAGGTATTTTCACTCACACTTACTCGTGATGCATTTAAATGTGGGACTGGGCAGAGCTGAGACCAAAGAGGAGTAAGTACAGGATTGGAAGAATGAGGCCGGGCAACCTGTACAGATCAGCGTAGCCTTGGGGGGTTTGATGGAGAAGCATGCTCAGCAGGACAAGCGGTGACGGCCACCACACAAATGAAAAGGGGGAGGGGGGGCATGGTGCGTTTGCTGGAACAAATAATTAACATGCAGGGGGGCGTTGGGGTAAACCTGTACTGTGTCCACAGGTGGTTGGGGAAGCAGGGATTTGGGACTCTGGGGCCCCGCGGATTGGGAGAAATAAGTGCAGCAAGCCCAGCAAATTCGCCATTGGTCTCCTAAGGCCAGGTTCAATGGCCCGGGTCCCGGGTGCCATCTGCGAACACAGCTATGCACAAAGCTGCCTGTGAAGCTGCAGGCAGAAGTGTGCAGTGGCGGCAGCGCTGCATCACAGATTTTTGCAGGAGCAGCAGGGAGAAAACAGACAAGGCAGTGCCCTGGCTTGGGTGCAGCAGTGTTTGCTTGTGCTCCATAGGCATGGAATAGCACAGCTTGGAGGTGGGGCACTGTTTGTAGGTGACTCGCATTGCACATTGCAATAAGTACCTCCCTGCTTGCTTGGCAGCTTAGTCCTGCATGTATCATTAAGAAGATTTACCAGAGGGGAATGTGCTTGCTCATTTTAGTCAAAAGAATGGGGATCAGGAGTGTGACTAGCAGAGCCCCATTCCTGTCCTTGATGATGAGAGGTCACGCAAGCTTTCTCAAGAGCACGTCTGGTAAGATCAAATTTATAAGCATACTGAATTAAATGAGCATGAAGCTTCATAGCACGCTTTAACAGCTTCCTGAGGATTAAGTCTGAAATTCTTAAGAGGCTTCATGCTTTTAGGGCTATAAATGGTGCCACCTATCAGAAGGATAGTGTGGAGACTTATGTTGACTGCAGCTGGGTGAAGATTTTCACAAAGCATGCTGTGGTGCTGGTTGGCAGTTTTGAACCGGCTCCTAGGCCTGGTACCTTCACAATACTTGACTTCCACAAGTTAAGTGTGCCGCTGATTGGGTGTGAGCCGAATGGTGTTTCATACCCTGGACAAAGGCTGGTAGGCTGGTGCTGTTGCTGAGAGCCCCCTGTCCCTTCTACACTCTGCCCTACTTCTAAATGCATACCCAGAGTGCATATCTAGAACATATCTTTTGGTAGGTAATTTTTGTAGCTAGATCAGTACCTGGATGACTAGCAGAGAGTCTTTGCTTAAAGAGAAGCAACGAGGGAACAGCCACTCAGGGATGGTTCTGGTGGTAGATCCTTCAGGGATCTGTAACTTTTGTTATGCCAAGCATTTTTTGCTGCCAATATCCATTTGGACAAAACAGTCTCCTAGGGAGCTTGCCTTTAAAAGCTTTCATGATAAGTTTACAAGCGTAATGGTGGCGCTCAGTCATCCAGCCGGTCTAGTGTTGACAACCTGATAGAAGTAGGCATGCTGCTGTGTTCCAGACAGTAGAAACAAATAGCATACCATAGGTATTCCAATTGTGGCAAGGAAGCACGATTCCTTTGATGACCCCAAAGGAGTGGGCTCATTGTGCCTGCTGTGTCATTAGCCAGATAGCCAAATCCATGTGCTTTCTGACTGCCAGAATACTTTGATATCAAAAAATGATGAACATGGTGACAGAAAGACACGATATTGCTTCCAGGCTTATCATCACTACCATGAGTAGAAATGAATTTGAGGGAAACATCAATTTTACAGGTATTGGAACTCAAGCCTGGACGGCTTTTCAAGCCTGGTTTTGCCAGCACATGTAGCCAACAAGACTTTATCTCAATAATGCCTGCCAAGCCTTTTAGGAGATGAGCTTTGATCTTGTTATAGACCAGGTGCTATTTTCATATTGCCAGCAAGCAGGATGGCCGCCAAAGTAGCAATAAAGTATCACGAACTTTGGGTTGGGATGTACATCTCGTTGAAGTCAAATATTGTCAGACACACGACCAGACCAACAACTAGCAAGAGCAACCAAACAGCATAGAAGATTGAATCGCACACTTGCGCAACAATGACGCAAAGTGAGCTTAAATACAACTTATAATAGAGTGAACTATTGATATCATGCGGAACTGCCCCTCAGTATGGTGACCCCTTCTCCTTGATGTAGGGAGTTTTATCATTTGGGCAGTCTGCCTACACAGGTTTCCTTTTCTTTGCCTCGGCATGCTTGGCTGGGACATGCGCAATGTCAGATAGCTTACACTAGAACTAACACACAGCCATATCAATGCGCACAAAAGCCACGAAGGCAAGTAGAAGGCTGAAGCAAACACTGAAAAAGCACATGACCCATTTCAGAACCCTCCTGACCCTTAATGCCGTTCCACTCTGCTGCTTGATGGTAAAGGTTTGCATGGAGCTCGCACCAGCTGTAAACCTCTCCCTTAGTTAATGCCAACTGGAGTGTCACTGCTGGCGCATTTTCTTTTCTTGACTTCCTTGAGCATGTTATGAGAGATGTGAGCAGATTCCACTTGCTTGCACACTCTCATGGTGGAAACCTCCATTTGGTGAGGTAAAGATGGACATGTGATGCGTGCTCTTGTGCTGCTGTGCAAAATGAGGTGCATATTCTTTTCCTCTTTCAAGACTTGTTTATGTGCTTCCTCAGAAAGAAGCAAGTTTTCATACTTTTTCCTTTTTGCCAGGCTACTTTCTGTGGAGGCCCCTTTTCTTCAAAAAAGTTGCTTGATTTGCCTAATTAGACCGTCTTTGGTTTCCTATCTCAGCGGCACACCGAGTTTTGCTATTTCATTTCCGGCAACGTATGATTGGAATAACTTCTGGCTTGCGATGACCAGCCACAGACCAATCAATCTAACGACCAGACTGCCTGTTAGACCTAACTTGTAAACTTGTGACAAAATCACTCTGCATCCATCATGATGGAGGGGGACAACTTAATGACTTCCATGTTGCTCTACTGATGCATCTTATACTTACAAGGATTGAAGCTGGAAAAGAAAGAAAATAAAACAAAAGACTATACCAACGGGTTTACCCCTGTTTGCATCATTTAAGGAAGAAATTAAATTTGGTGCAAGCACCAGGCAACCCCCCACCACCAAATTAGGGAGAGGGTCGTTAGTGGGGGTCAGAAGGGTTCTCAAAAGAGCCGTGTGCTCTTTGCGTGTTATTTTTCACTGTCTACTTGTATTTATGATTTTGGTGCATATTGAGTTGAATGAGTAATCAGGTCAAGTGTAAGATAATTTACTTAACACTGGTCTAGGCCAAGCTTACTGAGGGGTAGCTCAGTATGATATTTGTAGATAATCCCCATCATTCCAATCATGATGGTGTGTGGGCCCACTTGGTGGCATTGCTGTGCAAGGGCGTATTTAAATCTAACATGCTGTTCAGTTGCTATTGCTAGTGATTGCTTCAGTCTTGTGTCATCATAATACGTGACTCCAAAGAGGTGTACATCCCAGCACAAAGCGTGTATTGCTTGAATGCCACTTTGACCAGCTGGCTGAATAAAAAGTGTCTGGTCTAGAGCACGATCGAAGTTTATCTGCTGAAAGGTTTGGTAGAAGCTGTTGGGGTAAAGTCCTGTTGGCTACATGCGCCGGCAAGACCATGTGGCCATCCGGTGAAAATAATGTTTCCTCCAAGTTCACCTTAGCCCAAGATTTTATGATAGGCCTGGCAATGTAATGTCTTTCAGTAACCATGTTTTGAATTGAAGCATTTGACTGCCAGAAAGCATATGGATTCGGCTATCTGGCTGATGGCACAACAGGCATGATAAACTAGCGGCTCTGCCAGAGAGATGGGCCAGTTCCTGAGAGTAAAGAGTGCCCGTTCTGAATTTCACTGTCATTTCTTTTCTATATCAATTATTCTTCATTGTATATCTTGTTGTCAGGTTCACTGACGTAAGCAGTCTTGTTTTTAAGTTGCAGTGACCTGAGTCTGTAGTAGCATCTCCAGGTCTGTGATGGTCCAATAAGACTGATCTTAAGATTTCTGCTCACTTTGTGATATATGTAGACAAACTGACCAGACGCGCTCTTGAAAAAACCAATTACGCTCAAGGTCTTGGAACATGGGGCAGCTTGTCACCCTCAAGATCCTCACAAGTTGTTCTTTTTTTCCTGGTGGAGGAGGTTGGGTCATGTGTTTCCTTTTCCTTAATTGATGTAGGGAGTGCTTTCACTGCCTACATAGTATTTCTTTAGTTTTCTTTTCTGTGATGCTTCTTTGTCCTTAATGTTTTGTAGTGGTGCAAGGCTGGTTCTAGTTGTCTGGGTAGTCTTATTTTTTTTCTTTTACCAGAAAATATATCTGGGAGAATGGATTGTCTTCAGGTGAGGGAAATGAAATTGCTTTGTCATGCCCATATCTATGGAGAGCAGCATATTTTGCTATGGCATTGGCTGACACTTCTCCAACCACGCCATTGTGGGCTTTAACTGTGTAAAAGTGTACACGAGCGTCTGATTTGCAAATTATTGAGATGGTTTGCTCCGAGAGTTTGACACGTGTGTGCTTCCTACCGTAGGAATAAGGTGACGTGCTTCAAGATGTAAGAGCTGTCTCCAAATCTGAGATAGAGAACAGGCACTTCCTGTAGCTACGTGAGTGCACTTTGCCCTTAGTGCAGAAGCTATAACAGTCAATTCTGCTCTGTTTATGGTATTGCTTGTCCCAACTTCGTCAGGGGCAACTTACTGTGTGTATGTCAAAGGTATAAAGACTCCTGCTCCAATACGTTGTTGACTTTTTATAAGTCCGGCAACTACCATCAGTGTAGACCCATAAGGTCTACTTGAATCTAGTTTGGAAACATCAGTCAGATTATTGTTTGTGAGCGCTGTAGGGGCTGCAGTGATAGATTAGGGGTTCTTTGTTAGAGCTGAGTCATTCTGGTCTTCTAAGATTATCTTGGTATTTTTATAAGTTTAGGCATGTTCTGAATGTGTGGATGTGGGCAGGGCTCTTAGAAAGATTGCTTCAGGTACTACTTGTACAACACACATGTGACATGTCAACTTGAAATCACATACACAAGATGTGCTCATCAATTTCATGGGGAGTTGAGGATACAGGCTGATGCTTTCGGGACAGAGATGGGGCCCTGGCTAAATTGTTGGCAAACTTTTGCTTTCCTCATTCTGGCGCAACATTCGTCGTTTCTTCAAGAGCCATTACCTTTCCTCTTGTGTAATGGTATCCTGCCCTTGCCCTTGCAAGTAGGCTTGCCTTGCTTGAGGAGCATATCCTTCTTGAAACAAAATGAGAAAAGTTGAGAAAATGTCAATATTCCTCACATCAGTGCTCTTTTCAAACTGCTCATTGATCCCCAGGTCTTGGAAAGAAGCTAAGCTCACTTCCTTACACAAGAAGGGGCCAGTGACACAGCCAGGGAACTACTAGTACTAGTGGTACAGAATGATTGCGTTTAGTGGCATTTTGTATGACTTTACTCTTATCTGCTTAGCAGATTCTGCTACGCTCCAGGACTGGTGCATCCAACACAACAAGATTCCGGAAACGCAATGTGGGTTTTGTCCAGGCAGAAGCACCTTGCAACCCCTATTTATTCTACGACACAGAGAGGGTCATCACGGTTGTATGCTGCATTTATTGACTTCAAACAAGCTTATGATTGTATTCCAAGACATAAGCTTCGGGGCCATTTACGCAGTTGCCGGATGCCTGACCATATCCTGTCCATCCTACAAGACTTGTACCATGCTGATGAGTGTATGTTATTGGATGGGGATAAGACAGCTTCTGTGCCACATGCAGTGCAGCCATCTTTTGGTGTTAAACAAGGATGTCCCCTCTCCCCTCTGCTGTTCGCCATCTACTTGAATAACATTGATAGCGTTGCAGACGGGGTGGAAGGCACGCTCAGCAGTACAAAATTTTTTGTGACCCACATGCTATTCGCAGATGACCTCTGCCTCATGTCCAGTGATCCTAACCACATGCAGACCATGTTAAACAAAGAACGAGCGCATGCACGAAGAAAGTCTTTCAATGTCAATTCCCAAAAGTCTGAGGTGATGTGCTTCAACTCTTACACCAGCAATCTGCCCCCTCTCTTTTACAATGGCGCGCAGCTCCCATACACAGACTCCTTCAAATATCTGGGCATGGTTTGTGACAGACATGTCAATTTGAATACTGCACCTGATGCAAAGCTATGTCCATTCACAGCTGGTACTTTCCGCATCAAACAGTTCATACAGGAACATGACCTTACTAACAGGCTACACATCTGCATGTGGCCCCTTAAAATGTACGCAAATCCTGCTGGTATGTATGCAAGCCAAATTTAGGCCACCCTACTCTTACAACAGGGCAAAGAAATGGACAATCCTCTACAAAAATGGCTGCTGACGGTGCTCAAGAGGATTGTGATGGTTAAGGACACAACCCCTTCATGGTGCGTCATGCGCGAGTGTGGTCTAGAGCCTCTACAATTCCAACTGGTTCTGGGCGGCAGTGCGGCTGAATACTACTTCAAGCCAAAGTAATAGCTCCACAGCGAGAAAGATCTTACAAGACGACATGCAACTGAGCTCACGGTGCGATGATTGCTAGTCATCCCACATCCTGTCTGCTATGAATGGTCTCGCACAATCCTACTTGTTCAAGGAAAGGCTGCTGAAGTGTGAGCCCATTGATCTTGGTCGTTCTGATGTGGACCTCTGGGAAAGGCACGGATTATTGGACACCTTTTTCTGATATGCATCCATGAGAGCGCAACAGCAAACGCTTCACTTACCATCAATAGTGCGCCCTCCCTAACAAGAGGGCCCTGGTCACACATTTGCCGTACACCCTTGCTAAATACATGCTCCTTAATCTTCCTCGTGACATTGTTCGCAGCATGGCTCGCTCCAGACTTCGTGCCCACACCTTACGGATTAAAACTGTGACCTGGACTCACAATACCTCCCCTTCTTGTGACTTGTGCAATGCTAATGATGTACAAGATGAGCAACACGTCCTTTTTCACTGCATCATCTCGCAGTCTCTCCGAAGGTCTTACGCGTCCCTATCTCTTCCCGCAGGCTTTAACAATGTGTCTGCTTTTCTGAGCCAGGAAAACAGCAAGCTTTATTTCTTCCATCATGCACTGATAGTTTTTCCATGAGCAGGCTAGTAGTTGCTCTTCTTGACTGCTAGTGGAGTTACAAGAAAAAGGCCTCCAGTGAAGTACTTTTTCTTGTAACTCCTGTATCCTTCTTGAACTTCCCTTCAAGCGTTTGTTTTGACTCTTCAAGCTTCGCTTTCTCACCAACTCTACTTTCAGAACTTCCTTCCTTCCCATGTTTGTGCCTCTCTAGACAAGGTCCAGGTTGCAGGCCTTCTAGGTTTCAGCTCAGATGCCCTCGTTGAGGGATACAGCTATGTAACCTAAGCTTTATGTAATGGTACCTAGACCAGTGTAAAGTAAAAAAATTGGCACTTGATCTTAACACTCAATCAATCCAATATGCAACACAAATCATAAATACGAGTAGCAGGTTGGAAATATACAAGGAAAGAGCACACGGCTCTAGAACCCTCCTGAAACCCACTAACGACCTTCTTCTTAGTTTGATGTTGGGAATCTGCTTGTTGCTTGCACCAGATGTAAATCTCCTCCTTAATTCACGCCAACAGGAAGTGCAGAATAAAAAGTGACTGACGGGCTCGTCCTTGCTAACCAAGGATTTCCTCTGCTTGAACGCCTGTGCTTGTACACAGAGCCTCAATCTCTTGCCACCTGCACAGGATAAAAGTTTGTGCAGGGTTACACTTTTGGATCACTCTACGAGTACGCGGAGGGTTTGGGCAGCTCACCCCTGGAGACTGACCAAATTAGATTACGATTAAGATTTTTTGGCTGGAGGCGTGCCAGGCAGCAATTTACACAAATGGGAGCAGTTGGAAGCCAGTGCAAATCAACCAATTGCTTTGATTGGTTTTTGGCTTTTAAACATTCCAGTGGTTGAAGCCACGGATGCACAGGCCTTAATTATGGAACCTCCCATCACACATCCACCATTTTTGCTTGCCAAAAAAGCAGCCCAGACCTGCAGGCTGAGTTGAGCCAAATTGGCTCAGCCAATATATATGGTACACTTCTGTGGGGAGAGTAGCTGAGGGGCTTTGATTGCTTTTGCATTGAAGCCAACATTTTTCGGTCCGCTTGCAACCACAGGGCATTTCATCAGGCTCAGGGCAGCAGGAGGGTTCCTGTGCCCCATGGCATGCCCACACCAAAAACTAACGGCCAGTATAAGGGAAAGGACCAAAGGAAGGGAAGCAAGTACTTACCTAGCAACATGCTGCCGTTCACTTCAATCACACCCTTGGACAATTATGTGATGATCTCATTTCAAGGTATTTCAAGAGCCTCTCGAAGAGCCTCTTTGCAAAAAGCTCCAAAGCCTTGTTGACCCTCTTTCACTGAAACAGCGCCTAGATGCGCTCAAAAAATTTCAGATAAATCATATCAATTTAATTAAGTTATTATTACATGAAAGCACTTCCATACATATTCATTGCGATGACGCTGAGGGGAATGCAAGCATGGCAGACGAGGGGGACAGGTGCCTCGGCTCACAAAGATTTGGGCAGGATGAAGTGATGGCAGGTGCAGTCTTCGAATCTGTAATAGAAACAGAAGGCCAATGGGAAGTCTTGGTGGTGGCAATGCATGAGAGTGGTGCTTGTCACTGAGAGTGACGCAGACCCCATCCTGTGCAAACTACAGTGCAAACTGTGCAAGCAGCTGCTCAGCCCATCCAACTCCCCTGATGCTTGTAAGACATAGCTGAAAAGCGCAGTTTGCAAGGGTCATCACTTGGGAGTGAGGGAGGGTCTGATTCCCCAAGGGCAGCAGCATCAGGCAGCAGGCAGCAGCAGCAACAGGCAGACAGGAGGCATCAGCTTCAAACGCCAGGCGACGCTGCCGCCAGGTCAGCTGCGGATTGACGGCATGAAAAAGACGCGCGAGCTGGCGAAGGAGCATCTTGCGATGATCATGTACAAGATCTCCCTCCCCCTCAAGCTCACTGAAGACCCGGACCTCAAGAAATGCTTTTCCCTGCTTTGAGTGGAGCTACCAACGCGGTGAGTTTGGGGTCTGCAAATGTTTTTTTTTAGGAAACCCTGTAATATTCCCGAGCAGATTGTTTTGTGTCTGGACAACAAGGAAGGAAACATTGCCTCCTTTGTCTGCTGCAAGACCACCTCGAGATCCATGCTGGACAGGGCTAATGCACAGACATGTGTGGAGACTGAGAAACTGGTGGGTGCTTGGAACTGCAGGCAGTGTACGTACATGTGCATGTGTGTGTTCTTGCATGGCGGCATACGTGTAACAAGCGAAAGGTTGTGTGTTTGCATATCTTTAGCTAATGGCTTTAGCTTTGCCTGTGTGAGCTCTGTGCGCATAAGAAGGGTTTTGTGCGGCGTATGCAGGCATGCCAAGCTGACGCCCATTGACAAAACCTTAGTGTGAGATGGCTGTTGGGCTCCTCCCCAAAGAAGATGGCAGCTTGCCACCCATCATTGAGCGTGTCAACTTCTGGCGCTTGTGGGCAAAGAGGAGCTTCCCAGCTTTGGCAGGAGAAGCAGAGCGCTTGCTGTGCATGCACTCAATCCAGGCTCACTCTGGAGCGTGCAAGGAAGCTTATCTACGTGCGTTGTAACAGCAGCCAGTGCAGCAAGAGTGCAGAGGCAGACCTGGCAAGCGGCCTGCAGCTCTTTGAGGAGGACAACCAGGAGGCAGCGTAAACGAAATGTGGAATTTCAGCGATGTGTTGTGGGGACGCTTGGGAAATAAGCGGGCGGGGTTGCTGACCAGCTGTTCAGGTTTCACCTGACTCAGTCCGGCCTCCAGGAGGGCCGGTCCAACAAAAAATATTTAGGGGTCGGCGTATAGCGCTATATGGAAAAATATATAGCGCTATGTAGCGATATATAGCGATATAGCGCTATATTGCGTTATATTCCAGGCGCTATATACGCCAGATCTCCCCCCGCCAGCCCGAATTTCGTCATCAAACTTGAATGTCGGATGGGATATGATGTATGCACCCCTCTTGCAAATTAAGAAAGGAAAATATTTATTTAGGCGCTTTTTATGGCATCGTAGGCTCCTATATAGCGCTATATTTGGTGCACCTGGGCTACCAGTAAGGGCCAGGTGCCTCAAGTACACCATCCTCCCTGCACACCTGCACCCCCATTTTGGCAGCTATCTACTTGGATGGGTCACCCA
>LKMJ01002984.1_pt1 | contig 15677 bp, 16 predicted proteins | sample 643391 | NCBI WGS metagenome assembly LKMJ01 (sample SAMN04112250, study PRJNA286221) | soda lake metagenome | biome: soda lake; feature: Kulunda Steppe; material: water; isolation source: sample PL-Br10 brine of Picturesque Lake | place: Russia: Kulunda steppe | collected 2010-07
CACTCGCGGCCACGCATTTCCTAGTATCACTCGCGGCCACGCATTTCCTAGTATCACTCGCGGCCACGCATTTCCTAGTATCACTCGCGGCCACGCATTTCCTAGTATCACTCGCGGCCACGCATTTCCTGGTATCCATCCCCAGGCATATCAGGCAAGGAGGCTTGCACCCGCATCAGGAGGAGCAGCCCATGCAAGCTCCGCACCGACTGCGCCCTTCTGCTGCTGAGGGCCTGCAGGCGCGCTGCTGGACAGCCCGCCTGGAATGCCCTGCTCCTTCACGGCCAGGACCAAATCTGCAGGGGCTCCGCTGACCCCAGCCACGCTGTCCACGCCCTGCTGCAGCAACCACTGGTACAGAATGCCTGCGGCCGGTCGCACATGGGGCCTGGTTGCAGGGCATGCGAATCGGTGCTGGCCCTCCGTCTCTGCCATCACCGCTGACGGAACACAGGCTCTGTAGGCAAGAGGCTGCTGCAGGTAGCACTGCGCGAGGTGCAGCCCTTCGTGTGCACCAAGATAGCGCCACGGTGCGCATGTGCTCTTCAGATGCCCAGCAGCCTCGCATAGGAGGAGGCACCACCTCTGAGGCAAGGGTTCTGGAAAAGGCTGCAGGCATGCGATCTCTAGGCTTGCAACTGCACTGGGGGAGATGCAATGCCCGTAGGTAATCTGTCACCCATCACAAGCTTGTGATGCAGGTGGCCCGTCGCCCATTTCAAGCTTGTGATGCAGGTGGCCCGTTGCTTATCACAAACTTGTGATGCAGGTGGCCCATAGGAGCAAGATGCCAGGTCCAAATGCATATAAACGCTTGCGCGCGTACCTATGGCTCCTCCCGCCCCAAATGTCACTGCTGCACTGGTGCTCTCAGAAAGCAGGCCCACAAGCCCGCTGCCACACACCACTAGCAAGGCGTTTGTGGCCAGCAGCCGCTGCTTCAGCGACTCATAGCTGGCCAGGTTAGCAGCCCGCTTAGCAGAGGCTTCCTCCTGCAGCAACAAGCGTGCAGGAGCTCTGTATGCTGCCAGCTTTGACGGCATCTAGCAGCAGCTGCTTTGTACTATGATGATTGCCTGTTCAGGCCATGTGCCAGCACCAAATTCGGTTGCGTCCAGCCCTGAAGAGCACACGCTATAGCAGTGCACGAAGGAGCAAGCAGCCCAACAAGCAACCCTGCCCCCTGCCCCAAAACAAGCACGGGCCAGTGGACAGCACTGCTCTCGGCCGCCTTGCACAGCGTGACAGCCAAGCCGCCCATGCTGTGCACCACCGACTCCAAACCCGAGCAAGGATCCCTGCGCCCGGCGTTGGCGGACACCGAGATGCCGTGGCAGGAGTTGGTTGGTTGGTGTCGGTTGGGAGGCGAGCACTTCCTGCAACCCTCCCATCTTCTCCACCCTGGTCTGCCAAGGGAGGGCAGGACAGAGGAAGGAAGGGCAAGATCGTGTCCGCCAGCGAGCTTCATTTGTTTGTTCTATCTGTCCCGCGCCCAAAATGGCGCCGTGCACCTGCCCCACATGGCCTGTCGCAGTCGGTCTGCGCAGTCGGTCTGCGCAGTCGGTCTGTCGCAGTCGGTCTGCGCAGAGCCCATGGGCGTGCGGGCGGGAAGAAGCAGGCGCTCTCACCTTGCTCAGCGCCCTCACCTTGCTCAGCGCGCCCTCACCTTGCTCAGGCGCCCTCACCTTGCTCAGCGCACCCTCACCTTGCTCAGTGCGACAGCCGAGCTGCCTGTTCCATACACCACCGACCCCGCGGGCACAGGCGTCAAGAAGCAGGCGCCCTCACCACGCTGCGACCCGAGCAGGCTGCGGCACACAAACCTGCAGGCGCACCAACGCATTTAGAGCCCATGTGCGCGCGCGTTACGGCCAGGATAGTTGGGGGCGCGCAAGACTGGGCCCCTTATGAATGAAGATAGCTGATCTGGAGCTTGACAGGTGCGCTGCTTGGTCCAGCCGGAGTTTGGGCGAGGATCCAGGGTCCCTGAGTGTGGTTCAATGCCCGCAAGGCAGTTCTCTTGCTAGCCCTGGCCCAAAGCAAGTCACACAACACACGCTCTGGCGCGCGCACTCACGCACATACACACCTGTGCACGCACACGCAAAAGCGCGCAAGTATGCACGCAACTGCACACCTGTGCACAGCCCCTGTCCGCGAAGATGCCACGTGCACTTCCTCTAGAGCCCAGCTCCCATTCTCCGTGCCAACAAGGATACCTGCAAGCTTTCCCAGCTCCGGCGCCACAAAGCACACCTGCCAGGCCAATGCAAGCCACATGAATGGAACAAGCGTTCACGTCATGTGCCTTGACACACAAAACGCACGCACTGTACAGTAATACAGTATCACTAATACTCGTGCGAGCGGACATGCATGCATGCGCGTGTGCACATGTGTGAATGCGTCGTGTACTTGTGCACCTGTGCTTGCAAAATCAGGCTCACATGGCATGAAGCAAACAAGAGTGTTTTGAGAGGGCACAGATGCGCGTGGAAAGATCTTATTTCAGCATGCGGGTGTCATTGCAAGGCAAGGCACATAAATTCCAGCAAATGTGCACACTTTGATGAACTTAACAGAGCTCTCCACAAGTTTGCGCCACCACTCTTCTGTTGCCCCCATCACAGCGCGCCAAGCTAAAGCTGCACCAGGGTCGCGTATGGAAACGTACGTATGAGAACGTACGTGCATACCTCATCCACAGTGCCTTCCTGGAAGCGGACCCTGGGCTGATTTGACATCTTCTCGCTGCCACCTGCCGCGCCTGGGGCCGGCCCGCTCCTGCTCTTGGCTCGCATGCTCCGCAAGCAGTCTGCGCCAAGGTCGCCAACTTCTGGGGCAAACTAAGGGTGTCGTATGGCACCAGGCAGGCAGCAGGGAATGAGGTTGAGGCAAGGCAGACGGGCGGATGGGCCACCCTGCCTCGTGGCCTGCCATGGACGACGGCGACAGTGCCAGCACAAAAGCAGCAGTGAGGAATGCCCAGATACGAAGGACTCCTGGAAGTTTGGGCTCAGGGGACCATGTGGCACTTGAGACATGACTGCAATGAGTTGTGGACATGGCTAGCAATGGGAGGCTGCACATGATCTGGGTTCATGAACTTGGGTGGGTTCCCCAAGACCACGCCATGCTCAAACATTGCACACTTCCGAAGCTCTGCTTAGTCTGACCTGGGATGTACGCATGTGCTTGCTTATGCCTCAAATGCAAGCAGCTGCATCTGGTTGTTCACATTTTTGAACTTCAGGGTACCCATAGACAAGAGGGTCCATGATCTGAGGGGCGGTTGGTTCCTTATGTCCAGACATAGCTTGCGGTCCAAGCTTCAAGCGAGATCCGCTCCAGACACTTAAGCGCCAGCGCGTTTACAGGTACATAGCATTGCATCTGGCAATCATTCACCCGGTTCTGGGAAGACAACAAACTGGCAAACCTTCTGCCCAGGCAATAGACGAGTCAAAAAGGCACCACCCCACAGCTTGCTGTCATCCTCAACCTACCTGACATGCCTCCTCCATGTCAAGACCGTCCTGCTGCGGGTCAAACACAGGGCTGATCCTGTGCATGGCCGCCCTTCCGTCCTTTGCACACAAGCACACGTTGATGCATGCGCGCTCTGACAGCGCAGCGCCCCTCCCGGTGCCAGTAGTAAAACGAACGCTGTAAACTGTTAGGGCAGGGCTGTCAGCAGCACCGCTGCTGCTCCCTTCCTGCTGACCCTCCACCTGCACAAGTTGTGCACAAACCCTGTGAAGCAGATCTAAAATTGCTATCGGGCAAGCCTCATAAACATACAAGCATCCCTTACAAACCAGGGCAGGTGTGCTTTACACTGCAAGGATGATATTCACTGGAAGCGCCATCCATAACTCACTTGAAGGACAGGATCAGCTTGAGTAGATTGACCGCCGAGCTCCTTCAGGCTCTTTGTGCTCTTCAAGGTTGTGATTGGTATAGAAGGGAGGATTCCAGCTGCACCATTATTCAGGCTAGGCTTGCGCTCATCCCTCCGGCTCCAAGCAGCAAGTGGGCTGCGATGGGTGTGGTATCCCTTTCTGCTCCATGCAGCGCTGCACTTTGGACCCTTTTCGATCCTCAGAAATCTTCTAGAAAAGGTGTACATTATTAAGATTTTGCAGGAGCGGGAATGAACGCGTCGTATCTGTTTCGAAAGATATATCCGAAACTGATTGGTGATTGCGCTTACATAAGCATGCTAAATAAAGAGAATGAAAATATATGTGAAGAATCTTCCTAAAGATCTAGCTCTCCGAGCACAGCTTATCCTTCCTTTTATATCCTTCCTCATGCACCGGGCTGGGACATGTTCTGTATGAGACAAGCTTCATAAGGTGGAAGGTCTGTGACACATCCCATCAAAGTGACACATTTGCAGACACCATCATGCGGGCCAAGTGCCGCAGAGCTCCCTTAGACAACATGTGGTTGGGACCAATGGCGAGGGCAAGCTGGTCAATGGCCTTGCGCACTTCCTTGAGTGCAGCCGCACGGGCGTCTTTGTCCGCTTGCGCAGGCACAGATCGCGCCCTGCACAGATTAAGTGCGTGGACAGTGGACATTGCAGTCTCTTTTGCCATTAAGAATGATATGAAAGCCTGACACGAGGGACGATTGCTCATCAGTCAATGACAAACAAGGCAGGAGGTCAGCTCTGCGAGTACAACCAGGACAACTCAGAGAAGACTGTCCTCCCTCCTTACTGAGACAATTGCCAAGGCACTTGCTTGTCATAAATGGGAGCGCTCAATCGCAAGTGACAAGTGACAGTGAGAGTACCAGCCTGACAGCTCGGAGGACAAATGTGTGTGTGTGTGTGTGTGTGTGTGTGTGTGTGTGTGTGTGTGTGCGCGCGCGCGCGCGCGCGCGTGCGCGTGGGGTGTGCATGCCTATCATCTTCCAAAGCTCTCAGCGTGTTAAGCAACAATCAAAGCTTCACCCAATTAAATACACGCTTGACACTCACTTGGCAAATGCGAGGCCCACATCAGCCTCCTTCGCCAAACCAGCCCCAGAGCCCCCTCCTCCTTCATACTTGGATTTACTGATTTGGAGCAGCTTTGTCGCTGCCCTGTGGTCCGCACCGGCCGCGCAGATCATTCCCAGCCGATGCTTGCACATCACCATCTACATGCGCACACCAACGCAAATGCAGGGCAAAGCTGAAAGTGCCGCATGTGCAGGAGCAAGCAGGTGACCGCGCTCCTGAGCATGTCCTTGACCACACGCATGTAATGTAGATGTAGTTTGTATGCATTCTGTGCGTGTGTGAATGTTTGTATGTTGGTGCACATGCGCAGTCACAAGTCTGTGTCTGTAAGCATGGTGTTCAAACATGTGTGTGTACGCGTGTGCACGCACACCGTTCCACAACAATAAGGATCAATACTCAATACCAAAGAACATTTGTTGACACAAGCAACACGCAGTTGCATTAAAATGCTGGATCATACAAGCGCACAGCTAACCACATGTCCTCCTCAGGTAAAGCCCCTAACACAGCTGCCTTCTACACCCATATCACATGGACCATGTGACAGTCTTTGAAGATAAATTTGAACGAGCCGACTTGGTCTGATTCATGAACACATACAAAGTTTGAGTTTGTACTCTACACACACATCGAATGCACACCTTTTTACAAACAAGCACACGCGTTAACAAATTACACACATTGATACACAAGCACACATGTGCACGTACACGCACCAAGTCGGAGTCATCTGGGTAGCTCTGACGGAGCGTGTCCGCTGCCTGCCTGACATGGGACTCAGCATCGTGAAGCATGTCCTGTGCAAAGGGAAAATTTCATCCAAAGAGCTACAGGGCTACACATCCTCTTGTACGGGAGTGCTTATGTTTTTGTTCTGCTATGTATCCAGCATTGAGGCAGAGTTTACAAGCTCAACATACACAAGAAATGTCTTAGCTGGCCCAGCTATCACCAAGATTGAAGTGAGTACAAACAAATCCTTGGTCACTCAAGGAACAAAACCATCATAATTGGCAAGCAGGAGCTTGGCGCGCAAGCAGACTGCTACAGCACACGCGAGCGCACGAAACACACTTTAACAAAAGTTAAGGCCGTTAAGGTCATAATTCCTTCAACCGCAGGAACTGTGCGGTAAGTGCGTGCTTGAGAACATGCCCACCTGCACGTAGTAGAAGGTGCCTAACTTGTACCGCACTATTGCCAGGTCTTCCCCGTTCGGGGCCACATGTTCCAGGAGCCTGCAAAGCAGGTTTTGGTGACGTATGCAAAATATATTTTTCTTGACGGTTGTCAGTTTTTTTGGGCTGTGGATCTCCCTGAAGAAAATTTAGCGAGCACAGGACGGATCTAGAAGGGGGGGTCTCAGCATGTTTGTGTCTCAGCATGTTTGTGTCTCAGCATGTTTGGGTCTCAGCATGTTTGGGTCTCAGCATGTTTGGGTCTCAGCATGTTTGTGTCCTTTCTCGAGGGAATTGAGAGGCTCAGGCCTCATGTGAAGAGTGCTTAGGCCGGCATGCAAGTAAGAAAACAAAACTGCACAGGCGGTAAGAAATACTCGCGGCATGCAAGTAGTCAGTGGATGCCATTCATGTGATGTAACAGATACGTGGGTAATAAGCAGCGTAAACCTTGCATGCTAGCCCGGAAGCGTCGCACAGGGGTGCTGCTGTCATGAGTAGTCAGGTGTGCACGTAAAAGCTAAGAAATGGCGTGATACCAGGCAAAGCATGGCAGGTCGTGTACCTGGCATGCTGGCGCAGCAGTGTCTCACACAGCAGCGGGTCAGGGTCGGGGGTGGCCAGCGGCGCATGCACTAGCCGGTCGTGCTGCACATGCGCCCAAACAAACTTTCAGAGTGAAAAGATCAAAAGATTCAGGCGCAAACCAGGCACTCAAGTCAGGCACCTTAGTCAGGCCCAAATCTTGCGCCCTCATCAAGTCCAGATCAAGCACCCTATTCAGGCCGAAAGGCAGTGGGGTTGATGCAAGGTTGTGCTGATTCAATGAGCAGGAGTGGGGGTAGGCATGCGACAAAGAAAGGCCCATGGACGGCTTTTGCCGTGGGAGCTACTCCACAATGAATTGCCGAAGGGGGCCAGGGCAGTGCAGGGAAGAAGTAGTGCAGTGATGCTGGGCCATGGTTGCCAGCCAGTTGGGAACAGAGGACTAGGCTGGGCCTTGATGCCAGCTTCCGTAGCCGGTGAGAGCAGGGTCAGGATGAGTGACAATAGGGCATGGGGGTCGCAAGCTCTGGTTTGAATTGTCGTTGATGGTGTTGGTGGCGGTGCTGCTGCTGCAGCTGCTAGTGTTGCCCAAAGCAAAAAGGCTGCAAACCAGCTCCTCTTTATTGCCCATTCATGGCGCAGAGCAAACACATGCTTGTCCCGCAGACAGCGCCACACAAAACAACCAAGAACATTTCCGCCCCATTCACGGGATGCACTTGTTTTGTACTCTTGTCAGCCAAGTGAATGAGAGGGAGGCAGAGGGGGAGACAGAGGGAGACGGAGGCTGAGGACGAAAGGCGGAGGGGGAAGCTTCTTAAGGGCTGAGGGGTAGGCAGCAAGGCGATCGTGCGCGTCTTAGGCGTGGGGTCAATAAGAAAATGAGTCAGGCGCATGCCAGGGGTTGGGGGGGGGTTGTTGTGTCACAAGGGGCGTCAACCCCCTCTGTGATGCAAGCACGGCACATTGCCGGACGTCCGCGTGTGCTTGCATACGTGAGCACAGCCCCTTGACCGCACCCTCACCCGCCACTGCCGGCGCCCCGCCCCCTCCCCCGCACACCATTGTTGGTGTTGGTGCCTGTCGCGCGCAATGCGGGGTGCGCTGCACAGTGAGGTGCGGTTGCGCGTAGGGGCGGACCAACCGGCGTTGGTCCAAGGTACCACCAGTGTCCCAAGCAAGCACGCGTCGGAACACCTCGCCCCCCGCCTAATTCGCGCCTGCCCGCGTTACCAGCACACCACCACAAACAAACCAGGCACCAGAAAACACATGCGGGGCGCGGGAAGGGGCGCAGCGCGGAACCTGCAGGTCAGGGACGCCGTGCCTGAGTGCACCGTTCGCCGAGCCGCGACCAACAGCGGAGTCCCCGCGAACTGCGCTGTCCAGCCAGCTTTGCCTTATGCTTCAATGCCTTGCTTATACATTCATCCGACCGTCTCGAAAACGGCACAATTACCCGTTTCTGACACATGGCCTAAACAGGCCACAGTACAAAACACTTGCACCTGAGCAAGGGCCAGCGATGTCACAAGTGACTCTGGGCCATAGATGCTAGCCATCTTCTTGAAGGATGCCAGGATGGTGTCTTCCATCTGCGCAACCTACAGAAGCATGCGCACACACAGACATGTGTACACAAGCATCTGTACCGAAGAGGCATCTGTGTTTACAGGGATCTGTAGGGGTGGGTACCTGCACACACAGGCATCTGCACGCACAGGCATGCGTGCTGCACACATGTATGCAGCATACACGCAACAGCAGCCCTGCAGATGCCCAAAAGTGCAAGCTTGCTAGGCCCAATAGGCTTGGCACAATTGTTAAAAACAAGCAGACACGCCTCGCTAGCTGCACCTGCCAAACAAGCGGATCAAGCAGCAACGCTAGCAGGGGCGCTGAGGCAATGGCTGTGTCTATGTTGTCTACCCGAGTTCAAGGACATTCATGTGACCAGCATACCAAAGCCTGTCCGGTCTTAAGGTCTGTCACCCCGGCACGCTCACGCACTTGGCCAGCATGCTTGCTTCCAGCCAGTAGCGTGAAGTCCATGTACAGGCCCGCCTCAAACTGTGCTGGATCATCCCTTGCCTGCATCATAGGTGGCACAGGCAAGCATGGGGCATGCTGCTTGTGCCGCTTGTGCCGTGCACCTTGCACTGAGGAGATTTGCTGAATTTCGTTCAGATTGGCTGCTGGAAAGGTGCCGGCCCAGAGGAACATGTAGGGCGAGGTGCATAAGCTACGAGCTGGTGATGCAGACCAGTCACTCCCACGTACTTGGAGCGTCTCCTTGGCGGTGTACAGCAGTGACGCCGCCTCTTTGACCTTGTCTTGCGCAAAATTGACCACGCCCAGGCGCAAGGCTCTGTGGCCCACAAGCAAACTGCCTGGGCCAAAAGTCTTCAGCGTGATGTCGTGTGCCACCTAGTCATCCCGCAAGCAGAGCAAGAGTGCAACAGGTAGGTTGGAAGTGGTCTAGGTAAACCATGCAAGTAGAGCAGGCGTGTGTCAAGCAGGCTTCAAGTCTGCGGCAAGAGCTTGGCATCTGCAATTCAGACCCTCTGTTGCCTAGAATTAAAAAATAATCTTGCCTCAAAACGACTTTTTTGCAGGATCCTGCTCGCAAGTACCTTTTACGTGCAACATAACCTGTTTACATCGCAGCAGCCATGCACAAGCAGGTGTCACATGTAGCACACAGTACTACAAATCTAAAGACAGCCTACAAAGATGGAAATTCCACAGCAACAAGGTGAAGACTGGCGATGATGGAATAATGTTGAGGCCAAGACACACACACATACAAACACACACAAACACACACACGTATGCATTTGCACACCTGGGCATGATGAGCAGCTGTCTCCACATCACCTTGCATGAGGGCCAGCAACGCAACCTGGCTGTACAGCTCACTCAGTTCAGGGCTGCATAGCAGGCAAGGATGTTTGAACAGGAATTTCTGGCGTAATTGATGTTTGTCTGCGATTCGCTGCCCATCTCCTGCTGGACTGGACACAAAAATTACGCATGCACGCACAGAAATAATGCATACCTAACGTAAACACGCCAAAACAAGTGCCAAAACCCACCTGTCTGGGAACTTGGGCTGGAATGTGGCGATGCCTTCTCGAAGGACACTGATGGCCCCCGGAGCATCGCCTTGTTCCACCATAAGCACAGCGGTGTCAACCTAGAGTGGATAACGCATTCCACATCAGCGGGTGGATCACATCCAGATGAAATGCATGCAAGGAATAAGAGCGCATCAATTCTTTTGTATGCCTTGTGTTTAAGGTGCCTTGTTGTCTTAAGCGCATAAGGTGCCTTGTCTGTCTTTATCGTGCAAATGCATAAGGTGTTTGGACACAGATCCCATGACCAAGCAGGAGTGAGCGCGCGAGACCTTCTCTGTACATGTAAGATCATACAACTTTGTACTCACAAGCTTGGTCAAAGCCTCCTGCAGACTCATGTGAACTTCCTTAGGAGGTTCCCCATCTTGATCCCCTCCTGAAGATCCGGCCGTGGCAGCGAACCCTCTACTAAACTGCCTACACTCATTCTTTTGGGAGGGACAGGTCCAAGGCTCTGCCAGGGACAGGGAGCGCAGCATGAATGTTGCTTGCAGGGGGAAGCATGTCAAGGGGACGGACTTGTATGGAGAATCACTATCAACGATGCAGTGATCACTGCTGCTCTCAGCTGGATATGCTAATGGCTGCTCATGGAGCAACGTTGGCAAATATGATGGCGGAGGGTAACCCGATCCTGGCAGGCAAAGAGACCGGGCAACCCGAGCAGCCCGCCTCATGGCCATCCTTAAATGTTCAAAAAGTGCAACGTACTTTTGTTCAATCTCGATGGAATTAGGGGAAATCTGACAGGGCTTTGCAGTGTTCAGCTTGTTTAGGCAGTTCAATGCTTGCGCATGATAAACTTGTCTTTTTCTGCAATATTTTTTCTCGCAAATGAGTGTGCTGAGGAGGGCACTCGGGTTCATGGGCAGCCTAGCACACCAGCGCGGGCTTGCCAGCCTGACTCGTGGACTGTCATCCTCATCTTTGGTTGCGGGACAGAGTGAAAACGATGCAGCATCCTTTGACCAAGGTGTGCGCTTGCGGCAGCATGCACTGGCAGGGTGCAAGCTCTGCATTGCAGGCTGGTAGCGCATTCACGGGTTTTATGTGCAATAAACGACTAACACTTCACAAGTAGCAAAATACTCACCAAGAGGAGGCCCTTTCTCTGCCGGCCGCATGGGAGTTGAATGACCGTCTGCGTATTGATCCTCTCGTGGGTCAGTTCCTGGCGCCTCCAGTGTTGCTATGCATATTTTTCCTTAACGTGCATGCAAAGTTATCCTTAGAGAAGTCAACGTGCAGCAACCTGTTTGCTGTGCGCTCTTGCGCAGACACCCGGTCCTTGGCCCTTGATCACAAGCCCGATGGCCCAGTGCTCCTCCAACTTCCAGAAAGGATGTGGGGTGCCCCCCCTCACCTCTCCCAATCAACAATAGAGACTATCATCGGTGAGCACTCTGCGAAGTCTAAAGTCCAGTGCACTTTGCAGCGAGGATAAACCACGGGATTTCTCCTTGGAGGTGGGCAGCGCAGAGCCAGATCAGGGAGAGTTGCAAGGCTGCAGTACAGAGGAGACTGATTTCTGCCATGAAGTTCGCACACACAACCAAATGCTAGAAGGCAGGATGTGTACACCACGGTCGTCGGCACCCCATCCCATTGAGTCAGGGGGATGAAGACATGCAAAACAGGGAGGCAGCTGGTACATGGGGAATGCAAAAAACAGGCTGGAATGCAATAAGTCTTCTGGCTAGTTGCTTGCCGTGACCCTAGAGGCTACCTGGATTCTCCTTGTGCCAGCCGCCCTGCCACCAGCGAAGGCCCTGCAGTTCGGTTCCGAAGCTTTTTGTATTAGACAACCATCAATTCCAATTTAATCACACATTTTGGGGCTCAAAATGATCATCCATCATGCATGCTTGAGCGCCTTGTGTACCCAGACATTGCAGTAGGGCAAGGAGCCTGTTGCTGCAGGTCTCCAGGTTGCGGCAGCGCCAGCCGCACCAGCACACTGTTCAGGACACAGGCATCCTTTTGTTCAGCGTGCCATCCTGAGCAATGGCCTCTCCATTAGTCTTTGTGCAATGTAACCGCTTCCTACCTACAACTAAATGCTGCGTAGGCCCTAAAGCTGCTGCTGCCTCCCGCTTGGGTGTGTTGCGATCTCCATTCACCACCTTCCTTGAAACACAGCGCCCCTTTGCTCAGGTGGGCATTCATCAGGGATCACACAGAGTGCAAAGCACTCCCTGGGCCTGGTGTACATGTGCTCCATGCATGGTTTGACTAGCTGATGGGCAGGCTTGATGAAATTGATTGTCGAGATCTGTGCTCCCCACAGGTGTAAACGTGTCATTGTAGTGCCTCCCCTTATGCAGGGCCCTTTCTTGGCACAGTAACCCTGGTCTGTCAATGAACAGCAACACAAAGCCATGCCCTGGACTTTTCTGTGTGCGTGCATGTAACTTTGAACGTGTGTCATGCACAAATGTATTATTGTTTGCAACGTTGTGCTTCATTTCTGCCGGTCGACAAGGGGCTGCCGTTTAGTGCCATGAGTGGCTTCTTCTCACTGCATGCATCACTTTGCATGCTTGCTTCTCACTGCATGCATCACTTTGGTGCTCTCACTGCATGCATCACTTTGGTGCTCTTACTGCATGCATCACTTTGGTGCTCAACGCTATCTTGCAAGCCAATATCTTACCTACTGTCTGTACACAGTTTATTGGCTGTTTGCTTGCTGTGCACACATCACCAGGCAACTGTTGCCCATACACAGATTGTCAAGAAGCTGGTGTCAATGCATGTATCATCAAGCACCTGACCAGGCAACTGTTGCCCATACACAGATTGTCAAGAAGCTGGTGTTCATGCATGTATCATCAAGCACCTGGTTCTTTTGCACAGATCATCAAGCCACTGGGAGGCCCTGCAGTCGCTATGGCCACGGAGACCTCGCAACCACACGGGAGGATCATTGTTGACGAGTACGTGGCTGGACCCTCTGGCAGGTGTGTATGTATGCCCAAGTGTGTGTGTCCTTAGCTCTTTTTCTGTGCTGGTTTTTGCGGCATTTTAATGGCAACTAGGCGCAAATTATTGTCCACCCATGAGGCTTTTCATGGCATGCAAGTTGCGTGCGTGCTTATGCACATGCATGTGTATGTGCATGCTTGCGTACATGTTTTTTATGACTCGAAGGCTTCAAGCCACATAACGTGCCTACCTCGGCGATCAAGCATGGCATCTCAGCAACAATGCCATTGTGTGCTTCGTCCAAATGGACTTTGACTTCAAAGGAGCGTTTGCTCATCTAAAACCCCAAAACTCATCCATCTATCCTTTCTATGCATCCATTTCTAGCAGCTCATGCACATAAGCGTGATCATACGCGCACACTCAATACAGCACAAAAGTATTATCATATATGCACACTCAAAACAGCACATAAGTATAATCATATGCGCACACACTCAAAACAGCACATAAGTATAATCATACGCGCACACACACACTCAAAACAGCACATAAGTATGATCATACGCGCACGCTCAATACAGCACGTAATGGACTTCTGCAACTGTGCGAGGACTCCATCATTGCTTGCGTCACACGTCATGCAGCTTTGACCTCAAAGAAGCCGCAACTGACTTGTCAAGGTTTCTGAACAATGAGGTGCGTCTCCTGCATGGCCATGGCCTTTTCCTTAGGACAGTGCAGAAAGTTGTGCTCCGGTGCTTGACATAGGCAATACCATGAAATGCAACTCTTGTACAAAAACAGCTGCCAGCGGTCAATCCCGCACTTTGAACGTATCACATCAAAGTTGGTGATTTCTTTTACGTCGCTTGATCATCTGACACTTTCTTTAAGGCCTCTATGCAATTCAGCTCATGTCAGCATCAAGGTCACCGTTACGGGTGTAAGCCGCACTTGCTCCGCGTAAGTACAACCTGTTGGCGCTGTCGGGCTCTGTGACGACCTGCCACCACCAGGGTCTCTCCACTCATCTCCAGGGCCTTTTTGCTCCATCTTCTCCAGGGCCTTTTCACTCCATCAGCTCCAGGTCTGTCACCTCCGGAGCCTGTCACGTCCATTCTGCTGCTCCATTTCTTGTTCTTTGCCCCAGGGCGTGCGGATTGCGCTTGTGCCTGATGTGTCCAAGGCTGAGGCATCCACAGCAGCCAAGGGTGCGCGGCTGGGGCTGAAGCAGAGCAGCAACGAAGTGCTCATGGTGGCGCCAACTGCCTTTGGCTTCAATGAGCAAGCTGCTCAGGTGGGTTGCTGCTGCTGCTGCTGCTGCTGGTTGTATGCTGCTGTGGTTCCCCGGTGTATGTAAAGAGGGGACAAATATTCCTGTGTGCTTTGCTAGGTGTGCGATGTGTGAATTGTGTGGTGTGCATTTTGATTTCAAAGTGAGGGGCTTGCCGTCAGAACAATGGTAACGGAGCTGTTATTTTGCTTATGTGCAAGCTTCTGTAAGACATTACACGCAAGCTTCTGTTAGGAATTAAGTTGGGCAAACAGTTGCTTTAAACTCAAGGAAGGCGTCTGATAAACTTTTGTCAGCTTACGCTCCACACAACCTCTACCCCCTGCGCTAAATTACTTGAGCATGTGCTCAGCCGCTTGGGCGTTAATTGAATTTATTGAGGAGCAATGAACCGGAGTTCCACACACAAGTGATCAAGTACCGGGTTCCTGGATTGCTCTTTTTCAATTGCAGAAATTTAACGACTTTTTAATTAATCTAATTAATGCTTACAGCATCTTGTTGGTTGTGCGCCAGACACTAGCTGCCTGCATGTGGTTTGCCCTCTTGTGGCCATGAGTACAAAAGGAGTGTCACCAGTGGGTTGCCTGTTGTTGGCGGCATGCAGGATAACAGCTTCATGCACGTGGCTCCTAAACCTGGACCTGGCAGCAGGAACCTGACGCACCAGGTGCGGACTGTGCAGCAAGGCACATCCTAACGCAAATTCATAAACAAAGGGCTTGCACACTGGCTTGTCTGGCATTTTCCATGTACCTGGAACAGGGTAATTTGTACATACCTGCGTGGCATAGCATGTGCCTGCATAGTGGCTGTTTCCTCACCCAGAGCAGGGCACTCAGAGTGAAAGAAGTGCATGGGGCTGTCCTTTAAGGGGTTGTGTTTGCCAATGCACCTTGTTCGGGCTGAAGGCTTCTGTTTCAGGGACCATACCTTGTCCTAACATGTAGCTTGGTGCATGGTTGTTTTGCGCTTGAGCTGGCCGCTTGGGGGCTCAAAAAACTTGTGCAGCCTGTGCACCAGCCCCCTCTTCCCCTCCATCCTGGACCCACAAGTTGTGCGCCTTGCCAGCAGCCAGTTACAGTCTGTGGCGCGGATGGGGGCATAGGATCTCGTGCAGACTGCTGCAACACACCTCTTGCTACCACGTTACGCTGTCCTTCAATCATGGGTTCTTGCATGGATGCGCCCTGGACACATGTCTGGTGGGGCAAATGCAGGTGCTCTACGAATTTGCAGAGCTGCACCACCAGCTGCGGGAAGTGGCCGGTGTGAGGGTGAGTGGCGCTTTTGGTGGAAAGAGTTGGCTGGTATGAGGGTGAGTGATGGTGTAGAAAGTCTGCTAATGTAAGGGTGAGTGGCACTTGGTGTGAGGGTGAGGGTTAGGTTGTGAGTGTGTTAGAGTGAGCAGCGCGTGGTGTAAGGGTGAGGGTAAGGGTGTGAGTGTGTTAGAGTGAGCAGCGCGTGGTGTGAGGGTGAGGGTAAGGGTGTGAGTGTGTTAGAGTGAGCAGCGCGTGGTGTGAGGGTGAGGGTAAGGGTGTGAGTGTGTTAGAGTGAGCAGCGCGTGGTGTGAG
>LKMJ01002985.1_pt1 | contig 15677 bp, 12 predicted proteins | sample 643391 | NCBI WGS metagenome assembly LKMJ01 (sample SAMN04112250, study PRJNA286221) | soda lake metagenome | biome: soda lake; feature: Kulunda Steppe; material: water; isolation source: sample PL-Br10 brine of Picturesque Lake | place: Russia: Kulunda steppe | collected 2010-07
GTGTGATGATGACGCCTGTCATCGAGGGGGCAATCCCGTCGATGTACGGACTCGAAGGCGGTCTTGCCGGGTGGGTAATTCATATGAGCCATTCGGCAATTCTCGGCGTTGTCTTCGCAGCGTTGCTCGATTTGACGCCACTGGGTGAGATTGCGAACTCGCCCTCAACACTAGTTGGCACTGGCCTTGCGTATGGCATTGTCCTGTGGGCAGTCCTCGCTGTCGTCGTCATGCCACTCTGGGTGATGGGTCCTTCCGCAGGTCTCGAAGCGGTACCGAATATCGCCGTCGAGAGTCTCCTCGGTCACGCTGTCTATGGTGTGGTCCTTGGTGTCGTGGCAGCCCTGTTCTGGCAGTAGAGCTACCGGAGACTCGCGGTCGAGGCTGATTCAACGGGTAGACCAACGCTGTTTCCCCACTCGACAAACGAACCATAATAATACGTGACGTCACTGTAGCCGAGCAGTTCCGTCATCACGAACCAGGTCAGCGCAGCACGTTCACCGACTCGACAGTAGAGGATTACGTCCGAATCGTCCTCACCGTATTCCTGATAGACCTCCGCGAGCTCGGACGCCGATTTGAAACGGCGGTCCGGTTGCAGTGTACACCGACAGGGAACGTTGACAGCCCCCGGAATGTGTCCGCCACGCTGGACACCCTCGTTCCATCCCGGCGGTGCGAGAATGTCGCCTCTGTACTCTGGGGGTGCCCGCACGTCGATGATGTGCGTCTCCGTCTCCAGTGCTCGCTCGACGTCGGCCCGTCTGACGCGGATAGACTCATCTGGGGAGCTTGCCTCGTAGCTCTGTTCGGGCACCGAAGGGGACTGCTCTGCCAGCGGGAATCCTTGTTGTTCCCAGTACTTTCGTCCGCCATCGAGCAGCGCGAGGTTGGTGTGACCGTAGTATCGGAAGATCCAGTACGCGTGTGCGGCAAACCAGTTGAAGAAGTTGCCATAGAGGACGATTGTCGTCTCCGGCGTGATTCCGTGTGAACCAAGCAACTCTTCCAGTGCCTCCACCGAGAGCACATCGAAGGTCTCGCTGTCTCGAAGGTCTGTCTCCCAATCGAGGCTGCTCGCGCTGGGGATGTGGCCAGGGTTTTCCTCACCCGTCGGAATGCTCACCTCAAGCAGGCGGTAAGACGGATCATCCTCGACGAATAGGTCCAGGTTCGCCTGCAGCCACTCGGCCGACACGAGCGGTCCCGTTGTTGGACTGTCGTCACTCACGTCTAATCACCAACCTCTCCAGTCCGTGGAAGGCTCTCAAGATTGGGTCCGTTTTCTTCGCGGGTGAACGATTTCGCCAACTGGGACTCTGCTCTACGGAGCCGATAGGAGAGTGTCGAGCGTGGACAAGCCATCTGCTCGGCAAGCTCGTCGAGTGTTACCTGTCGTGGCGTCTCGTAGTAGCCTTTTCTGACAGCCGTGACGAGTGCCTCGCGCTGTTCGGCTGGCAGATTCTTTTTGCCAAAGAGATCCATCCGTCGCTTCGAGGCCTGACCAAGGTGGCCAAACTCGAAGGTCAGTTCCGGGCGAATCGAAATAAGTAACGCGTCGTACAGCGCCCCGATCCGTTCTTCGGTTTCGAGCATGACGGTCCATGTCACCCGATCGTCCTCTCGTTCGAATTCGAACAACACCTCCTCCCCGACGAACTCCACAGAGAGTGTTGGAACAGTGTCACAATTCCTGATTGACTTGATGTGGAAATACACTTCACAGGAGTTGCTGCTTCGCTCCAGTATTTCGATATATGTCTCGACCTCACACTCGGCGCTGGTGAGGCTTTCTTTGACGACGAGTTGTTTGAGAAGCGTCTCGGTGAGTGCGTCGATACTCTCTGGTGGGCCTCTGAACTGCTCGATTCGCCAGAACTCCGAGTTCTCGATACATCCGCCGATGGCTGTCGACGACGGCAACGGTACACCCTCTAGTTCTGCTTCGAGTGGCGCGGGTTCGCCGGTGTGAACGACATCGAAGACGAATTCTCTCATTTGAGCGGGACTCTCTGCCACGTTATTTCGGGGGTGTTTATAAAGCATTGTTGCTCGCCAAACGAATATTTACTCCATTCCAGGTCTGGATTACAGACGTACTGCATATGACTGGAAGCGAGCGAGCGGCTGTCTCCATAGTGCCAAGGCGAAGAACAACACGTTTCGACGACGAGGAGACTCTTGAGGATTTGTTATCCCTCCTCAACGATAGGGACTGTCGGGCAATCATCGAAGAGACCAGCCAAACAGCGCTGTCTGCCCAGGAAATTGCCGAGCGATGTGAGATTCCCCAGTCGACAACCTACAGAAAAATCAAACTGCTCGAAGACCACAAAATTCTCGAAGAGCGGACCCGTCTGAAGCGCCTCGGCCAGTATCTAAACGAGTACCGACTCCGGGTTGAGGAGTTCAAACTGACAGTAACACCCCAGCAAGGTATCGAACTCTCTCTCACCTGGGAGACAGATGAACGGGACCCGACTGTTTGATAGTGGTTGTTGCGAGTCTTTACCGCTGTCGACAGACAAAACCACGCCGTTCGAGTGTGACGAACCTGTTTTTTGAGGCGGGCTGAAAATAACCGCAACAACCACTATGACTCCAGCAGCCAATACAGCAGAGCAACAGTCGATGCCACACTGTAATAGAAAAAGAGTCTGTCACCTTTCCTGGCGAGTTCTGCGTATCGATATACTCTAGCAGCCCCCGCCAGCACCGCAGGCACTCCCGTAGTCGATTCTTGTGCGCTGACTGATCGCATCGTTGCACTGCATGATGACCGAGTTGAACTCGAAAGGCGTCGTCTCCTCCTGTGTGGCTGCGAGTTCCTCGCCGAGAGCTTTGGCGGCCTCGATCACTTCTTCGTCAGTAGTGCTCAACAGCACCCACCCCCCGTTGACTGGGCGAACTGTCGCCCGATCTGCTCACTGATGGCGTCGTCGGTCTCCTGCAGCAGTTCGACGAGCTCCCGCTGTGCTGTCTGGTGTTGCTGGATGGTCTCGTTTTTGGCCATTTCCTTTTTGAGTTCCTGCAGTTCCTGCATGACCGACTGGTCGAAGCTGCGTTGCATCTGCTGTTGTTTCTGCTGGAACTTCTGGAGCAATGCCAAAGCCTGCTGGTCGTTTTCGACCTGTTCGTTCGCATCAACGAACTGCTGGTAGGTCTCGGACTCTGCAAGTGTTTCAAGGAAGGCCGTTAGCTTCTCGTCGATCGCTTCTTCCGTGGATTGTCTCGTGCTCATGACTGGGTCACCGGTTTTTTCTGTTCGGCAACGACGTCGGAGAGTCCGGTTACCTCCTCCCCAAACGCCTGTAGTTCCTCCAGTCCGACCGGTTCGTCCTGGCGAAGCGGTGCAAACATCAACGGCGTCTCGAATCGCTCTTTGATCTCGGTGAGATACTGCTGCTGTTGGGCCCGGCGGTTGGCGAAAAAGGCGTTGTCGCCGTACTCCTCGGGCAGCAGATAATTGGCGACGACGAACGCGGTCTCGATACCAACCTGAGCTTTCAGGTCTTCGGCCGCGCGGTAGGCCTCCACCATCGGCGTGTACTCGGGATACATGACGAAAGCGAAAGAACTCTTCTTGGGATTTTGCATCGTCTCGATGACTTCATCGTACTGGTCGCCTTTGGCGGGTGCCGCACCTTTTGTCAGCGAACCGAGGTCCATAAAGCCCTTCCAGTCGGATGGGAGTTCCAGCAGGCGGAGCGTGTGACCGGTTGGTGCAGTGTCGAAGACGACGATGTCGTAGCCGTCCTCGTCGAAGTAGCCGACGAACTTTTCGAGAGCAGCCATCTCCTCGGCACACGGCGATTCGAGTTCCTCCTCGACGTTGGCGATAGCAGCGTCGACATCGATTTTGGTATCCTCTTTTTGCTCGTACATCTCGGTAACGTGATCCAACACCTGCTTGCGGTACTCTTCGAGTGCCTTCTCCTGGTCGACCTGGGCCGCATCCAGATTGGCCTGACTTACCGAGGTCGGTTCGTGGCCGACGGGTTCGCCGAAGATGTCTTCGAGGTGTGCCGCGGGGTCGGTCGTCACGACGAGCGTCTCGTAGCCTGCCTCGGCGAGTTTGGTCGCCGATGTCGCGGCGATGGTTGACTTGCCGACACCGCCTTTTCCGGTGAAGAACAGATAGCGCGTCTCGCCGTCGACGGGCTGTAGCTTCTCGGCAACGGCGTCGGGATCAGTTAGTGAGTCAAAGTTGACTGACTCCTCGGTGTCGACGTTTGTCGCCGAGCCCACCTCGACAGTCGCCTCTTTCCCGTCGTAGATGACGCTGCCAACATCCGAGAGCAGAGCAAGCCCGGCAATCTCACCGGGCTGGAGGGGATAGGTTGCCATCGCTTCCGCGTCGAACTCCGCCTCGACGCGGTCGATAACTGCCTGTTCGTCGTTGCGTTTGCTCTCGAAGAAGGGGTCTTCACAGACAGTTTCAGGAAGATAGCCGTTGACGACGGCCATCTGTGACTCGATACCCAGTTCTGCGAGATCCGATGCACTCCGTTCGATCTCGCCGACCGAGGATTCTTCGGGCTTGCCGACAAACGCAAACGAGGTCTTCTCGCCGTCCTGGAGGGTATCGATCGCTCGCTCGTAGTCTTTCTTTCTGTCTTCCATGGAGGCGGCCGGACCGATACAGGTCGAGCCTCCCTTTTCGAGTTCGGCATTCCAGTCCGAGGGGAGTTCCATCAGCCGGATCGTATGGCCAGTTGGCGCGGTGTCGAATACCACGACGTCGTACTCCGGACTGTCCATGAAGTCAACGAAATTGTCGAAGGCAGCGATCTCTTCGACACACGGGCTGTTGAGTTGCTCTTCGACGGCCTGAATCTGCTCGTCGTCGAGCAGTTCACGCATCGGCTCGATTGTCTCCTGGCGGTACTCCTCGGCTGCCATGTCGGGATCGATTTCGATCGCTGAGAGGTTGTCGATGTCGTCGATTACGGTGACCTCGTGACCGATCTCCTGTCCGAAGATATCAGAAAGGTTCGGTGCCGGATCAGTCGTGACCAGCAGGGTTTCGTAGTCATTTTCGGCGAGCCAGGTCGCTGTGGCACAGCTGACTGTACTCTTGCCGACACCGCCTTTCCCGCTGAAAAAGACGAATTCTGTGTCTTCACTGTCCGGTTCGATAACGTCTCGGGCTGGAGTTCCTGCGTTGGGCATATATTAGGCACCCTGTCGCTGGGCGTGTTTGTCGAGCGTTGCTTCGAGTTCGTCGTAGTCGAGGTACTCGGATTTGGCGACGATTTCCCCGTCGACGACTGTGATCGGGAGAATCGATGGACCGTTCTCCTGAACCAGATCGTAGATGTGCTGGGTTTCGAGGAACTCGTCAATGTTGTGCTGCATGTTGGCACGCGAAACTTCGACATCGTCGTATGCCTCCTTGAGCTGGTCGAGGGAAGCACTGACTTCAACGAGTTCATCGTCGGGATCGGGACCACAAACACCTGTGGAACAACACATCGCTTCTTCGTACAGTTTGAGTTCAGTCATGATTTGTATACCCTTCAACTGTGTTGGTTTTCTACTGCAGGTCAGGACACACCAGACAGTGTCTCCAAACTTTGCTTCACTTGAATAAATGTTCATACGTAACTTTAAACCTTCGATTACTCAGCGAGCAGCACAAAAAACAGTTAAATCTCGCTGCTAGCCGACGAACCCATCGACTCGCCACTGGGTACCGTGGTCACTAGCTGTTGGTTTGGAAAGGACCCACATGGTCTCATTCATTCGTATTTCGATTCCTTCCTCGTCGTCGATCTGGATTGTTGTATTGCCCTCAGAATGAGACTGGGTGTCGTCACTCGAGTCGGACTGTTCCCGGACCGCGTCCGCCGTTGCATCGAGGTGGATATAGATTCGGGTCATCTTTTCGACACCCACGGGCACGGGGTTTGCAGAGACCTCTTTTGACAGTGGGAATCCGGCCGGTCCATCCGCACATGTGTGTTCATGCAGTAGAATTGTATGAGGAAATACTAAATTGTTTTTCTGAGTCTGAATGGGGGAGAATGACTCTGTTCAACAATACTTAATTCAGCTCCCGTTCAACCAGTGTCTATGTCATCGACAGAACGATTGCGTCGCTATCTCGACGACGAATGTGGGGGATGTACTGACGAGGATCTCTCCCGACGACTGGCTGAACTCGAAGAACTCGATGCAACGACGGACAAATCTGCACTTACCAACGATGTGGACCTGCTATCGGCACTGGGGAACGAAACCCGGTACAGGATTGTTCGTATCCTGCATACCGCTGGCGAAGAACTTTGTGTCTGTGAATTCGCGCCGCTGGTCGATGTCAGCGATAGCGCAATAAGTCATGCGCTGTCACAACTCACCGAAGCCGGGCTCGTAACACGCCGAAAAGATGGTAAGTGGCGAAAGTACCGAACAACGCCACAGGCGAATGCGCTCCTCGTTGCACTCGATGGGTCACGGAGCCTGTAAGCCATCTCGTTACAATTCGCTGTGTCGTCACCAACAACGCGCCGACGGTATAATCGACGAGGACTCCAACGAAACCAAGGTCTTGCTGTCGTACTGGAATAGCTTCGCGTTCTCGAACCCCGAGAGCCAGCGCCGAGTGGAGGTTCTCGAGAAAATTCCGTTCCACGCAACCATCGAGACGCACGCCAGCGAGACGGCGTGGTTTTCGGAAATCATTCTGCAACGACCCATCACCAGTTCGAGCGCTGGGGACAGCTACGGTCCGACGGCCAGGGGCACCGGACGATCAACCTGTACACGCCGATGATGGCCGACGATCCTGACGACCTCGAGGAGTCCCCTGCCGAGGAACTCGGTGGGCTCAGATAGGCGCGTATTTCCATGGAGTTGTCCCGTGGTGCCACTTCGCCAGTTGCGGGAGATAACTTCACGTATCAGGACCGGTGGGACCGCGAGTTGACGCTATTTCGTTCCTCTGATACAAACTCGTCACGGAGGACGTACAATTGAACCAGGCCGAAAACAGAAAGAATCCCGATCAAGACACCGAGAACGAGTTCCAACTGTGTGTCGTTACACCACCGACCTCCGCCAAGCGCGTAAGCGCTGAGCCGACCGAGAGGATGCCAGCAAGAACAAACAGCGCCATTCCAAATCTCCGTGTTAACGGGACACCGAAGTACAGCAGTGGGGAGAGCACGGCCAAGAAAAATCCGACAGGGAACAACGCGAGCGCTAGCGTCGCTGGAACTGCAAACTCTGTCCCCATCATCGCAATGATACTCTGGCCGACCGCAGCCAGGCCGACTATTGCACTCGCCAATGCGACACGCTCCAGTGGTTTCTCGTACACAAAATCTAAGAAGAAACTTGCCAACCGGTGTAATTCAAGTGGCATACGTATTGTCCATTGCGAGCGAATAATAAATACACCGACACTGTGGGTTGTTGTGTACTAATAAAAGCTCGCGGGGAAGTGGGCCCGGGCGGATTTGAACCTCGGTCGCTCCGTTCCCTGCTTCAAATCCACCGCTAGACCATTTGCTGCTCACTGCTGTTCGAAGCAAAATGGGCCCGGGCGGATTTGAACCACCGCATACCCGGTGTCCCAGAAACCAAGCAGCCACTTGATTTCATATGAGCCGGGGGCTCTTACCAGACTGAGCTACGGGCCCGCTACCGTTTGCTATCCCACCTGTTCACTAAATTCTATCGTCTCGCGGGGCACGTATCATGTGAAGGGGTCACTCGGAACGCTTTTCGGTTAAACGCTCGTAGTTGTGGCTAACAATGGGAATTGGCGGCTCAGATATGTACCGACAGCAGATCCTCGACCACTACAAAAACCCACGTAACTACGGTGAAATCGAGGATCCAACGTTCAGTCACGTCGGCGAGAATCCGATGTGTGGCGACACCATCGAAATGGATGTTGTTCTCGACGACAGCGAAGAAACAATCGAACACGTCGCCTTCCAGGGTGATGGCTGTGCCATCTCACAGGCTTCGGCTTCGATGCTTTCCGAACAATTACAGGGGATGGATGTCGAGGAACTGCAGGAGATGGACCGCGATGACGTAACCGACATGCTTGGTGTCGACATCTCTCCGATGCGAGTCAAGTGTGCCGTCCTCGCAGAGAAGGTTGCACAGGACGGCGCGGAGATTTACTTCGGTGAGAAAGACGCCGACAAAACAACCACCGAAGATTGATTGCGGTTTCAGCCGAGTGGATCAACACCGCTTTTTGATTGCCGTCTGCTTCGGAGTACAACACCAACCACGACGAGTGCGAGGAAAGCTACACCAACAACAACGAAAACGAACGGACTGGTTTCATCTTCTGTCTCGTCGTCTGATTTTTCTGCACTTTCCTCTGTCTGCCCGTCGCTGGACAGTGCCTCGATCTCGACGGTCGCAGAGTCCTGTGCTGTCTCGATTGTGAGTGTCTTACTGCCCTTTTCATCACTGGCTGTCTCCCAAGTCAGGGAACGTTGGTCAGTCTCGTTTGTATCTAGTGTGACTGGTTCGGAATCGACCACACCGCTCTCGGAGGTGGATAGTTCGACCGTCTCGGTCACAGCACCGTCACCAGGATTTTCGAGTGAGACATCGACAGCGACTGTCTCACCGGCTGTGACCGAGTCAGTGGTCTCGGTTGATGTAATGGTAAGATTGCCCTCTTCGAAGGTCGGATCGGAAGCGGAGACAACGAAGTCTGAAACCGTCTTCGTCTCCGTCGTGTAGACAATTTCCTCATCAGTCCGTTCTAGCGGCTGTGCCGACAGGTCGGTCCAGTCACCATCATCGAATCGGTGAATCACGACATCGTCTTCTGTTGCCGATGCTGGCAGGGCTGATTTGTTGACCCGGTAGCGCAGTTCGGTTTCGCCAACAACGTCGTTTACATCATCCGTATTATCGGCTTCGAGATACTGAACCGGGATCCGACTGTCGCTTTCAAATTCGTGTGCCGGAGTTGCTGTATTCGAGATATTCATCTCGAAGTTTCCGTCGGAGACAATCGACATGTTTGCATTCTCGACTGTAACCGGTTCGGCAGCCGCAGATGGTGTCTCGACGTTGACTGTGTGGTGATTATCGGCGACCAGATTGAAACCAGCCACGTTCACTGTTGGATTCGAGATTTCGTTGACCAAAATGTACGAATGTGAGTTTGCAAGCCAGACGTTGATCAACGGTCGGTTTGCTGCGTTGCTGTGTATCTGCAGCTGTGCGTCTTTCTCGCCGAGTGCCCGCTGCTCGAAGCTGACTTCTATCTCTTGTTGTTCACCCGGTTCGAGCGTGACTGGTGGGTTACCGTCTGTCACCGAGAAATACTCCGGATCGGTGCCGACGATGTCCGTCTCTTCGACGGTTAGATTCGTCTTCGAATTGTGTTTGTTCCAGACAGTCAGCGTCATCGAAACTGTATCGCCAACTTCGACAGTTCCGAAATCAATATTCTCGCGGTCAATTGCGATTCCGGCACCGACAGCCCGTCCATCGACATCGAGTCTATTCTCCCCGGGTGCGTTACTATCGATGATGATCGTTCCCTCGTGGTCGCCCACACGTTCCGGTTCGAACTCGATATCGAATTGTTCTGTTTCGCCGGGTTCGAGAGTCTCGGGAACAGTCGCGTCGTCGACTGCAAAGGCAGTACTTCCCGAACGCGAGTGAATGTTCCCGATGTCGAGTGTGCGATCACCAGCATTCGTGAGCTGGATCGTCCGGGTTGCAGACCTGTTGACTCCAACTGTCCCGAAAGAAGCTGAATCCGTCTCTAGACTGATAGCCGGCCCGTTTCCGACCCCTTGCAGTGAGACCGATACTGTCTCATTTGTCTCGGTGATAAATTCGAGTGAGCCTGCCCGGTCACCGACTGCGGTCGGTTCGAACGTCACGTCAACAGTTTTTCCTTCGCCAGCCGGCACCGTCGATTGGTCATCGACCGTGTCGAAATCCATACTGTTCCCCGTGAAGTGTGTCTCCTGCAGGTTGGCTGGCTCTGCGCCTGTGTTCTCGATTGTTACCGACGCCGTTGTTTCGTTGCCAACTTCGACCGCACCGAACTCAACTGCTGACTCGACGGGTTCGAGATCGCTCTCGATGCCAGCCCCCTGTAAGTCGATCTGTTCGCGTGTCTCCGTATCGTTTCTCGTAAACCAGAGCGTGCCGCTTTTCGTCCCATTCGCCTGTGGGTCGAACGTAACGGAGAACTGGCTAGTCTGGCCCGGTGCAACGATCTGCTCGGAATGGTCGCCATTTATTCCAAAGGCCTCATCACCGGCCAGATCTATCTCCGAGAGCAAAAGCGGTGCCGTCCCGTCGTTCGTAACCGACACCTGCTTTGTCTGTGAAGAGCCAACCGAGAGTGTTCCGAAATCGAGTTCATCCGGCGAGACGGTGCCACTCGGTGCAACTACGCTGACCGTCGTCGAATTGGTATCGGTGTTGCCGCTGGTATCGCTGACAGTGAGTGTAATGGGGTACTCACCCGGTTGGTCGAACTGCTGTGTAAGCGCAGAGCGGTCTGCCCCTGACTCACTCCCGAGCGGGCCAAAATCCCACTCGTAGGAGTTGATTGCGACATTATCTGTCGAGTTCGTTCCATCGAGTGTCACGGTTGTATCGTTGCGTACTGTCTCGGGTGCGTCTAATCTCGCTACTGGGGCCGTATTATCCACGACGGTAATCGTCATCGAATCACTCGCCGTCGTGCCACCGCCAGACACCGTTAGCTCGACATCGTACTCACCGGGTTTCTCGAAGTGGTGAGTCGCTCGCTCGCCGCTGGTCTCAACCGTACCGGTCGGGTCGTGCCAGTCGTAGTCTGCTGCAATGCCTTCCGGCACTGTCGAATCAGTCCCTCGGAGTTCGACTGTCGAGTCGACGCTTACGACGTAGCTATTTGCAGATGCATTCGCAGAAAATTCTGCTGGTTCGACAGTGACAGTCAGTTCGTCTGTCTCTGTTTCCCCGGTTTGATTGGTAACCGTTAGTGTGGCTGTGTACTCACCGGGCTCGCTGTAGGTGTGAGTGACTGTTTGACCACTCCCAGTCGTCCCATCGTCGAAGTCCCAGTCGTAGGATTCGATTTCCCCTTCGGGTGCAGACTCACCGCCATCGAAGGTCACTCTCTCACCGGCAGTTACCGTGCGGTCCGGGCCTGCCTCTGCGGAAAGGGCTTCGGATGTCTCGACAATATCGACAGTAATCTCGTCGCTGTCGCTATTGCCCGCCTCGTCGACGACGGTCAACTCAGCGGTGTACGCTCCGGGCCCATCGTAGCTGTGAGTCGGTGTCGGTCCTGTTGCCGAGGTTCCATCACCGAAATCCCAGATGTATGAATCGATTCCGGTGTTATCGGTCGAATCTGTCCCATCGAACTGGATTTGTTCGTCGGGTTGTGCGGTCTTGTTTTCGCCGGCATCGGCGACTGGATCAGTCGTATCCGCGACATCGACAGTGGTGGTCGTACTGGCTGTATTGCCGAGTTGATCGGTCACAGTAAGCCCGACAGTATACGTTCCTGGCGTGTCATAGACGTGACTCACTTGCGCTCCCGTCGCGTCAGTTGAGCCATCGTTCGTGAAATCCCACTCGTAACTTTCGATACCGGCGCTTGCTTCGGAGTCACTCCCATCGAGTGTCACTGACTGGCTGTCGCCAACTGAATACGTACCACCACCATTCGCCACCAGCACAGAGTCATTGAGAACGTTCACGGTAATCGTGTCTGTCCCGGTCTGGCCGACCGTATCCGTCACGGTCAATTCGACGGTGTATTCGCCATCTGATTGGTACGTGTGGGTTGTGATATCTCCAGTTTCGGTTGTGCTGTCACCGAAGTCCCACTCGTAGGAATCGATACCGAACTCGTCAGTCGAATCGGAGCCATCGAATTCGATTTGTTCGTCTGTTCCAACGGTGATATCGCTGCCAGCATCGGCGACCGGTGGGTCGTTCGATTCGATATCGAGAACGTTGCTGGTTGCCGAATCGTTCGCCGTCTGCAGTGTGAGAATGCCCGACCCGTTATCACCGAGGTCAGTGTCCCACGTCAGATCGACTGTTTGTTCCTCTCCGGAATCGAGACTGATCCCGACAGCATCGACTGGTTCGTTCTCGAAATCGAGTAACTCGACCATCTGCGCATCTGCAGCCTCACCCGTGTTCTCGACGTTTGCAGTCACCTCTAGATCTGCTGTTTCGACGACTGGCGTGTTCGTATCAGTTATATTGACGAGGAAGTTCGGCTCGGGTTCCGGTTCGACTGTGACCGAGAGTTCGTCGGTATCAGTGTTTCCGGCTTCATCGGCAACGAGCAATTCGACAGTGTACTCGCCAGTCTCGGTGTGGGTGTGTGTTGGCTCTGGCCCTGTTGCAGTCGTCCCATCACCAAGATCCCAGCTATAGGAGTCGACCCCGACGTTATCAGTCGAGTTCGACCCATCGAACTGAATCTCCTCACCAACGGTTACGGTCTCATCCCCACCAGCATCGGCAACCGGGTCAGTCACATCCAGTACTTCGACGTAGGTAGTTGTCTCTACAGTATTCCCCTCCTCGTCGACGACAGTCAGTGTGACCGGGTAGGTTCCCGGCGTCTGGTAGGTTTCTTCCACTGTCTCGCCAGTTGCATCTGCCGTGCCATCGTCGGTGAGATCCCACTCGTAGGCATCGATACCAGCACTCGCCTCTGACTCGCTCCCGTCGAGAATGACAGATTCGCTTTCGTTCGTGGTGTAGTTTCCGCCAGCATTGGCGACGAGTACCGTTTCATCGACGACTTGCACGGTGAGTTCGTCAGTATCTGTCTGTCCGACAGTGTCCTCAACAGTCAATGCAACCGTGTACTCACCGTCTTCCTCGTAGCTGTGTGTGACCGTTTCGCCGGTCGCATCGGTCGTGCCATTGCCAGTTAAGTCCCACTCGTAGGCATCGATACCGAAATCATCAGTCGAATTAGCGCCATCAAATTCGATCTCTTCACCGGAACCAACCGTAATATCAGTGCCAGCGTCTGCGGTTGGCGGTTCGTCCTCGTCGATTGTGAGCAGCTCACTCGTTTCGTTGTCGTCCTCGCTTCCGATTTCGAGGTACCCCTCGCCGGCATCGCCGAGGTCAGTGTCCCACGTCAGTGTTGTCTCTTGGTCGTCGCTGCGATCAACTGAAAGGTGAGTCGAGTCGGCTGTTTCGCCGTCAAAATCGAGTAGTTCAATCGCCTGTGTATCACTGCTTCCGCCCTCGTTTTCGACTACCACAGTGACATCGAGCTCTCGGTCTTCGACGACTGGCATCTGGATATCTTCGAACGAAACAACGAACGAAGCAGGCTCGACGCCGTTTTTCAGGTCTTCGTCGTCGCTGCTTGCGGTGAATGCCTCTGGTTCACCGCCACCCTCGCCGTCGAGAGTATCACTCTCGCCATCGTAGCTCACCGTAACTGTCTCATCGGCTTCGATTGCTTCGGCAATCGTCACTGTGACGTTCGTCTCTGGGGTGCTTTCTTCGACGCTACTGACCGAGGCTTGTTGTCCGTCGATTGCAACATCGAACCCGTCGGTTCCACCTGTGACATCAATCTCCTGATCGAATTCGAGTTCAAGTTCGTCTGGCGTCGTCGTATCGATATACCCGGCGACAAAGACTGGCCGCTCGGAGACATCGTTATCGAAATTGTCGCTGTCGACGCTACTGTCGACCGTGAACGACTCGACGACTGAATTATCGACATCGCTTACCATCTGGTTGCCATTGTAGGACAGTTCGACTGTCTCACCGGCTTCGATTTTTTCGTCGAGAGTCACCGTAATCTCATCTGTTGCACTGCGTTCGATACCGGTTACTGACTGTTCTGTGCCCGAGACAGTGACGGTCGTCTCATCGATTGCAGAACTCTCATCGAGAACAGATACGTCGTCGCCGAATGTGACTTCGATCTCTGTCGCTGGTTCGTCGACCACTGCCGACTCGTATTCGGGTTCGATTGGATCGACCTGATTGTCGACAAGTTCGTCAGTAAACCCAACCGCGTCGCTTTCATCGTCGCTGCTTCGAATGTCGCCATCGTTGCCGTCGTAGCTTAGTTCGTAGTCGTCGTTTGCAACCACGTCGCCGTCGAGAAAGAGAACGAGGTCACCGCCTGTCTCGCTGACGCCGGTTACCGTTCTATCAGCCGCACCGCTGATCGGATCGAGTTCGAATGCACCGGTACTGTCACCGCCATCTTCGATAGAGTCAGAGAACTCGACGAGAACTTCGTCGGGATCACCGTCCGTGACCGTTGCCGCTTCAAACTCGGGATTTGTCCCGTCAACGTCGTTGGTCACTGCCTCGTCAGTGAAACCAACAGCGTCACTCCCGTCATCGCTACTTTGAATCGCTGCCTCCGCGTGCCCGCCGTCGTAACTCAGTGTGTACTCGTCATTTGCACTGACGCTTTCATCGAGTTCGAGGACGATATCGTCGTTTTCTTCGCGTAGATCGATGATCGAGACAGCCGTGGAATCGCCGATTGCGTCGAGTTCGAACGCATCAGCACTGTCACCGCCGTCAATGGGGTCAGAGAACTCGACGAGGAGTTCGTCGGGGTCGAAAATAGTTGCATCCTCGAATGTGGGTTCGATTGGATCGATATTGTTGGTGACCGATTTCTCTTCGAAGCCCACAGCAGCACTGCCATCATCGCTGCTTTGAATTGCACTATCGGTATGGCCGTCTTGATATGTCAGATTGTACTCCTCATCAGCGACTGCCTCGCCGTCGAGTTCGAGGACTATATTACTGCTTTCTTCTCGCAGATCGGTCACATCGATTCCAACTCCATCGAAAGTGAATGCATCGGTGCTGTCACCACCGTCTTCGACAGGGTCAGTAAATTCGACGAGAATTTCGTGGGGGTCGTCGTCTGTAATCGTCGCCTCCTCGAACTCGGGGTTGATCGTATCACCGACCGTCACGGTGTCCTGTTGCCAGTATGCACCGTCACCGTCGTCGGTCGATGTGGCCTCTACTAGACGGGTAACATAGTTGCCATCGGAAACGCCATCGGTCGTATTCGTATAGGTAAATTCGCCGTTTTCTTCGGACTTGTCGAAATCATCCGTCTCGATTGTATGAACGAGTGCATTCGAGTCGTCGAATCGGGGTGTTATATCTCCAGCATCGAGTAACTCGACGGTGAGTGAGTCCAGTTCCGTATCGGAACTGATGGTGAAATCAACCGCTCCACTGGAGGGGTTCGTTGTCTCGACGGCTGTAATATCCGGTCGATCTGACGACTCGACATCGATAGTGTGCTCTTCGGTGTCGGTATTGCCTGCCTCGTCAGTGACGGTAACCTCGATAGTGTGCTGGCCGGTTTCGTTATAGCCGTGATGCCGTGCCACTGCAGTCGAATCTGGTCCATCACCGCCCCACTCGATAGATTCGATTGCAACAGCATCCGTCGATCCGGTTGCATCGAGTAGGAACGACTCACCGCGTTCGACTGTCGCCGGTGCCTCGATATGTGCGTCTGGTGAGTCGGTGTTCTCGACTGTGACAGTCGTAATATCGGTATCAGTATTCCCCTCTTCGTCAGTGACCGTCAGCGTGACCGTGTACTCACCAGCCTGTTCGAGCGACGTTGTGTTCGTTTCGCCGGTGAGTGTCGTCTTTCCATCGAGATCCCAGTCGTAATAGGTTGCATCACTCGA
>LKMJ01002986.1_pt1 | contig 15671 bp, 18 predicted proteins | sample 643391 | NCBI WGS metagenome assembly LKMJ01 (sample SAMN04112250, study PRJNA286221) | soda lake metagenome | biome: soda lake; feature: Kulunda Steppe; material: water; isolation source: sample PL-Br10 brine of Picturesque Lake | place: Russia: Kulunda steppe | collected 2010-07
CCTGAGCCGGCCTGCCCGCGGGCCAACTGGTAGCCCAAGCCTGAGCTGTCCTCGTAGCCTTGGGGGCGTCATCTTAGCTAGTTGGCTTTTCTGGCAGTTTTCCTTTTCCTAGCGTTTTTCAGCTCTTCTGCCTTGCCTGCCTTGGACATTGCTGTGTCCGCTCGCGTCTTGTAACAAACAAACAAACAAACATCCTTATTGACAAGAACAAAGGTGATGAGACCAGTGTCTCTTCTTACAGGCCAATTGGCCTGGCCAACACACTCAATAAATTGTGGACGCGAATGATCACCAACATACTTTATGAACATGCTGAGGCCAACTCCCTGCTTAGTGCCACCCAAGCCGGCTTCCGTAGACAAAAAGATACCATTCTACCAGCTGCAGAATGTGATTGTGGCCCTTGAGGATGCCAAACTCTTTGGCAACAACATCTATGCGCTCATTGTAGACTTTACCTCTGCGGTCAACACCACAGACCATGACAAAATGCTCATGATAATGTACCACCTGGGCTTTCCCACAGATGCAATAGAGATTGTCAAGAAACTCCATGAGGAAGCAACCACCCGGGTCAAACACCCCTCAGGCCACTCCACTAACCCCATTCACATTGAGAGAGGCACAATCCAGGAAGACACACTGTCACCTTTTTCTTCCTTTTGTATATGGAGCCCCTCTTGTGCTGGCTGCATGTGGGAGGACGCGGCTACACGCACTCCTGCATTCAAAGAAAAAGAAAAGAAAAACTACGTAGGCAGTGAAACCACTCCCCATATCAATTAAGGAAAAGGAGACTCATTGGCCCTTTTCCTCTACCAGGGAAAAGGAAGAACTAGTGAGGATCTTGAGGGTGACAAGCAGCCTCCTGCTCCAGACCAAGACCTTGAGAGCAACTGGACTTTTCAAGAGCGTGTCTAGTTGTTGTCAGTTTGTGCGCATAGAGCACGGAATGAGCATGTAGTTTGAGGGCAGTATTATGGGCTTTGTGTGTATCAAGGCCGAGCTCTTAAGTTGATTCTAAGTGTGTGAGTTATAGATAGAGCCTCCTACACCAAGAAGAATAGTGTAAAGGATAATATTCTTGGCCTTCAAGCGCTTACAAAAAACTTCTGCATTCAAAATCAGAGCATGGCAGACACCCATCCTCACAACAACATCAGCAGTGCTGCCTTTGCTGACAATCTCCTCTGTCCCACTGTAAACCTGAAGAACCTGAAAATCCCTGTAAAAATCCAAGCCTTCAAACTTACTCTCTACTCTGACTGGGCCTCCCTCATTGTCTCAGGAGGCAAAACCAGAGTCACGGATAAACTCAACGCCCATGCCAACAAAAGCAGCCTAGGCCAAAACACAGAAGACACACTCATCCATGAGCTGAATGACACCATATTAGTGCAAGGACTCCTTGTCCTTGCACTTGTCCTTGCACTTTTGTCGGACAAAAAACTCAGTTCCTCCCCTCCAGCCCCCCTTTCCTGTATCTTGGTGTGGAGCTTACCATGGACCTTTGCTGAAAACACCAGCACAGACGCATGGCTGATAACCTAAAACATAAAGTCAAAGCCCTCAAGTGCTCTTTTGCAACCCCACTCCAAATCCCACTGGCTACCATCCGCACCGCCATCATCCCAAGCCTTGCCTATGCTTTCCCCAGCTGAATAAGACAAGCGGGAAACCTTGATTGAAATGACTGCCCAAGACAAATTTAGACTCCGGAGATCCACTCCGACTGCCATGGTTAGGGAAGATATCCACAGTTTTGGCTTAGGCTCCCCCTCCATCTACGTGGAATATCATAGACGTCTGGCTTTGGCCCTCGCAGACAGTCTAGTGGATCCTTTTTGTAGGCGAAAACTGGTAACAAGTGGTCTCCTCTCTCACCAGATCAACCACTTAAAAACGCTTTGTAATGACTTTTTTCAAGCTAGAACTAGCACCTCTCTACACATCAAAAGACAGATCCAATCTCACCTTAGAGCACGCCAATTTATCTGCATCCATGACAGCAAGCTGCACTTGGTCATGAAAGGCAGCAGCCTCCACCTGGAAAATGACCTCAAATTCACTTCTGAGACCACTGCAGCCCGCACCCCACCCCCTCCTAACCTCAGCGCCCTCATCGCTTGCATCATCAAACCCCTGAGAACTCTTGGTATTACCAGCTTCCATGATCTCACAGCCACAAATGAGCAGTTCCTACTGTCCGGCAATCAGGTGAAACAAAAGTATCCTGAGGTCTACAAAAAGCACATCATAGCAATCAATAGGCTTGCAGAAATTGTCAACCTGCCTTCCACTGAGGATCTGACTGCAGAAACAATCAGCTCCATCCTCAATAAAAAAACTTTCCCTACCACACTTCCCCTTGCACACTGTTTACGTGAAGTAAAATCAACAATGCCACGTTCTCAGAGATATGGGACTCTTACTTCATTGAGACACCACCACATTTTATCTCAGCCAACCAAAACACTCAACCTCATCCACCAACCGCTTTTCATCCTGTGCTCGCACCACAGCCACAATCCACCAACCATGCGACCCACCCTATCACCAGAAAAACAGTATTCTAAATGAACCTGCCAGCCTCCCATGATGCTTTTGATCCTACCACGTCCACAGCTAGAAACCAAGACACCCCCCAAGTGATTCCCAAAAAATCTCACACAAGACCAATCCAGGCCCACCACATGCACAAAACGGTCCATGGCTGCCACTCAGAGCTTACACACTCCCGACTTTGGTCCGCAAACACTTAATCCACCTCCAAACAACACAACGGCAACTATTGCCCTGCCCATTACCCAAATGATCAACAACCCCACATTCTCTAATCAAGAGCATCAAACACCTGCCTCTCAAGAAACACAGCAATTTCCTGCCAATTCACTCCCCATGCCCACCTACCAACAAGTTGCAGAGGATATAGCTGCACAAAGCACACCTCCTAGGCGCAGGCGCAGGCTTCTATCCCAGGCCATCAGGAATGTGAGCACCAATTATCTAGTGCACACCCAAACCAACCCACTGAACTCCCAAGCTAATACAGACGTCAACCCTCTGAACACGAGTCATCCACAAAATGGCAGACCAGCCAAGCGTGCTGCACGTGACAGGATCAGCGCCTCCTCTCAGCCCAAATGCAAATGCAGAAAGCATGGCCCCCCTACCACCCAAGTTCCAGATTCACAACACCTCATCATCCACCAACACCACCCTGACGTCACAACAACTACATTACACGTCAATCCTCTTTTCAGAGATGACTCAGGACCTCACTACCCCTCCTGCTCAACCTCTGCCTCCCAGCGAGCGCTCACATACAAGATACCTGAGCCAAGACTCTAACCTCCCCACGGCGATCCCAGGTCTTCTACCTGAGTCATCCAGTGGGCAAAAGAGAGCAAATCTAGTATGGCACTGTAAAAGGAACAAGGCTCAAGCCACGCAGCCCATCACCGCCATGACCTTCATCTACAAGCACGAACTCAATTATAAGCTCATTGACTGCCACAAACTTTTCAAACAACACAGGAGAGTGGGCTCAAACAGCTCCCCACAGACTTATCAGAAGCTATATCACACCCACTGGGGCCCTATGACCATAGAAAAGTGGGCCATTGCCATTTTCACTGCAGCTGGCTCGAAGTAGACCTCCGTGACTGCCACAAAATGCTCTGATGTTCATTGTGCTTGCTGCGAAATCTGCTCTGATTGGGAAGGAATGGAGTCCCTAGCATAATTCTTTGAAGATATGTATGTCTGCAACCGCACTTATCACTGGTCCTGCCTCCTAAGACTTGGCTGCTACAAAATGAGGACCGGGAATCTGTTGAAAAGGATGAAACCTGGGCCTCCCCTGCTTGTGCTTGCCTCACTGATTCAGAGAAAGAGTCCCGGCATCGCTTTGCTGAAAATGAGGAATTGAAAGTGGTGACATGGGACCCCACCTGGGATCCAGAGGAAATGACCATCCATGCAGATTTTGAACAAAAATGTCCAAGAGTACCTGATGAACAAAGTGACATTTGGTTTCCTTCCAACCAAAAACCCACAGCTGGACATCCAGCCCACGGATCATTGCGAGTATTGGGTTCATGAAGTTCGTCTCATTGACCATACAGACCAGAATGCACAACCTCACGAGCACGAATCTCAGCCCATAAGCTACCCTACTATCCTTGCTGCATGCGTCTACGAAGCAGATGGGAAGTGCGAAGGCATGCTCACACCCGAACGCCTACAAATTCTCCATCAAAAATACAGCAAAGCCAAGAGTACAGGCCTTCACCACGATGTCAGTCCTCCACCACAGAGCTTTGCTTTTGAGTTGGTTGGACTGTTTGTACGTAAAGCCAGGGCCACCAATCAATTTGATAGCAAAAAGATAAAAGACTCCTTCCATTGTATCCTCCCTCCCCATGTCATAGCAGCCTTCAAACATTGCTCAGCTGTGACCCAAGAGAAAGTGGCCTCACCAATAGACTTCAATCCAGACCTCCCTCACTACTAAAGCAGCCACCCACATGATACTACATTTGGTGCCTGCACTGATTGTTTCTCCTCCTCAATCTCTGGCTTCTCTATTCGACATCCCATCTATGACGATGATATTGTGCTCTTTACTTTAAGGCACGCTATTTACTCTGCCATTAACAGTCCCCGTGACATACCCACAGCAACCTTCATGCTCCTACCCTGCTGGGGAAGATCCATGAGCACATATGCATACATAGCATTACACAATCAATTCAACCACATGTGTAGCCTAATGGGAACCATCTCATCTCAAAACCTTAAGTACGCTGATATCCCATTCTGGAATGATTCTCGCACCCCACCCCCAAAGCACCACTGGGAACTGCAGATCATTGCAGTCTGAAACACACAAGCCAGGCTGAACTTAAAAAACCGCAACCCTGAGTGGCTCAATCACCTGGCACAGAGCATCCCTGAGGCTAAATGGAATACAACCAGTGTGAGCAACGACGCCCATATACGTATGCTCCCACTTGGCGCCCCACCTCCAGGCTTTAACTAACTCAAGAGATTAGAGCCTGACCACCTCCTAGTTGCTAAGCGCCACAACCACAACACATCACTGCACCCTGGACAAACGGCAACTACACAAATACAAGACAAATCAAACCTTCACCTGGCCTTCAAAGTAGCGGACTGGAAGAAGATCGTTTACACGGATGGAAGCTGCATCTGTCATGACCACCAGCAGATCATTGGAGCAGGTGTCTACATACCTGACACCAACAGAATCCATCACGTGAATCCCAATGGCTCCAACATTTCTAACACTGTCCATAGGGCTGAGCTTGCAGGCATTGCTGTAGCCGTTTCTCATGACTACTTTCTGATAGCTACCGACAGTGAAAACTCAATGAGACAAATTTGAAAACAGATCAGGTACCCAGAATTACACACCTACCACATCCACCGTAACCTCTTAGAGACAATCATCAAAGCAATCCGCAACACTGCAACGAGGTGTATTTCCCTCTTGCTGACATTCAATCAATCTCTTAAGCTGAGCTCGTGAGCTCTGCGTACATCTTCACTAGGTTGTCTTGGGCGTGATGCCTGCCCCAACAACTGTTTTGCCGTCTTGGACATGGCAGCTACCGTCCATAAAGGTCCGGGATTTCCAGTCAGTGATTTCAAGTGTGAGATCCGATTTGAAATGATGGGAAGGGGGTCACTTTACCCAATTCAGGTCTGTGGGAGCACTTGGTAGTTTGCATTTTGTCTGAGTGAAGTTCACCAAATTATTTTAGACCAGGCAATGCTCAGGTTGCCTGGCATTGTATATGGGAATGTTAGCACTGCTGTTAAGGTGCCCATTTGCTTCAGGAAGGTCACAAGCAAGATCATGCAGCTATGTAGGATTGTGGTTATCCAGGTGAAGCCGCGCCGCTGTGTTCCAGACCGCTATGATACGAAGATTTTAAGAGGCCTGGGATAGAGGAGTCTCTTGAGTATCCAGGATTGAGGGGAAGTGGAGGCAATCTCATTAGCTGGGATTGCTCCAATTTCATAACCCAAGTGGGAACAGGCTGTCAGAGACGTGAGCAAGGGTTGGTGATCATGGATCCATTCCCAGATGATTGGAAATGATTGGAACATGAAAGTGGCAGTTGCCTCAATTCTGACGATGGCTAAGTAAATAGCATGCCTAAGGATACGATAAATGGTATGGTCGTTAATGATGGGATCATCCATGATGACACACTGAAAAACCAGTGAATCGGGACAACTTGTCTCTGGTGCCCACGTTGACTTCCTCTTGAAGAGGAAGTCAAGGTGAGCACCAGAGAGCATATCATGATGATCTCGTGAGTCAGCACTCCAATAATGGGGGTAGCTAGGGTTGAAGTCTAGTGGAGAGGCCGTAGTTTCTTGAGTTAACAGGGCAGTACTACTTCATAGTATGTTTATGAATTGGCAAAGCTCGCAAGAAAGGATCCTTGATCTTCTTGCTGTGAATTTCCTTTCTAGCTTTGTTTTCCCGTTATGGCAAGCAGTCCTAGAAGTTGAGAAGCAAAGCTCTACAAGTTCAGTAAGGTGCAGGTATTACGATGTCATGGAGACCTTAGACTGTGTGCTTGGCAGTGTGGAAAGCTGTATGAGGGATGTTGAGCAGCTTTGGCGCCATCATGCCCTGGATCTCCAATTGTGCTGTGGATACAAGCCACTCTTCATAATTATCGTTTTATCTCAGAGCTTATGGATGTTTTCTGTATGGCTGGTGTTCACCAACAACCTGAACAGTCGAACTACCTGGCTGAAGGTCAAACTTACTTGTAAGTACTTGTAACTTGCAAACTTTCTTGTAAACCCTATATATCAAGGCCCTAAGTGACCCCTTTTCCTTAAATAATGTAGTTTATCAATGCCTGTGTAGCTTTTCATTTCTTTAGTTAGTTTACAGGACAGGTCATGAAACTACCGAAAAGAGCCTCAGAAAGCTCAGAAAGTAATGAACACGTGTTTCCATCAAATAAGAAAGCCAGATTTGTTGGCACTGTACAGTGAATGCCCGAATCATCAGCATGGAGCGCGGGCAAAAACCATTCCAGGCTCTAGCAAGCGCAAAACAGCCCCCTTCAACAATCTTCACATGCAAATCACACATTTTCCATGGAATGTATTACACAATGGAATGGAACGGAGTGGCTGCAGTGCAGTCGCATGGCAATCGCGTCTAAAACTGGAGTTTTGATAAACCTGGTTCACTATCCGTAAGGATTAATTGATTGACTGATCAACAGATGAAATTGATCAAAGAATGAAGCGTAAACAATATGTAGACCCTTGAGCAGTGCATTCAAGGCATTACACATGAAGATCTAGCACTTTTCCCTCAAGGCCATCTCCATGCATCATACATAAGATGCCCTGAAAACCCTCGCATAGACGGATGTTTATAGAGGAAATAGAGCTGCCAACCATAGCATGCTTGCTGCATGCCCAACAACCCTTCTTCATAGCTGTCTTAGCTCCTCCAGCCATGCGTTCCAGCAAAGCGAGAATTCCATCCCTTGAGCAGTAGTATTGCAGCAATACAAGTGACTATCAGTGCTTCAGCACCAAACACTCCAGAAGCCAACGACACCGGCCTATGCCCATATAAACACCGCACCTGGTTAGCCAATACAGGGCCAAATCGTTGAGGTTCACCAACTGAACATGCTTACGCATGCGAGCAAATTGATAAGGTGGCACAGAGCCTCGCTGCTGACGTCTATCCACGCAGTCGTCACTGGACACCTCAGCACGGCCTTCTTCCTCCACTGGTCCCTGACCACAACCCCTTTTGCCCCCCTTTTGCCCCCTGCCTCCTTGACTGTGGATCACTTTGACCACTGCCATAAAAAATCAATCCCTGACCACAATCACCCTGTTGCCTGACTGCTTGGCGATGGCCTCCACCTGCGCCTCGTCCTTGCTGGACACCTGCTGTGGCAGGTACACGCCAGCGTCCACGGAGAAGCACACGCTGGGGGCAGCATGGCTGAGCTGGCTGCCGCCCGTGGCCGACGCCACGGAATGCGCTGAGGGCAGCAGCACCACCTGTGAGCAGACGGGCGTGTACACATGGGAGTGAGACGTGCTTGAGCTGCGTATTTTTGTGCATGCTGCTGGATGCGTCCACTGCCTCTAGGGCGAATCCTAAGTACTGAGGCAGCGTGTGCAGCTGCCAACCTGTCTCCTACCCAAACTGGGACACGGCTAGGCACGCACCCGCTGCACGCCGCCCAGCAAGTCCTCGCCATCCGTGCAGCGCAGCGCCAGGAACATGGGCTTGCCAGCATCCTGACCGCCCTTGCCTGCCGCGTCTGCGCCAAACTGGATCTTTCGCTCGGGTGAGAACACAGTATCCACCGGCACCAGGTCGGAGGTTGTGCCGGAGGCAGTGCTGGCCCCGGGCACATCCTGCGGTACGAGGTCGAGGGAGGTGACGATGTGAGCTGAGTATTTTTGAGTCCTGAGCGCTTGCCCAGGGCTAAGCAGCACACGTGTCCTTGTGGGTTGCAGACGCACGAGGAGATGAGCAAGGCGTCGCTAACGCGCCTTGGTTCTTTAGTGAACACCCATAAAAAGGCGCTGTAAACAGAACCGAGGAGTGTCAACGCCCATCTCTTCGTGCATCTGTAACCTACAAGTGCTACAACACACACCTTTGCCAGAGCCACAGGCCACATGCTCAGCATTCACGCATGGCACTGCCTGGACACGCACATGATGTGACCCAACCCACTCTCAGATGTGGCTTCTAGCACAGCAGGCAAACACACATGCACGGCTCAGTCAGGCATGAGCACCTGAGCAGTGTAACTTGCACCGTGCGCACATTACCTGTGGTGCAGTGAAGGTGACGAGCGTGAAGGCGGAGGACATGGGGCGCTTGAAGCGGTGGGCCAGGTGGCGCAGGGCAAGGGCCCGGCTGCAGCGCAGGGGCGTGATGTGCAGCACCACCTGCGCAGTGCAGGGCAAGCATGGGCCGCAGGGCGGCGTGCACCATCTTCAAAAAACATGTCACAAACTTGGTCGCAACCAGCTGTAGCACACACGTCACAAGGGTGCGCCTGCATGCAAATTAATGCTTACTCACATGCACATTCCCACCAGAGACCTCCAAGCAAGACAGGATCCCAGACAGGAGAACCAGCTGCAGCTGGTGGCACAACCAGCAGTCGGCAGAGGAAGCGGAAAACCCCTTTTTTTTAAAGCTAAAGGCAGGAAGCTTCACGAAGTCACCAAAGGCACCCCCCAGTTGATATAGCAGAGTGAGGGCAGGTCCCTGCCACGGCCACGCCAGTGCTGGAGAGCAGCGGAGAGACTGCAGCCCATCCCTGCCTTGCTCAGCGCAGGGGGTGCGGCTCTTCCCTGCCTTGCTCGACGCAGGGGATGCAGCCCTTCCCTGCCTTACACAGCGCAGGGGATGTGGGCTTTTTCCCTCACCTTGCTTGAGCTTGCAGACGGGGTGGAGCTGGGGTTGATGTCCAGGTCCTGAGGCGACACCACGCACTGAGCGCGCACGCCGCTCATGCGCAGCTTGCGCCTGTGGACATGCGTAGCGCAGCAGTGTGTGTGTATGTGTATGTGTGCGTGTCCGTGTGTGTGTGCGCGTGTACGTGTGCTTGTGCGCGCGCTCGGAGAGCGGTGACTGATTCCAGTGGATCAGGTCAGAGGTGCCCGCGCTAAGATGAGGCCAAGAAGGCAGACAGGTTGTGGGCTGCAGTTATCACGTGCCAGCATGCCTGTGGATGCAAACACATTCCAAGGACTCTAGTAGTGTGGTCCTTCATGTGGCAAGCACACCAGGGCAAACATGCCAAACAAGCGCGCCGGCAGCATGCCCCATCCCTCAGCCCTCGGCACTCTGGCACAGCCCTGTTTATCCTGGCAGAGGACGCATGCCAGCACACATACTTGGTGGGCAGGCTCCCAAAATTGGACCTAGCATCACAGGGAGGGGCAATGCCGGGCTCCGGAGCCTGAAGCCTGACACGCGCCTGAATGATGCCAGACTGATGCCTGACTGATGCCGCGCGCCTGAATGATGCCTGACTGATGCCGCGCGCCTGACTGATGCCTGCCACGCGCCTGACTGATGCCTACCAGACTCTTTGTGTTGACATGCATGTGTGTGTGTGTGCGTGCGCACCAAAGAGCGCATGCATGACCCCAGTGGCTGCAAGCGGCCACTCCAAATGTGTCTCATGCGCGGTGCGCGCCGTGCAGATAAGGGATGATGGACATCATGATCCCCTCACATGACCGCGCCCAGGATCCTCAAACTCCTCTGCCAAGTCCGGTGCCGGCCCACGTGCTCTTTGCATGTACACGCGGCGTGTGCGCGTGCATTGCTATGTAGCTTGCCAAAGCCTACCTGAAGGCGCCCAGCAGCTGCAGCCCCACATCTGCCAGGGACAGAGGCGGGCGCGGGGCAGCGGCCTTGGTGGGGGTGGAGTACGAGTTCTCCCTGCTAGGGGCTCCAAGCACCTCCACCTGCAGGGTGGGCACAGGATTGACTGTTGATGTCAAAGAACACAGTTACATAAAAAAACGCACCCAGTCCACAGCTGAGTGCGATGTACCCCCAAGATATGAAAAAGACCAGCTAGTGTCCAAAGACCAGCTAGTGTCCAGTGAGCATACCCTCGCACACAACCCACCTCACTTGGCATGTCTGTCCAGCAATGTAACACACCTATCTGAACAGTGCCTTACCAAGCACCGCGGCTTCCAGTCGCACCACCACGATGAGAAACATGCGCATTGCCATCAACAGCCTGCGCAATTCAGCCCTGCCACCTGTGCCGCATCCAGCAAACGAGCCTGGGCTGTAGGCAGGAGTCGTGCAACACGTTCACCACAGACGGCTCACCTCGACCATGAAGTGATGTGGGGAGCTCTGGGGCGACAGCTGCATGGACACAGACGTGGTGGCGGAAGGCTGTGCCTTGCTGTCGCCCTCACGCTCAATAGCCAGCTTGCCCCAGCCCACGTCGCTGTTGATGATGCGCTGGAGCACCTGCAGGTTGCGCAGGATGGAAGCGCACACACACGCTCAGTGCTGCTGGACTGCTGAGGTGCTGTGGCTGTGCGTTTCGAAAGCACACACACAACAGTTAGTGCTGCTGGACAGCTGCTGAGTGCAGCGGTCATAGCAGCCTACTCGCACCCAGGCAGGGGCACAACTCAGCCTCCCGGTCATGACCAACATTCAGGTCGGCGCAGCATGCGCAGCAGTCCACCTTCCCTCTTCCCACCCCAACCTAGCTCAGACCTGGCTGTGCCCCTGCCTCGCACCTGCTGCATCACACGTGCATCCCATCGGAAGTTGATGTGCTGCTCCCACTGCTCGTCGCATGTCAGCATGGGCTTAGTGTCGCCCTTAGCCGCCGCATCTGCTTCAGGGACCTTCATGCTGCCGCTGCGCTCCATGTTGGTATGCCACACGAGCGAGCCAGCGTTGCACACAAAGAAGGCCAGGTCCTGCTCATTTACACCCTGCACATCACACCACACGCAGCGGCAAAAGCGTGGGTGAGCCGCTGGCGGGCTGCCGCGCACAAGCACAAGCACCCAAGCTGATGCAACAGCACGCAGCGGGTGCAGGCGCATGATTTGCGGGTCCACATGAGGAGCAGCAGTGATTCCAGCAATGATCAGGGGAACATGAGGAGCAGCAGTGATTCCAGCAATGATCAGGGGAACATGAGGAGCAGCAGTGATTCCAGCAATGATCAGGGGAACATGAGGAGTAGACCACCACCCCATTGCCTGACCAGCTGTAAGGGCGGGCTTGCTTGCCTGCCACAAGCTCAAAAACCCCACAAGTCCAACATACTCTGAGCTGCAAGTCCCACACTCCCAACCAAAAACACTCTGAATACTCGAGAGGGCCAGCAAGGTCATCTTGGAGCAGCTGCTTTCCCACAGCCCTGTGCCTGTCCCAGTCTTAAAAAGTAGTCCTGCCTATCATCTCAGCCTGACCATGCCCTGTATGTGCGTGCGTGCGTGCGTGCATGCATGCGTGCGTGTGTGTGCGTGCGTGAGGACACTAGGCGGCCAAGGACACGCTTTTCATCCCCCTGGTGGGGCAGCAGCAGCCCACAAGTCGAGGGCACCCAAGCGCCCAAAAGCCCACCTGCTGCTCCAATACCGCGCGCACATCCTTGCAGGTCCAGTTGCACATGATGCCCACGCCCAGCTCGCCCTGCGGGCTGACGCCGGCAATCTTGCGCAGCAGGTTGCAGTGCTTGGAGTGGGGGCCATTTGAGTTGCCTTTGGCCAGGCTGTCTCTGATCAGCGCAGCGGCGGCCTCCATGTCGGTCATGCTGTCCACGCACAACACCATGAAGTGCCTGCACAAAAGCATTCACGGGCACGCAGCGCGCGCAAGGGCAGCGTGAAGGTGTGCCTGCCGAGACCCTCCTCAAAGGGCGGTGGCGTCACCACAACAGCCACAGTACTGATGCGTCAGAGGCAGTGCATGCACACACAACGCCACCCTTAAAACCTTCAGAGCACCATGGCTGAGGTGTGAGCGGCAAACCCTCCAACTGCACTCCCCTACAGTGTTGTTGGAAGCCGAACACAACGGCTGGCTGTACTCCCCTTCCCTGCACCTCCTTCCCCTTCTTGAGCCCCACCCCTTCCAATGCTTGGCACCTTTTGCTCACACAAATCCTCCGTTGACACTCCTCCACCCGTTTGTGGGGGCACATCATCACCCCCCCCCTCCCCCTTTAGTGCACCTGGGTGAGCAAGCAACAGCAGCACTTCCCAGCCCTCCCACGCTGAAGGGCACCCCAAAAAACTCACTCGTGGCGAGCGACAGGTGCAGCCGGGATGAGCTGGTTGGCCAGCCTCGAGAAGTTGTCCTGCGCCTTCTCCTTGCTGCTGGTGCGGGCCGCTTGTATGGAGTCGCCACGCAAGCGTGCGGCAGAGGATGAGCGCGGCTTCTCCTCCAGCTGCAGAGGGGACACATGAGGCAGTTCAGTGCTTTCTTGAGGCTCCCTGTCCCACCTCGTACAGCACAGTTCAGTGCTTTCTTGAGACCTCGTACAGCACAGTTCAGTGCTTTCTTGAGGCTCCCTGTCCCACCTCGTACAGCACAGTTCAGTGCTTTCTTGAGGCTCCCTGTCCCACCTCGTACAGCACAGTTCAGTGCTTTCTCGAGGCTCCCTGTCCCACCTCGTACAGCACAAGAGGACTGTTCACGAGAGGGGTAAAACCCAGTCCAGGCGGCTGCTATGTTGATGGATTACCCTAAATCACACACCTACAGGCACTGACATAGATAAACACTCACCTGCAGTTAACCTGGAGGTATTTCAGGCTCGGGGCGTACACACACACACACACACACACACTCACAAAGCAGTGCGTGTCACCACACTAAGATTGGCCTCCCTTTGAAAGAATGGACCAGGCATGAGTTGAAAAATCCATGCGACACCCCCTGCTTTGTCATGTGTGGCCTAAGCCTGAAGCACCAGGGGATTTGGCAAGTGTGTGTCATGTATGACTATTTCAAGTTGGTCTAGCCAAACCCCCCTCCCAAACAGATCCTGTTTGTCTGCACAAACACGCGGGTCAGCATGCCTGGTGAGGCTGGTCAGAGCTGCTAGGACAATACATGATAACAAACGCCATGTGCCCCTCGAAGTAGCCAGGACGGACTCCCTGCACTATTGACAGGAATATCCCGTCTAGAGGGCTGAAAATTATTTTATGACCAGCAGGAGCGTCCCCGCCATCTTCATCCGAGGGCTGATACTCACCCCCAGAGGCTGTGTGGGGATCTGCAGGGTGCCTGAGCGGTAACGGTTGCCCCTCTGGCCATCAGCCTCACTGCACAGGTGCACAATGGAGCATCAGGAGCATTTGAGGTGAGCGACAGATCCCAGAAGGCATGTGGGAGAGAAACAGAGGGCACGTGGGAGAGAAACAGAGGACATACGGGAGGGAAAGGGTTGCCACCAAGGGTGCCACCACCCCAGGAGTACCCCAGCCACTCTAGAAGGAAGAGGAGGTCGTATGGCCCCCCCCCCAACGAGTGTGCACAGTTGGCTGACCTCCTTGCATAGTCATAGTGGGGGCTACTTTCATGTGCATATGTGAAGGGCACAAAAACATATTGAATGGAGAGGCATTGCTGAGAGTGATCTGCCTAACACAAACACTTGCGCATACAGCGTATGCACATGCGCGAAATAGTCCACTTTGCCCATGCCCATGCACTCTGGAGCAGCACTGCATTTTGGGCCCGTACTCTGTGCACGTGCGCGCGCGCCCTCACGCACCTGGCCGCGTCCACGGTGGTGGCCGCCACAGGGGGCATGGATCCAGCGCGCAGCATGGAGTTCGTCGATGAGCGAGTGGTCTCCTCCTGCGCGCGCGTTATTGCGTTGCATGTGTATGCGCTTGTGCTTCGCCAGCCTCGCTCAAACACACACACCCGCAGTGCCTCATCCATGCGGGGCGGCGGCGCTGCACACTGAGGGGCACTGCACAGGGAGGGGCGCTGCACAGAGAGCCGCTGCACAGAAAGAGCCCTAACATTGTCAGGCACGGCACGAGAAGCCGGTGACACGCTCGCCGTGTTCACATGGGCAGACATCGTCACGCATACAGCTCGTGGCCCTTTTGTACGCGGCCCCACTGGGTGAGGTGAGCACGAGAGGCATGGGGATCACCATCACCATCACCATCAGTAGTAGCCAGTTGACATGCAAGTCAAACAATGTTGCTCACACCAATTAGCCAGCATGCGCCCCAATGCACCTGATCGCAGCTCATCACACCCCATGCAAGACAAGTGCTTCGCTTCAGAAGCATGCTTGCTGTGCCTTCATACCCCTTGCAGGACAAGTGCTTCGTTTCAGAAGCATGCCTGCTATGCCTTCACACCCCTGCTGGCTGGGTGCTCAGATGCCCCTCGCGGGTCACCCACCTCCTCTCGAGCTGTGCTGGAGGCCGCTGCACCCGCGATGCCACTCTGGGAGGAAGACTTGTCGCCGCCCTGCTGGGGCTCCTTTCCAGCCTGCCAGACACAGGGTGCAAATTGCAAGCGCTCAAGAGGTGAAGTTGCATGCCTGCAAGCGTTTGCTGGTGACACGGCTCTGAAGGTGCACACACCCAGACGCCCCTGGAGTGCATTTTACAAGCCTATATGCAGCCACCACTGGTTTGCTCCATAGCAGGGCGCCCAAAACTCTGGGCGCCCTGCGCCCTGCTACCAGCGCCCCAGCTCAGGGTGCTTCCCACGCACGCCCCTTGAAGAAAAGCCAAAGAAGAGGGTGCTGCGCTTTGTGGAGGACCTACAAACCCCTCACAAGACCGGCGGGCACCTCTCACAGCGCCCTGTCAGCGCCGCGGGTATCATAACATGACTTGGTGCCATGCCACCAAGCGGCACATCATGCACGCCATCTCCTGGCTGCACTGAGCAGGTCCTTGGAGCTGCTGGGACAGCAAGCAACTTAGGCAGCAGGGAGCACCCTCCCTCTTGCACACGCGGTCAACAAAGGAGCCCTGGATTGTCTTGCATAGCACTGCCACCACAGCATTACAAAAAGCCTTGTGATGGGCGCTCGCCCATCGCACTCTCCCGCCTCTGCACACACACACACACACACACA
>LKMJ01002987.1_pt1 | contig 15671 bp, 30 predicted proteins | sample 643391 | NCBI WGS metagenome assembly LKMJ01 (sample SAMN04112250, study PRJNA286221) | soda lake metagenome | biome: soda lake; feature: Kulunda Steppe; material: water; isolation source: sample PL-Br10 brine of Picturesque Lake | place: Russia: Kulunda steppe | collected 2010-07
ACACACACACACACACACACACACACACACACACACACACACACACACACACACACACACACACACACACACACACACACACACACACACACACACACACAGGCACACACACAGGCATGCACACAGGCACACACACAGGCACATACACACAATTTGCACACGAACACACACACTGTATCACGCGCGTATGCAAGCTCACACCACACACACGTAACACAGATGCACAGACACACGAGCACTCTTACAAACACAGGCACACACATTGCACGCGCGCACGAGTAAATAAAGAGGAAGCATGCAGGAAGGTAGAGATGAACACATGAATACTTACATGACCGGAAAGGTAAGGCACCAGCGTGCAGACCTTCCCCCGAATGCAGGTATCTTTATTTATGAGCATCCTTTATTAAAGCACATTCGTACGTGGTTTCTTTCATTGTTGAAATGCTCAACCGACATCCGATCACGCAAATATATTTAAACATGATCTCTGCATTGAAGCAAAAGTCCCACTCCCTCCAGACATTCACGGTCTTGCGCCCCACCAAGTGCGCTGTCGGACCAAGGAATGTCCAAGCCGCTGTCGGTGGGCCCCTGAAGGTGGGCCGGCACAGATCTGCACGTATGATAATGCGTGTACGAGCCTGCTGGTCTGTGTTTTACCCACTTGGGCTGGTTTTTGTGCTGTCGTCTTGGGTGGCGATTCAGCTGCAGAGGCAGGCACTTTCCTCTTCCTGCACCCCCTTGCCTCATCCTGACACTTGTCCCTCCAATCCCTCCACCCAACTTAGGATGGTGATGCCCTCCTTACCAGCCGGAGAGCTGTTGAGCGGCTGGCTCCCTTCCTGCGTTTTACCATTGCGGGTGTGACCTTCGAGAACCGACAGGTGCGGGTGAAGAGCAACCTAGGGAGCTCAACAGACACCCCCCCGGTGGCAAAGTAAACCCACGGGAATGGAAACAGTACACAGATTCATCTTCTTGGCTTCAGTTAACTATTCCGCTCAAGAAAATGTTTGCTTGCCATGCACAAACTGTGCTGCACACAGCTAGCCCCTAGGATCAGCCGGCACCTCTTCCCCATGATCACATGTTTTTGCTCTATAATGGCATTATAGTTGCATTCATTCGGTAAGTGGGCCCTATTTTCTGAGGCACTCAACCTGCGCAACAGCGTCTGTGGACCTGCTGCAGGGCTTGAGCCGCCTGGAAGCGTGCCCGTTCGCGTGCCCTGTCCTCATCCTGCTGACTTTCATAAGCTGCAGGCATACAACAGGTTTACAGATAATGTGTACACCGGGTATACAACACCTTTGCTTTTGCAGGAAGGATTGCTGGCACATACATGACACCCAAGAGCACGCTGCACCTTTCCTGCCCGCAGGCACATGTGTCCCAGTTACGCAGAGGCCAGGCCTTAATGCTCCTTCAAGATCCCAACAACAAGTTTGATGAGAACGCCGTGTCCATTCGCACCTTGCGTGGCATTGACCTGGGGTACGTCCCCAGGGACTTCACTGAGCAGCTCCGCGGCCAAGGGCTCCATTTTGCACGGGTGCTGAGCATTGGGCAGAATGAGGCCCAGAAGTGGGGCGCCAAAATAGGTGCGCTGCTGAACTGTGCATGTCCTTGCTCACTCAAAAATGCTTGCTTGACCGGACAGCAAAATGGCACCTGCCCCCATTCCGGGGAACAGCCATTCCTGAGACTGGCCAGGCCCAGGAGGTCGGGTGTGCAGGCAGACAAACACTTCCATTTGTTTCCTCCTTTCTGTGATAGAGCTTGAAAGGCTGGCTCCATGTGGTGGCGAACTGGGCCCGTATTGCATGATCCGCTTTGAAGGCTCTTCCTCCCATAGCAGGCTGCGATTCGCAGCACACACAGCCGTCACCCCTTTGCTCACCCTGGCCAGTCTTGTCATGCGCATCACTATCACGGCTGCTCCTCTGCCTCACTGCCAACCCATCCCTGCCTAGAATGCCTTGCAGCCCCGTGGCCGGTCCTCAATGCACAGTGTGTGGATGCCCCATCGCAGGCACCTTTCCCATTCTGCCAATCAGCGCATGCTGCCTCATCACAGGTGCCCCCAACGCTTCCATCCCCCATTGCATCCTTCCACCTCCCCCTGCATTGCAGGTACCTTTCCCACTCTGCTCAGCTGCGCATCCTGCCCCATGCCCCTCCCGACCGACCCATTGCAGAGCCAGCTGGATCCTGGCAGCCCCTTTTTTGCTGAGGCACTGTCGGCGTCAAGGTGGGAAGGAGGGGGCATGAACAGCCACCCACTCAGACTCTGAGCCGCTGTGGTATCTTCTGAGCCTCAGAGCATGCTGCTGTACCGGCAGAGGAGGGTGGTGAGCGTTGGATGTTCATAAAGGCTGGGAAAGTGCATAGGGGATTGCAGCCGGGAAGGCTTGGCAGAGGCTGCTGCCTGCCTGGATGCCTTGGCTAACATCAATTGATGACTTGTGGGGTAGTATGGAAGTCTTGTTGGCCGTGTTGAAGTGGTTGGTCGTTGGTGCAGGCCCTGAGGCGCTGTCAGTCGCGGCTGCTTACCTGACTGAATTGGATCTGGGAGTCATGGCCATAAATTCTCTGCTTTGCGTGCAGGTCATCTTGTGAGGTGACGGGTGTGTCGCAGACATGGCTCACGCAGCCGCTGCAGCCACTGCCCTGCTGGCAGTATGACTTTGTTGCACGCAAGATTCGGTTGCTACGGCTGACCTCCGTGAGCCAGATGGTGCGAGGAATGTTGTGTTGCAACAGAAAACCTACTGTATCTTGAAGTGTGTGCATTGATACTCTGCATGTGTGTGTGCGTGCGTGCCTGCTGGCCCGTAGATGACTATGCAACTTTAAAAAACATGGTTATGAGATGCACATCTCACACTGTGGCCAAACTTGATTTATGGCTTGACAAATTTTTTGGTTGCCTCGCATTACCCCACGTGTGTAGGTTATGAAGTGTAGAGAGGGTTTGCATGCGCCCCCAGGCACCCAGGAATTTGACGAGGTAAGAAGCCCAAGGAGAAAAAAGCCATGGAGAGGTGCTGTGAGCAAAAGGAGTCCATTGCTCACTTTGCTGTGTCAAACCATACCCCTTCCTGATCACACGGCCCCTCAAATTTGCTGGCAGACAGTGCTGGTGTCTTTCCTCTAGCTGGCTTGTTTGGGCACGCGATGGCACATTCCTGACTGCAGGCAGACACTTAGCATTGACCTCCACTTCATGCTGGCCATGCAGGCTGTTGACCTGGCATGCAGCATCAACTCGTGGACAAAAGAAGACATGCTTGATCATTTAGCATGGGTCAATGAAGAATCAGAGAGGATAGCACAGGAAGGGGATTGGTCGTTGCAGGATTGAAGCTCCATTTGAGAGGTTTATCTTGCTTTCTGAACGATTGCTGTGATGCGCGCGCTTTCATAGTTGTACACTAGAAAGGGAAGGAAACCATGTAAGCTGTGAGAACATCCCCAACAGTATCTTGTTCATCAACTTTTTGCGCACAAAAGTCTTCTTGCACAGCTGCCAGTCGATTATCCACCCTCGCAACCTGTGGGTTCGGGGTTCAAACCTCACTGGAGGCCACAACCGGCTAAGCTGCCCTCGTTCGGCAGATACAGCCTTGAAACCTTACCTTACCTAACCTTGCACAGCTGCCAGATTTGCCAGTGTAGAAGCAGTGGTCAAGAAAGTTCAACCCTACCTTTAGCAATACCTATCTGAAGTATTACATACCAGCAACTGCAGGTAGCCCTGCAGCATGCTCCATTCAATAACTCTCGCCTACCAAATAAGTGGCAGCATGTACAAAGGAGAGGACCATAGTCACTATGCGGTGTAGCTAACAAACAAACCAGGAGCTCACCAAGTAAACTCAAGGGGACCAGGATCTCTGGCCTACATGCAATCAACATGTTTGTTGCTGCATACAACTTCACAAAAATTGGTAAGTTCAAGCATTTCCTGAATTGGCCTTTCGCATGATGACCTAAAGAATAACCCTGGTTGCGGGAGCAGGGAAAGGCATCTATTAAGCACAAACCGTAGGAGGTGTGCACCAGATCACTGGTTCAACCAAGTTGGCACTCCATCATTTGTACAGGGGAGTCAGGTAATCTCAGTGACTGCGCCCTCTGGGATCCCAATTTGCCCAATTTGGGGGCAGTACACCTGACTATTGACCCCAAAACAACCAGCCCCCAACAAGGTCCTGAGGGGGGAGGACTCCCTTCACTGTCCCACAGGGCATCAGTTGATTATCCAGATCCCCTGGTGGCATGTTTTAAGGGAGAGTAGCACGCTGAGAGTGTTCTGCAGACTAAGTAGCATCATGGAAGCAGGAAAGCAGAGCTGGCTCTCAGGTGAATGCTCCACCATCATGACGTGGATACCCGGATTGTCCAGTCCATAGCTGCTCCCATCATCAAAAAGCATTCCAATACGGGAGAAAGAGAAGCAACTTCAGAGATGCAAAGCAACAAAGTAAAACAGGTATAATAAGCCACAATACCCAGCCAACTAGCATAACCAGCTGCCCATGCCCATGCATATGCCCCCCCCCTCTCTCTTCCCCTCTCATATGGTGCACAAGTACTCGGGAGTGGTAAGAGGAACGTGTCCAGTGCAAGCACCTCCTCCGATTGAAATGAGGTTACGTAGCTTTGAAATAGCGCTTCACCCCTTGGAGATTGACCTCAACAGCATAGGGAGGTGTTACAGGTAAAGGGATTATGAGCACGCATTGATTGCTTTCTTTATTCATGCCTCTTCCTTGCCTTATGTTCCAAGAACAAGTTGAAGAGAGCTGCTGCCAAGTGCAAGGTTTGAATAAAAGATATATTTGCCCAAATGACACACCACGCTTTCATTTCATTCCCCTCTAGTGTCCATCCCCTCATCAGCATCACCCTGCTGCTATTTAAAGTCGAGCATGCACAGGCTTGTGGTCTTTGAACATTTCTCTTAGTTTCAGCTTAGACACCTGCGACCAAGACAAGCCAATGGTTGTGAGAGCTCAGAAAACTCCAAAGAGCACACTGGAAAATGTTTAATGCGAGGTACACAGGTTAAGTCCCATTCTGGTGTCAGCTCAGGGCCACAGTCAAATTTAAGGACACAGAGTTCCAGCAATGAGGGTGAGGTAAGTCCGCAATCGGTGCAAGAAGGGAAAAAAGCAGGAAAGGCAGCAATCACCTTCAGCACCTACCTTGCCAGTGGCATTGTGGGGGATTTCTGGCACAAAGACAATGTCGTCAGGGACGGCATGCCGTGCCAAGTTCTTTTTCAGAAACCTGTTGCACATTGAACATGACCGACTTGTTAACAGATAAGAAGTAAAGGCAGGGATCAGTGTGATTGACTACAACAAACACTCCACATGGCCTGGAAATGGACGGTGCACAGCTGTTGTGAGGTGGTCAAGGAATGCTTGTCCCCAACATATGCTGCTTTCTCAGATAACCTTTCCTAACAAGGCTCATACACCTTCTAAGAAACACCTGTGCCACAATGCGTCCCTCAGACCTCACCCATGTGCACACAGTAGGCATGCCAACTTTCTTTCATGGATATTGCAAGGAAGAGGCCACAGCCCAGGATTCTTCCATTATGGATTTTCTCTGCTAATCCAAGCACACTGAAAAAGAACATGAAGGGTATCTGATGATTCCCAGCCCCACGTATTTGCCCTCTGCAGGAGGCTGCACCAAGCAAGCAAATCCCCGCCCGGCGTGCTTAACCAGCAAGCCATCATATTTGTGCATCATTAACCTGCAAACATCGTTTGCTTTTCCGCCAGCTCGTCAGGCTGATACCCTCCTACTCGCACTCCACAACCATTCATATCGTGCACACAGCTTTCTCAAAGAGAGGCAGCTGTGTAAGCTTTCAGGCCACGCAAGTCATCTGGTTGCCCCTTACTTGTACAGCTGCTCCTTGACGGTCCCATTGTCAGACCCCCCGCCTCTGGGGCCCAGTGATTCCGCTGTTTGAGCCGGAGGGCTGTGTGCCTTGAGTGCCACCACCAGCAGCGGCCGCTCACCCCACTTTTCACTGGGCACCGCAATGACTGCGGCTTCTGCCACAGCCGCGTGCCCCATGGCCAGGTTTTCAATCTCTGCGATGCGGCACACAGCATAACACCTCACGACAGAGGAGCGCAGGCAGGGCTGCATACATGCACTGCCCGTTGTAGACAAAGGGTGCGGGGGGGACTAACAGATGATCTACCACAGGCACAGACATCACAGGGATCCCGAGTTACAGGGGCACCATGCAGCGGGGACTTCACTCTCCTGTTGATGCCATCCTACACAGCCTGGCCTTCCGTGTGGCAAGCCTGACCTCCCTTCCCCCCATCGCTTGCTTCCCCCGTGTCCCCCCTGCGTGCACACCACACCACCTGTCTGGCCTTTTGCTGCATGCAAACAGCGTGCGCACATGCGCACATCACCGCCCCAGCCCTACAGGCAGCATGTGCACATTTCAAGAGGCTGGCCTCGCCGGTTTCTGCCTTGTTGAAGGAGAAGAAACACACACCGCGCGAAGCATTCCGGGAATCCGGCATTCCAGGCCAGGCTGCCTAGCAGAGGCCCCCTCTAAATGCCGGACGCTCTCACCTATGGACGACGCTCTCACCTATGGATGAGATCCACTCCCCTCCACTCTTCACCACGTCTTTGCTCCTGTCGGTGATGGACATGTAGCCCAAGGGATCAATGCAGGCCACGTCGCCCGTGGAAAACCAATTGTGTCTGTCTACCTGCAAAGGATGCAGCTGGGTTGCGTCTGCCAGACTGGATGGCTCAATGAGCATATGAAACACGCAGATGGCACTGTGGTGTGTCACGCAGGGATGTGCAAACAGCAGCAACCGGACCGGATGGTCCAGCTCGATGGCAGCAACCGGAGCTTGATGGCAGCAATCGGAGCTTGATGGCAGCTTGATGGCAGCAACCAGACCGGATGGTCCAGCTTGATGGCAGAAGAGTGCTCTGCTGAGCTGAGGCTGGAGCATTTAGCTGTGCACAGTGTAGCGTGCACACTCACTCACCGCCCGCTCCTTCTTCCTGTAGTAGCTGTCCACAACATGGGGGCCCCTGACTTGCAAATGGCCTACACTCTTGCCGTCGTGCGGCACCACCTGCAGGCGTGCGGAGCCCAGGCACACACATACGCACGCACGCCATGGGTCCCCACCACACGCACGTTCATCGAAGGTAAAAAGCCTTTTGAAAGCACAGAGCTGCGACAAAGCCCCAGCATCCTCTGCTTCCGCGAGGGCCAGCCAAAGTTTAGCCACGGGTCAACAGCAGCCAAACACTCTGCAACCTTTTGCACTCCCTCCTTAAGCTTGAGCCGCAGTGCGCACCCAGCAGCTTTCAAGCGTGTGCAGTCCCCTTCTTCTCCTCCTAAGCACACAATCGAGGCCAAGCAAGGGCTCAGTGTTGGTGTTTGCAAGCAGGAGACTGGCACAGTCATCTGCATGCTCATGTGAGCACACATTCCTTTGCATAAGGCCCAAGGGAGCCTCAGATGCCAGGCATGGCCTCCTGAGCAATCAGCCTCAACCTGAGCCTCTGTTGTTGCACTTCCTAACCTCCCAGCAGAGATTGCATCATCCCAAGCCTGGTCCTGTTGGCTGGCGCACCCAAGAGGCACGCGCAGCGGCAGCACACATCTGCTGCATGGGATGGCAGCAGGCAGAGGCACCCGCTCACCTTGCCCTCATCATCCACAATGCGCATGTCGCACAGCACATGCGGCCGCCCCTGCTTTGTTTTGATGGCCATGCGCTGCACAGGGCTTGTGTACGCCAGGGCACCTTTGATGCCCCCTATGGTGCCAATGGGGGCAAGCTCTGTCATGCCCCTGGATGGCATCATGCAGGCAGTAGGCACGGCATGTATGAGCAGCAGGCGTGGCATGGGCAGCCAGCAGTTACGCCCGTGTGGTGGTTGTGTAGAGAGGGCTCCTGAGGTCCCAATGCAGTGCTCACGGGCAGCGCGCAGCCAATCTTGTCCAATGCAGTGCGCACGGGCAGCGCGCAGCCAATCCCATCCAATGCAGCGCACACAGACAATGCAGCAAGCATGCTTTTTAGCTCAAGCGCAGGACATAGAAAGGCTTTTGCGCTTGACCAAAACATCTGTTTCTCAAACGTGCCAAGTCTGGGCGGATCGATATGGTGAGATCATGAGTCCGGCTGCACAGATGGTTAATGGCCTGTACAGCCAGTGCACCACTTGGGACTGCTTGCCGACAGCAGGGGGCAAATGCGGGCATGGATGCCCATGACAGGAAGCCCATAACAGGAGGCCAGGCTACTACGGCATGCCTGGCTTGGCCATGCCTTGCACACAGGTGCGATGCTGAAGGAGCTGCCGCCAACAGGACAAATCCATGCTTTCTTGACTGACACTTGAATGCCCCGTCAGTAAGCCAAGGTCTTCTGCCCATCCACGCACCACAAGTGCAGCACTTCAACGCCGTGCCTGCGACAAATGGAAGGGCAACAACCATCCACACAGCTGAGCACAGTGGGCTTGGCAACTCATGGGTGCTGCAGGAGCATATGACGTCAAGCCATCAACAATTAAGGTGCCCACACATGCAGCCAGCTCAAAAGCCAAACCATCAGCAGCCTCAACCTTTCCCCAGCAGTAGCCGCGCCTGCAAGCCATGCCTCCCACTCACGTTGTCTCCAAAGCCTCGATCAGCGACCGAGCAGCCGCAGCTCCCCCAATCACAGCCACCTTGAAGCTGTGCAGTCTCCGTCCGGACCTGGCCATGAACGCTAGCAAGTTGAGCCACACAGTGGGGACGCCTGTGGGAAGGAGAATGAGTTCATAACGCCAAAAGCTGCCTAGGGGCGGCAAGCATGCACGTGCTGCCTGCGTACTAGCTGCACTGCACATAGACCACCCCACCAGCTACGCAGGCGCACAGAGGCATGGTGGGACGTTCCATTATAAGTCCCAGTGAGCCTCTCAGCACAACCTTCAGGAGGCACTTGTTTTGTTCTGATGACTTGTCAGAGCCAAATTGTGTACTGATGCCTTGTCAGAGCCAAATTGCATGGATACTTCCACCGTTTCTGAGACAGTTGAATTTTTGTGGAAGCATGGCACTGGGGCATAAGGAATTGTTGGCTGGAGAGAGCATTTTGCAGGGACTCTGTCGTTGGTCGCGGCTTGCCAAGCGGTGCACTCAGGCACAGCGTCCCCGGCCTGCAGGTACCGCGCTGTGCCTCTTCACGCGCCACGCGTGTGTGATTAGGTGCCTGGTGTGTTGGTGGTGGTGTGTTGGTAACGCGGGCATGTGCAAGATGGGCGGCGGGGGCGCGGTGTTCCAATGCGTGCATGTATGAGACACATCGGACCAGCGCCGGTCAGTCCGCCCCTATGCGCAATCGCCCCTCACAGCGCAATGCACCCCGCATTACGCGCAACAGGCATCAACATCAACAATGGTGTGCAGGGGAAGGGGCGAGAGGTCGGCGATGGCGGGTGAGGGCATGATTAAGGGGCTGTGTGCACATATGTAAGCACACGCGGACGTCCAGCACTTGCTACGTATACCATGTCCATCATGGATGGATGTTAGTAACAAGACGCTACAGTGGAGGAGTGCACGGTGCAGGCTAACATGCAGCAAAGTTTGCGTACCGCATGCACCATCTCCCAGCTGCGCACCTGCTGCTATTGTGACGTTAAAGCGCTCCATAATGTTGAACACACTCTCCCCATCCAGCCAAGGACCTGGCAAGAGCGGCAGGACATTTGAAATAAGGCCTCAAAAGAATGGGGTCAGGTCTAGCTCCCCAGAGCTGCTTGCAAGGTAGACCGTCTTCGGCTGGGGATACAAGGTGGCGCGGCAAGTGCTCCAAGGCCCAACCCAGCTTTGGCTGCGCCTTTGCAGCGCTGCACATCTGAACACATTCACCCATCCCAGCTTTGGCTGTGCATGAGTTAGCATGGACAGTGCTCCAAAGTCACCCAAGAGGACGACAAGCTCGCTCCAAAAATGCAGGCAAGCTTGAGCTCACAGGCACCGCTCCACCTATCAGCACATGCAGCGATGAGTACCATGCAGGACATGTCCGGGACAAGGATCTCCTGCCAGTCCAGGTGGCATGCCTCCCCAGCCACTCTTGCTCTCCCTTATCAGAGTCCCCCTATTAGAGCCCCGGTGTCAATGCCCTCTTATCAGAGCAGTGCCTGCTCTGAGAGCCATATTGCGCTGGCACGCCCTCCCCCCAACTTCTCGAACTGTCCCAAACACATGTACATGTGGGCAACGAAGCACACGCAGCCAATGGCTTGGGCCTTTGCTGCGAGGCAGCCAGTGCACATGCTCTGACGGGGGTTATCAACACCATGCTCTTGCCAGGTTTTGCGCCAAAAGCCTGTTGCTGCCGCCTGTGGTGGTGCTCACTCAGCTGCATGTGCACGCACCTGGCAGCACAAGCCGAGCGCCCACCATTGGCGCCGCAAAGACAAGGCCCCACGAGTTTGCGTGGAACATGGGGACGATGGCCAAGCAGCAGGATGAGCTGGTCATGGGCAAGGAGTCCGCCTGCACACAGGCACGTGCGCGCGCACACACTCAGCGTGCCAAGCTGGACGCACAGCGGACCCAGGTTCTGCAAGCTGCAAGCCCTTGAAGCCCAGGCAAGGCCGGCCCAGTGGTCTCTTGCGCTGGCACCCTTGCGAGGTGGCAAAATCTTGCGAGGTGGCAACACCTTGTGAGGTGGCAACACCTTGTGAGTTGACCAAACCTTGCGACGCGCCAAAGCCTTGCGAGGTGGCAAGCTGCCACGGCCGGCCCCCGTGCTGCACCCACCACATGCCCCTGATGCTGCACCCACCACATGCCCCTCTGATGCTGCACCCACCACATGCCCCTCTGATGCTGCACCCACCCACCCCTCCGACCCTGACACTCGGCACAAGCAAGTCCCTCTGCGTCACAGCTGTGGTGCCTGTTGAGCTCATATGCACACCTGTGCACCCACCTGAGCGCGCACTAGGCATGCATGCGCACCTCACACCCCCACAAGAGCACGCGCACCTCACACCCACGAGAGCACGCACCTGAACACCCACGAGAGCGTGCAGGAATTGAGCTCGATGAGAGTACAGCACGCCCTTGGGGTTCCCTGTGGTGCCACTGCAGTGCACAGAGTACAAAGCAAAGTGGAGGGCAGGCGCTGGGCGTGCCTGTTTCGGGGCCTGCGCACTCCTGTACGCCTCATTGGCCAGCTGCCAGTCAAGTGGACATTGCATGGAGCTGGGCCAGGGGGGAATCTGAGGGGCAGGGTGGAGAAGCGGAGCATTCACAATGCCTGACCAGTATGGCCGCCCTAGCAGCTGTTTCATGTGTGAGCCTCTCTGGAGCCATTGTCTTGCTCGCACTACGGGATGACCAGGTAGGCAGCGACACTCTTGTGCTTGAGCAATTGCAACGCAAGGCTCATGTACACTGCTGGCCTGGATGGGTGGCGGGCACATGGGTCTGTGATGCAGACGATATACCGGAAGCTTGACGTTTGCAGAGGACTGTGTAGTTGCCTGTGGACCAGAGGCACAGGGCAGCACATCAGCTGCGGCATCTCTCTGTGATGTGCTGCTGTGCCCTTGCACGCCCTGTGCACGCCCAGCATGATCTCTGTGGGGGTCCCCTCGGAAATGCCTCGTGCATGGTAGACGGCGCTCATTTACTTTACTTTGTTTTATATTATTATTTATACCAATTATAAATTATTCTCCTGAGCGGCTCACCTGGTGTAACACAAGCCACATGCCGCATCCTCATGCACCTCACCTGGTGTAACACAAGCCACATGCCGCATCCTCATGCACCTCCGTCCATTTGAAGCCCTCTGGGCCTAGGGAAGCCAGAGTGGGGACCTGCTGCGCGATGAGCTCCTGCAGGTGACAGAGGAAGCAAGAGGCCCAGACCACTCTACTCCCATGCACACGGAATGCATGTCCCAGTCCACGGAGTGATGCCCCTGCCACTGCCACTGGTGCCTACGCTGCCACTGCCACTGGTGCCTACGCTGCCACTGCCACTGGTGCCGCTACCACTGGTGCCACTGCCACTGCCACTGGTGCCTACGCTGCCTCTGTCTTTGGTCAGCGTGAGGCGTCTGCAACAGCGGCAGTGACAGTGGCCAAGCGGTCATGGCGCAGCGATCGACCCGCCTGTGTTGCCCACCGCCTGCTTGTGTGGGGAACAACGCCCTGTTTGTGTGTGCGCACACCACTGCGGCCCACAGGCTTTGTGCACCCTCTGCTTAAATTGGGAACGGCGGCGCAAGGCGTCAGGCTTGAAAGCAGGTGCATCACAAGCGGGCACGTCCTATTTCTTTGGACTGTCGGCATGAGGCCTTTTGGCCGCATGGCTGTATGGCAGCAGCAGCAGCAGCAGCAGCAGCGACATGCAGGGGCTAGGAGCATATGGCTGTGGGCTGCAAAGCAGTGCGTCCATGGACTTGAGGCAATGAGTTCACTGGGCGGCAGGCATGCTCCCGCACCTCGTAGCAGTACACAGGGCATGGCAGCCCAGGGTCAAGGGGCATGTGCTGCCTGCGTTATCGAACAGGTCATCACACAAGCATTGCCTTTGCACAAACTCTTCAAGTGACCGCCATAAAGGTGCAATGCAGCTGAGTGGTGCAATTTAGCAAGACGCACAAAAGCAGTGTGGCACATGCTGAAATCATCATCATCATCATCATCATCATCATCATATGATCGCACGGTTTGCTGCCTCCCTCCATATGAAGCATATGGATTCCAGGGGCACATGACAGAGCTTTCGCCTGTGTTGGCAACATGGGTTGCATCAAGGGTGCTCTGGCTCACACCAGCCCTGCCTTCACAGCGCTTGCCCCATGTGTGCGGTGGAAATGAGCATGCACAAGCGCGCCTGTGCTGAGACCGCAAAAGCACCCACACCTGTCTGTCAAGACGACGACACCCCTGCATGATGGCACCTCTGGCATGATGCGCTGCAGCTGGGAGAGGAAGCTGACGTCGCACATGAGCAACGCATCAGCAGCATCATTCATGATGTACTTATTGTCCTGCAGCAAAAGGTAACGTAGGGCACATTTCTTCACTTGCCTATGCCCGACGCTCATGGACGCTTGTACAGCCTGCCCAGCATGTACGGCACAGCACGCGCATGACATGAGCATCAAGCATAGGCGTGCTTTCTACACAGACAGGTGGAGAAAATGCAGAGGCGTGCCAAGCACGTCCAGGGGCCACGGCAAGTCTGTAAACACTAAGGGCCATGGCAGGTTTGCCTTCTACATACCCCGCGGCAAGCATGGTGCCTTTACCACACACGAGCAGAGAGCTTGCTGCTCAGGCCCATGCTGTTGCGGCCGTCTCATTCGTGGATTTACATTACTGATGATAGCTGATCTTACTACAGTTGATTTCACAGTTTGTGTTTGGATGAGAGAGTTTGTGTTTGGATGAGAGATATTGATCGTTGCTTGAAGTAATCAACTGTTCTCAGCCTCTCATTTTGTAGATGCGCATGGGCGCTGCTGCATGAAACAGGCTGTTTGAGCCCCGCTGCAATGCATAATGAAACCACGCAGTCTTTTGACGAAGGCGTCTGTGTGTGTTGTGTGCGTATGTGTGCATGTGTGTGTGTGTGTGTGTGTGTGCTCGCGTGTACGTGCATGCACATGCACTTTCGCTCATGCATATGCGCATCGGTTGAGATCAGGGAGTTGGATATGGCGCCAGCGCGGGCGCGCTGCTGTTCATGTGCAGGCTTGTGGTGCTTGAATACCTACTTTATCCGACTGCCGAGGATTCAGAGTGTGTACAATGCCTCCGATGCCCATGATTCCATACCACGCTTCCATGTGGCGCGTGGTGTTCCAGCTCATGGTGGCAATCATGGAAGCCTCTCTGCGTAGAACAGTCAATACGGTGCAGTCAAAAGCACAGTGCAAGAGGGCTGCAGCTCCATGGTGGTCAGCAGCAGCTGATCGAAGCTGCTGCGACTGTAGCAACGAGGCAGGCTTCCAATGTCTTGCTGCTTTCCTTGCTTCCCTTGATTAGAGTGCAAGCACGTCCACCAGATGAAACCACAGTGAAAAAAGCAGAAAGCGCCATCTGGTCACTGTTAATGTGCACCCACTTCATGCCGAGAGCAAGGAGTGCAAGGGAGCATAGCTTGGCCCGTTGTGCAAGCTCCGCATAGGTGATGATTGTGATTGGCCCTGTTTGAAAGGAGTGGCAATCTCAGGACGTAGGCTCAGTGCTCTCGGCAAGCAGCTAAGTGCGTGGACAGGACCAGGACAGCCCAGCAAGCCCAGCACTTACCTTCAGGTGTCCTACATATCACCTCCTGCTCCGCATGCCAATTTGCGGCATGGTCCAGGATTTTGTGGACTTGCAAAGGGTATTGCTGCATTGCCCCCTTCATCCTCAGCAGCGAATTGTGTGCTTCCTACTGGAATTGAGCCATTGTGAATGGAGACAAATTAATGAGCTCGAGCGCAGCCTGACTGATCAATTGAGAATCGATGCAGCCTGACTGATCAATTAAGGATCGATGTAGCAGCGTGTCAGAGGCGGTTGGATTCCTTCGCTAGTATTCTGTTGTAACGGTAAAAGTAAACACATTTTACGCGTTGTGCTTTTTGCACTCATCTAAATAGTGTGTCAAAAAGTTTGAAAAACTTGCGGCATGTTTATAACACCGGCTTTTTTAACAGTGTGCAGAAAAGATTTTTAAAGCGTACAGCATGTTTCTAATCGGTAACAAATCACATTGCGTTTTGTCTGGAGGGAGAGATTGGACATGCTCCAAAATGCGTTGCTTTTACCGTTCTGGACGTGTGGACGCAGAATCTGATAATAAGGATAATATCCGTGTTTTTGAGTTGGCGAGTCCATGTGGGATTTAATGAGGCTTGGAGAACAGGAAGGTAAGTCGGTCTCGTGTTACGTCAAGGAGCTTTAATTCCAGATCCTTGTTGGTTAACTTCTGCAACAGCCAACCAGCTAACATCAGAGAAGGGATTGCCACCAGGGCCTAAAGTGCGAATGGTTGTTTCAGCAGGGATTGTATTTCTATGGTAGGTTTGGTATTCGGCAAGGGCTTCTGCACATTCATTTTCAGCAATGCCAGCATGAGATTCTACTTTATAAAGGAAGATGTGGGATTGAGAGTCCCTGATGGTATTAAAAAGGATATTGAGGATGTCTCCTTGGACATGGTGACGTTCCTTTTCTGGGTACAACAATTGTTTCCTAATTTGATGGAGTGAGGTGAGGCTGTCTGTGGCAATATAATTATGACCGTGTGCAATTGCAGCAGCTACAGCTGCCAGTTCTGCTATCCCTATGGTGTTGGTTATACCAGCACCATTAGTTTAAACAAAACTAGAGCTGCCCGACTGGGGTGGTAGACACCGGCCCCAATAACATGACCGCTTTCTTGGATATGGCAGCTACCATCTGTACAGGTCCAGGACTTCCAGTTAGCAGTCTTGAGTGTGAGTGTAGAAAGAACCAACAATTGGTGGTGCTGAAAAGCACCTTTGGTCCAGTATATTATATACTGGAGGTCTGAGGGTCTTGGTCAGGTCTGGTGGTTAGACAGGTCTGGTGGTTTTAACAGACAGGAA
>LKMJ01002988.1_pt1 | contig 15669 bp, 17 predicted proteins | sample 643391 | NCBI WGS metagenome assembly LKMJ01 (sample SAMN04112250, study PRJNA286221) | soda lake metagenome | biome: soda lake; feature: Kulunda Steppe; material: water; isolation source: sample PL-Br10 brine of Picturesque Lake | place: Russia: Kulunda steppe | collected 2010-07
CTGAGCACTACGATACAACGCTCGAGATCGAAGAGACACAGTGTATGAAAGAAGGCGCGGACTACTGTCGTATCGTCGTTATCCACCACGACGAGTAACTCGCCACTGACTTCTCGGTATTGCACTATACGCGTAGAAACCGTCGGTGAGATTCTATACCGCTTTCTGTATTCTGTTTCCTCGCCTACTCGTCGGCGTATTTGATCTCCTCGATCTCGCGGCGCTCGCCGTCCTCGTACTTGTACAGTTTCCCCTCTTCTTCGTCGGCCGTCTGGTTGTGCGAGCCGTCACAGTAGGGCTGATTGTCCGAAAGGCCGCACTGACAGATGTAGGCGGTGCCGCCCTGCTCTTCGAGGTCGTCTTCGCTGACTGGTGTTGGTCCCTGCTCCTCGTTGGTAACTTCTCGTGCCATATCCTATCGAACTGTAGCCAGTAACTAAAAGATGTGCACTCGTGGCGCAGAACTGTCCGTGTCTTTCACTCGGAGGGGCGATCTAGTGTACAGTTTTGACTCCGAGCGACCCACCATCCGATAGCTGGAACAACCGATTCACGAAGGGTTTATAATACGACCAATACGCTCGTTATTCGACCGCGGGAATCCCGGCTCTTTGCGATCCGCCGTGACCGATCGAAGATCGAACGCATCGACGACGTGACCGACGCACTCGACCGGTTGCTTTCTTAGACCGAGAGGAATGCGCCGACAACCGTTCTGGTCAGGATTGCGGTAAGTGCAGCGATCCACGCCATGGCAACGAAGTGGACGTAGGTGTTCACCTTGTGGCCGCCATCGACAGTTCGGATCATCATCGCCGAGAGCATCGCCGAGAACATGATCACAGAGACAAGCAGGAACTCGATCAACGGAATGTTGTACATCTCGGTGTTGATCAGCTGATCAGCACCGAATCCACCGCCATCAGCGATCTCGAGATCCATCTCGCTCAGGATACGAACGACTTCGAGCCCGATAAAAAAGGCGAACGTCGCGGCTGCGTTGATACCGTGTAACAGCCCGATAAGCGTCGTCGTCGCCTGGGTACGCTGGGCGCGGAGTCGGTTCACTTCGCTCATGTTCTCACCGATCAGCTGGCCAAGGATCTGGGGGTCACCTCCCATCTCGCGGCCGATTAGATACATCTCACTGAACGTCTGGATGAGATACGACCGACAATCCGCAGTGAAATATCGCCAGGCTTCGGCAGGTTTGATCCGCATGTTCAATCGTTTGTACAGATCGTCGATGTTCTCGGTCAGCGGACCGAAATCCTTCTTTCGGAGCGTCCGCAACACCTCTGAGCTGGTCGACTGTTTCACTGACTCTGTGGTCCCCAGCGCCCGGATGAAACTCGGGAACTCGTCGTCGCGGGCTTTCACGAGCTTTTCCTGACGGTACAACACCAGTCCAGGAATAATAAGCGGCGTTATCGGGACGACCGCATACAGTGGAAGCGGCATTGGCGTCCCGACGAACGGAATAAGCTGTTCGATTCGGATGGGAGTGATCCCGGCGAACCCCCCAAAGGTGATGATTGCAAGCAGCACTGAGAGTGAGACGCCGATCCAGAAACTTGCCTTGATTCGCGGCTCGGCTTTCGAGGGTTTATCAGGTGGGTGGTACCACCGCGGGTCGTACGGCGCAATCGAGCGCAGCCCGAGGAAAAAGCCCGTCTGAATAAAAATATACATCACGATAACCGCGCTGACAGTCATCGTCGGATCGGTTCCGGTAAGCACGGGCAACACGACAGCGAACACCAGCGCAAACGTCATCGACAGCACCATCGACAGGTACAGGTCTTTCATCACATCCAGGTTCGTAAGCGTCGACTCGTACACTGTCGAGTACTCCTGAATGATCGTCTCCTGCTCGGTCAGCAGGTACTCCCGGAGAGATTGCCCAGCGTTGATCGTGTAGGCCAGCCGTTCGAAAAAGTCTGCGACTGTATCGCTTGGTACTTCCTTTGCGCGCCGTCGACAGGCGTCATCGAGACTCTGGTTCCAGGTGTCGACTAGCTCGACGACTCGCCCCATCTCCTTTGCCAGCTCGCCGTACTCCTCTTCCTGGGCGAGCGAGCGAAACACTTCCATCCGGTCGATTTTGGTAATCGCAAGCACCGTCATATGCGTGACCATCAGATGAAACTGGTTGTTGAGTTGGCGACGGCGTTGCCCAAGCAGAATTTTCGGGTAAAACACCGCTGAGACGAACGCGAGTAATCCCAGGAGTGGGATCGGCACACGGACGATCAGCGGCTGAGAGGTGAGAAAAAAGGGCATGATGAGCGAGACGAGAAAAAACGCAAGCGCCGGAACCAGAATGAAGGTGACGTACTGGCCCATCGGCATCTGCATCCGCTGGTAGGACTCGAGTAACGACTTGATGTTCTCCGAGATGGTGAGATCAAAGGCTGGGTCTGCACTATCAGTAGCCATTAGTCTTGTCTGTAGATATCGAAGGGGAGGCCCTCGACGCCATCACGCTGGAAGTCGGTGATGAGTTCGTTTACCTCGTGATACCCCACGATCCCCTCCTGGATCGCCCGCTCGATAATCCGTGCACGGAAATCCAGATCGTCGTAGATATCTCGTGTATCCTCGTAGCCGAGCAGTGTCGCAATCTGTTCTTCCAGCACGTATGAGTTGTTCCGACCCTGGAAGACAATCTCGTCCTCGACGGGATCCCAGTAGAATGCTTGGCGGGTAACGACGCCGTCCATCTCCTTGGAGTAGCCTTCGATCTCCTGAACGCTCGTGACCCGTCGAAGCACGTCGTCGCCCTGTTTGACACGGTTCTGGAACAGGGCAACATCCGCGTTGTCCATGAACGTCTCTGGAATGTTGATCGGATCACCAGTAAATCGCTGAATCATGGAGACGATGTCGCTTGCGTGGAACGTAAGCATAACAGGGTGGCCCGTCTGTGCTGCCTGAAACGCCATCCGTCCCTCTTCACCACGAACCTCACCCACGATGATGTAGTCTGGGCGCGAACGCAGTGCGGCTGCGACAAGGTCGAACATCGTAATCGAGTTCGATTCGTCATCACCCTCGCGTGTCAACAGCTGCTGCCAGGTGTTGTGCGGTGGCATCACCTCTGCGGTGTCCTCCGCGGTGTATATCTTCGCATCTCGGGGAATAAACGACATAATCGAGTTCAGCGTCGTCGTTTTTCCTGATGCGGTCTCCCCGACAACGAAGACCGTCTGTTCGTTTTCGAGACAGAGCCAGAGATACGCCGACAGCTCCGGACTGAGCGTTTGCCAGGCAGTGATCTGGAAGATCGACAGCGGGACTTCGTCGCCCTGCCGGATCGTCAACGAGGGGCCCTTGAGACTCACGTCGTCTGAATAGATCAGGTTGAGACGCGAGCCATCGGGAAGCGTCGAGTCCACGATCGGATCGGAGTCACTGACGGGATCACCCATCCGTTCGCCCATGTTCCGGAGCCACTGGTCGAAGGACTGCTCGTCTTCCCACTCGACTGTGGTCTCGATCATGCTGTAGACGGCGTGGTCGGTGAAACACTGGTTCGGGCCGATGACGTGGATGTCCTCGTTCGCCGGATCGCGCATCACTGGTTCCAGTGGACCCAGGCCGACGATATCCCGGTTGAGTCGGTAGCGAATGTTCTCGTAGGTCTGTTCGGTCAGCTCCACCTTTCCAACGTCGGTGATATTTTTCAGCCGCGTCAACACTCCCTCGTTTTCATCTTCACGTTCGGTGATCGTCGTTGTCTCCTCCATCAGCTCCTCGATTCGGTCGTCGTACTCCGCCTCGTCCTGTGGGGCGGGTTTGGTGACGCTGCGTTCGAGCAGCCGATCACGGACCTTGTTGAACACTTTCCACTCGTCTTCTGAGAGGTCCGGCTCGATCACGTAGTATTTCATATCCTGGCCGACATCCCCATAGATGTGGCAGTAGATCGGTCCCCCAACCGGGTAGAGTACGTTCGGTCGGTGGGATTCGTACTCGTCATCAGCCTCCTCGATGAACAGCGGAAACTCCCCTGTGATCTGTTTGAACTTCATCAGATGCTCGCGGAGATGTGGCCGTCTGGCCGCGTGTTGTCGAAGTTCGTCAGAGGGAGTTGGCTGTCCGTGTTCGGTCATGGATGTAGAGTATCGGGGTGAGTCAGGGGACTCGAGACAGACTGGCACATCTGACTCTGCCCAGTGTGCCATTTCCTAGCCGTGTGCAATCCTGTTACCGCCTGTTGCCGTGCCTCTGACACCTGACCTGCACCGATACGTGCAGTGTTGTTATATTCTGATATGGGTTCTTGGCCAGTTAACTGTGTCGGGCGAATGAGCGCTCGGCGCTGGTTGCCGGTCACGGGAGTCCACCTCCCTGCTGTGGCGTCGCGGCCGAGTTACTGGTCTCACCCCCGTTTAGCTGGTCGATATACGCTAAACTCTCTCTGTGGTGGTCTGCTGTCAGCGATCCTGGCTCTCCACTGTCGAACTCGCCGAGATACGAATCCAGGACGTCAGCGACTTCTTCGGTTATCCAATCGATCGTCTCGTAGTACTGGATCGCATCCGACGCTCGACGGATCCCAACCTCCTCGACCAGATACTCGAGCCACTCGGTGACGAGGAGATCCGTTGCGATCCCGCTTGGTGGTGTTGCAAGGTACGGTTTCCCGGCCGCCGCCTTCTCGCTGGATCCTGCTTGTTGCTCTGTTGGTGCGCTTTCCTCGGTCGTGACAGGTGAATCTGTCCTGTCTGCCTGTGCCGGGGACGCAGCGTCTTCGTCGCTTTCGTGCGTTCCTGGCGCGTCGTTGATCGTCTCATCGAACAGGTCATCGTCTGCAAGATCCCCGTCGTCTACAAGATCCGCGTCGTCATCATCGATCTCTTCGAGGCCGTCGTCATCAATCCCGTCGCCGATCTCCTCGAAGTCATCGTCCAGATCGTCGCCGGCCTCGTCGGCCCAGTCTGCCTCGCCTGACTCGTGTTCTTCTTTCAGTTCATCGAATGTACTGCCGCCGCTATCGTCATCTTCCTCGTTTTCTGCATCCAGCTCTGGCTCGTCGGGCTCGTCGCCGACGAGGTCGTCGTCGAAGAAGCCTTCGGCGTCGGCGTCGGCGATGTCCTCGTCGACACTGTCGTCGGTGTCGCCGCCGTCGTCGTCGGTAAAGAGGCCGAAGGAGCCGTCCTGTGCGTCCATGCCGCCGCCCATCCCCATGCCGGCGTCCATCTCGTCGGCGAAGGGGTTGACGCCACGGGTCACCATCTCGTAGATGTCGAGAAGTTTGCGGACGTTCTCTTCGACTTCCTGGACACTCTCTGAGATCTGTTCGTTCTCGTTGCGGACGGTGTTAACGGTCGAAGAGAGGCTGCCGACCTCGTTTTCGAGTTCGTCCAATCGGTGTTCGAGTTCGTCGACGTTGCCACCACCGCCGCCGGCCATGGCATCTTCGCCACCCTCCATCTCCCCGAAGCCCTCGTCGAGTCCACCGAGGTCGTCGCCACCGTCGTCGAGTCCCCCTAGCCCGCCGAGGTCGTCGCCACCACCCCCACTCTCTGCAGCACCCTCACCGGCCATCAGGCCGCCACCACCGCCACCGAGGCTGTCATCATCCGACGGATCGGCGGCCGGCTCTTCTTCGTCGTCGGCCATAATCGAGTCGACCATGTCTCGGATACTCATGGCGACCACCGGCGTCGATGTGACACCTCTGTTCCCCCACGCCCGAGCTCACTCGGGATCGTAGCGGTCGTCATGCTCGTAGCCCTAGTCATCATATGTCAATGTCTACTCTCACACTATTGAATGTATGGTTTCTGGTATCGTAATTGATAACAATATTTTTATTTCAGGATAGTTAGAGCTAACGTATCTCTCTGTAGCTGAAATTAGTGTCTGACGTTCTTTCCTGCTCGTTTGCTCTTGATTTCTCCCGTCTCGCCCTGACAGAATCCCCTGGCTGTGCGGCTGCGTCAGCCGGCTGTCAGACGGTTCACTGGTTACAACCGGTGGTTTTCGTTGTTCGCACTTTTGACGACCAGGTCGCCGGTGTCGGCTTCTAGCCGGAGTGATCGGCCGTGGTCGCCACCGACATCTTCGGCTTCGATTGGGATACTGTGTTTTGCAAGCGTTTCCCTGACCTGTTTGACGTTTCGATCACCGATCCCCGAGCCGCTCTCAGAAAAATCGAGCATATCACTTCCGCCCGCGAGTTTGGCAGTCATGCTACTGACTGATGCGCCAAGCGTTTGCATCTTCTCGATTAGCAGATTGGTACCAGTGTCGGCGAATTTGGCTGGTTTGCCGTCTTGCATCTCGTCGGATTCAGGCAACATCACGTGGATCAGCCCCGCGATGTCGTTTCGTCCATCGTACAGCGCAACCCCCACACAGGATCCCAGCCCACTCGTAGTCAGCTCTGCGCCGTCTGCGGTTACTTCGTACTCTGCGATCCCGACTTTGATTCGTTCGGGATCACTCCCTCCTGCTTGATTCGACTGGCTCCCATCGTAGACCTTCATTGTCAGAAAATCTCTTCTGTGTTTGCGTCGGTCTGTTCGGCCCGTGTGACATCGAGTTTTTCGAGGGCTTCGCGAAGCTCTTGCTCGTTTGGCAGCGCGTGAATTTCACTCTCGAACTCTACCTCGTCCGTTTTCATCTTCGAGTCGATGACGAATGCGTGGCGCTGGTGTTGACCCAGCTGAGCAGCCAGCGGATCGATAATCGCCTGACCCATATCGTGGACGAGCCGCGGTGGTGTGTGATCAACTGATTGCTGGAGGACGTTCGCCCAGCCGTCGACAAACCCACTTGTCATGATATTTCCAAGCTCTTCGATCGCCAGCTTGTGCTGGTCGGTCAGTTCGTCGCTGTCCATCTCGACTGGCATCAGCGCTTCTGCGACAGTCACCGCCGACTGTTCGTCAAACAGGACGAGCAAGAAGCCACTGGGAGCGCCGGTGAACTCGACAACAGTGCCGACGTAGGTATCGCTACCGAACTGTTTTGGCACATCGACGAGCGGGGTAAAGGAGATCTGAGACACCTCTGCTTCGGTTTCGATACCGGACATCTGCTGGACGTTTGCCGCAGCCCGCTCTGTTCCCTCTCGCGTCATCTGGTTGAACACAGCAAGCTTCTCGATCGGGATCGCATCCTCGCCCTCCTCGCCGAGTTCCGCCATCAGATCCGCCATCGGTTCGTACTCGGGGAGCATATAAATGTAGAACTTCACGGGCTCTCCTTCCCACGTAATTTCGCTCCGAAAGACGAACATCTGGTCATTGATCGTTTCACCGTCCGGCACGAGTTCTTCCCCCGATCCCTCGATATACCCCGGTGGCGTGTGGTTGATCGACTCGCCGAGATACTCGGCCCACCCGTCGATGAATCCGCTCATCATGATGTTGCCGATCTCCTTGATTGCGGACTGGGCCATGCTCTCGTCTGCGCTGGCACCTGGCATGAGTGCTTCCACAATCTCTGCTGTCTGTGCTTCCTCGAAGATCAGTACTGTATCACCCGCTAGTGCCCCCTCGAACCCGAACTGCACGCCGACGTAGTCGTTTTCCGCCAGCTCGTCGCCAACATCCCCGCGATCGACGAGTGAAATCTTCGTCACGTCGACTGACCCGTTGATACCGGTCATCTGGCTCATCGATCGCGTCGCTTCTTGTGCCCCCTCGTGGGCGAGCTGGTTGAACGTATCGAGCGCCGCTACATCTACTTTCATCGCTACGATGGAACGACGTCCTGGATAGCTTCCATTACACTTGGTTTCTGGAATGGTTTTGTGATATAGCCGTCTGCACCGGCCTTGACGGCTTCTTTCATCTTCTCTTCCTGACCGACACTGGTACACATGATCACGTTCGCATTGGGTGCGGTGTTTTTGATCTCGTCGGTCGCCTCAATTCCATCACGGATCGGCATGACGATATCCATCATCACCAGATCCGGGCGCTTCTCTTTGAACACTTCGACGGCTTCGACGCCGTTTTCGACCTCGCCGACGATCGTGTGGTTCTCTTCGAGGATCTCCCGAAGGAGATTCCGCATGAACTCTGAGTCGTCAGCTATCAGTACTTCTGCCATATCTACTCACGAACTGCTACCAGTATCATATAAATAAAACCTTCCCGGTGATTATCGGTGTTGATACTTTCGTGGGCAGACGGCTGCCGGAGTTACAGCTGGACGCCGTCTCGCTGTTGCACTGCCTCAAGTAGATCTGCGATCGTGTCGTCTGGGCCAAGATCTGTTGATTTGACGAGATTTTTGACGCTTTCTGGTGGGTACCTGATCGGGACGTTCGACTCCATCAACAGGATTCCAAGCACTTCTTCGACGGGCGTACTGCTATCGACCTGCTGTGCATACCAGAGGATGAGGCTCTCGAAGACGGGGATGAGATCGTTCGATGCCATCTGTCGTTGACTGACGCTCCCGTCGAACTGTGCTGTCACGTCGAAGGCATACGCAGCGTCGCTTCGGTTGTATTTGTTCCGTAGCCACCGGCGAACCGTCTCTTCGTCCAGCTGTCCACTCGGCTTTCCGTGACCACGTTGTTGTCCCGCAGCTGGCTGCTGTGCGTTTCCAGAGAGCCGGCTGCCGCCTTGTTGATTTGTCCGTGCCCCGCCACGGGTGCCGCCGCGCTGTGTTCCACTACCCTGGTGAGTACTGGGCTGTGATCTCCCCTGTGACTGGTTTCCGCGGGTTTCGGGCGACACGACGTACCGTCCCTCGTCGATCTCCTCGACGTACTCGCTTTCGCTAATATCGAGTTCCTGTGGGGTGAGTATCTTTCCCTCGTCGGCCGTCCCACCGTCGCCCGACTCGTCGGTTGACCCATCGGCCATACTAGTACTCTGTGATCGAACTGTAAAAGTATGACCCCCGTTGTCTGACGATCGGCCGAATCACCCCTCGTGTTACGCCTCGGGAATCTCGGCTATGGTCGTGATCGCCCGTGGACTGTTCGAACTCGCCTGCTGAATATAGTGTTTGAACTCGGTGAAGCCAGCCGCGGTGAACATCCGGTCGGCCTCGTCCTCGTCGTAAAACAGCATGATTGCATCGGCGATTTTCTCGAAAACCACGTTGTTCGGTGAGTCCGGGCCGACGATCAGCACCTGGCCGCCGGGCTTGCCGACTCGGCGACACTCCCGCAGCGCTTTGACGGGGTTTGGCCAGTACTCGATCGATCCCGACGACCAGACGACATCGAAGCTATCGTCGGCGAATGGGAGTCGCTCTGCGTCACCCTTGTGAAACCGGACAGGGCCACGTTTTCCGAACTTTGCGTAGGCTTTGGCGAGCTGGTCCGGGCTCTGATCGAGTCCGTAGACGTGTTCGGTCTGCTGGAGGAGTCCCTCGGTGGCAAAGCCGGTGCCACAGCCAACGTCCAGCACCCGATCCTCGGCACTGATATCCAGCCAGCCGATCGCCTCATCCCGCATCTGTTCGTTCCAGATGAAGGGGTTGATCCGGTCGTACACTGTCGAGAGATACTTGTAGAAAGTCCGTGCACGCGCTTTGTCTTCGAGAACTCCCATTGCGTTAGTGTTGGTTTCTGTCGGCAAAAACGTACCCTTCCCGGTGGAGTACTCGGTTCGGACCCAACGAGGGTTTCCACGTGGAAACCCCAGTCAGGCCAATTGGAAACACCTCTTTCCACGTGGAAACCTCCACAGAGAACTGCGGTGTCACCCTCGGTTCCCTGCTGTTTGACAGGTGGCTGCAGAAAAGATATACCGACCGAGTGGAAACACTCCGTATGATTGACGAGACTGCCGAGGAAATCCGCGAAATGCAGACCCACAGCTCCTCGGTCGTTGCGGTCAAGGCCGCCCGCTCGCTGCGCGAACTCACCGACAGGGAGTTTCCGACACTGGACAACTACCTTCGGACGCTCGAACAGAACAGCGACATTCTCCGGCGTGCGAACCAATCACATGCCTCGCTGCACAACACCCAGCGCCAGATTGTCGAACACGTCCTCGAAAGCGATCCGGAGACTATCGCACAAGCACAGGCAGCAACCGAGGAGGGCATCCAGCAGGTTGTTTCGGCCGTCGAGGCGGGCAAACAGCGGGCCGCCGAACAGGCAGCTACAGAGTTGGATGATGGTGAGACGATTCTCACGCACGACTTTTCTTCGACGCTTCTGAAAGCAATCGAACTTGCCATCGAGGACGGTGCGGAGTTTACGGTCTACGTTACCGAGGCACGGCCACGGAATATTGGTCGCAAGATGGTTAGACGCCTCGCAGAGCTAGAGGGTGTTGAGGCGCATCTGATCGTCGACAGTGCGAGTGGCAGCTACCTGCCAGAGGCCGACCGGGTTGTGCTGGGGATGACCTGTATCTCCGATGGCAAACTGTACAACCGCGTCGGAACCTATCCAATCGTGACCGCTGCTTCGGATCTCGATGTCCCAGTGGCTGTCGTTGGCTCCTCGGCGAAGATTGTCGACGGTGGGTTTGCGTTTACGACCGAACACCGCAAAGCAAGCGAGGTAATGCGCGAACCAGCGACGAATTTTATCGTAGAGAATCCGTCCTACGACGCGACGCCGACTCGGCTGCTCGACAGCGTGATCACCGACGAGGGTGTGCAAAGCGATCTGTCCTAGCCGTTAGTGCATTCCACCACCGAGCGGATCCCAGAATGGGAGATGCGGGTGTGGAATGTGGATGCCGACCGCCATCAGTCCGTGGGCAAAGAGCAGATAGCCGAGCGCAATAAAAAGCACGCCAAGCACTCGGTGGAGCCGGCGGCGGTGGGCAACACCGACCGAGTCGATAATCGTCCCGTAGGCGAAGACGGCAGGGATCGTCCCCAGCCCCAGCGCGGCGAGTGCAATCCCACCAGCGACTGGCGATCCAGTGCTAAAGGCGTACAGATACGCCGGGTAGAGAATCGGACAGGGCAACAGTCCGTGAATTGCGCCGAGTCCAGCGATCGATGGGCCACTGGCCAGTCGCCCGACCCAGTCGGTCAGCTTTCGAGTGACTCGCTCGCTCCCGGGGAGTGAAACACCCACAGAAACACGCCCGAACAGGTAGAACACGCCCATAACGATCACGAACGTGCCGACGCCGATCCCCACCCCGCCACGGACGTAGTTCACCACGTTCGTGAGTTCGTGAACGCCGACGAACAACAGACCGCCGAGCAGCCCCATCAGCGCACCGAGCAGCGTGTAACTTGTTGCCCGCCCGAGGTTGAACAGCGCGTGCTGGCGAACCTCGTACATCGTGAGATGTGACTGCCGACCGCGGGTTGCTGTCTGTGTGCCACCGTCCGCACGGGTGGCGTTCATGCTGTTCGCATAGATCGTCACCAGCGGACCGCACATCCCGATACAGTGTGCGCCCGCGAGCAGTCCGATCGCCAGAAAGAGAAGCACGTCCACTCCGAGTAGTGTTTCGACTACCACCGGTGATCACCACTGGATTCGACGTGATACTGGCGGATGTGTGCTTGTTCAGCCACCAGTGGGATCATCATGCATCTGGTTAGATGTTCGGAGTCATAGAAGCGTCGGTCGTTCCCGCCAACCGAGAGCGCTGTTTCCCAGTTCTCTGTTGTCGAAGCGGTGCCCCCGATCGGGTGGTCCGAACTTTCCTAAAATGAGATTTTGGCGGACAAAATTTTTATTCTCGAACAAATCCAATAAAAACGAATAGTCTGCCTACTCGTCGTCGGTAGACTCACCGCTTTTATTCACTGTTAATGTCCTGTAACGACTCCCATCGTCGCTGGTTGCCTCTGCCTCGGAGACTTTTTTGTCATTTTCACTGTTCTCACTCATTGTTTGCGTCTAATGGTTCGAGGGTTAAATATTCACCTCCCAGTATGTACCATCCTGTTCCCACGGTTGCAAACACCGCAACTACGAGGCCGATCCACGCCTCTGGCACCGATATTGAACCAAGGTAAAGTATTGCAGATGTTGATAAAAATAACACCCCTATCAGAAGAAGAAACAATGTTCTACGAAAACGTTTCGAATTGGTTTCAATTACTTTCTTATTTTCTTCTATTACTTCAGCATACGATCCACATACACGCCGGATATGTGTATTATACTCGACACTCTGGTCCATGTTACTCAGGTAGTAGCCGACTGAGTAATGTAAACCAATCCTGAAGCGACTACTTAAATAAGTCACAATAGCTGCGCCCATCGCAATTAATAAGAATACTATCCCTGAAACAAATGCAATCTCTGCCGGGAGGGTTCTTTCACCAAACGTGACTGATTCAAGACTCGCTACGAGTGAAAGTACTGAAAACACTAGCCCGAGCAGCACACCAATGAGTCGCGTTACGTGCTCAGATTTGTCGTCAATTCCGTTTATAATGGAAATCTGAGTTTCGATCTGATTTTCCAAACGATCTGCCGTATCGGTATATGGGTCGTTCTCTCGATTAGGATTGGACGAAGGATTTTCCGCAGAGTTGCTTTCGTCCGTTATAATTTTCGACGCAGTTCCTCTGTTTGATCGTTTTCTTCTATAAAAGGTCCTCGCCTTCCAGCCGATCCAGCGCTTCCTCGAGCCGCTCTTTGCTCTTGGCGTAGGAGATCCGGGCGTAGCCGGGCGTGCCGAACGCGCTGCCTGGCACTGTCGCGACGTGCGCGTCACTGATCGCCGCGTCACACCAGGCCTGATCGTCGTCATCCACAGGAAGCATCATGTAGAAGGCTCCCTTCGGCTCTGCGATGTCGACGCCGCGCTTTTCGAACTCCCCAAGCAGGAAATCCCGCCGCTCCTCGAAGGAATCACGCATCTCGACGACAGCCTCGTCGGTGTTCTGGAGTGCTTCGACGCCGGCGTGCTGGACGAAACTCACCGCACAGGAAACCGAGTGGCCGTGGATCTTGCCGGCCTGCTCGACGATCTCCTCGGGCGCGCCGAAGTAGCCGAGCCGCCAGCCCGTCATCGCGTAGGCCTTCGAGAAGCCATTCAGCGTCAGTGTTCGGTCTTCCATCCCCTCCAGTGTTCCCAGACTCGTGAGTTCAATATCGTCGTAGGTAATCTCCTTGTAGATCTCGTCGGAGATCACAAGAATGTCGTGTTCGACCGCCAGATCCCGGACACCCTCCAGTGCAGCGTCAGAGTACACTGCGCCGTGGGGGTTGCCCGGCGAGTTAACGACTAACAGGTCAGTCTCGTCCGAGACGGTGTCGGCGAGGTCGTCGAGTGCGGGTTCGAGCTGGAAGTCGTGGGCTGCCGTATCGACACGTTTGAGTTCTGCACCGGCGATTTTCGCCATCGCCTCGTATGAGACCCACGCCGGGTCCAGCAGGACGACCTCGTCGCCGTCCTGGATGAGCGTCTGGAACAGCTCGAACAGCCCCTGTTTCCCACCAGGGGTGACCATCACGTTCTCCGTGCCGTACTGGTCGAGGCCGTCGTCGGCGAACTTCCCCACGATCGCTTCCTTGAGCTGTGGAATGCCTGAGGATGGTGTGTAGCTGGTGTGACCGGCTTCGAGTGCCTCCCAGGCGGCGTCTTTGATGTTCTGTGGCGTATCGAAATCTGGTGCGCCGACGCTCAGATCGACAACGTCGACTCCGTCTGCCTCTAGTTCGGCTGCCTTGTTACTGATTGCGAGCGTTGCGCTCGGCGATACACGTTCGACGCGGTCTGCAAAGTCATAGCCTGTCATTGTTCGTTGTCTTCAAACTCCTCGGCAAGTTCGATCGCACTCTCGGCTGCGGTCGCCCCGTATTCGATCCGTGCCGCCGCTTCGTCCTGACTCATTCCCGGGCCGATGATACCGAGTGTCACTGGCGTATCCCGGTCGAGACTGACATCCGTCAACCCCTGGGCGGCGGCATCCGCGATCACCTGGTCGTGGTCGGTGTCACCGGTGACAATCGCACCGATCGTCACCACGGCATCGATGTCGTCACGGCGTGCGAGCCGATCGGCAGCGAGTGGTGTGTCGTACGAGCCCGGCACGTCGATCGTCTCGACGATCTCTGCACCGCGCTCGGCTGCGGCGTCCCGCGCAGCGTCGGCCATCTCCGTCGTAATCGGACGTTTCTTGTTGAACTGGGCGACGACCAGTCCGAGGCGTACCATATCTGATTCGGCGGTCGGCGGCGTAAAAGAACTACCGTTCTGTGGACACCGATCGCTGGGAACAGAAGGTCCAGGTGACGGCGGAGTGCTGTCGCTGGTATGGTACGGCTATCGGTGCTGGTCGATCCTGTGACCGATGTAGCCGCCGACTGCCCCGAACACGAGTGGATAGGCAACTCCCATGAGTATCACTGCGGGCACAAACTCCGGGCTCGCTGTGACCGTCACTGATTGTCCAGCGAACTCGACATCACCGCCGAGTTCGAACAGGATGGCTCCCAGAACCGCCATCGGAAGATACCCTATACTGAGTGTCGCCCCTGCTTTCGCTCCGTCGGCGTGATCGAGCGTCTCCGTGTACCGAGCGAGAACGTAGCCACCGAGGAGCAACGTCGCAATTGGAATCAAATAGTACAGCACCTCCGGCAGTGCAGCACCCTCGGCAAGGAAATTCATTGATTCGGATGTCGTCAGATCTCCTTCCATGAAAATACTGGTCTCGATCCGATGGGTATTGTAAAACAGAATACCGACACCCTCGAGGAGTCCACCCTCTATCCCTTCGATCTCTACGTCGCGTGTCATCCCGCTATCCAGTTCGGCGAGCACCGCAGTAAGCGTATAGCCGGCACCGTAGACGACTACACCGACGACTGCACCCACGAGCAGCGGGAGGCGCTCAGCAAGGGATCGATCCGCCACGACAGTGTCGTCCCTCTTGGTCACAATCATAACAATGGGTAGATGATCTTAATATCTCTGCCTCCTCGATCCACTCCGGCACTGTTTTCTCTGTTTTTTGGCTCCGGTCCGAAACTATCCAATCTGTTTCCTCGAACCGTTCCGAAACTGTCCTATCTGTTGCACACGACCATCCGAACGTGTTCCCGGAACTGGCGTTGCTCGATGTTGGGGCGACACTGGAAGAGAGCTCTGGCGTAATCCAGTACGCACTCGTCTTCCTGTTCGCAGCCATTCCCGTTGTCGAGATTCTGGTCGTTATCCCGATTGGGATCGGGATCGGCCTGAACCCGATCGCCACTGGTGTGTTCGCCTTTGCTGGCAACGTCCTCTCGGTGTACGCCCTCATCCTGTTTCAGAATCGGCTGCTCACCTGGTGGCAATCACGCCGCGGCGAGAGAGAGTCGGGGCGGTTCGCTCGCGCACAATCACTCTGGGAGCGCTACGGTGTGCCAGCAGTGGGGTTCGCTGGCCCGATTCTGACCGGTGTACACATCGCCGCAATCGTCGCGCTGCTTGGCGGGTCGAGTGCTCGATCTGTGGCATTCTGGATGACTGTCGGGATCGCCGTCTGGACGGTCGTGTTCGTGTTCGGCTCGGTGTTTGGCTTTTCGTTGCTCGGTATTCTCTAATAGATCGCCTGTTCCCGATCAAGCCAGCTCACGATCACCGCATGTGGCAGCGTCAAGACAGCGATGAGCACGAGATACAGCGCCACGAGTTCGGGGGTGCCGCCAGGTGATTCGGGTACGAGCACGAACAAACTGCCCAGTAACGCCAGCGCTCCGGCGGTCATCGGTGTTGCGTCATGGGCGAACTGCCAGGCCACTGTCGAGAGCTGTCGCCGTTCAACTGC
>LKMJ01002989.1_pt1 | contig 15666 bp, 15 predicted proteins | sample 643391 | NCBI WGS metagenome assembly LKMJ01 (sample SAMN04112250, study PRJNA286221) | soda lake metagenome | biome: soda lake; feature: Kulunda Steppe; material: water; isolation source: sample PL-Br10 brine of Picturesque Lake | place: Russia: Kulunda steppe | collected 2010-07
AGTGGGGTGGGGGGTTATGCTGCTGCTGTGGCAGCTGCAGCATTGCCCGCTCCAAGCCTCCTTGAGGCTGAGCGTCTGGGAGAGTGTGCGCAAGGGTGGGGTGGGCATGGGAGCTGGGAGGGGGGGGGTGCTGGTGCAGCGGCATGAGCAGCGTTGCGCGCTCCAAGCCTCCCTGAGGCTGGATGGCAAGGGAAGTGCGCGCAAGGGAGGGGTGGGCCTGGGAGTTGGGTAAGAACAGTTTTGAAAAATGGCGAGGCTTTACATCCAAGGTGGAGCCTCTCTCCAGTATGGGACAGACACAAGAGATGGAAAGCTGGCTAGTGCCTTCAGTCAAACCGTTTATCACCGTGCCATGGCGCGCCTTTGGGTGGTGGGGGGGGAGCAATTCTATTGCTGTAGTACAGGATGCTAGCCGGCACGCCACCGGAGATGATCTATTTCAAGCTGTTCCCGCCAATATTTGTGGACATGGCTGTGTTGCACGCCATATTGGAGATTCCTATGACCGTATGGCTGTTGCTTGTGATCGATGATAATATGGGACTGATAGGCCTGGATGATGGTCCAGGCACGTTGATGCTCATCTTTGAATATTTTTAGATTAAACCTCATGAAATTGTTCGTATATATCGACGTAGTGACGTAGATCTTTGCTTACTTCTACACCTTCTACGCGCACCCGTCAGAAGGTACAAGATCATCTTGATGATGGCCAACCAATTGTTTCACTTTCACCTGATATTCACATGAATCTGCGTGGTTTGGTTTATTAATGTCGCACCGTGTTGTGACCATAACCTAAATTCATTCAAAACGTTAAACTGAGAGAAAAACTTATTCGCCGGGCCCCCCTCAAACTTTAAATAGAAATGGAGAAGGTACTTCCGGGTCCCCCTCAGTGTTCACAAAAGTGTCTGTACTTCCCTGCAATAAGGGAACCGTGACTCTCCTCGGAGGGTTTACTTAATGCATTTAGGATACCCAGATCTAGTAGCCGAGCAGCATGTAGTGAAAAGCAACCACTTAGCTGCTGAAATTAGTCATCAAACCGATATTTCCAGGAATCTGTCTGCCACCAAAAATCATGAAGGACATAACCGATAAGAGTGGCTTCATACATGACAACAGGAGATTATAACTGTAAAGAAATGCTTCACGCGTGTTTGCAAACTCAGTCGCAAAAAGACACATCAATCTTTCTCATGTATAATGTACCTGATTGAAGGAGAGCATTTAAAAAAGACTGTCTTATCTATGGCATTAGTTTGGAAGAGAGCACTGAGGGCATTTGAAGGGGCTCAGTTGCCTTATAGTAAGTTTAAGAATTTGTCTGACTCAGACGAATGTGTCCGACACAGTTTAAGCACAGAGTATAAAGCCTCTTCAATCTCTGAATCGAAGCGGGACACCTGCCTTCCTTTTGCCAAGGACTTCAGCCCCCCTCTCCTCAAGCTGCCTGGGCTGGGGATGTAAAAACTCATCGGCAACACCAGTGCCTGAGCCACCAGCATCCTCAAAGACGAGCCGCCTCTTCCTTGATGGCTTTTCCAGCTGATTGCTTAGCTGGTGTTGGCAAGTTGGCGCTTGTTCAGACATTTGTCTTGCAAAACGGCTGGTTTGCTGGCAAGCTGTGCTGCGTTCTAGCCCAAATAGCAGGCGGTTATCCCTCTCTCTAGCGGGTGCAGCTTCGTTGGACTGTGCCGGCAGGCTCCCTCCTCTGCCCCCCCCACCCCTTTGTGCATCTTCATCGGTATCCCTGGTGCTTCTCCTGCTGCTCCCTGTGCCCATGCCCCTCTGCCCGCTTTCCATCTGGCTCGCACGAAGGCCTCCCATTACACATCCATTTGTACTGAAGCCGACCCCCCCAGCACCCCTGCGGTCCGGCGGATTGGCCGAGGCAGGAGACCTGATGTGCAGCACGCCTCCTCTGGACCGCTCACTCCTGTCAGTGCGCATGTTGCCGTCATCAAGCTCAACTGGGGTGCGTGGAGAGGGAGCCCCTGAGTTGTTGCTGGGGCCACAAAGACTGTGGTCTGGGATGCTAAGCACCTGCGGTGATTGCACACGCACATGCACCTCAAGTGGATGCCCTTGAGGCTTCTTGCAGGCTTTGCCGTGTGCCCCCCGCCATAATTTTCTAGGGAGCACAAAGAACACGAAGGGAAGTGCATGCGACCTGGCGATTGCCACGTTACAAGTGAAGCAAAACCATATTATTCATATTATGAAGCAACTTACACTGGCCATGGTGGCAAGACTTGCACTCACTTCTGTAACATACAACAGAAAAACGTCATGGGGGGGCAACTGAGGCACAAAATGGATATACATATGCATGCTTTTCAGGTGCTCCTCGTGGAAGTGGCCTGGATTTGTACACTTCAATTTCTGACTTTGATTTGAAGCCCCACTTCCAAGCCTTCCAGATCAGCTGAGCTTCAAGTGTACAAACCATGCCCACTCTCCAGATCAGCCACGGGCATGAACCATACTTTTGAACCCCAAATCTTCACGTCTGATCACCCACTGCACCAGATCATACGACTTTTTGTGTTATATTGTCCTTGTAAAATGCAAACACAATCGCAAATTTATTGGAGTGAAAAACGCAGTGGTCAATAAGATGTGCATTTCCAGCCATTTACTTGAAATAAAATCAGCATTTAACGTCACAGTGCCCAAAAAGGGTCAAAAACTGGCCCCCATTCAAACCATGTTTTTGGCATCCAGTATCATTGTACAGGAAGTGCACTGGTGGTATTGTGGAGGCAAAAAGGGTTCTGGTTGGGTCGTTCTGGCTCTATACATCCATAATTTATGCCAAAAATGCAGGCAGCCCACCCACCCAGCCCACCAGGGTTATCAATTTCAGCCCAAACTTTGCTAGTTGCCTCGTAATATGGAGGGAAAAGTTCGCACCAATAAAAGGAACATTCAGACTTTTGCCCAGCTGGCCCCCTCTAGGAAAACATGCAACCTTTGACCTGATCAATTTTTATTGGGGGGAGCACTAGTGTGTAGGAATATGGGCACACTTTTGGGCTGGTTCGTCAGTGAGAGCCAGAATAATAAGCTCACTGTTGGCAATGGCTTGTACCTAATATCCTAGCACTCACTGACAGAAGCCGCCTAATTAGGGGTGGAAGTTAAGCAGTTCACCTAAGAAATATGGATGTTGTAGATCATACGGAGCACCAAACTGTGTCACTTTTTTATTCTGCGAGCCTATATTCAAACGCACTGAAAAAAGAATGGAATGAAAAGGTGCATGGGTATGGAATCAGCGCGTTTGGGTCACTCTGGGGAAATCAGCTCTTGGGGGTGAAATTGAGCCCTCCTTGACCCTAATTTTCCTCTTTAACCTACTTAAAGTTTCAAAGGTGTCCACAATGATGCATTTTTTTAATCAAAATTGCCACCTTTTGAGGCTCCTTAGGCATAGCCTGCATGCCAAAGATTCAGCTTTTACCAGCTTCCAGCCCTCCTGCCTCTGACCTAGGGTACTTTCTGTCTATTTTTCTTCAACCTTGTGCTTTTCAGGACAAATGATAAAGTATGCCTTAGCCAATGTCACTGCCAAGTCAGCCACGGGAACCAGTACGCTTCAAAATAGCTGCAGCACGTGTGCACTTTTGAGAGTTGGGGACATAAGAATGCTGGGATGAATGCAAGGGCAATTGTCTTGCGCTTAAATCCAGAGTAGCTCGATCAAGACCTTGATATTACAAGTGCTTCTCCAGTTCTCGGTGTAAAGAACAATACAGAGCTCAAGTTTTATTTTTGACTCGGAGTTTGGGGCTGTGTGTGGGAAACAGCGCACACTCTCCCAACCTGACATACCTTTTCTCCAAAATTGCCTTCCACTCACCGCACCAATTTCGACTTCTAAAGCACTATCACAACCAGAAAAGTGTAACCTATTCAATGGTGTGCTCAGGCCAGGAAACGGCGCGATAGCTGCAAAGTTATGCCTGGAGAGGCCTTTTTGGCCACGTTTGCCTAAGAGAGGGGTGACCTAGTGGTGGGGACGACCACATGGATTCTGTGCGGAAGCTTTAAAGCTTTGCAAAATGATTCCACCTCAGCGCATTCCTTGGATATAAGGCCTGGGTCAGGCAGCAACTAAGAAAAAGGTATGATCAAAAGTTGGACTGATAAATCTTCCTTGTTTCCACAGATTTGGGCAGTGCTGACAAGCATCGTATGCAAGATCTTCAAATAACTGTGACAGCAGAGTTCCTACGGCTTGGATCTTTGCTATAAACCACAATTGAAGAGACAGACTCACTTCTCGCCCTGGTGCCGTTTTAGTGGCTCCGAAGAAAACACGCATCATCAATTCCAACAATCAACAGAACCATCCCAATGATAAGGCCTTACTTTGAAGAGTGGAATAAGGGTGATTTTGGGTGGGGAGCAGGGTTCTTTTGCGGTAGCCACCGCAGCTGGAGGCAGACCCCAAACACAGCCACAGCCTAACAGCCCAGACAGGCTCACCCTGAGAACCTCCCTCGGTAGCGTTGTACAACCCATCTCATTGAGATCAAGTACTGTGAAGACACTCGTCCTGAGCAGCAGCTCCAAGCTGCCCATGCTCAACAAGTTAGCCTTAGACGCGGCATTGCAGGAGACCATATTTTTCATGTCATTCTCTATAAGAGGTGTAGGGGTTATTATTTACATTCCTCACACTTTGGTTCCTCTGAAGAGTCTCGGCCTTGATTCGCAAAGAGTCAAGAAACTCACTCTCAAGCTTCATGCTCTTTCTGTGCACTAAACTCATAAGCTTGTGCAGACCAGATGTTCTCTAGAGCATTCTCCTCACCTTCAAAATAATCAGGAGAGGTCTGCTGGCTTGTCTGCTCTCAACCCACCTGATCCTCACTGACCGCTCTTTTCTTCTCTGGTGAAGGGGCTTTTCTTCCCAAGTGGCCCCTTTTTCTTAATTGATCTGAGCAGCTTTTTTGCTGCTTGCGTAGTTTTCTTTTTCTTCTTTTTTCTTGTGTGGAAGAAAGAGGCCAGTGTGTGCATTCTTCTTGAATTGTACACAACAATTGTCCTTCAGAGCCCAGGTCCCGGACTAGTATTGAAGGACGTCCAAAATGTAAGCATCGATTTCTATACATTTCAGACAGTGTCAAAATGCAACAGAATCCAGGGTGTGTGAGGATTAGTTTGGATAGGTTGTGCATACTTGCGGCCACCGAAGTGCTTTTCCTGCAGCTTGGGAAGAAGCTTAACAAGGTGCAGCCGTTGGCCCCCAGCAAAGTTAGGGCAAAGGAGCCCCCCCAAAACAGCCTTAGGTCATCCCCACCACTGGGTCACCCCTTTCTCAAGCAAAGATGGCCTAACAGGGTATTCAAGGCATATCTTTGCAGCCAGCGTACTATTTCCAAACCTGAGCGCACCACTGGAAAGCTTGATATTCTCTGGCTTTAACAGTGCCCTCGGAGTAAAAAATGATAGGGGGCGTGAAAGGAAATTTTGGAGAAACAATGTAAACATGGATCAGCATACAGTGTTTCTTGCACACGGTCCCATACTTTGACCTTGCCGTGCCTGCCCATTTGTAAAATTGCCCCGCATCGCCTACGTGGATTTGGGCATAGGAATCTCTGCCACTGAGCTGTGCGCTCAGGAGGGGCAGAAGTAAACAGACACTCTGGTCCACTGCTTCTCATCCACCCTCGATTGGCTACATCATAAGATATTATGGTTGTTTATGATTTTCACAACCCTCAGGCTTGGTCCAACTTGAACACATGCAGGGGTTGCACAGATATTGAATTTCCTGTTTTGGCACCCACATCTATTACAACAGGGTCACGCACAGTACACACATTCCCAATCTCCTCCCCCCAATCCAACTTCGCAGCATCAAACCATCATGCAAGTGCAGCTTATGTCCTGGAAAGCAGCAGAATATGCGCAAGTTTGGGAAAGTGCCATGTTCCTGCCAAACTGGTGCAAACTACTGCTCGAATGGCCAATGGCCGACAATGGCGCACACGCCGCGCCCCCACCTTGCACTTTTTCACACAGCCTGATTGTTTAAGATATGTACATGTCATTAATAATTGGGACTGGCGCGAGCATGGGGATGGAAAAGCAAATCGGCTACATTTGGTGGTGTCCAATGGTGGGGACGACCCAAAAGCTCCCTGATCTCAAGTTTTCCAGTCATTGAGTGTGTGCATTGCCTCAAATCATGTACACAGTTCATCAAAATAGATTAATGACTGGTCAATCCCTGAACTTCAGTCAGTTTGAAACTTTCTTAACCAGGGATCCAGCACAAGTTATGTCCATATATTGATATCATTTGAGGCTCACTGGTTTGGGTACGTGTGTCCGCTTAATGGGCGGGCAACTTAAAAGGCAGACCTCAAGACAAATCTTTGTGAATGGGATTGTTAATTACTTGGCAGAATGGCATGCCAGGGGTGTGAGCATGCTGTTGTCTTGTGTGCGCATGCATACACTCTTGCATGTCTCTATTGAAACAGTGCCAGGTATCATGCGATGCCCCCACGCAGGTGTTGCTGCTCATATTGCCCTATACAACCTCCACTCATAAATTTTGCGGGAAAGCACTTTGCTTACATTGTGCTTTAAATAAGTTTGTCTGTTCAGCACCTCACATCACGTAGGGGATTAAGACGGAAAGGACATGCTATTGACATCAGAATGTAACACTGCAAACCTACCTGATCTTGTTGCAATACTTTGATGCATTGTGATTGTTGTTTACACGTACCTGCTTTGGCCAGTAGTCCACCATACCCAGCTGCTGCCGAAGCCCGAAAAGCTGAGGCTGCACCACAGCAGGCGTCACCAGTCTTGTGAAAACCCCTGCCCGATTGGATGGCCGCCGCCTCCAATACTGCACTTGTGTGAGGTCAAGATGAGCTGCAGAGTTGCTGCTTGACCGGCTTGTGCTGGGACGCAGAGGAGGGCTGTCCTGGATGCCTTGGGTTGCAGGAGCTGGGAGGGGGCTGACTGCAACCCGAGGGCTTGACCTATTTTGGATGCCTGCTACCCTTACTGAGGCAGCACCAGCATCAGTTTGGGCAGCAGTCCCACTGCCAGAAATAACTGCTGCTGTAGTCCCACAAGTGCTGGGCTGGACCAAGACAGCAGCACCGAGGCTTGGGGTGGCAGGCAGTGGGACTCCTGAGCTCTGCCCTGCCGGGGGCAACATCTCTGCAGCTTGTTGCCCTGGTGCAAGAGCCGCCCGGTGGGCTGCGTTCACTGCCGCGTCTTCCGCACTTTGCTTGTTTTTGGCCTTGGCCAGGGAAAGCAGGTGCAGAACAGCGTGGTCATGAGACATGGAGCGGAGAGAAGAGAGGCCCATCAAACCGAGCCGTCTCCACCCGCTCTCGGCCTGGCTTGTGCACACGCAGAGACGGATAATCTGTATAGCAGCATATCAAGCCCATTATCATGCAAGAATGTGAGGGCATGAATTGACAAGCAACATTCAAAATGCTGCAATTAAATGCGTTCGGACGCAATGTGATAGCCCAGGAACCAAGCTATGGTCAGTGTTTAATTGCTTCGAAGGGCTCCTTTTCCATGTCAGATATGTGTCTAACTACTTTCAAACTTTTTTTGACTCACCCGTACTCTGCAGTCCATCAAAGATGGGTCAAACACGTCCATTTGACTCCCCAACACATCAGGGGGATCAAGGATCTGCACAGAAATAAAGGCAGGCAGAAGTATGAAGGATGATAGTGTATTGAATTGCAGCAATATACTTTGACTAGGCAACAAAATGGAGCAAATGAGGATGCCCTAGTGGTGGGCATATGAGAATTGAGAGCATCAGTGTAAGAAGCTAAGCAGGGCAAGCAAAATTGCAGTCACTGCTGCATGTGGGTAATAAATTTTGGTAACTAGCCCATTATTAACCTTTGAAAAATTCCGTACATCTTTGCAATCATTTAGCCGAGGCTCTTACACCCTTCCCATTATTCACCTTTGATGCCACTGACCCACGCAAGAAATGCGTGTTATTCTGGAAAAGCACCCACATAATTTCTTGGAATAAAATAAGAGCTTTGTAGTGAGAATGAATCACATAGAGTACCCATATGAGCTTAGGCGTCAACGCTAAAGAGCTCCTTTTGGCTGCCGGACTTCATGAGCTCATCACCTCCATCCATCACTAAAACACATCATACAAAGTTGGACCCAAATATTGCTGGTTAGCTGATTAGCTACCCTGCAGCCTGTGTTGGGGCGAGGGACCATGGCAACTCCTTAATTTTCCCTCCTGAGCTCTACCCTTCCAAATGTGTCGCCTTTAAATGGTATTCCTGATTTTAAGTCCACTTTTATTGATATTTCCCCATCCTTGGGAGGGAGGTACTAGGATCCAAGACCTTTAATCCTGTTCACCTCAAGGTCCCCTTTCCACAGATTGGTGAGAAAAACATAAGGTGTCCAGAATGAAGGGTTTTATGCCCAACTGCTTGTACATCCAAGACAAGAGTTCAAGAAAGCATGAATTGTGCAGGAATGGCTACAGTGTGCCTGCCATATTGAGGAAAGTGAGAAGGAAATAGCAAGGATAAGCTTGCTGCATCAACTTTGCTTTTTCAATCCTTAATCCACAGCTCAGTTGATTTATGAAAAGTGAAAAATCGCAGTCACACACAATGGCACCTTCACCTTCCGAAAACTTGTTAACTTGAATTCCTGTAGCGTACTTCTCATTTTTCTCACTCGGAAGTGGGGGTTGATCCCAGGAGGCCCCCAGGGAGGGTCCCATTTGCGCAATGAGCAGGGTAAGCGCAAACACAATGCTATACTGACCTGGAGATAAAAGTATCCACTGCCTCCTCGTTGGCATCGGTGAAAGGGCTGGTTCACTGAATACTTCAGCTTGCTGAGTAGACTGCGCTTGATCCGCACAGCACATGGATCCACCATTTGATGGGCCATGAGGGGGGATCCTGGCTGCTGAGGGTCATAGGCTTGCTCAGGTGTAGATCGGATAACATCTGACCATCTCAGACGTGACCTTGGGTTCACAGCATTGCTGCTAGTGCCTAGTGGTGTTGGGGCACCGGGAATGGCTGAAATCTCGGCACTGGTGGAAAACTGCTCCTCCAGCATGCACGCCTGTCATCCATTAAGCCATGCATTGCAAGGTCAAGAACACACCCCTTAAAAAAAGGTTTTCAAATGAAGTTCAGGCAGGTTTTCTGATTATTCAGCCGCACTTGATAGAGGTGATTTAATCCTTCCTACGAGCATCCTTGAGTGCAAGCAATGCACCATTTCACCACGACTGCACTTTATTTGTTTGTGACCATCGCGCATGCTGTGCTTGTGCGTACGTCATTCCATTGCAATGTACTACCACACTGGTTGATTTGCTGCATTCCACCTGCTCACCAATGCATTCAGGCATCCAATGCTTAAAAAAGGTATGGCGCCTGCACACACCTTTCGAAATGGGCTCAAATCAGCGAGCATCTGCCTCTTATTGTGCAAGTCCTCTTGTGTTGTTGTTGCACTGGCACTGTTGGCAAAAAGTCCCAAGTACAACTGCTTGAACCTCATAACATCGATGCACAGCCTGTTTAGGGAAAGGCAAAGCAAATCTCAATTATGAAGACTTCTTCCTGTGTCGCACATTATCTTGCGCACTATTTATTGAATTCACAGCAAAATAGAGCTATCATACCATTGTTCTCTCCCAGGTCTTCAAGGGGCATGAAACATTAACATCAGATCTTAAAAAACGTCTGGTGCTTTTATTACCTAGGGGTCCACTTATTTGATGCATCAAGGCAGGCGCTTTGGAGCTCCGCATTGCTAGATTGGCAGCCACGTTGTATGTGTTCCACAAGAATGAGCGCGTCATTGTATATGACTACCTGCAAACATTTTTTTGGCAGGGAAAATAGCCTACAATGATGCAAATTAGCCATGTACACACAAGCATGGCAGGTCTGGTGTACAAGGAACGGGGCCAAGAGTGGAAGGAATAGCACTTCTCTTTTTGCCTTTCAGAGTGATAAGGCCCTGAATGGACTCTAGGCGTTAAGCGCTCAGATCAGTCTTAACATGCGTCTCAACATGCAAAACATTTGTGCAAATTGGTGGCTAAAACAAACACTGCAAACATACAAATTTGACAGTGCCGGTCTGATTGAAGCCTTCAGCCTCTTAACATGTAGTCCTTCAGATGGTTTAAAAAGTGCATTCTTATTTTGTATGTTTAAACCAACACCAAACAAGTTCACAGGAGAAACTTGTGGATTCCCTTCTGGTGCCGAATAATCACAACCACATACAACAAAGCTCGCAGCTTTCCCAAAGGACTTATGCACAAGTCACATCCACTTGCTAGTTCTCTGGAACCTTGAAGGTGCGCACCTCGGGAAGGGCAGAAATGGCACTGCTGGCATTCTCTAGTAGGGCGAGGATATTGGTTGGAGTTTCAGAGCCTGCAGTGACCAATAAGTCAATTAAATCAGCATGGGGATGTGTTGTCCTAATTACCATTGAGCATTATAATGTCAAAAGGTTAACCCAGTAACGCTGTCTAATCATCTACAGTCTTAGCCGTTGCGCGCATTTACTATACAAACACACGTCCATTTCAGAGTATTCATGTTGTGCACGACATGTGTGCCTGCCCGCTTCCCAGTTGGCAGGCCAGGACCCGCGCCAGTCACAACACAGAACGATATGTACAAACCAATCAGTAAGTGACCTGCAGTAAAATAGTCACCCAGCTGCTTTGACATGTCCTCACCATATTGGGGGGAGAGTCCTAGCACATGGTCACACAGGGAGAACAGCCCATTCACATGTCCTCACCATATTGGGGGGAGAGTCCTAGCACATGGCCACACGGGAAGAAAACAGTCACCCAGCTGCTTTCAAATGTCCTCACCATATTGGGGGGAGAGTCCTAGCACATGGCCACACGGGGAGAACAGCCCATTCACCCCGCCCATCCGCGCACTTCCACAGTAGACTGCTCTGCTTTGGGTGTTGCTGGCACGTAAGCCTTCACCCTGCTCATCTTGCTCCTCACCCTGCCCTCCTTGCTCAAGCATCCACATGTGGTGGAATTCGCACAACAGCTTCTCATGAGGTGTGTGCGGCATTGTGCGGGTGCGTGGAGGGCGTGGGCAGCCCTCTTTGTCACACACATGCATTGCCAGTGCACCCCTTGCATCTGTGCCATCTAAAAGCCAGACCCTTGGACCCTGCAGCCAGGAGAAAAAGCAAAGAAGTTTACAAAATCCAAATAGATGATAGGATTGTTTTTAAGCAGTTAGTTGTAGAAAAACAAGCCAGGCTCTCATTGGACACACAAAATCTGCCTTAAAGTATTGAAAGCATGTGCATGTGAAGGATACACAACAAATCCTGATACAGATCAACACATGCCTAGTACAGATGAGAAATTAAGGAGGGTGTTCTTGCTGACCATGGTTTACAGGTTGCCTCGAAACAGGCTTTGTGGCACCCACCTGCAATCCAAGGCAGTGCGAGTGTCCACATGCCCCTGTGCAGGGGCCGAGGTCCCCAGCTTTGTCCAGCAAGTACGCCACTAGCAACCGACAATGCCCATTTATACTGCCCAGCTCTGCTGAGGTGTGGCTGCGTCTGATTGTTTGCTGGACTTCAGCCCCTTCAACTGGAGTACCATCTTCTTCAAGGTTCTCCACACCCTCGTCTGCATCATCATGCTGCTCATCTACTTGCCCAGGAAGCGCCACTGCTTGATCCACTGGGCCTTCATCTGCTGGTTCTGAGTCTCCCTCTCCACCCTCCTCCCCCTCCCCCTCCTCCTTCCTCCTCTTCCCTCGTTTGTAGGCAAATTCCATCATAACCCTGAGAAGGTGCATAAAACACATGCAAGGGATGCCAAGATAGACACGTCCGACCAAATATTGGCTACCATACAATGTCGCTGTGCAAATGGAGAAGCCTTGGTTGTCAATAACAGATCCAATGAATCAAGATCCCAGGTTGCACCTTTTCACACACCTAGGAGTTTCTTTGGGCTTGACAGCGGGTGTTGCCCCTTTCACTACAGCATGGCACAGAGGAGCATCATTAAGCAAGTCCATTGGTGCTGCAGCTCCATGATGGTCTGCACTTGCAAGCAACAGAGTGCAAGGGCATACTTTGAGCCACAGTTCTTATGGCCTCACACAGTATGCATCACATCAAGCTGCAGTGCAATCAGGATTAAGATGGACAGCTTCCACTTGCCATCAAGTGACATTGTCACAGTTACAGCCCCCCCGGTGCGTCCTGGACACAAAGCATAAAGTCAGGGCCTTGTGAGAGAAGTGACCTAAATACAACATCTGCATCCTTACTGAAATGGGAGCTCGTGTGAGAAAAGTAGCAATATTTTCACATCCAAACCAGTGGAGCTGTCTTCCTGCTTTACACACATACTAGTTAGATTCACTGTACCTCTGGCATGATGTGCCAAAGCACGCTGCTCCCATGCCCAGACATTTCCCCAATCTGCTGTAGCCAGGTGGTAGAGCTTCATAATGTGCAAGAGCTCCTGTCCATCCCTGTAGATGCATTTGCCACATTGCTCAAACAATAAAATTGATGCATGCAGACTAATTATCCGAACATCCAAGCTTTGACGCATTATATCTGATTCAAATGATCATAAAAGGATAAAAGTAGCACCAGAACACATGATGAAATTTCTTTGGAACCCACTCGCTCAAGCAGTAGGATGTCGGTCCTTTTGCCCAGGCTCGGACATAGTTCTTGCAAGCAGACGTAGAGACTTGAGAAAGTCGCTTTTGAGAGGACCACAAAAAAGACAAGATGCCTAGCCTCCTTACATGGTTATTTATGTCTTACGTGTGTCAGCTAGCTTCTCATTCAAATGCTTGCATCAGGTATACAAGCAAGTAACTTTCATTTGTGCTTACCTCTGTGAGTCGCTGGTGGCTGGCATTTAGGCAGAGAAAAGAGCTAACAAATTGCTGTATCAAAGCCACCTGCGTGTCATGCATGTCCAACATTGTTTTAAAGGTGTCATGAACTGGCACAGTGTGAGCAACAGATTGCCTGAGAAGTGTCTTTACACCATTTGAAATCGACCTAAGCATATCTCTAGTTGCCATACGCCCTCTGTCTGTTGTTCACACAAATTTGATGTCAGGTGAAATCACTGTCAATGTTGGTGGTGCACCATGTGAAGGCTTTTGGCATATCCAGAGCGCAAAGTCCATGCATGAAGGGACATCAAACTGTGGTATGACCAGAGCTGGGAGCTTGCCCAGGGCACTTAGGTGCTACATAATGCTGCTGCCACTCATCCATGCCCTTCAGTCACCGCACGCCTTCGGCCAACTCAGACCATCACCAGCTTTGTATTTATATTCTGAATCATAACCCCCACAAATCGAGGCACTCTGATTCATTGCTGGCTACAATTTGTCGATGACATTAGAATGTGATGCTGTATGTGGCCAGTGTGAGGCAAGCATCCCTTGATATGTGGAAGACAATGTGTTCAACTTAATCATGTTGAAAATTTATCTCACACAGAACACCTTATTGGGAGGTTTAAGCGTTTATACATGCATTGACCCAATGCCAAAAATGAGTGAAAGATCTGTGGTATAAAACATGTAAAGACACACTTTTACAGCGATTGGCGTCAAGCGCTACATGGGCAAATGTGTAGCGCTATGTCAGAGGGGGGAAAACTGGCAAAAAGCTCTGTCATGCTCTTTTTAACTTACCTTCTTTTCTCATACAACAATCCAATGGGTGAATTCTTGAATTTTGGGCTGCAACAGACGACCCTGGTGACCTGCCACCGTTTTTGGCATCCACCCATTCAGAGCTTAGTTCATCTTCAAAATACCACTCGGATCACCCTATAAAGTACGGAGCTTCATTAATGATGCATCCTGGATACTGAATTCCAGATTTTATGGGGGTTGGTTTTCAACGCATTTCAGAACCCCAAATGCGGATTGTCAAAAATGCACATCTCACCAACCAGGGAAGTACAAACCGATCAGGAATTTTTAAGTTGTCTTGAAAGATTCTCGAAATTTTGCCATAACAGCAGGGACGTCAGGCCCTGCTTTAAAGGGTGAGCCATTAACAAAAGAGGGGGCCGTTAACATTCAAATTATCAATTACTGGTAGCCTGTGGTATATCTCAGCATTCATACCAGCCTAGAAGGCAGTGATGAGAGGCAACGGCGAGCCAGAGTCACTGAGGGAGGGTAAGGGGTGCCCCTGCACCTCATCTGCTGCCTTCACCTTCACATAAGACATAGGGTGGATTGAATAACTTCTCTTGGTAGTTTGGCTGTGCCAGGTGTTTGCTGGAGCGGATGTGTTTGGCATGCTCCAAAGGCTGCCATCAATGCTGCTCCGTGGCATGCAGCATGTTGATGCGCACATGCAGCAACACATGCAGCAGCATTTGAGGCAGTGACAGCCGCCAACATGCTGTGCAAGATGATTGAGAAGCTACATGAAGGGGACTCCATCGTCCCCTGTTGGACCAGCATAAGCTGGTTGCCAGATAGGCAGCTTGGAGCAGGGAGGTACTGCATGTGAAATCAAAGACCTTACATGCTCCGTACATCTGTATCTGTTGTTGTGCTACCACCACCAGGGAGGCACCGAGCAATGAGCCTGATAATGATAATGTTCGTTAAAACTCTTGATATAAGCTGAAAAGAGGAGAGGAAGAGGTGAAATGGCTTGATCATGATGAGGACAAGATTGGTTCTTCACCATGCAAAAGAAGTGTGGTGGCTTGCTTTGGTGGAGAGGAGGTTGAGAAAAGAGAGGCAGGCTCTTATGACAGGTTGTACTCGTGGTGTTGTTTGGTTGCACGATTTGCATAACCAAAGCAGACCGTAAGCACAGGATGCTTGGCAGGAGACATTAGTGCTGACAGCAAATTAAATGAGCTTTGCAATGGTAGCTTGTTAATTCCTTTCTGTTTCCTACGTAAACCACTAGCACACATGCACAAGGGTTCGAAAATGAGCTAGGGTGGAAAAGTTTGCCCCATCAAAGGTACTACACAGAAGCAAAGAGCTGTGGCACGCACTGTGTACCATAGTTTAATTCACGAGTAAGCAATTGAGAAATTTAATGGAGGAGAGGAAGGAAGGTTGCGTCAGTGCTGAGTGCATAACTACTTTCTGCATCCTTTCAAACTTGGGTTTTTAAAGGGAACCCAGATCCATAAGACTGTAAATCTAGGCCAGCTTCTGGGCCCCCTCAAACTCTTTAATATAACTTAGAAGGCACTCCGGGTGGTGAATTGGAAACCTTATCTTATAGTCTGTTGCTATAAGGTGAATATGCAATAAGGTGACATAACGTTTGCCTTACACTTATGCCATTAACATATGCAATACCGTACTAACTTTGAAGTATTGCGACTAAATAAATAAATAATTAATTAATTATGGAGGGCAGCCGCAAAAAAAAATTCGGAAAAATTAAGTTTAGATGGGCCTCGCGAAAACCAACATGTTCTGAAACGCCCCTGAGGGACCCCCACCCTCCTCCGGGGCAGTTAAGTTTGGGCCATTATGGGTTTTTCAAACGACCCCGCACTGAGGAGGATGGCCCACTCCTCAGGATGGCCCGTACACGATTCAACCCTGATGA
>LKMJ01002994.1_pt1 | contig 15656 bp, 15 predicted proteins | sample 643391 | NCBI WGS metagenome assembly LKMJ01 (sample SAMN04112250, study PRJNA286221) | soda lake metagenome | biome: soda lake; feature: Kulunda Steppe; material: water; isolation source: sample PL-Br10 brine of Picturesque Lake | place: Russia: Kulunda steppe | collected 2010-07
CACCAAACTGATCAATGAGATCCACGTCCCCGTCTTCCTCAATCTGGGCCGCACGGAAGGCGTTGAGACCCAGATAGCGGCCCATGGCGTTACCACCGCTGAGTTTTACGCGCACGTCGTTACCCGTATCGCCAACCGGTAGTCTTGCGTTGGCGGCCAGGCCGTAACCGTAGGCGCTTTCGCGGCTGGCTCCCTCCTCGGAATAGGCGATCTCACGACCGATAGCCGACAGGCTCAGGCTGCCGGCATCCATGGGAACCCTGTAACGGACAACCGCATCCGGAACGCGGTTGTTGTCAAAGCTCTGTCCAGCCCCATCCTGGTCATAAAGGGTCGACTCCGGGTTCTCCAGGGCAAAATCCCAGTTACCCGGGCTGTAGCGGATCTGCGGATTACGCGCGAAGTCGTGCCCAACCGGCCCCACAAAATCCAGGTGCTCCGGCAGTGACCGGACATCCATGAAAGTCGTCCAGGTCTGACCGAAGGTGAAGTCGTTGAACGTCAGGAAGGCGTGACGCAGACGCGGAGAATAGCTGTTGGTGACACGCTCATCGCCCTGCGCTGATCCAAGGAAATCCACTTCAACAAAGGTGGACACTTCACCTGCATCAGTCTCAGTGGATGTGCCGAAATTGATGCGGCTTTCCTTGGCATGGAAATCGTTGTTGATCTGGCTGTTGCTGCCATCCGTGGGAATGGTCGAGGGCACCATGAAGTCATCACCGATGCCCGCTGCGGCACGGTTGCCCCGATTGAACCGGCTCATCTGGGCATCCAGCTTCACATAGCCGCCGATGGATACCTCTGTGGCACCAATGAGAGACTCCTCAATACTCGAAACCCGTTCCTCCAGATCCTGAGCACCGGCTGGAAGGGTGGCAATAGCGGCTGCCAGAGCAGTGACCGAGAGACGCTTCTTCATTTTGTTATCCTCTTCCGATTGAATTGTCGTAATCGTGGTTAATAGCCGCTCCGACTGCAATTAGACAAAAGTCGAAACGCAGCGTTATCGCAAGCGGGCGATATTCTCTATAATCACTGCCACCATTGATCCAACATCCGGAAAAGAGTGAGTGCGATGAGCGAAGCGAACCAGCCCTGGAACAACCCCATGCCGGAAAAACAGTTCTCGCTGATGCGGGACATTCTGGCCGCACCGAGCCCGATCGGTCTGGAAGCCGCCATGACTTTCGGTGTGCTCAAGCCCTACTTTGACAGCTTTGCCCCCAAGGACTGGCATGTACACCAGTTCAAGGGCCACGCGGGCGTGGTTCTGGACACCCATCCGGGACGTGACGACATGTTCAAGGTCATGGTCATTGGCCACGCCGACAAGATCCGCATGCAGGTACGCAGCATCGGCGATGACGGCAAGATCTGGATCAACAGCGACTCCTTCCTGCCCACCACCCTGATTGGCCATGAGGTCAAGCTGTTCAGCGAGGACCCGGAAAACCCCGGCAGCTACCGTGTGATTGAGGGCGGCACCGTTGAGGCTCTGGGGGCCATCCATTTCGCTGATCCCAACGTGCGTTCCGGGGATAAAGGCATCAAGAAAGAACAGCTGTACCTCGAGCTGCAGATCCACGGTGAAAACAAAAAACAGCAGGTGGAGAATCTGGGTGTTCGCCCCGGCGACTCCATCATCCTGAACCGCCCGATCCGCAAGGGTTTCAGCCCGGACACTTTCTACGGAGCCTATCTGGATAACGGACTGGGCTGCTTCGTAACGGCCGAGATCGCACGGGAAATTGCCGAAGCCGGCGGAACCAGCCAGGTACGCTGCCTCTTCGCCATGGCCACCTATGAGGAAATCGGGCGCTTCGGCAGCCGTGTGCTGGCCGGCGAACTCAAGCCTGACGCCCTCATTGGCGTGGATGTGAACCACGACTACAAGGCGGCGCCCGGCATTGGGGACAAACGCATGAACCCGCAGGAAATGGGCAAGGGCTTCACCATGTCAGTGGGCTCCATCGTCAGCGAGCAGCTCAATCGGGTCATCGAAAGCACCGCCCGGGAGCACGAGATTCCCTTCCAGCGTGATGTGGTTGGCGTCGATACCGGCACCGACGGCATGGCAGGCGTTCTGGCCAGTGTGGATTGTGCGGCGACCTCCATTGGCTTCCCGATCCGGAACATGCACACCATTTCCGAAACCGGCAACACCAAGGACGTACTCGCGGCCATCCACGCCCTGAGTCACTCCATCCAGGCTCTGGATGCCATGCCGGATCTGCACAATGAGTTCCTCAACAACCACCCCCGCCTGGACCAGGCCAGCAACCTTGGCCACCAGGGCAGTGAAAAACCGGAAAACGCAGACGATCAGAAAGAAACCTGACCTCTCTTTTCCGGATTGCCGGCCCAGCAACAGGGCCGGCTTCCACCCTCCTGCCCCTGCTCCTATCTCCTATCTCCTTGCTCCTATCTCCTTGCTCCTATCTCCTTGCTCCTCGCTCCTCGCTCCTATCTCCTTGCTCCTCGCTCCTCGCTCCTCCCAACCTGACCAGCAACCAGCAACCAGCAACCAGCAACCTTCAACCTACACCCTACCCCCACCATCAGGCTCACACCCATTCGCCGAACTGACATCGACAGAGGCCAACTCCGGTCAATTCCTTCTGATTGACCAACAATTACATTGATGAATGTCACTTGATGTCAAAGAGCGCTATATGGATATCAAAAGCGAACCCATGCAGGAAGAGCAGACTTACGACATACCCATTCTGCCAACGCGTTATGTGGCCCATTTTCTGAGCTTCATGGCGGATCGGGGTATTGGCCATGACATCCTTCTGGAAGGGACAGGACTGAGCATTGAGCAGGTCCGGCAGAATGATGGGGCCGTGACGATGAGTCAGGTGATGATGCTGCTGAAGCGGGCCATGGGTCTTGTTGAGGACGAACGCATCCCCTTTCAGTTTGGACAGGAGCTTGACCTGTCCGCCCACGGGCTGGTTGGCGCAGCCATGATGTGGCAGAACAACTATTACCGGCTGATCGAGATGATCGTGGAATATGAGCGGGTCTGCCTGCCCATCCTCGACCTCAGGCTCAATCTCAGAGGAGAAATACTGGATATCAGCCTTGAGGAGCTGTGGGACCTTGGTGACATCCGCTCCTTCCTGGTCCGGATCTATATGGGCAGCATCTATGAGCTGGGCCGACACGTCTGCGATGACGAACGGGATCTGCTGCTGGAGTTTGATTTCCCTTCTTCGCTGGCCCAGCTGGACTGGGACAGAGTGGCACCCAACGCAACACTGAGCTTCAATGCTGTCAGTGCCCGTGCCAGCCTGCACCCCAACCGCCAGATCCTGAGCAACCTGGGCCAGGAACTTTCGACACTGATCACAACCCAGCGCTCACGCCAGCAGGCCCAGACAGAACACGTTCAGACCACAACCCGCCAGGTTCGCGACCAGATCCTGAAAAATCCCGGCCCCGGGTGCACCCTTGAGCGGGTGGCACAGCAGCTGGACATGACGCCACGCTCACTGCGCCGCCATCTGCGTCTGGAGGATTGCTCGTTCCGCGACCTGCGCAATGAAGTACGCAGGCACTATGCTGACCAGTACCTGTCCGACACCCGGCTGCCTCTGAGCACCATTGCCCACAAGCTCGGTTTCAGTGATCAGGCCAGCTTTACCCGCGCCTATCGCTGCTGGACCGGACATACGCCGGGCGAGATACGCCGCGGCGGCTGAGGAATCAGCCGCCGCATCAGGCAAGTGAGTCGCACCCTGACCAGAGAACCCCGTCACAATTTCAAAATCCTTCCTATCCATTAACCGTTTTTAACAAAGCCCTTTCCGTTTCAAGCAATGACCCCTTTACGGGTTTCACGCGACCTTAGCTGATACAGGTTTCCTACCGCCAGGACGGTAGCGGATCACTGCTGCTGCGCAAGACCAGTGGCTGAATGTGCTGGTGCAGTCTGCGGAGTTGGACAACTGACATCCCTTTAATAACAAAGATGAGGTTCTGACTCATGGACGCCAACAACATCAACCGAGGCAGAGGGAATCGGCGTAAGACGCTTTCCGTGGCCGTGGCCGCAGCCTTTAGCGCAGGCGCCGGTGCGGCGAATGCCGACCAGGCGACCGCAACCGTGGAGCACACCTGTGATTTTCCGCTGATTGGGGAATACGCGATCAGCTCCGACATCACGGCCGATCTGCCAGCACAGAGCGAGGTCGGTGAGCCGACAGGCCCACTCGATATCGAGGCCGTGACAACCATCCCGAATGAGGCGCGTCAGGGTCTTGCTCTGGCCCAGGTGGACACCGTTGAAGGAATCGCCTTTGCCGACTCCGACATCGCTCTGGAAAACGAGGAGAATCGGCTGGTCACCGCCGAGCTGAACATCCCACAGACCAATCTTCCCGAAGAGGATGGCCCATTCCAGGTAACCGCCTCTGGTGTGGTCGAGTCCCAGACCTTCAACGAAGAGGGTGACGGTGAAATCTTCGTTGGCGATCTGACCCTGGACATGACCAACCGCGACTCCAGCGGCAATCCGGTTGGCGATCCCATCGGCAACTTTGTCGTTGATTGCCCGCTGATCACCGAGGACAGCAAGCTGCATGATTTTGAAGTGGTTGGGGATGACCCCGTTCCGGACCCAGCCGAAATCCTCGTTGAACCCGGCTCAATTGACTTTGGCAACACCACCCCCGGGGATCCGCTTGAAAACCGTCAGGAAGTGCTCACGGTCAGCAACGAGGGTGATCTGGATCTGAACATCAGCAACGTCACCGTGGAAGGCAATAGCAGCTTCCACGCTGACAGCGAATGCACCTCACTCGAAGGCGGTGAAAGCTGCCCGATCACCGTTACCTATGACCCGGATACAAGCCTTGATGAAGAGAGCGCCACAGTGGTGATCAACTCCACGGATGAGGTCAATCCGCAGGTTGAGGTGCCGGTTCAGGGTACGCCCATTGACGTCCCAGTACCGGAAATCACCGTCACACCGGACGAGGTTGATTTCGGCACACTCACCGAGACTGAGGGCAATGCTTCCGCCGAAGTTGTCGTCGGCAATGAGGGCGGTGCATCACTTCAGATCAGTGACATTTCCGTCTCCGGAGACAGTGAGTTCATGGTGGAAGGCACCGACTGCGGCACCAGCGTCGGCAGCGGTGAGTCCTGCACCACCGACCTGCTGTTCACCAACCCCGGCTCTGCGGGCAGCTTCTCGGGCAATCTCGACATCGCCAATGACGATGAGGACCAGCAGGTGCCCCTGACCGCGCTGGTTGAAGAAGAGACCGCCGGCCCCGGTGTCGAAGTGGACTATGACGCCGTAGGCAGCAGCTTCATTGCCGCGGCGGAGGACACCATCGATATCACAGGCACCATCTCCAGCGAAGTGGACCTGGGCTCTGGTGATGTGGTGGCTGACCTGGATCTCGAGCGTACCAGCGGCTCCTTCCAGCTGACCACGCTGTTCCGCAAACTGCGCGGCGAAGTCGACATTGAGTTTGAGCCTGTAGGCGAAACCACCGGTGAACTTGTTGACGGTGAGCTCACTACCGTTTCAGAACTCAACATCCACATTCCGAAGGCCAAGGTAAATGCCTGGGGTCTGCGTCTGAAGATCGGCGGTGGCACCGAGTGCCGCACGGAAGAGCCCGCCGAGATTGAGCTGCAGAGCCAGGATGAGGTGTTCATGCCTCTGGATGGTGGCACCGTCGCCGGCACCTACGCGATGCCTCCGCTTGAGAACTGCGGTCTGCTGACCGGAGTGCTGAATGAGTTCGTTGAAGGCGAAGGCAACACCATTGAGCTCGAGCTGACTCCGCAATCAGAAGAATAAGCGGAGTCCCGAGGAGTGGGGTGGCCGCCACCGGTGGTCACCCCGGTTTAAACGAAGAGGAGAAAAACGATGACTATGAAGAAAAGCCTGATTGCACTGTCCGTTGCTGCAGCACCTCTGGCTTCCCAGGCTGGACTGGAACCGATGAACGATGCCGAAATGGGCAACATCACCGGCAAGGAATCCGTACGGATTGAGCTGCAGACAGCCATGACCATCGACCAGCTGGAGTATTCCCAGGATACCAATGGATCATTCGTCATGGACGACATCCGTGTTGGTGGCCACGAGCCGGGCGAAACCCTGGACGTGCAGATCGACATCGATCTCATGGACAGCGGTGATGCGGAGATCACGGTCCTGAGCATTGGCCCGCTGGCGCCGGTGGAACTCGGTGTGGATGTTGGCGGCATGGGCCTTCACGGCGATGACGGCTCTGCCACGCTGATCTCAGATCTGTCCGCGGACGTGCTGGTTAGCCAGCTGCAGATCAACGCCAGGGTCGATAACATCGTTGGGGATAATGAAGACACAGGTTCCATCGAAATCGAAAACCGCTTCGCCATCGAGAACCTCGATGTGGACTTCGACGTTGCCGCTGTCTCTCTGGAAGGCATGCGCATGGCGGGTCCCGATGCTCTGGAAGACATCCAGGAAGAGGATCCTGACTGGACTCCGATTGCCATTACTGACGGTGCTCAGATGAACATGCAGATTGGCGCTGGATCCAGAATCTCCGATCCCGGTGGCGACGAACCCGACGCGCTGCGCATCAACGTGGACGAGTTCGCCGCTTCCATCTGGATGCCGACCGTCAACGTGGGTGGTGAAAGCATCGGCTCCGTAGCCATCGACAACCTGAATGTTACCGAAAGCCAAATGGCCATCTACGGTCGCTGATTCCTGTAATCCCATGGGCCCGGCCTGACCCGGGCCCTCTTGCCCTGCCTTGCGCTTCCACACTAGACTGTCTGCCTATACAGTCCCCTTGAGAGCATCTGACCTTGCTACAGTCCGCTGGATCAACACCGCGCCCGGATTTTGCCGCACTGCGACGCCGCTTTGGCTTCCGGAGCATCGGCATCGGCCATTGGGTCAACGAATCCGAAAAAGCACAGGCCGCTGAACAGTTCCATGGCGCCCTGACTGACCTGATGATCATTCTTTCGGGGACGGAAACACTGATTTCTCTGCGCGGGCACCTGTCCTTCCATTATGGAATCGGAGGCCAGCCCGGGGTTGCCGCCCATTATGAACCTGCCAGACGCACTCTGGCGCTGGCAAAGAACGCCGGTCCGGGCAGCCTGGCCCATGAGTGGTTCCACGCTCTGGACCATTACCTGGGCGCGCGCGCATTCACGGACACAGCGCCCATGCAGTTCGCCTCCAGCGCCTGGCTCCACGATCATGAGCCCCTGGCTCACCCCCTGAATGACCGCCTCGCGGCGTGCTTCAAGGCCATTCTTCTGGATACCCAAGGCACCCACCCCAGCGCATTGTTCGCCGCTTCGGCCAAAGCGGATGAAGCATACGGGTGTTATTATTACTCACGACCTGAAGAGCTCTGCGCCCGGGCTTTTGAGGCCTTCGTGCAGGACGCCCCCATTGCCAACCGCTTTCTGGTCCGGGGCACACTGGAGTCACCCGAGGCGAAGCAGGGACTCTATCCACTCGGCGAGCAGCGCCAAAGGGTCAATGACAGATTCCGGGCTTACTTTGATGCCCTTGGCAACGCGCTGAAGCGCACCTCCTGAGAAGGCAGCAACGGTATGAACATGCTTCGCCACTCCATCATCACGCTGGCACTGGTGCTTGTGTTTTCACCGGCCTGTGCAGAAACGCCCGGGGCCGACGTAGAGGCTGACTCCCCCACCTTCGACAACGCCTATGACCCGCATGCCCATGAACCCGAGTTCCCGGCCAACAAAACCCGCTATGTGGGGGCACAGTCCTTCGACGCACAGATCATTGATCGCGGCCGCGCCACCCTGCGTGAGGATACACCCCGCACATTGATTGCGCGTTTTGGGCAGTTCCTCAACCCGTACATCGCCCTGGAGGGCCGGCTCGGCTTCGGTACGGGCATTCGCTCCGGAGACGCCCGGATTGACCGGATGGGAGGGCTGTTCGCCAATGCCTACTGGCCATTCAATGACCGCGTTGCGATCTATGTACTTGGTGGTGTGACCCATGCCGAGGGCAATATCCGGTTACAGACAACAGGAAACCGCCGCAGCTGGTCCGAGACTGGCCTGAGCTCTGGTGCCGGCATCAACCTGTTCACCAGAGGTGGCCTGGGCGTTTACGCCGAATACGTCTGGTATTTTCACGAAGACGCAACCCGCAATGACATTGAAATTGAGGGACTGGGGATCGGGGCACAGATTGCCTTCTAGGGAGCGGCTTCAGTCCAGCAACGCGCCAAGGCGCGCCATGGCCTCATCAATATTGAGATCCCCGGGCTGAGCGCAGTTAAGCCGAAGACACCGCTCATAGCGCCCCGTTGAGGAGAATATGGGCCCCGGCGCAATACTGATTCCTTCCGCCAGGGCACGGCCCTGAAGACGCAGGCTGTCACAGCCCTCCGGCAGCACCACCCAGAGCACATAACCGCCTCCGGGGCGCGTAACCCGTGTTCCTGAGGGGAAATGGCGTCGCACCGCGTCCGCAACCCGCCGGACCTGGCGCTCATAATGCCGGCTGATCCGGCGCAGGAAACGGTCATAGCCTCCCTGATCCAGGTAATCCGCCACCGCCAGTGTCAGCATGGTCGGCGTGGCCTGACTCGTGGCATATTTCAGGTAGTTGACCTGGTCCCGGTATCGCCCCGGAGCCACCCAGCCAACCCGCAGCCCCGCCCCCAGCGTCTTGGAGAAGGAGCTGCAGTAGAGGACATCACCGTGGGTATCGAATGCCTTGGCAGCCCAGGGTCTCGGCCCGTGGAACCCCAGTTCCCCATACACGTCGTCCTCGATCAGGGGCACGCCATAATGACTCAGCAGACTGACCAGGTATTCCTTGCGCTGCGTTGACGCTCTGTGCCCCAGCGGATTGCCATAGTTGGGCATCATGACACAGGCACGGATCGGCCAGGTTGTAAGCGCCCTTTCCAGCGCCTCAGGTATCACCCCCTGAGCAGGCTCGGTGGCGATTTCCAGAGCCTGCATCCCCAGCGATTCAATCACCTGCAGAATGCCGTAAAAGGTTGGCGTTTCAATGGCCACCACATCACCAGGCTCGGCGACCGCCCTGAGGCTCAGCGCCAGCGCTTCCTGGCAGCCATTGGTCAGCACCACATCGTCCGGCCCAACCGAGCACCCCGCATAGGCCATACGCCGCGCCACCTGGGTGCGCAGCTCAATATTCCCCGGCGGGAAATCATAGGCACTGATGCGGTCGCGCTGGGTTCGACGGACACGGGCAAAACTGCGGTCCAGTGCGGCATTGGGCAGGAATTCGGCCGTCGGTGCCGCGGTTCCAAAGGAAATCACGCCCGGGGCATTATGGGCCTGCACCAGCTCCAGAACCCGCTCCTGCCCCCGAATCAGGCTCGGGCCATCCAGGTCCGAAGCACTCTCGGGCGCATCAGCACTTTCCGGGTCGAAACGCCCCGTCTGTTCCCGCACGTAGAATCCGGAACGGGGCCGGGCCTCCAGCACTTCCCGCTCCTCAAGCAGCTCACAGGCACTAACCACCGTGGCCACACTCACCCCGAACTGGCGACGGAGCTGGCGCAGCCCGGGTAACCGGTCGCCGGCTGCATAGGTCCCCTGCTCGATCTGCTGCTGGATGCCCGCAGCAACCTGTTCGTAAATATGTTCCGCCATGGGCACAGTTTAACGCAACTGTACCGGTCAAGAATAGCGCCAACTGAATCTGTATTGGCCGACAGGTCAGGCGCACAATGCGCGGCATTGAGAGGCAACCAAGGAGTTACTTGATGAGTGAAGCACTGAACGCCGATTCCGGCTGGGAACACGAACAGTACACACCTGAATTTTCGGATTACTGGGATGATCTCGTAGGCTGGAAGGGCCGTCTGGAGCGCGAAGGGGCATTCTATAATCGACTGATCAAAGCGCACGGCGCCAACAAGGTCATCGACTTCGCCTGCGGCACCGGCGTCAACGCAGTCGCTCTGGCCCAGGCCGGGTTTGAGGTTACGGCCGCCGACGGTTCAGCAAACATGCTCGAACGGACCAAGGAAAACGCCACACAGTATGGTGTGCAGTTCGCGGAATCCTACGTCGTTGACTGGAAGAACATCGACGAAGTGGTTGGCAAGGAGAAATACGACGCTGCAGTGTGCCTCGGCAACTCCTTCACTCACCTGTTTGACCATGAAGACCGTCGTACTTCCCTGCGCGCCATCTACAACATGCTGCGCCCGGGTGGCATGCTGATCGTAGACCACCGTAACTACGACACCATGCTGGACGAGGGTTACAGTTCCAAGCACACCTACTGCTACACCGGTGACGGCGTGGACGTCGGTCCCACTGAGCTGCATCCCACCATGGCGCGCTTCCAGTACGTCTTCAAGGATGGCGCCACCTTCGAACTGAAGATGTACCCGCTGCGTCAGGATTACGTCACCCATCTGCTCGAAGATGCCGGTTTCGTAAACGTTGAGATCTTCGGCGACCTGCAGCGTCCCTTCAATCGTCGGGACGTGGACTTTGTCCAGCAGGTGGCGTTCCGTCCGATGGATAAGTGATCACAGCATCTGTGCTCACTACTGAAGCGGGAGCCCCCAGGGGCTCCCGCTTTTTCGTTCCGCCCCAGCTTGCGCCGCGCAGCGCCCTTCACCACAATAATCCCTGACCTGACCGACAAGCAGGCGGTGGATAAATGGCCCTCGTACGCCCGGAGTTACGCTTTCTCCTTACCTTCGTTGCATTCTGGTTTGTACTGCTGATGCTCAGCGCCTGGTTCTTCGGGGCCTGGAACGACAGCCGGAACAATCCAAACCAGCAGGTTGTCAGCCAGACCCGCAATGGATCGGTCGAGGTGAAGCTGGAAGCCAACCGGCAGGGCCACTATGTGGCCAACGGCACCATCAACAGCCATCCGGTCACGCTTATTCTGGACACCGGCGCCACCACCGTATCTGTTTCTCAGGAAATCGCCGAGGACGCGGGTCTTGAGAGAGAACGCCGCGGACGCGCGCGAACAGCCGCCGGAACGGTGGATGTGTGGAGCACCACCATCAGGGAGCTGCGCCTCGGTGGGATCACTTTCCAGAACGTGTCAGCCACCATCAACCCATCCATGGACCCGGACATGGTCCTGCTGGGCATGAGCGCGCTCGGACAGATCGAGTTCTCCCAGCAACAGGGCACGCTGACCCTGAAACATTCCCAGCAATAAGCAATCCGGCAGAACGCAGAGGGCTCTGGTTCTCACTGGAGTCAATTGGGAAAACAGCTGGAGAGAAAGAAGAAAGGAAGTGGCGGTGGGCCAGGGATTCGAACCCCGGGAGGGCGTTAACCCTCGGCGGTTTTCAAGACCGCTGCATTCGACCACTCTGCCAGCCCACCGCTGAGCTGTCGGTCACGACAACGGGGAGGATGATACCTGAATCGCCATGACTGTCAACGGGGCCCGTTATTTGATGCTCTTACGCCCGTACCCCATTGAATCCTGCGGTACAACCTTTATTATTGAGACTGAATAAACGGTTCGTCTCAAACAGAGATCTGGATCCCACAGGAGTGTTCAATGGAAAACAATCGTTTCCCCGGAGCCGCCAGTCAGGTTGGTGCCGCGCGTACACAGGGTGGCGTACGTGAAGGGCTGAGTGACGAGGTCACCCAGGTCCTGCGCAACACCTACATGCTGCTGGGTCTGACCCTGGCATTCTCCGCTGCCATGGCGGGCGTCAGCATGGCGCTGAACATGCCCCACCCCGGTCTGATTCTGACTCTGGTCGGTTTCTACGGGCTGCTGTTTGCCACTCATAAGCTGCAGGACAGCGGCTGGGGGCTGGTAACCACCTTCGCCCTGACCGGCTTCATGGGCTACACCATCGGCCCCATCCTGAACATGTTCATGGCAACAGGGGCTGGACACCTGGTTACGACTGCACTGGGGCTGACGGCGACCATCTTCCTGGCGCTTTCAGCCTACTCGCTGGTTACCCGTAAGGACTTCAGCTTTCTGGGCGGCTTCATCTTTGCCGGGGCGCTGGTGCTGATGGGTACCATGCTTGTGGCCTACTTCTTCAGCATGCCCAACCTGCAGCTCGCGGTATCCGCAGGCTTCACGCTCTTTGCCTCGGCCTGCATTCTGTACCAGACCAGCGCCATCATTAACGGCGGTGAGCGCAACTACATCATGGCCACAATCGGCCTCTTTGTATCGCTCTACAACCTGTTCATGAGTCTGCTTCACCTGTTGATGGCGTTCGCCGGCGACAACTGATCGCCAGTGTAACCCGTCAACTCAAACCCCGGTTCGTCCGGGGTTTTTCATGTCAGGATCCATCATCATGAAACTGGCTTTCGTCATCACCGGTGCCCCCTACAGTACCCAGGCTCCCCAGAGTGCCTGGCATACGGCGACTGCCGCCCTGGAGCAGGGGCAGACGCTCAGCTGTATCTTCCTCTATGGGGACGGGGCACACCTGGCCAACAGCCTGTCCGTGATCCCTCCGAATGAACCGGACTGGGCTCAACGCTGGTCCGCACTGGTCACGGAACAGGCATTGCCATCGATTGCCTGCATCGGGTCCGCGCTGCGTCGTGGCATTCTCGATGAAACTGAGGCCCGGCGTTACGGCAAGCCTGCAGCGAACCTGGCTCAGGGCTGGCAGCTGGCCGGGTTGGGCGAATGGGTCCAGGCCCAGCTGGATGCTGATCGCATTCTTTACTTCAATGGCCCCGATTAAGCCGCCATGACGCACCCGGACGCTCCATCCATGCTCTTCGTTATGGACCAGCCGCCCCATGGCAGCAACACCTGCCAGGAACTGCTTGATATGGTTCTTTCTGCGGCGGCATTCGATATGTCAGTGAGCCTTCTGCTCCAGGGGGATTCAGTCATCCTGGCCGACGGCGAAGGACCTCCACAGCCGGAGCACAGAAAGCTTCGGGAGCAACTGGAAACCCTGCCGCTGTTCGGGGTCCGGTCGATCGGGCTGAACACGGCTCACTGCGAGGCTCGGGGCATCACCCCTGGACTGGGTGATGCCCAGCCCCTTTCGGACCAACAGATCCGCGAACTGTACCGAAATCATGACCGGGTGGTGCAGCTATGAGTGAAGACAGGGCGAGTACAACGCTGCACGTGCTGAACAAGTCGCCGCAGCACCCTCGGGTCCGGGAGTGTCTGGAGCAGCTGGCCGGGAATGACGGCCTGCTGTTGATGGAAAACGCTGTAATGATGCTGACCACGGACGACTGGCTGAGCAACCTGCCCCGGGGAGTGGCCCTGTCGGTTCTGGAGCCGGATATGGCGATGCGTGGTATCACAGTGCCGACGGACGGGATCACGGTGACGGATTACGGGGGCTTTGTGCGCATGGTCTGCCAGTGGCCGCGCACCATTCACTGGTAGGGCTAACCACCCAGCCCGGCCATAAGCAACACCTGAATGGCACCCGCCAGGGCGCCGGTCGCGCCGCCGGCGAGCATCAACCAGAACTCTTCTTCCTGAAAGGCCGGCCGCAGAATATCCTGGAACGCTTTCGGCGGCAGCGCGGCAATACGCTCTTCGATCATGGCCGCAACCACCGCTGCCCGATCCTGATTGAAATCCCTGTTGTGGAAGGCTTCATCGGTTGCTGTCAGGGCCCGTTCGTTCATGGCCCGTTTGAGCTCGGTATACCCGGTGGCACCGACCGTCAGCTGGGTCGTCAGCCGCATGACCGTGGACTGGTCCAGCAGTGGGCGCAGATGCTTCTGGATGATGGCCCGGGTACGGGCAGCCTTACTTCCATGAACCATGGCATGGGCCACCTTCTCCACTGTCAGCAGCTCCGTAGCCACCTTTCGGGCCCAGACATGGCTGATTTCGGGCTGGCGCCTCAGGAACAGCCCCTGCACGGGCACACCCAGTATCCGCTTCTCCTCCAGAGGCTTGAAAATGAGATTCAGTGCCAGCCAGTTGGTCACGAACCCCACCACCAGGCCGCCCAGAATCAGTACAGCAGGGGCTGGATTGAACAGCCATGTGGCCATAACCCCAACCCCCAGCAGGCCACCAAACACGGCTCCAGCACGGATCACAAAGCGGAACTGTTCCTCTCCCGCCTCCAGGAACACCTCATTCATGAATTCCGGGCGCTCAGCCAGCTCCTCACTGATCAGAGCCTTGAGATCCACCAGATCCCCCAGCTCCTGACCGAAATCCTCCACCATGGCTTCCACCCGTTCCGGCAGGCGCTGTTCCGCCCAGCGGTAGATACGCCGGCGCATGCGAAGCGGCAGATTATCCCAGAGCACCGGATGCAGTTCGTACATCACGTCATCAATGTAATCATCCAGGTGTGGCGTAACGCGCGCCAGCACCTGGCCGGTAATCAGTTCCGGATCGAGGCGTTCGTAGACAGCACGGAGGTTTCCCAGACGTTGCAGGGTCCCGTCGATGCAGATGTGGGCCATCCGCTCCGCCTTGCGGGGGATCACCCCCTGCCATCCGAGCCAGGCGTTCACGCCAACGAAGCTGACCGGACGAAGGGAGAGCGTGATGGCGAGCCAGTTTGTGCCCCAGCCAATCAGAGCTGCCACAAATGGGATCAGCCAGGCTTCAGGCGCAATGTGCGGTATGGTCAAACCCCGATCCTCGCATTCCAGTACGAAGGCATACTGTATCGGATCAGGGGGTTGGCAGGTAAGGACCGGGCGCCAGCAGCAAACCGGCGCCCCGGCCAATCACTTCAGTAGTAGGCGTTTTCGCGGTAACTGTGGTCGGTGATGTCTTCAATGGCCGATATCTCAGGCAGCTGCTCTTTGAGTGTACGCTCAACGCCCTGTTTCAGGGTGAGGCTGACTGCAGCACAGCCCTGACAGCCGCCGCCGAAGCGAAGCACCGCTACGTTGTCATCGGTAAGCTCAACAAGGGATACCTCGCCACCATGGGCCGCAAGACTCGGATTGACCTCCGCCTGAAGCACGTAGTCCAGCCTTTCGGCCAGGGGCGCGTCCGGACTGACCTGGGGCACCTTGGCGTTGGGTGCCTTGATGGTCAGCTGACCACCGGTCTGGTCCTCCTGGAAGTCCACAACCGCATCCTCAAGGAAGGTCACACTGTTGTGGTCCACATAGAGCGGGAACTCACCCATGTCCAGATGCTCGTCGGATGGCACCACTTCGTGAGGCGGACAGTACGCCAGGCAGGTCTCGGCATGTCGCGTGCCCGGCTGGGTCACAAACAGCCGCACGCCCATGCCCTCAACTTCCTGTTTCTGAACGAGTTGAGCCAGATAACCCCGCGCGGAGTCGGTCACGGTTACGGTTTCCAAGGCGTGTACCCCCTGATGATTCATTTGCGTAGCCCATATTGTATGCAACACCCCGCCTGAATAAAAGACCAAGCGTTTTACTCAGGTTAGATTTCGCCCAAAACACGACTTTATCAACAAACTTTGATATAGTGAGCGCGTTTTGCAACTCAGGCGGCACCTGGGTAATCGCTGCAAGGCCCGGGACAGGCGGGCTCAGAGGCGATTGAGGGGCAATATACCCTGAACCCCGTGGTGGTGCGTCAGACCTGTGCAATTTGATTCGATAACTGATAACTGAGGTGGTTGAATCCATGACGGATCGCAACAGTCGACTCGAACAGCTCTATAAAGCGCTGGAGGAACGGATCGTCATCCTGGATGGCGGCA